>Ga0160452_100136_pt1 | contig 89612 bp, 71 predicted proteins | sample HID1971I_E6MG_FD_108230 | JGI IMG/M metagenome (GOLD analysis project Ga0160452, IMG submission 108230) | Enriched millipede-associated microbial communities from UW Madison campus, WI, USA - HID1971I_E6 MG | ecosystem: Host-associated > Arthropoda: Insects > Digestive system > Unclassified ...
AGACACTGTCCACAGAAGAAAAACAGCATATCCGCGATCTGCTGCTGGCCAAGCTGGACCCCGAGGAGATCGAGGCGCTGCGAGCGATCACCTCCGGCTATGGCAAGCATCTGGTTATCCTCGACCCCGACTACCCGATCGAGGCGGTAGGGGTGAAGGATGACGCCGAGCGGGATCGGATCATCTACGAGCATCGGCAGGCCCAGCAGCGGGCAGCGCAGCAGGAGCAGGATGGGACAGCGCCGCCGACGGCAGCCGGCCCGGGCTCCGGGGGCGTGGGGCCTGACGTTCCTGCGTCTGTCGCTGCCGCCGATCGCGAGTCTGCTACCGATCGCGGATCATCGGCGTCGTCTGGCGCTGCAGGCAGCTCGGGCGGCGGCAAGGGAGACGGCGGACAGTCTGCTGGCGCATCCGGCAATAAGGCGTCGTCGCCTGAGGCTGGCGGGGACCGCAATGTCGCCGATGCGGGAGGAGACGCTGCGGCCCCCGATCGCACGACGTCGACAGCTGACGCATCGTCCGCCAGCCGCGCCGAGCAGCTCGCCGCACCGTATCATCGGCAGCTGCAAACGTTGAAGACGAGCTGCGTGCAGGAGGCCGAGCGGATGCTTGGCGAGATCCTGACGCTGCTCGAGGAGAGCAGTCATGTATCCGCGCAGGGAGCCGCCGAGCAAGATCTGCTGGCCGAGATCGATGCGGCCGAGCAGCGCTGCGACCGGCAGTACGAGCAGCTGGTGGCGCAGGCGGAGGCGGCATTCAAAAAGGCGAAGCTGAGCTTCGCCATAGGTCAATCCTGGGATCAGGAGTATGAACAAACGAAGGCCTCGATCCGCGAACGCGCGACGCGCCGGATCCAGGCCAAGCTGTGAGATAGGGACAGCCACGCGGGCGGGGGTTAGACACGCATGGCCGACCGCCGTTACAGATTGCGCGTCGAGCGGTCCTGCACGACACGCTCGAGGAGCCGTCGCACGAGCTCCAGATCTTCTTCCTCCAATGGAATGCCATCCCAGTGAAGCTGCTCATAGTTAAGCAGCTCGCGGGCATTGCTGCTGGGCTCTTGCGGCTCGATATAGTCCGTAAGTCCCAATAGATAGTCGGCCGACGTATTGAGCTTTTTGGCGATCTGCTGGATCGTCTCGAGCGTCGGCTGGCGATACCCCGACTCATAGCCAGCGTATGTACTCTTCGCTACACCTACTTCATCCGCTAATTCCTGCATGGAGAACTTCCTTTTCTTCCTTAGCAACTTCAACCGCTTGGAGAACATATTCACAACCCCCTGGAGGACTTTTTACTTATTTACTTAACCCATTCCTGGGAAAATAATCTCAGGTTTAAAACCAAATCAAGGAAAATTAGCCCCGGTCTTGAGTCGCTTATCGCCTAATCGCAACCGTTACAGGCAATTAATTATAGCATGATCACCGCACGGATGCACGTTATTCCGTCCACTGGCGGCGCTTTGCGTTGTCTGCTTGTGCGCAAATCATCCAAAAATTAGGCGCACCGCGGCCGGTTTGGCAAATGATTATAAAGTCTATTCAAAATAGGCACATAGAACTATTAATAAAATGATACCCTGGAACGACGCGCCCAAAACACTGCGGACAGCATTTGAGACGACCTTACTATGTAAAACGAATCGGGGAAGGGAAAAGTTGAGTGTGGTGCGTCGTGTCTTTTGCTCCCGGAGAAGCGGCGAAGCGCGAGCAGGACTGCCCTCAAAAGAAAGCCTACGGTCACGGGATCGATCTTTCGATCGCTGTTGTCCCCAGATTTCTTGATTTTCACCGCTTTAGCGGTTGAAATCCGGGGACAAAGGCGAACGCTTCGCTTCTACAGATTCGATCCCGTGCCTCTTCGGCCTTTCGTGGGCAGTCGGAATCTCTCGTCTTCCCTTATATTCCAACGCAAATTTGTGTATTATAGGGAGATAGACATTCCAAGCGGGAAGGTTGATCATTATGGATAACAAGGCAATCGCGGACAACAAGTCTTCATCATCAAACTTCATCAAGACGATCGTCGAAGGCGACCTGAGCGCCGGACGCGTCGAAACGATCGTCACCCGGTTCCCGCCCGAGCCCAACGGCTACCTGCACATCGGCCATGCCAAGTCGATCTGCCTGAACTTCGAGCTGGCGGACGAGTATAAGGGCCGGACGAACCTGCGCTTCGACGACACCAATCCGCTCAAGGAAGAGACCGAATACGTCGAGTCGATTCAGGAGGATGTGAAGTGGCTGGGCTTCGAGTGGGATGAGCTGCGTTTCGCGTCGGATTACTTCGAGGAGATGTACGCGCGGGCGCAACTGCTCATCCGCAAGGGCAAAGCCTATGTGTGCGACCTCAACGCCGAGCAGATCCGCGAGACGCGGGGCACGCTGACCGAGCCCGGACAGGAGAGCCCGTATCGCAACCGGAGCGTCGAGGACAATCTGGCGCTGCTCGCCGAGATGCGCGAGGGCAAGTATATCGACGGCGCCAAGGTGCTGCGGGCCAAGATCGATATGAGCTCGCCTAACATTAACATGCGGGACCCGGTGCTCTATCGAATCGCGCACGCGCATCATCACCGTACTGGCGACGCCTGGTGCATCTACCCGATGTACGACTACGCGCATCCGCTCGGCGATGCGATCGAGGGCGTGACGCATTCGATCTGCACGCTAGAGTTCGAGGATCATCGGCCGCTCTACGATTGGGTGATCCGCGAGTGCGAGATGGAGGCGCAGCCGCGTCAGTACGAGTTCGCCCGGCTTAATGTGACCAACACCGTCATGAGCAAGCGGCTGCTGAAGTCGCTCGTTAACGAGGAGATCGTCGATGGCTGGGACGATCCGCGGATGCCGACGATCTCCGGGATGCGTCGGCGCGGGTATACGGCGGAGGCGCTGCGCGCCTTTTGCCGCGAGATCGGCGTCGCGCGCGCCAACAGCAAGGTCGACGAACGGATGCTCGAGCACTTCATCCGCGAGGATCTGAAGCTGCGGGCGCTGCGGACGATGGCGGTGCTGCGGCCGCTCAAGGTCGTCATCACCAACTACCCCGAGGGCGAGAGCGAGCTGTTGGAGGCGGAGAACAACGCCGAGAACGAAGCGATGGGCGTCCGCCACATCCCGTTCTCCCGGGAGATCTACATCGAGCGCGACGACTTTATGGAGGACCCGCCGAGCAAGTACTTCCGTCTCTTCCCCGGCAACGAGGTGCGGCTGAAGCATGCGTACTTCATCGTCTGTCAGGAAGTGATCAAGGATGCGAACGGCGAGGTCGTCGAGCTGCGCTGCACATATGACCCTGCCACCAAGAGCGGCTCCGGCTTTACCGGCCGCAAGGTCAAGGGCACGATCCACTGGGTCGACGCCTCGCAGGCGGTGCCGGCAGAGTTCCGTTTGTTCGAGCCGCTGATTACCGATGAGGCGGACGAGGCGGGCAAGTCGTTCCTCGATTGCATCAATCCTGCCTCGCTGCAGGTGCTGCAAGGCTTCGTCGAGCCGGATATGCGCCGCGCGCAGGGCGGCGACAAGTTCCAGTTTTTCCGCCACGGCTACTTCAATGTTGATCCGAAGCTGACGTCGCCGGAGCGGCCGGTGTTCAACCGCATCGTCTCGCTCAAGAGCTCCTTCGATCCGACGAAGGGCGCTTGATGACCTCGGGTTTTAGCGAGTGTGAGCATTTTCTCATGGGGGAACGAAAGCTAAAGTTCTCTTAAAATTCAACAATTTGTAAGCCAATTGTTAAGCGTCGCATGGTACAGTTAGTACCATGCGACGCTATTTTGCGTGGCCATATGAGTTCATTCGACAGCCAGACATACGTTTTCCGCCTTTTTCTATAGGCGAGCGGGACTTTTTTGTCAATCTATGATTCAACTTGTGGTAGAATGGGTGATACATAGTCTAATAGGCTAACTCGTTCTGTAACAAAGGAGAGTCGCAATGATCGACATACATACACATATCCTGCCCGGGATCGACGACGGGGCTGCCGACTGGGAAGCGTCGCTGGCGCTGTCTCGGGCGGCGGCAGCCGAAGGGATCACGACGATCGTGGCGACGCCCCACCATGCGAGCAGCTCGTGGCGCAACCCTGCATCGGTCGTGCGTCCGCTCGTCGATGAGCTACAGGAGCGTCTGGATGCCGAGGGCATCGCGCTGCGTATCCTGCCAGGGCAAGAGATTCGCGTGCATGGCGATCTGCTCGACGCGTGGGAGCGCGGCGAGCTGCTGACGCTTGGAGACTCGTCCTATATCCTGGTCGAGATGCCGTTCACCGAGATTCCTGCTGGAATGGCGGATCTTCTGCATGAGCTGCGGGTGATGGGGCTGCGGCCGATCATCCCGCATCCGGAGCGGAGCGCTCCGATCATGAAGCAGCCGCAGCGTCTGGCCGAGCTGGTCGAGGCCGGCGCTTATAGCCAGGTGACGGCCGCGTCGTTGCTGGGCGGCTTCGGCAAGCGATGCCAGGAGTCGGCGTGGACCCTCTGTCGTCAGGGGCTCGTCCACCTCGTCTCGTCGGATGCGCATCATGCCGAGCGCCGGGGATTCAGGATGAGAGAAGCCTACCACGAGATCGAGGGGGTGTTGGGATCGTCATGGAAGCAGTACATGCTTCGCAATGCTGAGGCGGTAGCAGCTGACCAAGCGTTTGGGGAAGCACCAGCATTAGTGCTGTCTGATGGCAGTATTTGGAATAAAATTACAAGGATTTTCCGAAAATGATTGACTCTCTCATATTTCTAATGCTAGACTAGGCTTGATTCGCTACATAATTCGTCAATTTTTGACAACATAATTCCTAAAAAACTAGTTGAGGTGAAGAGAAAGTGACATTGAAAAGAAAAGTTGCTATTTCCACGCTTGCGGCATCCATGGCTGTAACTGCCTTCGCAGGTATCCCATTGAGCTCCAAAGGCCTGGCCGAAAAGGTGGGTATTCAAGCTAATATCGTTAGCGCGGCGGAGATTGATCCAGGCTTCTTGACGAAAGTAAGAGCCATCCACGACGCTTTATCTAACGCAAATCCGCAACATGTTCAAGATGTTCGTAATTTCAGAGAGGCACTCAGAGCGCTCGACGAAGAGGACCTCGAAGACGTTATCCTGCCATTTTGGGCCAAGGTTGTAGATAAGCTGGAGTTGGACGGTGAAGAAGAAGCACAAGCCAAAGCTGGACTGAAAGCGCTGATGTTGATCGTATTCGGCTCTTACTATGACAGCAACCTGTCCAGCATCCAACTGATCGAAGATGATGCAGATGTTGCGGCTGGATTAGCTTTGATTAAAGCTAAAACCAATATCGATATCACGGTAGCGGAAGTTATCAAGTTCCTCAACCAAAGCGAAGTTATTCTTAAAAACTATATTGGTTCGCAAGAGGACAATATTGTTGATTTCCTCGACAACAGCAGCAGAGAAAGTGTCATTCGCGACATTGCTCCTCAATTGCGGAATGCCGAAAACGGCGTGAGCCAACTGTTTAAGTATCTGGACGACAACACGTCTACGGAAGGCAATGTTACAACCGACGATCTGGTTGCAGCATATCAACAGTTTATCGCATTGCCTGGCATTGCCAGCACACATGATGCGGCTACCAAAGCCATGATTACGGCTTATATTCGTGCAAACACAACGCCAGTCGCTTCGACAAGCGGTCTGACACGCTCTTATACTGCTTTGAGAGTGCTTGGCATCGAAGTTCCAGCGACACAGATTGGTTTGACTTGGACCACAAGTGATGTTATGACTTCTTCTACCTCGGGAGGTACTCGTAGTTTTACGGCAAGCACCCCTGGAAATTACACCATTTCCGCGAAGTTCGGAAGCCGTGTGATTTTCGAAGAGCAAGTTACACTCTCGAATCCAAGTACGGGCGTGCCGGGAGGACCTATTTACACTGGCCCTGGCGTGCCATCAACCCCAGGCACAGAAACGCCAGTTGACGTAGGCGGTACTGTCGATGCTGCGGTGAAGGATCTAGAAGAGATCCTGGCTGGCCTGGAAGGCGCTACGCCATCCGAGCAAGCCGAGCTGATCGCCAAAGCGGTCGATGCAGCAACTGTAGCGATCGACAAGATCGCCAGCTACGATGCAGCGAAGAGCGTGACCGTAGCTGATGGCGTAGCGACGCTGAACGTAGCTGATGCCGATGTGCAGGCTATCATCAAGGGCATCAAAGACATCCTGACCAAGCTGGAAGCTCTGGCGCCAGGCTCGACAGATCAACTGAGTCCTCGTGCAGTGATTATCCAACTGGGCGCTGTAGCTGAGGATCAAGTGTCCGTGAATATCTCGCAGGCGCTGTTCACCGCTGCGCGCGACGCTGGCCTGGCTGGCTTCGAGATCGTCGCCGATCGTCTGGGCGTGACGCTCCCGGCTAGCAGCGACTTCGCAGCAGGCTTAGTGAATCTGTTGATCGAACGCAGCAATCCTGCCGACGAGCCTGTTCTTGAGGGCGTACGTACCGCTTCGAGCGTGTACGGCTTCGACGTTACCGTGGGCGGCAATGCTGTTACGACATTCAGCACGCCAGTCACTCTGAAGGTCCCTGTGACCAACACCGACGGTCTGGACGAAGAGCTGCTGTCGCTGGCGAAGATTGTCAATGGCGGGCTTGAGATCCACGGCGGATTCCTCCGCAAAGGCTTCATCGTGGAGCCGCGCACTTCGTTCTCCTCGTACGTCATCGTCGAGAACAAAGTCAGCTTCAACGACATCGGCAGCGTGAGCGCATGGGCTGGACGTCAGATCCAGGTTATGGCAGCTAAAGGTGCGATCCAGGGACGCGCAGCAGGCCAGTTCGTACCGCGTGACAATGTCACTCGCGCCGAGTTCGCCAAGATGCTGATCACTGCGATGAACCTGGAGAGCAATGTGGCCAAGCATAACTTCTCCGACGTGAAAGCAGGCGACTGGTTCGCTCCGTATGTAGCCGCTGCAGCCGATCTGGGTATCATCAACGGTCGTACTGCTACTTCGTTCGCGCCGAATGCACAGATCACACGCGCCGAGATGGCGACGATGCTGGCTCGCACGCTGAAGATCACTCACGGACTGGAGAGCGTGGCTGATGTTGACGGTACGCTGGCATCCTTCACCGACGCGGCCTCGATCCACGCAACGCTGAAGGACGGCGTCGCGCTGGCAGCGAGCAAAGAGCTGATCATCGGCTACAAAGGCAACTTCATGCCGAACGACAACGCGACTCGCGCCGAAGCTGCGGTTATGGTCTACCGCGCCTTCAACTTCACAGAATAATATCTCAATCTATCTTTAGTCAGGCAACGGCATCCTCTTCTCTCCCTTGATGAGAGGAGGATGCTTTGCACGTTTAATAAGCAAGCGCTTGGCGCTTCTATGTTATGGAGGGAAATCACGTTGTCCACTGAATTAGACTTGCGGGATTACTTTCGCATCCTACGCAAGCGTATCTGGCTGATCGTGGCGATCGTTCTCTTGTCTACGCTGGCCGCAGCGGTCTACAGCATGTTTTTCAAGGAAGCTGTCTACCAGGCTTCGACCAAAATCATCGTCAACCGTGCTGCCACCCAGGCGGCTCCAGGACAACTCGATCTCAATGAGATCAATACCAATATCCGCATGATCGATACGTACAAGGAAATCATCCGCACGCCGGCCATCATGGACCGCGTCGTCGCGGAGCATCCTGAGTTCGGGCTGTCCTCGGAGCAGCTGATCCAGCGCATCCAGGTCAACTCGGTCAACAACACCCAGGTGATGACCTTGAGCTTCCAGGACACGAGCTATCGCAAGGCGGCAGAGATCGTCAACGCGGTGTCGCTGATCTTCCAGCAGGAGATCCCGAATCTGTTCAACGTCGAGAATGTATCGATCCTCAACGAAGCCAAGATGGACATTACGCCTGCGCCAGTAGCGCCGAATATTCCGCTTAACATCGCGATCGGCTTTATCGTCTCGCTTATGCTGGCGGCTGGACTGGCTTTCTTGCTCGAGTATATGGACGATACGCTCAAGACCGAGGAGGATATCCACCAGGCGCTGGGTCTGCCTACGCTGGCGATGATCACCCGCGTCGACGAGCAGGAGAAGCAGCAGTCCAAGCAGGAGAGTCCATCCTATCAGAAAGCAGGTGAGCTCGAACGTGCCTCCTTCAAATAAACGGCATCTCATCACCCTCAGCAATCCGAAGTCGCCGATCTCGGAGGCATATCGTTCGCTGCGCACCAATGTGGACTTCTCGGCGATCGACGACTCGATGCAGGTCATCATGGTCACCTCGGCTGGAGCTGGCGAGGGCAAGTCGACGACAATCGCCAATCTGGCGGTCACCTATGCGCAGATGGAGCGCTCTGTTATCCTCGTCGATGCGGATATGCGCAAGCCGACTGAGCATCACACATTCGGCGTCAGCAATCGCTACGGCCTCTCGTCCTATCTGTCGCAGCAGTCTCCGCTGGAGGATGTGATGCAGCAGACGAATGTGCCCGGACTGACGGTCATCCCCTCGGGGCCGATCCCGCCCAACCCGGCAGAGATGGTCGCCTCCAAGCGGATGAGCGGGCTGATCGCCGAGCTGCGCGAGCAATATGATATCATCCTCATCGATACGCCGCCGCTGCTGGCGGTCACGGATGCCCAGATCATCGCCACCAAGAGCGACGGCGTGCTGATGGTCATCGATTACGGCAAAGTCAAGCGAGATATCGCGATCAAGGCCAAGTCCAATCTGGACAAGGTCGGCGCCCGCATTCTGGGCGTAGTAATGAACAACGTCAAGCGTAAATCTTCGGAAGCTTACTACTATTATTATTACGGCACGGTGGAGGGCAAGTAATGCCCGCAGTCAGCAGGAAGGAATGGGAGGCTAGACATGAGTACCAAGCAGAGATTGCTGGCGTTATTCGTCCTTGATATCGTCATCGTATGGTTCAGCATCGGAACCTCGTATCTATTTAAATATAACGGGGCGTTGCCGCAAGCCATACAGATGGAATTCATGCTCTATTCTGCCGTCTCCATGATCGTCTGCGGCTCGGCTATGGTGTACTTCCGCCTGTATCACCGGATGTGGCAATATGCAAGCATCGGCGAGATTATCGCGATCCTCAAGGCGGTAAGCGTAGGATGGATATTCTCGTACCTCATCGCTTCGGCGCTGCTAGGCAGCTTCCTGTCGCTCGGTATCGCGGTGCGTACGCTGGAGACGATGCTGTTGCTCTCGGGCGGGATCCGATTTTTCTGGCGGATGGTGCGAGGCTATGCGATCAGACGGGGCGATCCGGAGCCCCAGTCGATGTCACCGGTACTGATCATCGGCGCAGGCGACTGCGGCGCGCTGATCGCCAAGGAGCTGCAGAACCCGGCCTTCGCCGAGTGGAGCCTGGTCGGCTTCATCGACGATGATCCGGTCAAGCAGCGCATGCAGGTGTACGGTCTGCCCGTGCTAGGCGATCGCGAGGCGATCCCTGCCGTAGTCAAGCAATACGGCATCCGGGAGATCATCATCGCCATGCCGTCCGCGCCCAAGAAGGCGATCTCCGAGCTCATCAACAGCAGCCTGGCGACAGGTACCAAGGTGAAGATGATCCCGGCGCTCAATGACCTGATCACAGGTCGCGTTTCGGTCAAGGCGATCCGCGAGGTCAGCGTCGAGGACTTGCTCGGACGCGATCCGGTCGTCACTGACCTGGAGGGCATCGCCGGTTATGTACAGAATAAAACGGTACTGGTCACTGGAGCCGGCGGATCGATCGGATCCGAGCTGTGCCGCCAGATAGGCGCCTTCCACCCCGATCGGCTGCTGCTGCTCGGGCATGGGGAGAACAGTATCTATACGATAGAGATGGAGCTGCGGACCAAGTTCCCTTGGCTCGACCTGGAGACGGTCATCGCAGACATCCAGGACCGCGAGCGGATGGAGGATGTATTTGACACCTTCCGCCCGCAGGTGGTGTTCCACGCAGCGGCGCACAAGCACGTCCCGCTCATGGAGCGCAATCCGGCCGAGGCGGTCAAGAACAACGTCTTTGGCACCAGGAATGTCGCCGACTGCGCCGACAAGTACGGGGCGGAGCGCTTCGTCATGATCTCCTCCGACAAGGCGGTCAACCCGACGAGCATCATGGGTGCGACCAAGCGGATCGCCGAGATGTATGTGCAGAGTCTGGATGTGTGCAGTCAGACCAAGTTCGTCGCTGTCCGCTTCGGCAATGTTCTCGGCAGCCGCGGTAGCGTCATCCCGAGGTTCAAGCAACAGATCGTCCGGGGCGGCCCGGTCACGGTCACCCATCCGGAGATGGTGCGCTACTTCATGACCATCCCCGAGGCAGTGCAGCTCGTCATCCAGGCCGGCTCCTTCGCACGCGGCGGAGAGATCTTCGTCCTCGACATGGGCAAGCCGGTACAGATCCTGAAGCTCGCTGAGGACCTGATCCGACTGTCCGGGTTCGAGCCGTATGTCGACATCCCGATCGAATTCTCGGGGATGCGGGAGGGCGAGAAGCTGTTCGAGGAGCTGCTGACCAGCGAGGAAGCCATAAGCTCCACCACGCATGAGCGCATCTACATAGGCAAGCCAACCAACATTAACCGCGCCGAGCTGGAGCTGGAGTACAAACGTCTGGAGAGGGTCATCAGCGAGCCGGCCGAGCAGGTCAGGACCGTCATCAATACGATCGTGCCGCTCTACGAGGAGCCGATCGAACGGGCGATAGCCGAGGCTGCGCCAACGATCCACAGGGAAAGGGAGGCTGTCGTCTCATGAGTGAACAACAACCTCAACCGCAGGAGCAAGTGCGGATCCGGAAGAAGCGATATCGCAAAAAGAAGCGCTGGCCGAAGGTGCTGCTCTGGACGCTGTCGATCGTCGTCGTCCTCGGCGTCGGCGGCCTGTTCGCGGCCAACTATGCCATCGACAAGTTCCTCGAGCAGATGGTCGCCGAGATCGACATGGGCGAGATCGTCGCGGACACAGGCGGCAGCGACAAGCCAAACGGCGGCACCGAGCCAGCTGGCGGCGGAGGCCAGGGTGAGGGTACAACACCAGGCGCAGAGCAAGGTGATGGTGCTGCTGGCGGCGACAACACTGGTGGCGGTACGCCTGCAACGGATGGCGGCACAGAGCCTGCAGGGGGCGGTGAATCGGGTAAGGACCTGGACGGCTACTCTGCCGAGATCACGCCGGACAAAGCGAAGCATGTACAGGATAGTGTAACGCTGGGTGATAAATCGAAAGTTCTTTCAATTCTAATGGGGCAGCTCAGTATGGATGATATTAAAAAATTGCAGGAGCTGGCTAGTGGCGGGTTGAGTATTGACGAGAAAAAGGAAGCACGTGCATTAATGCTGCAAAAACTTACCCCAGAACAATATGATGAAATTATTGAGATTGCGACTAAACATGGGCTTAGTACAGGTAAAAATTATAATGAAGCTTTAATAGAGGATGGGCAAAACTAATTTAATTACTCGTGATGCATATATCTTGAATTCTGTTGATGATAATAGAAGGTCTTGGGGTGTATCGGATATGAATTATCTAAAGATAAAAAGAATTATAGATTTTATTTTGGCGTTGGCAGGCTTAATAACACTTGTACCTTTATTTACACTTATAATAGTTGCAATAAAGTTGGATTCTCCAGGTCCAATTCTTTTTAAACAAAAAAGAGTTGGAATGCATAAGAAGACTTTTTATATCTTAAAATTTAGAACAATGAGAACTGATACTCCCAAAGATACTCCAACCCATCTACTTTCAAATCCAGAACAATGGATTACTAGAGTTGGAAAATTACTACGGAGGACAAGTCTGGATGAGCTTCCTCAAATAGTGAATATACTGCTAGGCGATATGGCTGTAGTTGGCCCTCGACCTGCACTCTGGAATCAAAGCGATCTTATTGAGGAAAGAGATAAATATGGAGCTAATAACGTGCCGGTAGGGCTCACAGGATGGGCGCAAATAAATGGAAGGGACGAACTGGAAATAAGAGAAAAGGCCAGACTTGATGGAGAATATGTTTCGAAAATTGGGCTTTTAATGGATATGCGTTGTGTAGTAGGGACAGTGATAAGCGTAATTAAATTTGATGGAGTTATTGAAGGTGGAATTGGAGAGAAAACTATTCACTCTAATTCTAGTCAAAGTGAAGAAAAAGGATTATCTTGAACCCAAATAGGTAAATTGAATTGGAGAAGATAATGAAGAGGATTTTAATTACAGGAGAGAATAGTTATATAGGGTTATCGACGTATAATTGGTTAGAAAAAAAAGATAATTATCAATTAACTAAGATAAGCTTAAAAAGTGATGCGTGGAAAAAAGAAGATTTTAGTGGCTTTGATGTGGTGTTCCATGTGGCTGGTATTGCTCATGTATCCTCAGACCCTAGTATGGAGGAGATATACTACAGAGTTAATAGAGATCTTACGGTAGAGGTTGCTAAAAAAGCCAAAGAAGAAGGCGTAAAACAATTTATCTTTATGAGTAGTATTATTGTCTATGGTGATAGTAGTCGTACTGAGAAAATAATTAGACCCAATACCGTTCCAACACCTAGTGATTTTTATGGAGATAGCAAACTACAAGCAGAGAAACTAATTAAACAACTAGAATCGGAGAAGTTTAAGATTACCATATTGAGGCCGCCTATGATTTATGGGAAAGGCTCAAAGGGGAATTATCATAAGTTATCAAAAATGTCGAGAATGGTGTATCTATTTCCCGATTATGATAATCGTAGAAGTATGATTCATATAGATAATTTGTGTGAGTTTATCAAAGCTGTTATTGATAATGAAGATTCGGGAATTTTCTTCCCTCAGAATAAAGAATATGTTAAGACAAGTGATCTGGTTAAAACGATTGCAGTTGTTCGTAGAAAAAGGATAGTACTCACAAAAATATTCAATCCTCTAATAAGCTTGTTGTTTAGTATTGGTACAATAAGAAAGATGTTTGGCAATTTGGTCTATGAAAAGTCAATGAGTGAGTACAGAAAAATAAATTATCAGATTAGAGAATTCAGAGAATCTATTGAACTGACGGAGGTTATTGTGCGAGATGAATAATAAGAAGTATAGTGTTTTGATGTCTGTATACCATAAAGAAAAGCCGGTTTTTTTTTTGAAAGTATTAAAAGCATGCTCAGTCAAACAATAAAACCCGATGAGATAGTAATTGTTAAAGACGGTCCGATAACGGCAGATTTAGACAATGTTATTGATGATTTTATACAAAATAATCCGGGCGTATTTACAATAATTTCTCTTGAGAAAAACGTCGGGTTAGGTTTAGCTCTAAATGCTGGATTAAAGGAATGTAGGAATGAGCTAGTTGCTAGAATGGACACTGATGATATCTCACTAAATAATAGATGCGAGTTACAGCTAAGGGAATTTGATAAAAATCCTGATTTATGTATTCTGGGAACATGGACAAGTGAGTTTTTTGATGAACCATCCAACATAGTTACATCTAGAGTGGTTCCTGAAAGACATGCGGATATAATGAAGTTTTCAAGAAGAAGGAGCCCTTTTAATCATCCTACGGTTATGTATAGAAAATCTGCCGTATTAGAATGCGGAGGATATCATAATATATTGCGAAAAGAAGATATCGATCTTTTTGTGAGAATGTTGCATAATGGTTGTTTATCGATGAATATTCCAAAGTCTCTAGTTCTTTTTAGATCGAATGAGGATAGTTACAAAAGAAGGAAAAGCTGGGTTAATTGCAAGAGTTATATTTCGGTAATTTATAAGTTTTGGAAGAATGGATATTCTTCAACTACTGATTTGGGTGTGGTGATTATTGGGCAAATGGTAATGTTTTTGTCTCCAGTTTGGTTTTTGAGAATTCTATCTGACAAGTTACTGAGACAAAAGAAATAAAGGAGAATGAAATGAATGAGATAAAGTTTATTAATCAAAAGGATCCAATTATCACTGTAATTGTTCCGTGCTATAATGCACAAGATACAATCACGGAGACTTTGATGTCACTCGAAAGGCAGACATTTAAGGATTTTGAAGTGATTATTGTGAATGATGGTTCAACAGATAAATCTCATTTCTTGATAGAAGAAAAATTGAAAAATCAACCTTTCTGTTCAAACTACATTATTCAAGAAAATTCAGGCGTCAGCGTTGCAAGGAACCGCGGAATGGATGAGGCTAAGGGAAGCTATATTACATTCCTCGATGCTGATGACGTTTACTGTGATTACTTTCTAGAGGTTTTATATGAGCAGATAATGTTGAAAAATGTGGATACTGTAGTTTGTAGTTATACTAGAGATATAAATGCTATAAAAGAGAAGGTATTTTCGAATTCCAAGAATGTTGATTTAAGCCGAAAAGATCTACTGGAGTTTTTTATGTACAGAAAAGGCCCTTGCTCGTTCTTTACATTTATTTATCGAAAAGAAATTATTGAAAAGCACCGAATTTACTTCAACTCTAATTTGAAGTATGGAGAGGATCTGGAGTTTACTTGGAAATACTTGATTCACTCCCGAAATGGGGTTTTTATTGATGAGGCTTTATACGGTTATTATGATAATCCTTTCTCAGCAATGAACAATATAAGCTGGAGAAAAACTGATGTTTTGAAATCTATAAAAAACATTGAAAATATATTGTATAATGAAGCAGATGAGTTCTACAATACGTATAAAAATTATATGTTCTCTCGAGCTTTATGGGCAGTGGCTAAAGACTTCTCATTTCAGGGACAAAAAGATTTTTTTAATAGGCTTTCCAAAGATTACGATGTGACGCGTAATTTCAAAAATTGCAAGGCTGAAGATTGGCGAGTGAAGTATACAACCAAGTTGTTTCTGTTGAATAGACATGTATTCTATGCTTTTTTTAGACTTTTGTATTATGTCAAGAAAAGAATGGTGTTATAAAAATGAGTCTATTTAAAGGGAATAAAATTAAGCTATCGTATGTCTTGTTTATTTTTTGTTTTATATTTGCTCCGCCATTAATTCCTAAAATAAATCTTGTGTTGGTATTATTTTTGTACTCATTATTAATGATACTAACCAAGTATAATAATCAGGCCATGGTAGTCTTTAGATTATCAGGTTTGAGACTATTCACAAGTCTGTTTTTTATATCAATGACGTATTTGTCGCTTATAATATACTTTGGTTATTTATTTGACCCTGTAAATTTCACGAACTATATCACAACAGCATACAGGTTTTTTATGATATTCCCTGTTATGTTGATATGCATTTTGTTTATAATCTTGAGAACTTCTGAGTTGGGATACAAGTTTGGAGATTTGCTTAAATCAGTTATTTATGCTGGCTTATTGCAAGCTGGAATTACGGGGATAATGCTATTGTCTTCAGAGATAAGAAGTTTTCTATTGCAAATATTGTACTTTAATACTGGCAATGAATTGAGCCAAAATTTGTGGCATATTCAAAGAAGATTTTATGCTTTTTCTCATAATGTCTTTGATACATTTGGTTATGGAACAGGAATTATTGCGGCAATACCTCTGTTTTACGGAATAATAAATAATAGATATAAGTATTTTGTTTTATCTGTCATTTTGCTTGTTGTTCCTTTGTTTAATTCTAGAACAGGATTAATTATTTTTTTTATTGGAGTAATATGTGCAATTCCTTTTTTGGTTTTTCAAACAAAGATCAAAAATTTGTTTAAACTTACTTTTATCCTTTCTACAATATATATTCTTTCTTCGTTTTCATTCCAATATATAAGCGATAACTTTCCCAATACAATTAATTGGGCTAAGAATGGAATTGATGATTTTGTCTATTTTTTCAAGGGCAACGTTGGAAATGACTCAGTTAGTATTATAACAAGTAGTGAGAAATGGCACTTACCAGAAAAATACTGGATTCTAACTGGTACTGGTCATAATGTCTACGGTGCAAGTGGGTATTCCCATTCAGATGTTGGATACGTAAATGATTTATGGCTAGTTGGACTTTTAGGTATTTTTTTGCTTTACTTACCATTTATTTTTTTGGTCATAATGGCTTTGAAAAAAACAAGTTCAATAAAAGTGAAGTCATTCATAGTGTTTTTAATGACGGCGTTTTTTGTTGCGAATGTTAAAACAATTGTTTTAAATTACAACGTTGGGACAAGTATAACGCTTTTATTCTTATTTTTTATTGTGTACTACAACGAAAACGATAAATTGAAGAAGGGTATTAATGATTGTTGATTTATTGGAGGCATGAAATGACTAAGGTAGAACCTGATGTAACTATTATTATACCTGTGTATTGTGTGGAAAATTATCTTGATAAATGTATAACTAGTGTTTTAAATCAAACGCATAAGAATATTGAAGTTATTCTTGTGGACGATGGGTCCCCTGATAATTCTGGTTATATTTGCGATAGATATGCTAATGAAGATGAAAGGATTGTTGTGATCCACAAAGAGAATGGAGGTTTATCCGATGCTAGGAATCATGGTTTGAGAATTGCAAAAGGCAAATATACTTTATTTGTGGATAGCGATGATTATATTTTGGAGAATGCAATTGAAATACTCTTTAACTTTGCTGAGCGATTTAAACTCGATATATTAAATGCTAATGCAAATCAAAAGAATGGTGAATTAATTACAACTTTACATAGCCAAGGTTCAGAAGAAATCGTAGATGGACAAACATATCTTTTACAATCCATAAAAAACAAAAAATACTTAGCCGCTGTCTGGCTTAGGATGTACAAAACTGAAATGTTATTGAATAATAACTTGTTTTTCAAAGTAGCGTTGTTACATGAAGATGAACAATGGACACCAAAAGTTTTTATGACTGCAAAAAGAGTAGGTTATATTAATTACTCATTCTATTATTATCTAATTAGGATGGGTTCTATAACACATGCGGTGAATAAAGAAAAACATATTAAAGATGTTATTATGACATGCAAGGAACTTTTGGAGTACTTAAATAAAGTGGAAATCCCTGTTAGTGAGAGGTTGATATTCGAAGATTATTTTATTAGGTTATACATGAATACTGTTACTTTTGGTGAGTATAACAAAAAGAAATACTGCGCAATTATTTCGAGGTTTTTTCCTTTGAAAAACTCTTTCTTTTTAAGCACTAGAATAAAGGCTTTACTTTACTTTATAAATCCAAAACTATATAGAGAATTTAGTCTGAGGAGAAAAGCAATATAACATAAGTTGGCTTGACGTTGGAGGTGAGGATGGTAGGCATGAAATTTTTGAGAACCGTATTAAAAAAAAACAGAGTTCTTTTTGCGATAATTCGATCTCTTATAGAAAAATTCAGTCGATTTAAAGTGATTTTATTTTCCGTGCCACTTCATTTTCTTAAAGTGAAAAAGAACAAAGTAGTAATAACAAGTTTCTATGGAAAACAATATAGTGATAACCCTAAGTATATATTGAAAGAATTGCTAAGGAGAAATCGTAGCCTCGAGATTGTTTGGTTAGTAGATAAAAGGATGCAGGAAAGACTTAACATTCCTATTGGAGTGAAAGTTGTTTACTATAGCTCCTTTAGAGCTTTATATGAGTTAGCTACCGCTAAAATTTGGGTCGATAATTGTAGAAAAACAATCATGCCATATAAAAAGAAGACTCAAATGTATCTTCAAACATGGCATGGGACCCCTTGGAAGAAAATTGAAGGGGATGCGAAGGACAAACTGAATAAGTATTATATAAAATCCGCCATTAAGGATTCAAATAGTATTGACGTCTTAATTTCAGGAAATACTCATTGCACAAAAATATTCGAAGAATCATTTTTTTATAAGGGGAAAGTATATGAGATTGGAACACCTCGTAATGATATTTTAGTTAACAATGAATATAAGTCTCGAAGAGATGTCTTAGATTTATATGGCCTTCATTCAAAGAAACTTGTATTGTATGCTCCTACATTTAGAAATGAAGAAGATAAAAATGTAATGTACCAACTTGATGCTCTAGATCCGTTAATCTTACTTGAAGCATTACAAGAAAAGTACAAGGAAGAGTTTTTGTTGATAACCAGGTTTCATCCTAATGTGGTACATTTGATTAACGTGGATGAGATTAATGAAAAATTTAAAGGGAAAGTATTTGATGTTTCCTTACACGATGATGGACAAGAAATTTTGCTGATAGCTGATATTCTTATCACGGACTATTCTTCGATTATTTTTGACTATGCTTTGCTAGACAGGCCAATTGTTTTATTTATATCAGATGCTGAAGAATACTTAAATGAGAGAGGGTTGTATTTCAGCTTTGAAGAATTCCCACTAAAGAAAGCAGCCTCTAATTTGGAGCTAGTGAATGTATTTAGCGATACAACTTTGCAAGAACTTGCAGCCGAAACAAATATGCTTAAAAAAATGATTGGCGATAAAGAAAAGGGTACGGCGACACATCACACAGCAAAACTTATTGAAGATTATATTTTTATGGATAAATAGTTGTCGGAGGGCTTTCCCTGTGAATAAGTTATCTGAGAATAGTGACAAGCGCGTGCTTTTAGAAAATACTCTAATGCTATATATATTGGTTGGATCATCATATTTGTTTGGCTTTTTGTCATTGCCGTATTTAACTAGAGTATTGGGTCCAGAGGTTTACGGTAAGATCGGATTCTCATTAGCCATCATGACTTTTTTTAGGTTGATTATTGAGTTTGGCTTTACATTATCAGCAACAGAGGCTATTGCCCGTAATAGGAAAGACATGAAAGAAGTATCTAGAATTATAATGGCAGTTAATTCGATAAAGCTGATCTTATTTACAATATGTCTTTCAGTGGTTATTACGATTTGCTTACTGACCCCGCGACTTAAAGAAGATATATGGCTACATATTGTCACTTTCCTGGCTTTGTCCTCTGTAGCATTTTTGCCAGACTCACTTTATAGAGGACTTGAAAGAATGAAGATTCTGACGGTTAGGACAGTGTTTATTCAATTGTTTTTTCTGATTCTCATATTATTTTTTGTGAGGGGGAAAGACGACTATTTGTTGGTCCCTCTATTTACATTCATCGGAAATTTCGTCTCTTTAGTTTTTATCTATATTCACTCATATAAAGTTTTGGGTTTGAGAATGGAATTTGTAAATAAGGCTTATGTTTGGGACAGTGTGAAGACGTCAAGTTCCTTTTTTTATTCAAGAATTGCATCCACAGTGTATAATGCTTCGAATATGTTTGTTATTGGTCTTTTATACCCCGTCGGAAGTGCAGTATTAGGATTCTATAGTGGTGCGGATAAACTCATTACAACTGCCAAAAGTTTTTATACCCCGGTAGCAGATAGCCTTTATCCTTATATGGTTAGAAACAGAAATTTTGAGCTAGTTAAAAAAATATTGGCTTATGGAATGCCAGTTATTATTATTGGCGCTATTTTTTTATGGATGTTTGCGGAGCAGTTTATTGTTCTGTTGCTCGGAAAGGAATATAGAGAGGCTTCAGAAATATTTAGAGCTCTAATTCCAATCCTCGTTATTGCTGCACCAACTTTTATTTTGGGATTTCCAACACTAGGGCCAATGGGATTGTCGAAACATGCCAATTATTCTGTAGTGGTTGGAGCGGTTTTCCATGCCACGATGGTCCTTGTTATGCTATCCTTTAATCTATTGGGTGTACTATTACTTTGCTACTTAACCGTTATTACAGAAATAATAATACTAGCTTATAGGATAATTGTAATTCTAAGAAACAAGCATACTATAGGAGTGAGAAAGATGGGGTGAATTCATTGAACTTTTTCAATCTTCCAGTATTTCTATCTATCGGTGAAAAGCTGATCGGTAATCTGCTGCCATTAATCGAAAGAGAGATCTCGGATATTAGGAAGAAAAGCATTATTCTCTTTACTTCTGAAAGGATTCACTCGCTATGCAGAAAAGAGATTGATGATGTATCAAAACAACTAAAAGTGAGTATAGTCTATGTGCATGAGAGCTCTTACGATATAGCAGTCGAATATGCAAAGAGAATATCTATTGAAAACTATCATGTTGTGATTGGTCTTGGTGGTGGTAAAATTCTTGATACTGCAAAGTATGCTTCATATGTAAGTAAAGTTTTATACTTGGCTATTCCAACTACTTTAAGTAACGATGGTGTTGCATCTCCAATTGCTGTGCTTTTAACAGAGAATGGAAAGGCTAAAAGCTTTGGTTGTAAATCCCCGGATGGAATTGTAATTGATACAGAAATGATTAAGAATTCTCCTACCTCTACGCTTATGGCGGGAATTGGGGATACAGTGTCTAATTTTACCGCTCTTTTTGATTGGAAACTTGAAAGCAAGTATATTGGCACCAGAGCTAATGACTTTGCTTATTTGCTTTCTGACACAGCATTTAACATGCTTTTAAACAGTCGCGAAACTGATATTAGAAGTGAAAACTTAATCACGCAACTGGCCCAATCCATAATATTAAGTGGCTTGGCTATGAATATTGCTGGCAATAGTAGGCCCTGTAGTGGTTCTGAACATCTATTCAGCCACGCTTTAGATGAATTTTATAACATCGATTCCCCTCACGGACTTAAGGTGGCCCTTGGCAGCGTTGTTAGTTGTATTTTTCAAAGGAGGTCATATAGTCCCATGTTAGATTTCTTAAGTCGATTTGGAGTGAGTGTTTCTCCGGAGAAGCTAGGGATCTCTAAACAATCCTTTATTGGTGCCTGGCTAAAAGCAAAGTCAACTAGGCCAGAAAGGTTTACTGTACTTGATACGATAGAATTAAATGATGAGTATTTAAACTCTGTTTATTACGAAGTAATGGAGGCTACTATATGAAAGCACTTATTCTCGCCGCAGGATTTGGAAGCAGGTTAAGACCATTAACAAATGAAGTGCCTAAAGCAATGGTTCAAGTAAATCAAAGAGCTATAATCGATCAACAAATATCCAATCTACACGAAAATGGAGTGGCGGATATTACTGTTGTGGTGGGTTATAAAGCAGAGATGTTTAAAGCGTATTTAATTGAAGCCTATCCAAGTGTGAAGATTATTGAAAATACTCAATATAATAATACGAATAATATGTACTCGGCATATCTGACAAGGGGAGAATTCTATAATTGCTCCTTCTTGTTAATGAATGCTGATGTATATTTTGATTCTTCTATTTTGCGTGAATTAATTAAAGAAGAATACAATAATTCAATAGTCGTTGAAGCTGGAGTGTATAATGATGAAAGTATGAAGGTTGAATGTACAAACAATAAAATTATTAGCATTAGTAAAGGCATAACAGAAGAAAAAGCATTTGGTGTATCAATTGATGTTTACAAATTTTCTAGCGAAGGCTCAAAAACTTTTTTTGATATGGTAGTAGAGTTTATAGAGGAGAAGAAAGATTTAAATCAATGGACAGAAGTAGCCTTAAATAACGTTTTAAAGGAAATCACCTTTACGCCTTGTCCCTTAAAAGGAAGATGGATAGAAATTGATAATCATGATGATTTGAAAAATGCGGAGGATATTTTCAATGAGCTATAAAGAGCTTGAGCAAAAAAAACTATTCCTGCTGGACATGGATGGTACAATTTATTTAGATAATAAGCTTTTTAACAAGAGTCTGGATTTTCTGAATTACATAAATGAGATGAACGGTAAATATATATTCATTACTAATAATTCCTCGAAGAGCGTTGATGACTATATAATTAAACTAAATTCTCTAGATATTAAAGCTGATCGTTCCAATTTCTTAACATCCACACAAGCAACAGTAGCTTATTTGTTGAATCATTACAATGGGAAGAGAATTTATGCATTGGGAACACAATCGTTTAAAAACGAACTCAAGGGCAGTGGTTTAAATATTACAGATGTATATTCTGAGGGAATTGATTGCTTAGTTGTAGGTTTTGATACCGAGCTTTCCTATAATAAATTAGTTGATGCATGTAGACTTTTGACGGACGGAGTCGATTACATTGCGACCAACCTTGATTTGTTATGTCCAACATCATTTGGATTTGTTCCAGACTGTGGGTCTATTTGCCACATGTTAAATTTGGCGACAGGTAGAGAGCCAATGTATATGGGGAAACCTAATGCACAGATTGTGGAACTAGCATTAGCAAACACTAGATTCAAGAAAAAGGAGACGATAGTGATAGGTGATCGGCTCTATACTGATATTGCTTGCGGGATTAATGCTGGTGTAACAACAGGAGTTGTGCTGACTGGAGAGGCGCGACTTGAAGACATAAAAGATACTGAATTTAAGCCGGATTATGTTTTTAAAGATATTGCTGAGATTTTAGAGAAAATCTCATATAAAGCATTAGAAAGCAGGTGACCCATGAAAATCCGTAAAGCTATTATCCCCGCTGCTGGTCTTGGTACGCGCTTCTTGCCGGCGACGAAGGCGCAGCCTAAAGAGATGCTGCCGATCGTGGACAAGCCCACCATTCAGTATATCGTGGAAGAGGCGGTCGCTTCGGGTATCGAAGATATCATCATCATCAGTGGGCGCAGCAAGCGTGCTATCGAGGATCACTTTGACAAGTCGTACGAGCTGGAGGAGACGCTGCAGAAGAAGGGGAAGTTGGATCTGCTGGAGCAAGTGGCGTCGATCTCCAATATGGCGAACATTCACTATATCCGGCAGAAGGAAGCGCTGGGGCTAGGGCATGCGATCTCCTGCGCGCGCTCCTTTATCGGCAATGAGCCGTTCGCGGTGCTGCTAGGCGACGATATCATCCAGTCCCCCGAGCCGTGCTTGCGACAGCTGATGGATGTGTTCGAGCGTTATCACACCTCCGTAGTCGGCGTACAGCCAGTAGAGGCAAGCGAGGTATACAAGTACGGCATCATCGCGCCCAAAGGGCCGGAGCTGGAGCCTGGCGTGCTCCATGTGCAAGCGCTGGTCGAGAAGCCGCACCCGAACGAAGCGCCGTCTACCTATGCCATCATGGGGCGGTATGTACTGCGGCCGGAGATCTTCGAGGTGTTGGCCTCGCAGTCTGCGGGCTCGGGCGGCGAAATTCAGCTGACGGATGCGATCAATGAGCTGAACCGGACGCAGGCGGTCATGGCCTACCATTTTCAGGGCAATCGCTATGATGTCGGAGACAAGTTCGGCTTCGTCAAGGCTACGCTTGACTTTGCCTTGCAGCGCGAGGATCTCAAAGAAGAGGTCGCCCAATATTTGAGAGAGTTGTATAATAAAGAGGCGTTTTAGATCTGCAATCGCTATTCATCCCAAGCGAGGAAGTGACGCCTGTGAAGATTACTATCGCTGGTACGGGTTATGTCGGCCTCTCCAATGCGTTGCTCTTGGCTCAGCACAATGAAGTGATCGCGTTGGACATCCTGCAGGAGAAGGTCGACATGATCAACCAGCGTCGTTCCCCCATCATCGACCCCGAGATCGAGGCGTTCTTAGCGAGAACGGACCTCCAGCTTACCGCCACGACTGATAATTATCGGGCCTTCAAGGAAGCCGAGTACGTCATCATCTCTACCCCAACCAACTACGATCCCCACAAGCATTACTTCAACACCCGCAGCGTCGAAGCGGTCATCGCCAGTGTGCTGTCGATCAACCCGGATGCGGTGATGGTCATCAAGTCGACGGTGCCTGTCGGCTATACGGAGAAGGTGAAGGAGAAGTTCGAGACGGACAACATCCTCTTCTCGCCGGAGTTCCTGCGGGAGGGCCAGGCGCTGCACGATAATCTGTATCCGTCCCGCATCGTCGTCGGCGAGCAGTCGGAGCGGGCCCGTGTCTTCGCCGAGCTGCTGGCGCAGGGCGCGCGCAAGGAGAATATCGACATCCTCTTTACCGGCTCGACGGAGGCGGAGGCGATCAAGCTGTTCGCCAACACGTATCTGGCGATGCGTGTCGCATTCTTCAACGAGCTGGACTCGTACGCCGAGGTGCGCGGGCTCAATACGCAGCAGATCATCGACGGCGTCGGCCTCGATCCCCGGATCGGCACGCACTACAATAACCCGTCGTTCGGCTATGGCGGCTACTGTCTGCCCAAGGACACGAAGCAGCTGCTGGCCAACTACGCGGATGTGCCGAACAACATCATGGCGGCGATCGTCGATGCCAATCGCACGCGCAAGGACCATATCGCGGAGATGATCCTGCGGCGCGAGCCCAAGGTGGTCGGCATCTACCGGCTGACGATGAAGATGGACTCGGACAACTTCCGCCAGTCGGCGATCCAGGGCGTGATGAAGCGGATCAAGGCGAAGGGCGTCGAGGTGGTCGTGTACGAGCCTGCGCTGCAGGAGGAGACGTTCTACCACTCGCGGGTGATCAACGACTTTGCGCGCTTCAAGGAGACGGCCGACGTCATCGTCGCCAACCGGCTCACCGGCGATCTGCAGGATGTCGCGGATAAGGTATATACGCGGGATTTGTTCAGTCGGGACTAGTCTCCTGACCAGAGTGAGACGCGCTTCCTGTCAGTGCTGGGCCACTCTATCTTTAATGTGCTATTCCATAGACGGAATTCGCTAGAATTCATAGTAAACAATGGATATCCGTTGTATAATTATGGAGCTGTCACATTGAGAGATAGGGGAAATCGGCCATGAACAAAGGGAGAAGGTCATTATTCATTGTATTGCTGCTTGTGGTGTTTATTCAGTCTGTGGGGATCGCGGCTCCGGCGAGTCAGGCGCAGGCAGCGTCAGTTACTTCTGAGCTATCGCTTCCGGGCGGTCTGACAGACTGGCTGATGGACGAGCAGGCAGGTACTATCTATGCGATTTCCAGCGAGGCCAACGCACTTTATTTCATCCGCATGTCGGATATGACGATCGAGAAGACGGTCAATGTCGGCTTGCGTCCGCGCTATCTGGCTCGGGAGGGACAGCTGCTGTATGTTGCGCTCTATGGCGAGAGCAAGCTTCAGATGGTGGATCTGAGCACGCAGGAGGTTGCGGAGTCAATCACGGTGTCCGGGGCGCCTACTTCGGTAGCGGCCTCTTCGACGTCTGTTTTTTACGGTACGGAAGAAAACGGCGTATTTATATACGACAAGGCCGATCAGACGCAGTTTTCCTTGAACGAATACTCTCATGAAGATGTTGCGCTGGGCTACGATGAGCCGACCAACACCTTGTTTGTGGGACGATTATCCTCCTATAACGGACTCGATGCACTCGATGCCAGTACTGGCGCTGTAAAAAGCCGAGATATTGACGACAACACAGAGATTGGCGGTACTTCCAATTCGCTCAAACATCTGTTTATTGACGAGGACTATGTCTACTTCGGCGGTCATCAGTTCAATAAGCATAATGTGACGGAGACGACAGGCACCTACTTTAGAGAGAAAAACGACTACGACTACTTTGAGTCTATTATTCTCGACGTGACAGATTCCTATGTACTCACGACAAAAGGCGTATACGATAAAGCAACCTACAGGCTGCTGGATAAGTTGGACTCTGACCAAATTTACGGATTGCTTGATTCCACTGGCCGTGCTTATATAGCAGGTGGCGGCCATTGGAGCGAGCCCAAAAAAGCGATCCAGCAACTCCAGTTAAGCTTGGCCCCCAGCCCCTCGGTCAACTTAACAACCGATGATTATTTCATTGCAACTGATCAGCCTTTTACGGACTGGGCCACTTCAGATCAGTTGCCTTACCTCTATGCGATCGTCGCCGATACCAATGAACTGATCGTCATCGACAAGGCCGACAGGCAGGTCGTCAGTCAGACGTTCATCGGCTCTACGCCCAAGGGTATCAAGGTGTTGAACGACAAGCTTTACATTAATTTCAGTGGTGAGAATCGCATCCTGATCATAGGGCTGGAGGAGGGTCTTCCTTCCCCCACGGACAAAACGAGAATCGTCACGAAGCTTTATCCCGTAGAAGTATTTCCGACGCATACCCAAAAGCTGCTGTACCATAATAACTCTTCTCTTAGTGGCATCAGCGTCACGTCGGAAGCCTTCACATCCGTCGAGGAGGCCGTTAGCAACGAGCAAGAAATATCGGTTGCACATGGGAGCCGGTATGCCTTCGATCCCGATACAGAGACGCTTTATGCAGCCGATTATAATGAACTGTACCGATACGAGACGCAAAGCTATGCGCTTCTGGAGCGTACGTCAATCACCAATTATGATAACCAGCACTTGTTCCTGTCAGAGGATCGACTGTACGTCGGGGGTCTGGTGTTAGATAAGGAGCAGCCTTCTACCCAATACGGGAGATACCCGGAGTCGATCATCTATGCTCGAGGCAACACGGCCTTTAGTCCAACAGCTGTGTACGATGGGGCAGACTTCACTCAGTCACGCGAGCTCTTGATCCGTGCCAGCAAAGTATTCCTGGGCGACGATCAGTCGGTGGTAATCTCCACGCCCAAGCGTATCTATGTCTTCGCTAGCTTGGAAGAGATGCATGAAGTGATGGCAGAGATGCATCTGCCCATGCAAGCTTTGTTCGTGGATGAAGATGTACAGTCTGGCTCCATCGAGGGTAGATTGTATGTCGTGGTTCATGCTATCGAGGAAAGCGTGCGCTACAATGCCTACTTCCTCGATGGGTCGGGCACCAAGCTCGATCCTGTCTGGATGACCAAGATGTCGGAGCCTTCGACGGAACAGGTCCTGGTCTATAATGTGGGTAAGCAGGCCCTGCCAGAGGGAGCGGTCCGTATCGGATTGTATCCGGTCATCTCCCGTAACTACTATACTGAACAAGAGCTGGACCTCTCCCTGAGCGTGCCTATCTATGATGCGCCGGATTACTTGCCAGAGGACTTCACCGTAACGGATAACAATCCGCGAGCAGACAAGTATGCGGGTACGGCGACGTGGAATCCGGGGATTGCGGAAGCGCCAGGCACGCGTTATTTCCTCTATCTCATCAATGATGAAGAGACCTTCGGCGAGCCGTTGGCTGAGGTCGAGGGCGGGCAGACCTCGTATGCGGTGACGATTGCCGAGCGGGATGTGGCGAATGAGGCATTTGCCATCGGATTGTTTACGCAGATCGACGGCTTTGACATGCCCTTCTATCATCCTGTGCTACTGGAGGACAAGCGGACACCAGCGGTCCCTGCGTCCTCGATCGTCGTGAGTAATGGGACTCAAGTGGATACAGTCATCGTGGGAGGCCTCGAATCCGGGGATATCGTGCGTGTGTACAACGCAGACGGATACTTGATAGAGCAAGGGAACATCATGGACGCCATCAAACATACGATCACGCTGTACATCTGGAATATCGGCCAACCGGGGGATAAGATTATCGTCACGCGGCAAATGCCGAATAAGGGCGAAAGCCCGGGTACGGTCATGACGATCCCTGCTGTATCCAGCGGCGGCGGTAACAGTGGCGGCAACACTGGTGGAGGCAGCGGCGGCGGTGGTGGCGGTGGAATCGTAGTCCAGCCGCCAACCATGCCTGGTAACGGAGGAGGCTTGCCCAGCGGCAGCGGGAGCAAGCCGATCGTCACTAACGAACCAACTGTCGATGAGACGGAGATGACGACGATCCTATTCAAACAGACGGATGGATCGGAGGCCTCGTTGACCGATGTACCGGTCGGGTACATCAAGCATGCGGTCAGCGACGCTGCGTTCAAGAGCAATCCCGTTCTGACTGTGAAGGCTGATGAAGCCAAGCGGATGCCTCAAAGCGTGTTCCAGATCGCTGCAACGGCATTGGCAGAGCTGAAACGATTCCCGGAGGCGACGCTCGTATTCGAATCCCGATCCGGCAAGCTGGAGCTGCCGCTGCGTTCCCTGACGGATCAACTGACTGGCGATGATGGGCAGAAGCTCACGGTTACGATCGGAGATGCGCCCAAGGACTATAGTACAAGGCTGCAGGGCCAGCTCGACGGTACGTCAGGCATCGCGATAGGACCGCTGCTGTCGTTTGAGGTCAAGCTGACGAGCAAGGGACGGGATCGCATCCTGACAGAGTACTCGGATTATATCAGGCATGTCATCCATGTGGATGCGGCTGAAGATCGCAAAGCGGTATATGCCGGCTTGACCTTTGATCCCCTGACGGCTACGTTCGTACCGGTACCGATGACCTGGGACTGGTCGGATGGTGTGCTGCAGGCGAATCTGATGCGTCAGGGCAATTCGATCTACGCGGTCGTGCAGAACGATGTGAGCTTCGAGGATATCGATGCCAGCAATCCGTACCAGGACCGCATCCTGGCCTTGGCTAATCGGATGGTCATCAACGGCTATCCTGACGGCAGCTTCAAAGCTGATGCCGAGGTGACGCGAGCGGAGTTCGCGGCCATGCTCAATCGGGCGCTTGGCATACTGCCCAAGGCGAAGGCGACCCGGTCGTTCACGGATGTTGCGGCCAACGCGTGGTATGCCAACCAGGTCCACGCGGCCGTTGATGCTGGGCTGATCCAAGGCTACCCGGACGGGACGTTCCTCCCGGGCAAGAATATCACGCACCAAGAGATGCTGGTCATGCTGGTCAATGCCTTGACCTACAGCCGGGCCAATGAGGAGACTCAGGAAGCTACGAAGCCAGTGCTGCCTGCGGGATTGCCAGGCTGGGCAGAGCCTTATTATGTGACGGCTGTGCAGCAAGAGATCTTGCCGTCCGAGGGTCCCTTCCAGTTCCAGACGGGCAAGAACACCGAGCGTCAGGAAAGTGCCTATCTACTCTATCAATTGCTGCGTGTGTTGAAATTTGTGTAAAGGCAGGGGCTTTAGTGCAGAAAATTTGATCTAGCTGCAACACCAGATATGAGGAAAGGGTAATTTGTTTGACCTTAGGAGGGACCATGGAAGGACTCGGGGATATACTATCAAAAATAGGTTTGCCTGCTGGGATATTGTACTTATTGTCAGTGATTCTTATGCTGTTAAGGAATAGCCCAATTACGACAGCAACAGCCAGTCTAATAGAAAGAAAATTAATGCTCAAAGAAAAACGTTTCATTATTAGTATGTGTAACTATTTAGCTCATACTTTAGTCCACTCTATTTTTCTTATTTATTTTTTCTTTATCTTCCAGCATTTTGATGTTGTGCAGGATGTATCGATTTCGGGTTATTCTCTAGCTGCACTCATCGTAATAATTTTTCTCTTGTTCGTCATATCAGTTAGTTTTAAGAAAATGATGCTTTTTTTCAAGCGATCTAAAGTAGGCTTAATCATTGCGTTTCTATTTCTAGTCTCTTTGGAAATTACATCTTCGTATCTTATTTATAGTGCAATCATCACACCAGTAGACAATAACTTTATAAAGGAGTTTTATGTAGCAGTTTTTCTGGTAGGCATGCTCTTTTCATTATTTATGATAACACCAGTATCCAAGGTGATTTTGAAGTTAAACAACGTACAATTCAATTTTTATATTATGAAAGATGCTAAATGGTATATCTACCATCCAGTTAATAAGCAGTTAATTTTGCTCGGTAATCACGTTGACCAAAGCCAGTCGTCAGAATCAATTATGCTCCCGTTAGATGAACTTCGAAAGGAAGTCATCTATCATGAAAAGGAAGAAGACGTTAAGAGGGATTAATTAGTATGAATAATTGAGAATAATCCCTTTCCCCCCCCCCCAGCAGCCACTGTTGACCGATGTCAACGGTGGTTGTCGTTTTTTGTCATCGTGGATCGAAGGATAGCAGTTGCTGGTGTCAGCTTGCTAGCAACCCTTCACTATGGTAAATTCTTAATGAAATCTTTAGATTGAAACGCTCGGAAAAGGCTGGTATCTGAGAGATTAATAGATCGACTAATAGATTAATAGATGGATAGACCACTAATGGAAGGAGGGGACCTGATGAGTAAGAAAGCACTAACGCGGATGCTCGCGCATCTGATGGACGATCCCGGCGACCTCACGGGAGTGGCGGATCGCTTCAAGGCGGTGGTGGCGAAGCAGGCGACGCAGCCGTTCCCGTATCGGGAGTTCGGCGCGCTGCTGCAGGAGTGCCCCGACGCCGCCAAGCTGCGGATGGCGCAAGCCTGTCGTCTGCATCTGCGCGCCAGCTCGGGTCAGCCGTTCCCGGATCAGCGATTCACGCAGCTGCTGCGGCCTCGCATGATCGATCCAGGAGAGCGGACGAGACTGCTCCGCGCCCTGCTGCCGGAGATCCTGCCGCTTTACGGCGAGGAGGAGACGTGGGAGCCCGTCGAGCATCTGGCTGAGGAACAGCGCCTGTCCGAGACGTACGGGCCGTGGCACTATTACTGGTCGCTGCGGCTCTACCCGGCGGTCGATGAGCAGATCGCGCAGCGGATGACGGAGCTGGCGGCGGAGCTGCGCGAGCAGACCGTTCAGGCCGGGCGGACAAGCCAGACGTCGCAGACGACCCATCCGGAGCAGGAGCGGCAGACGCAGCAAGGGCAGGGACGGCAAAATGGGCAAGCTCAGGAGCAGCAGACGAAGCAGGTGGCGACCGAGCGGGAGCGGGAGATGGCTCGCTTGGAGGGACTCGTCCGCACCGAGCGGGAGCGGCGACGCGAGCTGGAGCTGGAGCGCGATGCGATGGCGAGCCGCATCGCCAAGCTGGAGCGGGAGTGCGAGCGGCTGCAGCGCCTTCGGTCGGAGCTGGAGCAAGAGGCGAGCGCGCAGGAGGAGGCGCTCCGGGAGCTGCGGCAGAGCCACGGGAGCGAGCGCCAGCGCGCCGATGCGGCCGAGCGCGAGCGGCGGGCGCTGGAGCTGCGGCTGGCCCAGGCGGAGCAGCGGATCAATCGGCTGACCGCCGACGCGGCCGAGCAGGGACAGCGGACAGAGGAGCTGGAGCAGCAGCTGCGGACCGAGCGTATCCGCTCCGAGGGCCGAGCCCGGGCGCTCCGCGAGCAGACGGACAGGCAGCAGGCAGACCGGGAGCCGCCTGAGCAGCAGGTGCTGCGCGAGCTGGACCGCGTCGTGGACCGGCTGTACGGCGAGCTGCGCACGGTCGGCGTGCGAGCGAGACAGGAGGCGCTGCGCAGCCGGCTGAGCGACGCGCTGTTGCTCGCCAATGCGTTGGAGCGGTTTTTCGACCCGGGTGCCGACACCGTGGACGATGGTGCGGCAGAGGGGGCAGCCCGCGAGGCGGCGGTTGCCGTCGAGCAGATGGGAGCAGAGACGGACGGAGGCCCGAGGGGGCCGTCTGCGTCTGCGACGCCGGGTCAGTCTGGGTCCGGAACGCCAGGCCAGTCCGCGTCTGCGACGCCGGGTCAGTCTGGGGCCGTGAGGCTAGGCCAGTCTGTGTCTGGGACGCCAAGGCAGTCCGTCTCTGCGACGCCAGGCCAGTCTGCATCTGCGGCGACGGGACTGTCCCGGTCCGCGATGGCAGATCTGTCCGCTGCTGCGGCGCGAAGCGAGGCGGAGCGGGGCGGCGGCATCGAGCGGCAGGACGAGGCGGAGGCCGACCGAGGCGTCGCCGGGACCTTCTACCGTCGCGATCACGGCGGGTATATCGTGCTGGAGAGCGAGGAGGCCTTTAACATCACCGAGTCGATGGTGACGAAGATCGGTCTGGAGCATGAGGCGGAGGTGGCCTGCAGGCCGCATATGCGCGAGGACGGCAGCATGGGGCATCATATTACGATCCTCCTCCAGGGCGACGACGCGTATGCGCCGATCCGCCAGTATATGGGCTATGTCGAGCTCGGCTCGCATCACAATCTGTACTGCGTCGATCTCAACGACCCGCAGCATCGTTACCCGATCCATGACAAGGATGTCGAGATTCAGCAGCCGCAGGACGGCGATCCCTGCTCGTTTAACGTGGCGATCGGCGGCGAGTATGCGCGGCTGTCGCGGCTATACAAGCGGGCGGAGCGGCTCCCGACGGATGACAGCCAGGAGACGAGGCGCAGCAAGGCAGCGGCGCGGGAGCGCTCGACGCGCAGGACGGCCGAGCCCTTCCTCGAGGGCTGCCGGGTCGTCGTTATCGGCGGGATGTCCAAGTGGTTCGAATCGGTGGTGCGGGAGACCGGCGCCGAGCTCGTCCACGACTCCGGCGAGACGCCCGAGCGCATCCATGCGCAGCTCCGGCGGGCGCATGCGCTGTTCCTGCTGCTGACCAACAACTCGCACAATGCGACCTGGAGCTGCATCGAGATCGCCAAGGCGCATGACATCCCCCACTTCCGCATCGAGGGCTCCAAGTCCAATCTGCGTCAGCAGCTGTGGGACAATCGGGCGCTCATCCGGGCTGTGGCAGAGGCATCGGGGGGAGGAGCGCGCGAGCATGGGGATGTCGGATGATCTCTACGTCCCGGCAGCGTCGGCGATGGGCTATGACTCCCCGCATAACGGCATCTTTAATGAACGCAACAAGGAGCTGTTTCGCAAACACCAAGCTTGATGTTGGCCATATTTACCCTCTCTATCTCGCAGCGCTTGCTATCGGGAAGAGAGGGTTTTTGTGCTTCGCACAGATGGATAGGTGTGGTCGATCCGCTTGCATCGGGGCGACGGGAAACGCTGCCTCATCTGCAAGCAATGCTGTCTCATCCGCGGGTTACTATGGTATGATCGAGGGAGAAGCAAGATGGGCGAGGAGTGTTGCACGATGGGGAAATATGATGGAGCATGTCAATACTGCGAAGGGACGTATACTCTGACTACGATGAAGAAGCATCTGTACACCTGTCCTGCGCGGCAGCTGCTCACGTCGCCAGATAAGCGGAACGCCTCCGGAGTGCTCGTATCGGCGCAGCTCGGGCGCCAATACTGGCTGCTGGTGGAGCTGCGGGCGACGGCGACGCTGGCCGATCTCGATGACTTCCTGCGCTACCAGTGGCTGGAATGCTGCGGGCATCTGAGCGAGTTCGAGATTGACGGCGTCTGCTACGGCTCGCATCCCGAGGGCTTCGAGCGATCGATGAAAGCGCCGATCCAGCGCGTGCTGGGGCCGGGCATGACCTTTCGTCACGACTATGACTTCGGCTCGACGACGACGCTCAAGCTCCAGATGCTGAGCGCGCCGCAGCCGATCGCGCTGCAGGCCAAGGCGCAGCTGGCAGCGATGAATCTCGCTCCGGACTTCGCTTGCCACTCATGCGGGCAGCAGGCAGAGATGGTCTGTACCGAGTGCTACGAGGAGCCGTTCTACTGCGAGTCCTGTCTGGAAGACCATGAGTGCGGACCGGAGATGGCGCTACCGATCGTTAACTCGCCTCGGATGGGTGTGTGCGGTTATGAAGGGTAGTGCGTTGCTGAGCGCTGGAGGACAAGCATCCGAGCGCTATCTGTTCCGTCCCGATCCCGAGCTGCTGGAGCTGCAGGCGATGGAGATGGATGAGGGGCTGCGGATGTTTTTTGACATGCACCTGGCAGAGGCCGTCGCCGCGCAGCAGCTCCCGTATCGGAGCGAGCCATCGGCGCATCTGCCGCTCGCGGACGCGCTTCCGCTGACGGAGAGTTTCCTGCGCGGCTATCGCTATACACGGTCTCGCGCGAATACCGCAAGCAAACCGAGCTATACCGCCTGAGATACAATCCGATCCTGAAGACGTTCCAAGTCCTGGATCATACCAATTGATAGCTTGTGAGGCATGGTATAAGCTTAGATTAGTATGGGGAGATTGGATAATACCGTGAGAGAGAGGTGTTTATACGCATGAATATGAAGATACAGATCAAAAACTTCAAAACCCTGGCTTATACCACGATTGAGCCTGGGAATGTGAATGTTTTTATAGGAGCTAACGGCGCAGGCAAAAGCTCCATATTAGAGGCGATTGGCGTCCTCAGCGCGGCTATCACAGAAAAAGTAGATGATGCTGCACTCTTACAGAAGGGGGTGCGTTTGGGGACGCCTGCTCTATATAAGTCTTCCTTTCAAACAGATGATAGGCTTCCTCTCACGATAGAGTTTCAAGTGAATTGGACAAGTAAAGAAGAAGAGTTGTGGGGGTATACGGTCAATCTCAACAACCCTATTGAGAAGCCGAAGCCAGCTTGGGAATATTATTCGGAGTCGTTATTTAACGGGTCACACAAAATATTTGGACGATCCCGGGCTTCAAAATCTCAATTGGAAAACTTTCCTGAAATCGAAATTGACGCCTTTAAAGGTCTATTGTCCTTCTTGCAAGGCTTAAAGCCACATCATGGAAATGGGTACGCAAATGACTTGTACAGCGCATTTAAGGATTATGCCATCTACACACCGAACACGACTACGTTAAGAGGTATTCAGACCGATCCATTCCAAAGAGAGCCCTTGGGATTGCTCGGCGGAAGGCTGCCTGAGGCGATAGACGACTTGCTAAATTTAGAGGACGAAAGCTTTGGCGATCTGGACCTTTATGAGCTGTTTGATCTGCTTCAGTGGACCGGCGGCATAACGGTGGGTAAAGCCTTAAAGGATACGATATCTCCCAACATCCCGTTGGCTGCCAAAACCATTCGTTTTACAGACCGCTTCATGCGCGAGGGCAGGAATGAATTAACTCCTTACGATGCCAGCGAAGGGTCGCTGTACGTGCTGTTTTTACTAGCTCTGGCTATGCATGATAAATCGCCTAATATGTTGGCCATCGACAACTTCGATCAGGCTTTGAATCCACGATTGGCAAGGGCCGTTACCACGCTGTTCTGCGATCAAATCCTTGCCCATCAAAAAACGGTATTCGTCACCACGCATAATCCGCTTGTATTAGATGGATTGGATATAAATAATGATCGGATTCGCTTGTTCACAGTGGATCGAAACCATGCAGGGCATACTCGGGTTGAACGTGTGCAGGTGTCTGAAGAAATGATTGCATCAGGTCAAAGCTTGTCGCGCCTTTGGGTTAACGGAGCACTGGGGGGCGTCCCCAACTTATGAGCGCGTATACATTCGGCATTGTATCGGAGGGACCTACGGACTTTCAAGTTCTCACAGCATTGATTATGAAATTAAAACCCGGCGACCATATTTTTCGCCCAATCCAGCCGGCACTCTCAGAAACGGAGGGGTTGGGCGTTAAATCCAATGAAAGACATAGCAATGGCTGGGTTGGCGTGCTTTCATGGTGCGCTTCGGCAGTAAGCGGCATGAGTATCGAAAAGTTTCTAGACGAAACCAAGATCGATTTTTTAGTGATCCAGCTAGACGCTGAAGTCGCTTTTGAACCTAGTATTAATTGTGCGCGTCCATGTCCAGATGCCGAAGATACCGTGCTGGAATTAGAGCAGATTATTTTGTCCAATTTAAAAGAGGCCGCTTTTAGCTCGCGTATTATTTGTTGTGTGCCCTCCTACAATACGGAGGCTTGGGTACTTACCGGTCTCGATACGGACATGTTATATCATGGGAATCATAAGTATATTGAATGCGAGTGGAAGCCTGACGAGATTGTTTCTAAACCTCCGTTTCGTGCAATCAAAAGAAAAGCGGGCAAAGCTAAAAAATCACAGAGCGAATACAGACTGAAATGCGTCCCGGTTGTTTTAGATAGATGGGATTACATCCGTCAATATTGCAGTCAGGCTGAAAAGTTTCATCAGAGGATTATGCAGTTGTGAGCGCAAGCTCTCATCATCTGACCCGTATCGGCACCTCGCCGTTGCGGGTTTTTGGGCTATAACGCTACCTGCGAGCGGCGAGAGCCGTGGCACATCGCAGAGCAAGGTGTCGTTTCGCTTAGCGGTGCAGCTCGCCCCGAGCGCAATAAGGTGTGATCCTCGTCACAGTCCTGATACGCCCCCTCGCTCTATACTTAGGCAGTGCAACGATGGTGAAGCGGCAGCCGCCTCACCCTGCGCTAGGGCTTCGACAACAAGGGAGGTTATTCCCATGCAACAACTGGTGGACAAGTACGGCAGAGTCCATGACTATCTGCGCATCTCCGTGACCGATCGCTGCAATCTGCGCTGTGTCTATTGCATGCCGGCGGAGGGCATGCAGTTCGAGCCGGAGGCGCATATCCTCACGGACGACGAGATCGTCGCCGTGGTAGCGGCGCTCGCGCCGCTCGGCATCCGCAAGCTGCGGCTGACCGGCGGCGAGCCGCTGGTGCGGCGCGGACTGCCGGAGCTGATCGGCCGGCTCTCGGCGATCGCGGGCATCGAGGACATCGCGCTGACGACCAACGGCATCTTCCTCGCCCGGCACGCGGCCGCGCTGCGGGAGGCGGGACTGAGCCGGGTCAACATCAGCCTCGACTCGCTCGTCCCCGAGCGCTTCGCCCGGATCACCCGAGGCGGCGACGTCCGTCGCGTGCTGGCGGGCCTGCGCGCCAGTCGACTGGCAGGCCTCGGGCCGATCAAGCTCAACGTCGTGCTGATGCGCGGCATCAACGACGACGAGGTGGAGGCGTTCCTGCGGCTGACGCAGGAGGAGGACATCCACGTCCGATTCATCGAATATATGCCGATCGGCGATGCGGGCCGCAGCTGGAAGAGCAGCTATCTGCCGCTCCAGCATGTGTTCGACACCTGCGTGCAGCTCGGCTGGTCCTACGAGTCGTGCGACGGCGCGTACGGCAACGGCCCGGCGGCGCATTACCGACTAGCGGGAGCGAGAGGCACCTTTGGCCTCATCCATCCGGTGAGCGATCACTTCTGCGGCAGCTGCAACCGTCTGCGCCTGACCGCCGACGGCAAGGTCAAGTCGTGCCTGTACTGGTCCGACGAGGACCAGGTGCGACCGTATATCGGCGATCCCGAGGCGGTGGCGGACGTGTTCCGACGCGCGCTGTCGCGCAAGCCGGAGAGCCATGCGATGGCGCAAGCCTTGCAGAATGCGCAGCCGGCCAGCGGCACGCCGACGCTGCGGCGGATGTCGCAGATCGGCGGTTGAGGAGTGAGATTTGTCACTGTTGCGGGCGAGGCGGCTATGGTTTAATACAATCATCGAACTGAAGCAGGGGGAGGAAGGAAGGATGACGCGCGCATTTGCATCGAAGTTTGCCGCTATGGTTTTTGTCACGGTCATGGGTCTTCTTATACTCATTTATATCGCAACACGATCTTTCTCTCACATCGACCTCGCATTATATGGTTACATGGTGGGGACGGTTGTTTTCATCGCAGGCTTCTACTATCGCTTCATCGCCTGGGGGGAGCGGCCGCCGGCCAAGCTGATCCTCAAGAAGGGGATCAAGCTGCTGTTCCGCCGCTCGACACCGCAGACGTCGGTCGAGCATCTGGCCACCTACCGGTTCATCTGGCATCGCGGCTGGTACCGCTGGACGCAGCACGTGTTGCTCGGCTGGGGCTGCATCCTCTCGTGCTTCGTCACCTTCCCGCTCGTATTCGGATGGATGTACTTTACGATGGAGGACAACGGCTACTATTCGATCGTCCTGTTCGGCATCGACATGCTGCGTATCCCGGCAGACGGCTTCATCGCCTTCCTCTCGTACAACGCGCTCAACATCACGGCGTTTATGGTCATCGCAGGCGTCTGCATGGCGCTGTATCGCAGGCTCAAGGATATGCAGGCGCGCGCGGAGCAATCGTTCGTCTACGACTTCCTCCCGCTCTACCTGCTGCTGTTCATCAGCTTGACGGGTCTATGGCTTACCTTCAGCAACATCTTCCTGCATGGCTTCGCCCATCCCCTCATGAGCGTCGTCCATCAATGGTCGGTCATCCTGACGCTGATCTATCTGCCCTTCGGCAAGCTGGCGCATATCCCGTTCCGGCCGATGAGCGTGCTGGCGCGCAATTACCGGGAGCATTACGGCGAGCAGCAGATGAAGGCGTGCAAGGTATGCGGTGCGGCCTTTGCCTCGGCGGAGCAATCGTCCGACGTGATCAAGGTGCTGCAGATGAACGACATCTCCTTCCAGCAATCGGAGGGATTCCATCTGGCGGAGCTCTGCCTGCCCTGCCGGCGCAAGTATCGGATGTCCCGCTTCACAGGCGTGCCGACCCATCAGATCAAGGTGAAGGAGGCTAACCAGAATGCCAGAGGATAAATTTTTTCGCGAGATCGACAACAAGCGGCATCCCGGCGAAAAGCTGGTCGCGACGCACTGCTCCTACTGCGGCATGCAGTGCGGCATGAACCTGCGGGTCAATACCGCTACCAATCGGATCATCGGCGTCGAGCCGCGCTACGACTGGCCGGTGACGCTCGGCAAGATGTGCCCCAAGGGCGTCACTGCCTATCAGCAGACCAACCATGACGATCGCCTGCTGCGCCCGCTCATCCGCGACAACCCGGCGCTCAAGGGGACCAAGGAGGGCTTCCGCGAAGCGAGCTGGGACGAAGCCTATGACCTGATCGCCAGCAACTTCAAGCGGCTGCAGGCGGACTATGGCAAGGACAGTCTGTCGGTATTCAGCGGCGTCTCGATGACCAATGAGAAGTGCTACCTGACCGGCAAATTCGCTCGGGTGGCGCTGCAGACCCGCTACATCGACTACAACGGACGCTTCTGCATGGCGAGCGCCGCAGCGGGCTTCATGCGGACATTCGGCGTCGACCGCGGCTCGACCTTGCCCTGGACGGAGCTGCACGAGACGGACTGCCTGTTCATCGCTGGCAGCAACACCGCCGACTGTCATCCGACCTCGATGTTCCGCATCTGGGAGGTGCAGAATCGCGGCGGCTATCTGATCGTCGCCGATCCGCGCGAGACGCCGATCGCCCGCCGCGCCGATGTCCACCTCGACCTGCGGCCAGGCACCGATCTGGCGCTCGCCAACTGCATGGTCAACCTGCTGATCCAGCAGGGACGCATCGACCGGGACTTCATCGCGCAGCATACCGACGGCTTCGAGGCGATGGCGGAGACGGTGCGCGAGTTCACGCCGGAGTATACGAGCGAGATCACCGGCGTCGCGCCGGAGAAGCTGATCCGGGCTGCCGAGATCTACGGCAAGGCTCCGGAGGCGGTCGTCATGTTCGCTCGCGGCATCGAGCAGCAGCACAAGGGCTCGGACAACGTCTCGGCGTACACCAACATGGCGCTCGTCACCGGCAAGATCGGCCGACCCAAGTCGGGCGTCGCCACCTTCACCGGTCAGGGCAACGGGCAGGGCGGCCGCGAGCATGGCCAGAAGGCCGACGCGCTGCCGGGCTATCGCAAGATCGCCAACCCCGAGCATGTCGAGGAAGTGGCGAAGGTGTGGGGCATCCAGCCAGAGGAGATGCCGGCTCCCGGCGTCTCGGCCTACGAGATGTTCGGCCTGATGAAGGACAAGACGATCCGCGCCCTCTACCTGCTCTGCTCCAACCCGGCCGTATCCGCGCCGAACCTCAATGAGGTGCGGGACGCGCTGCGCAGCCTCGACTTCATGGTCTGCTCCGACATGTACCTGTCCGAGTCGGCGGAGTTCGCCGATGTCGTGCTGCCGTCGGTCACCTGGTCCGAGGATGAGGGGACGGTCACCAATCTCGAGGGACGGATCATCAAGATCAACAAGGCGCAGGAGCCGATCGGCGAGTCCAAGCCGGACTGGCAGATCGCGGTGGAGCTGGCCGAGCGTCTCGGCCGGGGGCAGTACTTCCGCCATCTGAAGACGGCGCGCGATGTGAACGATGAGTTCCGGCTGGCCTCCAAGGGCGGCTATGCCGACTACTACGGCGCAACCTGGGAGAAGATCGAGCGGCAGAACGGCGTGTTCTGGCCGTGCAAGGACGAGGAAGATCCCGGCACGCCGCATATGTTCCTGGACAAGAAGTTCTACCATGCCGACGGCAAGGCAAGGCTGTGCGCGCTGCCGTACCGACCGCCAGCCGAAGAGCCATGCGAGCAATATCCGCTGCGTCTGACGACCGGACGCGTCGTCTACCACTATCTGTCGGGCAATCAGACGCGGCGCATCCCGTTCCTGCGGGATATGTGCCCGGAGCCGTTCGTCGAGGTGCATCCCGTCACGGCGGCGCAGTACGGTATCGCCCATGAGGAGGTCGTACGACTGCATTCGCGGCGCGGCGAAGCCCAGTTCAAGGTCAAGATCACCGAGGCGATCCGTCAGGATACGGTGTTCGTGCCCTACCATTTCGGCCACGATCTGTCGATCAATCTGCTGACGATCGCTGCGCTCGACCCGCTCTCCAAGATGCCGGAGTTCAAGGTGTGCGCTGCCCAGATCGACAAGCTGCAGGTCCCGGCAGGCGCCGGAGCCCGGCATGCGTGAGGAGAGGAGGAAGCAGCGATGAAGCAATACCTGTATATCGAGATGGACAACTGCATCGGCTGCCGCAGCTGTCTGGCGGCATGCACGCAGTGCGGCGGGCATGACGAGCGCAACCGCAACTATGTCTATGACGTCAACCCGCTCGTCGACCGGCAGACGATCCCGCTCATGTGTCTGCACTGCGTCAACCCGGCCTGTGCCCGCAGTTGTCCCGCGCAGGCGATCCAGATCACCAAGGAAGGCGCGGTCCTCTCGGCGCTCGTGGAGAAGTGCATCGGCTGTCAGAACTGTACGCTGGCTTGCCCGTACGGTATCCCCAAGTTCGACGAGGAGCAGAACCTGATGTACAAGTGCGACCTGTGCTACGACCGCACTCAGGACGGCATCCCGCCGATGTGCGCCTCCGTCTGCCCGACCAACACGCTGCAATGGATCACTGAGGACGAGCTGCAAGCGGAGAAGGAGCAGCACCGTCTGGGCAAATGGATGGCCAGTCGCGACCCGCAGGACGATCCGTTCGGCGGACTCGAGGGCGAGACGAACGTGAAGATTAGCTTGCCAGGCATCCTCCAGCACAAACAAAAGCTGTTTTAACCCACATTACCAACGAAGGGGGTATCCCGGATGGATCAGCAGCGCAGCAAGAGCAACGAGACGCTTCCGTTTGAGGAAGACAACTATACCCATAATATTCATAAAGACAACGAGCGCAATCTCGATCGGCGCAGCTTCATGAAGATGATGGTGGGAGCCGCTGGCGTCTTCGCCGTCTCGACGATGCCGTGGGGCGCGATCGCGATGAAGGAGCTGACCGGCCTCGGCGGCAAGTCGCATCCCGCGAAAAAAATCGTCGATGTCAGCGCGCTGGCCGTTGGCGAAGCGGTAGAATTCAACTACCCGAGCGATCATGAATCGGCGCTGCTGATCCGGCTGGGAGAGCAAGAGTACAAGGCGTATCAGAATGCCTGCACGCATCTGAAGTGTCCGGTGTTCTGGAGCGAGGGCGAGCTGGTCTGCCCGTGCCACCACGGCTTCTTCGATCCGAAGACCGGCGCGCCGACGGCGGGCCCGCCACGCAGACCGCTCCCAGAGATCGCCGTCGAGCGCCAGGGCGACGCGATCTATGCGACGGGGGTGAAGCGGTATGAAGCGTAGCTATCGGGGCGTCATCCTGCTCAGCCTCGTGCTGCTCCTGAGCCTGGGCTGCACGCAGCAGGTCGTCAATACGTTCTTCTATGAGAAATATGTGCAGACCGTCGTGTTCGCGGGGCTCAACATCGCGCTCTTCCCGGTCGCCTACTGGATCTATCGCAAGGAGCGTGATGTGTCGTGAACGTGAAAAAGCTGCAGCTGCCGTTGCAAACAGTAAGCCTCGTCCTGGGCTTCATGGTCTGGGTCATCCTCTCGTCGCTGATGCCATATATCAAGGAAGAGATCGTCATGAGCTCGTCGCAGCTCGCCTGGGTGACGGCGATCCCGATCCTCACCGGCTCGATCCTGCGTATCCCGGTCGGCTACTGGACCAATCGCTACGGCGCGCGCAAGCTGTTCATGATCAGCTTCGTCCTGCTGCTGGGCCCGGTCGTCTGGGTCAGCCAGGCGTCGACGGTCCTCGAGCTGATGCTCGGCGGGCTGCTACTCGGGATCGGCGGCGCCGTCTTCTCCGTCGGCGTCACCTCGCTGCCCAAGTACTACCCGCGCGAGCGGCACGGCTTCGTCAACGGCATCTACGGGATTGGCAACCTCGGGACGGCTGTGTCGGCCTTCGGCGCGCCGGTGCTGGCCTCGCATATCGGCTGGTCGAAGACGGTGCTCGCCTACGGCATCCTGTTGATCGTCATGGCAGCGCTCAACTACACGGTCGGCGACCGCCGCGAGGAGCCGGTCAAGACGCCGATCATGGAGCAGCTGCGCTCGGTCGTGCGCAATGAGAAGCTGTGGTTCCTCTGTCTGTTCTACTTCCTCAGCTTCGGCTCGTTCGTCGCCTTTACCGTCTATCTGCCCAACTTCCTCGTCAGCCACTTTGAGCTGGAGAAGGTCGACGCGGGGCTGCGGACCGCCGGATTTATCCTGCTGGCGACGGCGATGCGGCCGGTGGGCGGCTGGCTCGGCGATCGGTACAATCCGTTCAAGGTGCTGATGATCGTGTTCGGCGGCATGACGGTCGCGGCGACGCTGCTGTCGTTCGCGCCGGCGATGAAGCTGTACACGGCCGGCTGTCTGGTCGTCGCGCTGTGTGCGGGCACCGGCAACGGCACAATCTTCAAGCTGGTGCCGATGTACTTCACCAAGCAGGCGGGTATTGCCAACGGCATGATCTCTGCGATGGGAGGCCTCGGCGGCTTCTTCCCGCCACTGCTGCTGACGCTCATCTTCAACATCACAGGGCATTACGCGATCGGCTTCATGCTGCTCTCGCAGGTCGCGCTTGTCAGCCTCATCCTCGTCATCTTCATGTATTACAATGAGCGTCTGCACAAGGCAGGCGGCGTCGGTACGCCGACGGAGGGCGGCGCCGGGGGTGGAGCGGGGACAGCGCCTGGTCCGTCGGTCGGAGGGAGCGCAGCGGGGATCACGATGAGCTCGGCCATGGAAGCGCGCGTAGCAGGGGGACCGACGGTACTTGCGATAGAGGGCAATGGCGCGGGACTATCCCTGTCCCCTGCGGTGAAAGGCGGTGGCGGCGATGCTCAGTGAGTATCATATCGACCTGTGCTTCATCCGGCCTCGGGAGGACGAGACAGCCTTCCCCGGGCTGGAGCGGCAGCTGCGCCGCGTGTTCGCGGGCGTGCTGACCTGCACGGCCGAGCGCAAGCTGGAGGGCGAACTGGAGATCGCTACGGTGCAGCTAAGCGGCTGGCATGACGTCTGGTCCGGAGAGCAGGAGGTCGTCCGTCATCTGGAGGCGGCATCCGAAGCGGGACAGTTGCAGCATCTGTACGGGTACCGCATCGAGCTGGCGCAGCTCGAGGAGCGGACCGCCTGCGCCGTCGAGCGCCGAGGTGCGAGATGAGCTGGCTGGCGGCGCTTGCGCCGCTGCGCGGGCGCGAGATGACGATCCGGATCGAGGATCGCGCCGGGACCGACCCGCTTGCGCCGCCGGTCGTCAAGACGCTGCATGACGTCCGGTGGTGCGACGAGGGCACGCATCTGCGGCTGTTCGTCAGCGCCAGCCAGTTCCTGGCGGTGCCGGCGGGCGGCGAGGCGCAGACGTCGCTGACGACGGAGGATGGCCAGCCCGTCTTCCGCTCGCTGGATGCCGAGGCGCAGCTGCAGTACGTGGTGACGTTTGGGTAGAGTGGAGATAGAGGGAGGGGCCTGGGACGACGGGCCTCTTTTTTGATATATGCATGCGAACCTTCCCTAAAGATAGTCTAAAATACCCAAGACTTCAAACCTATATACAATAATAGGAGATATACTGGAAGAGCCAGGAAGAGAAACCGTCGGCAGCAAAAATGGAGGTGCGACGAAGTAACGATACGGTCTCTGAGGCGCAAGACGCACGCAGACACATTAAGCGGTTGCTCTAGCAGGAGCAGCTACTCAAAGGAGAATGGATTAACGAATGATAGCCAAAAAACTGATAGGTTTACTCGCAGCTGGCACGATGCTTTGGTCAGGAGTGTCGGGGGCTTATGCTGCGACGGAAACGGTTGCCCCGGCCCCGAGTATTACTCCGGCCCCGATAGCGGTGGAAGCGGCGTCGCAGACGGATACAGTCAACTATCGAGATACAGCAGGACATTGGGGAGCGGGTGCGATCGAGCGCTGGAGCGGGTATGGCGTCGTGCGCGGACATGAAGGCGCTTTTCGTCCGAATGCTGCGGTGACCCGGGCCGAATTTGCCACGATGATCGACAACATTATGGGCTATCAGGAAGCGGGTAGCAATCCGTTCACGGATCTCTCGTCCGAGCAATGGTATTATGACGCGATCCTGAAGCTGCATGCCGCAGGCGTGCTCCAGGGCGCTGACGGCAAGGCCGCGCCGCTGAAGCCGATCACCCGGCAGGAGGCTGCTGTCCTGGTGGTCGGCGCCTTTGAGACGGGCAGTCAGGACACGCCGCTCGACTACAGCGATGCCGATCGGATCGCGAGCTGGGCCAGAGGAGCTGTCCAGAGTCTGACGGGTCTGGCCGTCATCAAGGGAATGCCGGAAGGCGCATTCCAGCCAGACGGTCAGTTGACGCGCGCCGAAGCGGTGACGCTGTTCGACAACCTGATCACGACGCTGATCACTGAGCCAGGGGTGTACTCGCAGGATGTAACCGGCTATCTGGTGATTAACTCGCCGGATGTCACGCTCCGGGATATGAAGATTACGGGCAGTCTCTTCATCGCCCAGGGGGTCGGCGAGGGCGATATCCAGCTCGACAACGTCGAGATCGACGGCGACGTCCATGTCCAGGGGGGCGGCGAGCATTCGATTATCTTCAATCATGTCGGCGTTAAGGGCGCGCTCGTGGTCAACAAATACAACGGCAAGGTCCGCGTCCTGGCGACAGGCAGTACGTCTGTGTCCGTAACGATCCTGGATAGCGGCGCGCTGCTCGTGACCCGGGAGCTGACAGGCGGCGGCTTCGAGACGGTCGAGATCTCGGCCGAGCTGACCGCGGGACAGGAGATCCAGCTCGACGGCAACTTCGGCACAGTCGTCAACCGCTCCGAGACGGTCGGGATCAAGGCGACCGGTACGATCAAGGAGCTGGTCGCAGAGGCGAAGACCGCGATCACCGGCAGCGCGACCGTGGAGAAGGTATCCGGCGAGCAGGCAGAAGCGACGAAGCTCAACGGCGAGTCTGTAGCTGCGCCGAAGCCGGGTACTGGCGAAGCGACGACCCCGACGCCTGGCACGCCGACGACCCCGGGCACCGGCGGCAGCTCCGGAGGAAGCACGGGAGGCAACCCCGGCGGAGGAACGGGCGGAGGGACAACGACAGTCGCTGCGACCGGCGTATCGATCGCAGAGACTGCTCGCACGCTGACGGTAGGCGATCGTCTGCAGCTGCAAGCGACAGTAGCGCCAGCCAATGCGACCAATAAGAATGTCCGCTGGTCGCTGGTCGAGCCTAGCGAAGCGGTCACTGTAAGCTCGCAAGGCTTGGTCCTGGCGGCCGCGCCTGGCGTCGCGAAGGTTCAGGCGACGACCGTCGATGGCGGTCATACGGCGATCGTCGAGATCACCGTCGAAGAGGGCAGACTGGCGTTGAGCGTTGGTCGCTATGCGGGAGATATCGTCGATCCAGACGCTGAGATCGCGGAGGCGATCCTAGCTAACAGCGCCGATGTGACGGTATCCGGCGTGACGCCATCGCTGACGACGCGCGGCCATGGCGAAGTCGCAGTGACAGCCCAAGCACCGCTGCTCGAGACGGGGAACGGTCGCGAGCTGTATGTCGTCATCGCGCTGAGCGGTCCCGGCGGCGAGCCGCTGGCTGACCCTGCTGCGGTAGCCGTGACGGTCGATGGAGCGGCAGTCGAGGCAGCCTTCGGCGCAGGACTGGCCGAGGCGCATCCGTCGGGGGCTTGGCTGCTGAAGCTGGATGCAGGCGATCCGGAGGCTATCCGTCAGTATCGCATCGAGGCGGCAGCGGCTGGCTACACGGAGGGCAGCCTGCTGCTCACCTATCGTCCGCAAGGGACGGTCGTCCTGCAGGCGATCGATGCGATCGTGGGCGAGGCGCAGGTCGGGGCGATGCTCGATGCAGGGGAGCTTGCCTGGGCTGGCGAGCTACGTGATGCCGAGCTTCGTTACCAGTGGTATCGGTCGACTCAGGCGGAGGGACTGTATACCGCGATCCAAGGCGCCGACGATCAGCAGTACAGACTGACCGAGCAGGACGGCGGACAGTATATCCGGCTCTGCGTATCTGCCGATGAGCAGGAGCACAGCGGCTCGGCATGGAGCGCGGCATTCGGACCGGTAGAGGCAGCGCTGAGCGCGGATGAGGTGTTCGAGACGATCGAAGCCGTCTATCTGGCGGACAACACGAGCCGCACCAGCATCGTAGGCAACTTGAGCCTGCCAGGCACGTTGTCGGAATATCCCGGCGTGACGATTGCCTGGACGTCCAGCGACGAGCGGACGATTACGACGGCAGGCATCGTCACTAGAGACGCGAACAACGATCGATTTGTGACGTTGACGGCAACGCTCGGCGGCCTGGTGACGGGCGAGCGCAGCTTCGAGCTGATCGTCAGAGCTCAGGGGATGGACAATGTCGACATCGAAGGCTTCGTCGACCCTTACTTCGTTGCGGATTACCCGCAAGCCTTCGTGAAGGACGGCAATATCCATGTCCGCTATGCGCTCCAGCAGCCAGCGGAGCTGTATATGGTCGTTAACGTCCTCAACGGCGCGCACAAGTCCGATGTCAAGGCTGTGCTGGAGGGCCATGCGGGTATCGGTTATGTGGTCTATGCCGACAGTTGGCCGTACTTTAAGGTGGATGCATCGATGGTGGGAGCGGTACAGGAGTTCGATACCGGCGTGTCTGTTACGCGAGGCAGCTTCCGAGACAGTCGTGTCGAGTTCGTCGTCGTCGATGAGTCGGCCGAGTATACATCCCCTCAAGTGACGACGATCCTGTTCGACAGCGAGGCCATCGGCGCGCTCGATACGCTCCCGCCGACGGTATCGGCAGCGTATCTGAACCAGACGCTTGATGCCGTTTATGTCTACTTCAATGAGAAGCTGGATGCCAGCTCTGTTCCCGCAGCGGATGATTTCGCCTTGACCGCAGGAGAGATTGAAGCGGTGTCGATTACGAACTACGAGGGCTACGGAGGCCTGGCCTCGGCCTACATCAAGCTCCAGGTACACGGCATCGACGAGACAGACAAGAGCGGGCTTCGTCTGAGCTATACCGGCGATGCGATCCGCGATGTGTCGGACGCGGGCAACCGGACTGTGCCTTTTACAGGGCGAGAGGTGTACAGCACGGGGGCCGAGATTACGCAGGCGACGATCAGCTCTGACCGGCTGTCGATGATCGTCGAGCTCGTTCCGGGATGGCTGCCGGAGGACAATAAATATTTGTCGTACAATGCCAGCGATCGGTTTGCTGTGCAGGTCAATGGCGGCCAGGCGATCCATCCGGTGGATGCGAGATATTCGTACAGCATCAATTGGTTGTCCTACCGCTTGACGTTTGCCAACCCGCTTCCTGAAGGGGATGTAGTACTGAGCTTCGACTCGAGCGACATCATCGGTTGGTCAAAGGATCTCTATCCGGAGGAGCTGACCACGGACGAGGTGCAGCAGATCGGTGCGCCAGGCACACCTTCAGCGGTGTACCGGAGAGCCTCCAGCGACATCCTGCTGACGTTCGCAGAGGGGTATGAGCTGCAGAGTCGTAGCTTCATCGCTGCAGGTCTCGTCCTCCGGGTAGACGGGGAGGAATATCACCTGCGAGGCTATCATCTGAATCGGAATTCCTATTGGGTTGATGGCAATCTGCTCTATTCCGGACTCAGCATCCGATTGGACGGGGTGTACGAGCAACGCTTCAAAGCATTGATCGAGACGGGAGCTCAGATCGAGCTGAAGTATGTCAAGGTTAATGGAGACGCCGATAGCCAGGTGTCCGACGCGGCTGGCGCGCTGCTGCCAGACTTCGACTATATCCCGGTTAGCAAGCAGCCCTGATTGGTAGGTCTGAGCGTTAAGGATTAAAAAGCAAAGAAAGGCTTCCCGCCCTCGACAAGAGAGCAGGAAGCCTTTTGGGCGTTGTACAGAGTTGCTCATCATCTCTGCACCCGACTGTAAGCATCATTCAAAGCCAACACCAGCTCTTGTACATTCGTAACAGGATCTTCGAACAACAAGTTGTCTTTTTTCTTCTGTTCCCATAGGGCTTTGGCATGCATTAATGCTGTCTCTTGATAGGGAAGCAACCGCTGATACATCCCTGTTGTTCCGTGCGCATAGGATATGCCTAGCGCTTTGCCGATCTTTTTATCGTAATGCTCTTTTTCGATAGCGGTCGATAGATATTGAAAATGAAGGAGATACCATAGCTCGAAACATTGTATAGAATAGATTGGTTTGAATTTTTTGGCTTCGGCTAGCTTTACTGCTTTGCTCAGTTCGGCAATGTTTTTGTCACAATCAAACACACACCAAACTTCTTCCGGACGTATATCTACGTAAGCCTTCTTTTTTTCCTTAAATACCTTTTCTGCTGCTCTGACGACTTGTGCGTGTTGACCTGCGCTACCTTCAATATAAACGGGCTGATGAAGGAAATACTGCCCGCTGATCGTGGTGCTGCCGATTTTGGAGTAGTAAGGGAAGCTTTTGAAGTAGTCTACTTCACTAATCTTACCTTCACAGACGATAATGAAAAAGGGATTAGGGCGCACTTTTTTGGATTTCCTTTTATAGCTTTCCTCTGTGCGCCTGGCCCGTCTATGGCTCATCCATCCGCACCCTCTCGTTGTAGTTCACCTAGCTCAAATGAGCCTAGATACGGAATGGCTCCGAACCGACCGGACAGATAGTTATTCAGATAATTAAAGTTGCTTCTGATATCAAGGTCAATATCGTACAAGCTGTATAGCTTGCTCGCCCCATACTTGTTTTTCTCTGTGAAGTAGATTTGATCTCTTCGCAATAGCGAAGGGTTCATTAACAAAGTATTGTGCGTAGTGAAAATTAGCTGTGCATGTTTGGGGTTGGTTTGCTCATTATGAAACAGTTGAATAATTTTTTCGCAAAGCAAGGGATGCAGGGAGTCTTCCAGTTCATCTATAAAAAGAACGCCGCCCTTTTTTAGTACATTTAGAATGGGATACTGTAAGGTGAAAAACTTGATCGTGCCTTGCGATTCCATATTCAGATTGAAACGTTCCTGTCCTACTACTTGTTCATTGTCGTCATATTTGAAATGGTGCATAAAGGTTTCGTATTTATCTTCTTCCATGTCCTGATCATTTTCATTAAATACACTTGCGAGTTGACGGAGCATATTTTGTTCTTCGGCACTTCGTTTTTCTTTGGCTACGGATATATCTGCAACACCGACATCTGCTGCTTTCAAAAAAGCAACCAGTTGATCCTTCGAAATCACTTCCTGCTGTTTACTCTCCACGAGTTCTTTTTGAATCTGGCTATTGTACCACAGATCAGGAAATTGGCCGGCTCTCAAATCCATGCGCAAGTAGGTAAGTATTTTTTTTGCCCACGTAAATTGCTTCACTGACTCTTGCCCAAGCGTGAAAAGAAACGGTCGAAATGGATCGGGTTTTATAAAGTCCAGCGCTTTTTTATCGCCGAAATAGACGCCCGTGGTCGTAATCTCATCATAGTTCCGTTCAAAATAACATGCTTCCTGACGGTGTGGAGCGAAATATAACCACTCGGAGCGAATGCCGTTCGGGTCCAGTTCGAGTCCATAGCGGTGTCGTTGCCCATCCATAACAAACGAGAGCTCATAAGAAATTGGAAGGTTTTCGCTCGTTGTGTCCAGCTTAAATGTGGGAAGTTCTCTTAACAAAGCTTTTGAATCGACGTTTGCACGCATCAACCGAACCAAATAATGAAGCGAGGCAATGAAGTTTGTTTTCCCGCTCGCATTTGCGCCGAAGATGGCCGCTGTCTTAAGCAAGGTCAGATTGCCTTGTTTAAACGTATTTGTGTCCGACAATTCCCGGTTTTTATCAGCAACCATGGAAAAGATAATTTCATCTCGATACGACATAAAGTTTTTTACTCGATATTCAATTAACATATGGGTTACCTCCCCGTTAACTGAATCATAACAGTGTTCATTAACGCTCGCAAGAATTATGCGATGATCTCCCATAAATACCGCCTCGATTTCCGTTTTAGTACACATTATGCCTATATCGTGCGGATTCATTCCTCTTTGACGGATAGGATGTAGAATAGAAAGCAGGCGCCGCTCCCCACTGAAGGGGGAACCGGCGCCTGTTGGTCGTGTGCAGGGAGCGGGCTATACCCGCTCCCCTTGCCCCGATATGATCTTCACCACGCCGTTCTCGATGGCGACGAGGTAGAGCAGACTGTAGGTGCTGGTCACCTGCTCGCCGTCTTGGTCCTCGACCGCCTCGATGAGCAGCGTCACCTCTGCGAACATCTCATCCGTCAGGTTGGCCTCGAGCCGGATGACCTCGACGCCCAGCGTGTTGGCGTAGCCTTCGGCGAATTTGTCATAGCTGAGGCGGTCCTGCCAATCGCTGCCGAGCAGATGATAAGCCATCTCATAATCGCCGCTGTCGACGCTCTCATAGAAGTAACCGACGATATACTTGCTGTCCCGCAGGAAATCTTCCTCGGTATAGACCGGCTCGGGCTCGGGATCAGGCACAGTCGGCGTCGTGTCCAGATCGTCGACAGGTCCTTCGTCAGGCATCCCCGCCGCTCCGTCGGCCAAGGTCGGATCGGGATTGGCGCTCCAGCTCTCCAGCATGTGGACGACCTGGTAATACGGGATGCTGAAGCCGATCGTCCCGGTATCTGCGGAGGCCGAGTTGATGCCGATGACCTTGCCAGTACGCTGCATGATCAGCGGGCCGCCGCTGTTGCCTTGGGTAATCGGGGCGGAGATCTGGTATACCCCGACGTACTTGGTCTGCTCGATCTCCAGGTCGCGGTCAATGCCGCTGATGATGCCTGTGGTGACGGTATTCTCGAACCCTAGCGGACTGCCGAAGGCGAGCACCTCGTCCCCGATATCTGCCTTGGTCTCTGCATCCACCTCCAGCGGTTCGGTCCCGGCCAGCTCCTCCACCCGGACGATGGCGATATCCTTCTCGATATTCATGCCGATAATCGTGCCCGGATAGGTTCGAGTATCGCTCATGCGCACCGAGACTTGCCGCGCGCCCGCCACGACATGGGCATTGGTGACGATATCTCCCAGTTCGTTATAGAGGAATCCCGATCCGATGCCCTCGCCTTGGTCGCTGATTGTGCGGATCGAGACGGTAAGCTGTTGGTGATGACGGATCAGGTCCTTGAGCTCGGGCGCTTGCGGCTCGGCCTCCGCCTCGTCATGGATCGTTCCCAGCGCGGCTGTAGCGGTCACGACGGGATCGCTCCACCGTTCATTCAGTAGATACAGACCGCCGCCGCCAGCCAGCAGGATGACTAGCGACAGCAGAGTCGATAATGTTTTTTTCATCGGCGTTGCTCCATTCGCATTGATCTCGTCAGTCGCCCCACTCCACACGGGTGATGACAGCCCTGTACATGGCTGCGCCCTCCTCATGGTAAGCTTCGAATCCGCCTTCGGCCCCCGGCTCCAGCGACTGCGGGGAAGTCGTCATCGTATGCCGCTCCAACAACTGCTCCGTCTGATCGTAGATCTCGTAATGGAGCACTAATGAGGGCAGGGTCTGCGAAGCATTATTCCTCAGGGCGCCCTGAATATGGAACCCTCCGGAGTCATCCAGTCGGACGTCCATCTCCACGATCTCGACCGGATTGGATGGCGCATCCGGCTGCCCTCGCTGCTCCTCCTCAAGCGCTTCGCGGATCTGCTCGGCCGCAGCCGCTTCATACTCGGCTTGCGCCTCCGCGATAGCTGCACGCAGCGCCGTCAGCTCCTCATGGTCCGGCGCCAATGCTAACGCCTCATCTACCATGGACAGAGCCGAGGGATAATTATGGGCGGCCGTTAGGTTATCTGCCTCCTGCTTAGCCCGCTCGGCAGCCTTTTGACGAATCTCGTCCCTGAGCGTCTCCGCCTCCTCGCTCTCGTAGGCGCGCAGACGGTTCATCAAGAGGAGCAGCTCGCTCATGGTGGTCTGCTCGGCCAGCTCGGCCTTGGTATTGGCGATCGCATTCTCCGCATCGAGGCTCTGGAGGGATAACTGCAACGGCTCGTAGATCGGGCCGCTCCGCCGTTCCAATTGCTGCCGGAGCTCGGCGATGACGGTCGCTGCTTCGTCGTATTAGCGGACCAAGATACAAAGGTTGTCGATGTTGCACCGGCCAGCGCAGCAACATCGACGACGCCTTGACCCGGCTAGCCGAGCACCAGGGCCTGCAGGCCGAATTCATACGTATCGACAGCGTCCTGGAAGCGCTGTCGAGATATGTGCCGGATTATGCGCGGCTGCTGAAACTGAGATACGTGGAGGGGCTAACGCCGCAGCAGACGTCCGAGAAGCTTAACGTAGTCCGCAGAACTTTCAAACATTGGCACCCGAAAGAAGATTTTGCTAGATTGGAGGTGTTGCAAAGCTGTCGCAGTAATGTTGCAAGGTTTGTCGTCCAAAGCCATTACTTGGCGTGCTATTATAGTATGGTGAGACGAAATGTTAATATATGAGAAGCAGAGAATCTACTACATTATTGATGTTTTTTGGAAATATAAAGAGATTTTTAGTTGAATAAAAGTTATCTTTAATTCGACATTCCTCGACATTAAATTTAAAAAATATACAAAATAACTGATTTACCCCAAGTTAAAGTTATGGTAGCATTTACATATGGAATATAAGTTCCTATGATTCGCTGGCCAGCTATCATACATTACAACGTAAGGTGGGAAAATAATGTTGAGAAAGTCAGTTACTACTTTTTTAGTCACTGCTATTTCATGTACTGTGCTTGCAGGTGTTTCTGTAGCAAGTCCTGATCTTGAAATTGAGCTCAAAAATGAGGTGGAATTGCAGAACGAGGTACTACAACCATCCGTAAGTCTCGCTTCAAAGTTAAGTGGATTGGAGTTTTCAAGTGACATTACCCAAGAGCAAATTAATTCGCTTAATCCAGCTATGATCCATGAATTGGCATCAGAAGAAGGCGAGATTCTTAGTATCAAAACAACAGAATCAGTTTTAAATACAATACCTGGGCAAGATGCATCCATCATGCAAATGCCAAAGAGTGATTTTGAATTAACAGTAGTTGCTCAACGAATTCCGGCTCCAGCTGGCTATCCTTCAAACGGAGATTATTTTAGATTTCTCGCAACTGGAGATTGGAAAATTGATCCCTTCTATAATTTCACAGATGCGATCGCCCTATCGTGGTCCGATAATTTTACTCTTTATGAAGATCGCGCTTATGTAACTTATGGACCTGGGGATGACTTGACACAATACGAGACTTGGACAAGTCGAAGTACCGTTGATGCCGAACAAGGGGTGGGTTATAATATCGATATGCTTTATGATTACATTGAGAAGTACGTTGTTCTAGTTGCACGGGTTTATAAACATCCCAATGAAACAGGCAGCGCTAACGTCGTCGCTGAGTACGGTCATGTACAACTGACTGGACGTGATGTCACAATTGGATTTGAATCTGGTAATGGGGGAAGCTCAGTTTCAATGAGTGTTGGTTTTGGGGCAACTTTAAATAAAGCTATCCCAGCCTACGACGATTTTATTTATTAAAGTATCTTATAGAAGGACTTATCCAAATGAGATAAGTCCTTCGTTTTTAGATTGGAGGAACAAACAAGTGAAATTCTTCTTAAGTGTTCTAGTGTTTCTTGTTGTTGCAGCAGCTATATTAGCAGACGAAACAATTGGATTCTTGCTTTTATTTGCATTAATACCGAGCCTTCTCACCTATATTGCCCTTTTACTCAAAGAAAGGCTGTAACCACGGTCTTGTTTTTCTCAAACTTGCAAATTCGAATATAACTAGTTTGTTCAACAACAAACTATTCAAGCTACAAAACATTGCAACTTCTTCGGTGGTTGTTATTTGAAGTAGCATATAAAATAAATCAGAAAGCACAGGGATGGCGACCTCTTAAGTTCTGCTTTTGTTCGATGCGCTCTCTCAAGTTACTCTAGCTCCTCCTCCAGCGCAATCGAATCCAGCAGGAGGGACCGATGCGTCACCAGCACGGGATGCTCAGGCTGCTTGACCAGCGCCTGCTCGATGCGCGCGAGCCCCTCGGGGAACTGCTGGTCAAGAGCGAGCGCCTCGTCCTCGGTGATCAGAGACCGCACCTCGCGATGGGCCTGCTCGTGATAGACGTACAGCCCTCCCGCCGCCAAGAGCACGAGCGGCCTACATTTGCATTCGAGCTTTCACTGCCATCATTGCCTGAATGGACACTCTGTCCCGGATGATCCGGTGCCACATCTCGGTCCGCATCCGCACGAGGCGCCCGTTCGGGATCGACCGGATGGTCCGTCTGCTGGCGCTGCTGGTCTGCATCCTCCGCATCGGTTGACGGGCCGATAGTCGGGTTGGTGTCCGCTGCTCCGCGCTGGATGCCGCAGTACGGACAGAACCGGCTCTGTAGTGGCACATTTTTGCCGCATCGCGAACAATACATCCCATCGTTCCTTTCTGTCGAGCACATTGTCGTTTTACATTATTTGTACCAAAATAAAGAAAATCAAACAGGGACATGCGCAGGAAACAGCCGGCTGAGCTGCGGGATAATGAAAAAGCAGGCAGCCCTCTTCCTTAAGAGAAGATAGCTGCCTGCTTGGCGTGAAGGGTCCTATGGCTCCGAATGAAACGACAACTCCTCGCGGAGCAGCGCCTCCGCGACGTTGTAGCAGTCGTCGAGGTACGACTTGCCGGTAAAGTAGGTGATGGAGAAGCCTGCTGTCGCCGAGACGGCCTGGCCGATGAATGGGACGTAGCGGGAGAGCTGACGGGTCGCCGTCTTGCCTGCCTGTCGCTGCAGTAGCTGGATGATCCCCTGGAAGGTGACGGATTTCAGCACGTTGTTGGCGGCGCTGGCGAGCGACGGCACGATCTTCGCGCCTGTGCGGATGCGGTCCTCGGTCAGGTCGAAGCTTTTGCGGATCTGCTCCAGCAGCTTTTGCAGGATACCGGCGTCGACGGCAATATTGAGCCCGGGCACCGGGTTCAGGCCGTTGGCGGCTGCGGCGGCGCTGTGCATGAGCAGCAGCTTCTCACAAGCCTTTTTTTTGCGTAGCAGGAAGTCCAGCGAGTAGGCCTTGGCATTGCGCTCCCACTTGGCCTGCTTGGAGGCGGACAGGTGCGCGTAGATCTCGTCGATCAGCTCGCCGAGTCCCTCCTCCGTGACGCAGCTCGTAAAGACGAGTCGGCTCTGCCCGCCGTATCGGGCGGCGACGGCTTGCCGAATCTCCTCCTTGAGCTGATCGCGGTTCTTCTGCTTGCGCGTGTCGAAGAGGGTGTCGGTATAGTTGCGGACGAAGATGCACGGCTTGCGCTTGGCCAGAATCTCGCGGAATAGCGCGTCGTCGGCCTCATGGAACTTGCCGGAGAATACGCACACGAACAGATCGTACCGGTCGAGGTCGAACCGCTTCCAGTAGCCCTCGGCAGGAAAGGCGGTCGTTCCGTAGCCAGGCAGATCGGTCAGCACGAGCGAGCCATCCTCGCCCCAGGCGACGCTGCCTGCAGCGGTGGTCGTGTCGGTCTTCGTCGACACCTGAGCGACATTCTCGCCGATGATGGCATTGATCAGCGACGACTTGCCTGACCCGGGCTGGCCGAACAGGGCGATGTGGATCGTCGTCTGCGCTTCTTTCTCAAGCGCCCGGTGGATTTCGTTCATGGATTGAAAGGTCGGATCGGTCTCCTTGCTCATCGAGTTCCCTCCTTTGCAGTCTTTCTCCTAGTATACACCATTCGACAACAATTTCGCGCGTCTGCGCCTTGTGGCGCGCTCTTCTGGCGGCGAGCACTCGGCGGCTGTACCTATCTTGCTACAGAGGACGCGTCGCATCAGCTTGGCAGTTGCAGGCGCTTGAAGCGACATCATATCTTTCACAAAAGTTTGTGATAGTAATCACAATGTCTGGCCGAAGAGCTGTTTATAATAAGAATATTCCGACAGACTATAGATGGAGAGGAAGATGGAGAATGAGCGGCTATTTTACAGGCGAGGAGCAGGTGGGCGCGATCGTCACGGCGTTTCCGGGGGCGAGCAACCTGTTTAAGAAGGTGCAGATCGACTTTTGCTGCGGCGGCGATATTACGTTGCGGGAGGCGGCGGAGGACCAGGAGCTGGCCTTCGAGCCGTTGCTGGAGAAGCTCAACGACAGCTATGATCAAGCGCGGCTGCGAGCCGTGCCTGGCGATACGGACTGGCGGCGAGCGAGTTATCCTCAGTTGATCAACCATATCGTCAATCGGCATCACAAGTTCCTGCAGGCGGAGCTGCCGGTGCTGAGCGAATTTGTGACCAAGGTGTACCGGGTACACGGCTCTCGTCAGCCCGAGCTGGCGGAGGTGTATCGGCGCTTCCACGAGATGAAGATGGAGCTCGATGAGCATCTGATCGCCGAGGAGGAGCTGCTGTTCCCGCTGTTGCTGGCCTATGGCGAAAATCCGACCGAGGACCGCCGCATGCGGGCTGCGGCGCGCGTCGATGAGCTGGAGAGTGATCACCGGTCGGTGGGCGACATCCTGCGGGAGCTTCGCTACCTGACCGCGGACTACACCTTGCCCGAGGGCGCGTGCAAGACGTATCAGCTGACATATCACAAGCTGCAGGAGCTGGAGTCGGATCTGTTCGAGCATATCCACCTGGAGAACAATATCCTCTTCCCGAGGGTGAGCGGCGCTTCCGCCTCCTGATCGGCAGATCGCCTAGCGGCGAGAGACTACTGTCGAAGAGCGTCAACGCCCCCATACGCCCAAGAACCCGCAGCGGGTCTGCGGGTTCTTGGGCGTAGAGCCTAGACAGTGATTGTGGGAGAATAAGCCACATTGCCGTGCTTGTTGTAGCTTTTGAAGTAGGGAGCAACTTCTACCCGGTAGGTGCCTGCGCCAAAGGAAGGCATGTAAAAATCGGCGGTTACCGTCTTGTTGGTGGTCCAACTCAGTCCTTTGACTAATCCTGTGTTGTTGGTCACCTCTTGTGTGCTCACTGTTGACCATGTGCCAGAAGCGCTGCGCTTCTGCAGCTGAACCCGATAATGAAGCTCTCCGTAGGCCCGATCCGTGAACGTGAATCTTCCGAGCGTCGATGAGACCGTGCTTGCGGTCAAATCCTCAGCCCAGCCGTTGCCCAGGTAATTATCCACTCTAAACTTGTCATTGGAGGATGGGCCAGTCAGCGTATTGCACCCGTCAGCGTCCATGACCGAGCTCACAGTGTTGCAAGCCGTACCCGAGCCATCGTCTCGATATTGTTCATGCAGTCCGATGAAATGCCCAATTTCATGCGCCGCAGTATTCGTTCGATTCGTTGAGGAGTTGGTGATGGTGATACTGCCTTTCGTAACAAAATTAGCCCCTCTTACGGTATCGTTGTATACGCTTACAACTCCGTAACAGCCACTAGATCCAAACAGACATCCGGAATTGGAATACGCAAAGGTCAGATCCGACCCGCTTCCGGCTATTCTCACTTGCGGTACGGAGGAATTCCAATTGTTAACAGCAGTTGTGACATTGGTCGAAATCGTGCTGTCGGCAGTATAGGTCGACACAGCGCCGTTAATCATCCACCAGTTGGCGTAAGATTCGCTGCCGGCGAAGCTGGAATTTTGTTTGGCGCTGTCATGAACAATCCAGATGAAATGGTGGGCCGACGCCAAGGAAGAAAAAAGAAACGCCTGAATCAGCAGCAGACTGATCGCATAGGTCAGTTTTCTACTCAACGCTCTTCACCTCCGTCAATTCACCTTTAATACTGTTCTGCAAGAAGTCGAAGGCTTTTCCATTCACGGTGTCCAGCGATTGATCCAGTATATATCCTGTATTCTGACTAATTCTTACGATCTCGTCGCCTCTTTGGATGGTGTAATAGGGCAGATGAATGCGATAGTCTTCGCTTTGCGACAGGATCTGATCCGAGACAATATAGGACGCAACGTAAGCATCCGGGGGCAGTTGTACCATGGCTCCGTTTATTTCGATCGTTGAACCTTTGGTTTCTTCTCCGGCCATATGAATAATTTTATCGTTTGCTTCCGCCCATTCCGTAAATTCCTCTTTCCATTTGATCTGTTCCTCCATTGTACTAGAAGGCGTTAGATCATTGGGAAAGCCCTTTTCCTCTGGATCCTTGGCATCAGTCGATGACATGAAGACAAAAAAGATTGCTCCCAGGGTTGCAGTCGTCGCAATTGCGGCTATCGTTGTACGCTTCATTTTCAAAATCTATCCCTCCAATTCAATCATGTGTAGCCAAAACCAAAATGGATATCCCCCCTTCTTCAGTAAATGCAGGAGCATCCTCCAGTGGTGTGCTTGCATCATGAGGCAGGGCTTGTTAGGATGCGATCCTTATACAAATAGACGGTTTGAAATAAACAAATGTTTCTAATTAAGTAAAATATTTTTGCGGGGGGGGGCGCGCTTCAAAAGCAAAGAGACTCGTATCGCCAGAGGGGGAACCTCCCTGGTGATATGAGCCTTGATTCGTTGCGGTGTGCCTGGCGCGTCTGCCCGCGCCTTAACTCATCGGCTCGCCAAGCTCTCCGCACCCGGCGCGATATCCACCCGACCCTGCGCCTCTGTGGCGGTTGCCGCCAGATCGTCCGCCCCCAGACGCCGGCGGGCCTGCCAGTCGAAGCGCCGCGCCTTGCTCCAGAAGTTGTACTGCCCGGTATAGCCTTGCTGGTCGTCCCTGCGCAGCCGCCGTCTGGCGATCATCTTGACGTAGCCGATTACGCGGCTGTAGGTGGCGAGATCGTCGCTGCCGCAGACCGGACAGTGCCCGATCCGGCTGCCGTCGGTCGCAGCGATCTGCTGGTTGCAAGCCAGACAACTGGTCAGCGTCGGCGTCAGGGTCACATACTGGATCGGCTTGGCGAACAGGCGGCGCACATAGTCGGCCAGCCGCTCGGGCGCCAGCTTGCTCTCCAGGAAGTGATGGAGGATGCTGCCGGACGTCGCATACGCCTGGAACTCGGCGCTGTTCTCGACCTGACGCGGGAAGTCGCCCTCGCTGAACGGCAGCATGCAGCCCGAGGTGAGGTAGACGCTCTCGCCGCTGCCCTGCACATAGATCTTCCGCCCGCGCTCGGCAGCCCAGGCGACATCATGTCGCGCCAGCTTGATGGCGGCATTTTCGCCGGGGGCGTATTCGATGCCGCAGGCGACCCGGTCGCGGACGATGAATTCATTGACGATCTCGGTCATGAACTGCATGATCCGGTGCGCCAGCCGTTGCCCGGCTTCGTCATTCATCCCGCCGCTGAAGCCGCTGTTGACGAGCCCCTCGTGCATGCCGGTGATCGCGAAGACGTTGAAGTAGTTCGACAAATCCTTATTCAGCGCAAAAAACGTCGGATACAGCTCCTTGTTCGCTTCGATCCACTGCCGCTTCGCCATATGCCCCTCCTGCATGACCTCGAGAATCTCTCGCATCCGCTCATAGAGCAGCCTTTCGTCATGCCCGTAAGCCATCAACAGCCGATTCATATTGAGGTTCAACACCTGGACGGCTCCGGTCGAGCCCGAGGAGCTGCCGAAAATGCCGCTGCCTACCCGCGAGAGCACCTTCAGATCGATCTGGAGACGACAACACAGACTGCGGCTCGCCTCCGGGTCGCGCGGCTTCAGGTACGGGTTGCGGCTGGTGTAACGCTCGTCCTCGAACGGCGCGGTCCGGAAGTTCTCGAAGTAGACGCCGCCCCAGCTGTACATCGAGTCTAGCAGATGCAGGAACAGCGGATTGGCATAGTCGAAGGCATCGTCGATCGGTACCGTCAGCAACGGGAACGTGAAGGGGATGCCTGTCCCGGTCCCTTCGCGCATCACGTCGATGACCGCCTGGTTGATCCGGTCAAAGTAGACGGCCGGGATATCTCCGTAGCGCAGCTCCAGCGGCTGGCCGCCGATGATGACGAGCTCGTCCCGGATCTCGTCGGAGGGCTTGCCGAACTCCAGCGTGATGTTGGTAAAGGCGGACTGCGAGCCGCCGCGCAGCGGCATGTTCATCTCCCAGATGAGGCTCTGGAACAGCTGCTTCAGCTCTTCCTCGGTGTAGCTGCGGCCATGCCGCGTCTCCTCGACGTACAGGTAGGAGGCGGAGACGCTCGTCATCTGGGAGAGCATAACGGCCCCGGACACTTGCTGGGACATCAGGACGACGATGTTGCTGTAGTGCCGCAGCAGCGTCTCGAGCTTGCGCGTCGGCTTGGAGGACATCATGTTTTTGGCCAGGGTGGGGATGCCCGAGGTCGCGATATCCCGGCAAGAGACGCTCAGACAGTAGGGACTGAGCTGCTTGTCATGGATGTAGACGACGCCGTCCTCATAATATTCCTTGAGCCGTGGCGGCAGGATATGTTCGAGCAGATACGCCTCCTCGGCGAGGTTGGTCAGATTGTGCCGCAAGAGCGGCAGCGAGTAGACATAGTTGCTATTCTCCCGCTTCAGGTAGTCGGCTTGCTTGGTGTCGGCGGGAGAGGTGAAGGTACGGATCAGATCGTCAGTATGCTTGAACATGGGTCAGGCCTCCAATTCGTGAATTCACTTGCAGAGCTTAGAGCAGGGCGCGCAGGCGACTGATGCACAAGAAGGCAGCATGCGTACCAATGCATCGCCTCTACAGAGCCTCCGGTGCGTAATAGGGATTCAGGTCGTAGGGGACGTTGCTGCGGTGCTTGCGCTTCAGATCAAGGATCAGCTCAGCGATAGTCTCGAAGTACTCGTCGCTCAATAACGGATAACGGACCGTCCGCACGCGACTGACAGGGCTGTCGTGCGCGATGACCAGCTCGATCGAGGCCAACAGACTGCGTCGCATCCGCTCGGAGGGCACGGTGCCGAGGATGGCTTCGTACAGATCGGCCTCGGTACCGGGATCGAGCAGATGATAAGGCAGCTTCACATCGAGATGCACGCCGTCGATCAGGTGGCGGGCGAGCAGTCGCTCCAGCTTCCCGGGATATGTACCATTGCTATAGATGACGACGCACCCGTCGAAGACGCCGCGCACCTGCTCCAGGAAGGGCTCGATCTCGGCCATCGCTCCAATCAGGAACTCGCCGCCGCTTAGCAGTACGGCATCGAACAGCGTATTGGCAGCGGCGATGCGCACGAGCGTCTGCTCGGCGTTCAGATGACTGGCGTCCGCTCGAGCGGCGATCAGCTCCTTATGGTTGTGGCAGCCGAGGCAGCGCATATTGCACCCATTCCAGCCATGGATGAGCAGACCGAGATAACCCGGCAAGTCGTCGAAGGTACGGACGAAGCGGGGATGGAAGGCAAGCATGGCGACAGCCTCCTTTTTTACTCTTGTTCCCGGATACAGTATCTAGTGTTCACTAACGAATATACCCCAATATATAGATGATCGAAGTGATGCGCATCACTTTGAAAATGTCTTTTTATGCCTTCGTGCGAAGTCGGGCAGGAAATATAAAGGGGAATTGTAGTCTGAGTTACAGACAGGGAGGCGAAAAGCAGTGTTTAATAAAAGTGGATTTTATACGCCATTGCCGAACTGCGGAATTGTTCATTAATTGTTCAGTGGCATCCTGTACAATGCTTGGGAGGAGGTGGAAGCGCAAGGATGCGGCTGGCTTTTCTGAATAAACTCCAAGTACGGCATACGGGGCTGGCATCCCTGGGCCAGCAGGTCCACAAGGCCCCGCAGGTTGGCAAGGTCCAGCCGGTTCGGGTCAGCCGATTACAATAACGACGATTGAAAGCATAAGGGATAATCGTGCCCTGCGAGCTGGAGCCGCTATTGCCGTCAGCGCCTTTGGCAGCAATCAGGGTGATACAATAGGCTTTATAAGTGCAGCCGCTTCTACCTTTTTGGGCGGAGGCGACTTTTTTCACCCTTGGGAGGAGCTGCCATTGTTGTTCATTGGTTGTTGAGAATCGTCGTGTAGACTAAGGACAGGTAATGGAAAGGAGCAGATCAAGTATGGTATACCCTCATAGTCAAGCGGATGAGCTGCGGTCGGCGAAGCGTAGACCTGCCGCGGTACGTTGGTATGAATTTGGCGCGATCCTGGTGATCTGCGTGTTGCTGATGAGCTTGCTCACAGTAGTAGGCATACGTCTGGCTTACGGAGAAGAAGGAGGGGCACTTGGTACGGAAGTTCATCGGCAAGAGGTCGGCCACACGGCGCAGAGGAGATAAACAAGAACCCCCGCCCCGCAGCTCGATAGGGGACAACGGGGGTGGTTACGCTAACGCTTGCCCTCGATCTTATTTGCCCGAAAAGATAGCGTCGCCCAGGCTAATGCTCGTGAGCGTGCTTATTTCTGCAAAACGCCGCCAAAACCGGCATTTTCGCTCCAATAAGCGCGGTGGCGAGCGTTAGATTCAGGAGGAGAGAGAGAGAGAGAGAGAGAGAGAGAGAGAGAGAGAGAGAGAGAGGAGAACCCGCACTTGCGGTTGCTCTGCGGCCATGTAGTTCTTGATTTCTTCACGCAACAGTAGCTCCAGCTTCTCTTGCAGCAGCTGGGTAACAGTATTTTCAAGTAGATCATTGAACAGGTTTTCGGGTAGCAGTCATCGAGTAGGGTTCCTCCTTGGTGGTTCAGCAATCCCGAGGATACCCTACTTTTTTATGTTTTGGATAGACTCCAAATCATGGTACACAAACTATTGTACTGCATCCTGCGCAGCTCCAGGAAGCTCACACTATGGGTGAATAAGCGACATTTCCGATTTCATTGTATGCGCTTACAAATCCTCCGCATCCTCTTGACCCGAACCTTATTTCACACCCGTCCACTCGCCCTTGATACTGCTTTGCAGGAAATCGAAGGTTTTCGGATCGACGGAACTCACCGTTTGGTCCAATAGAACGCCAGTGTTCTGGCTGATTCTTACGATCTCGTCCCCTCTTTGAATAACGTAGAAGGGCAAATAGGCCCTCGTCTCCTCGTTTTGCAAGAGACCATCATCGATTACGATAAAGGCCCGGACAAATGCATCGGGCGGCAGCTGTACAGTCGTCCCATTAATTTCGATTGTTGAGCCTTTGGTTTCTTCCCCAGCGATATGGATAATTTGGTTGTTGGCTTCCGCCCAGGCAGTGAATTCCTTTTTCCACTTGAGTTGCTCTTCCATTGTACTGGCAGGCGTAAGGTCATTAGGGAAGTCTTTTTCCTCGGGGTCCTTGGCCTCGGTCGAGGTCATGAATGCAAAAAAGACGGCGGCCAGGGTGACGGACGTTGCGACGACAGCTATCGTTGTGGGTTTCATCTTCATAATTCATGCCTCCCATTCAAATAGGACTGGCTTGAAGCCCTCGTATACATAGACGTTGCAGAATAAACAAATGTTTCTAAATTAAGTAAAATATTTTTGGGGTCATAGTAGGTGGTCACTTCCCCGCATTCCCCCTTGTTCAGTTCCTGTAGAGGTCCATGAGGTACAATCCACGCGGGGAGCAAAAGGACCGCGAGAGCGCAATGTCATGAACTTGGTGGCATCTTAGTGATATTGCGTGAGGTCTTTGCTCTTTATATTCGTTTATTCAGATATTCAGAGTTAAGATTATGGTTCAACGGAGGAGAAACATGATTCAGAGTAAAAACAAACTGATGCTGTGGATGACGGCAGGAATTGTGCTGTTAAGCGGCCTCGTCCATGTATTGCAACGCGTCTATCATGTGTTCGTCGGGCATCATGTGTCGATGCACGGCGAGCAGGCTGCGGCCAGCCCGCTGGCGCTTAATTTGTTTCTTGTCGCGCCGCTTCTGTTACTGATCGCGGGGCTGTACCTGTATGTGGCGAGGGGCAAGGATCATCCATGGATTCCCGCCTGTCTGGTGTTGGCTTTGACGATGGGCAGCATGTCGATTATTGCCGGCGGGGGCGGCGGCGTGGAGTTTCATTTCTCAATCTTCATGGTCATTGCCTTTGTCGCTTATTATGAGAATACACGCTTGGTGCTGCTGATGACCGTCTTGTTTGCGATTCAGCATCTCGCGGGCTTTTTCTGGTTCCCCGAGCTGGTGTTCGGCGTGCAGAGCTACTCCTTGCTCATGCTGGCGATCCATGCGATCTTCCTGCTGCTGACCTCGGGGGCGACGACGCTGCAGATCGTCTCCAAGCGACGGATCACCGGAGCGCTGGAGCGGCAAAAGGAAGCCAGGCAGCAAGAGGCGGCGCTGCTGCTCGCGCGCGTCCAGTCGCTATCCGATCAACTGGGGCAATCGTCGGTAACGGTTAGCGAGCGCTCGCGGCAGACGATCGGCATGAATGCGGAAATGAGCCGCTCCTTCCATGAGTTCGCCTCTGGCATCGGGGCGCAAACGACGTCGGTCATGAACATCGAAGGCAGTCTGCAGCGCATCCATGAGCGGATCCGGAACGCCGCCGATGTCTCGCAAGCGATCCTCGGACTGGCCAACCAGACATCAACATCAATCCAGAGCAGCGAGCAGGGAATGGGGGCGCTGGCGGAGCAGATCGGAGTCGCGCGCGAGGAGATGCGGTCGGTGGAGGGGCAAATATCGGCGTTGCATGAGGCGATCCGGCAAGTCGAGCGCATCCTGGCTACGGTCCAGGAGGTAGCGGATCAGACCAATCTGATCGCGCTCAATGCGGCGATCGAAGCCTCGCGGGCGGGCGAGCATGGCCAAAGCTTCGGCGTGGTCGCCAGCGAAATCCGCAAGCTGGCGGTCAGGAGTCATGAAGCGACGGAAGCGGTCAAAACGATCCTGACCTCTATCGAACAGGCGAGCAACGCCTCGGTCGAGCGTAGCGCATCTAGCCGTCAGGTGATCGAGCAGGCGGTGACCCGGACGATGGAGGCGGTGGAGGACTTCAGGCGAATGAGTCAAGATCTCGCTGCGATGCTCCAATCGGTGCAGGAGCTAGGCAGCTCGATCGCGCAGATCGACGAGGCTTCGCTCCATATCTCGGAGGAGGCCGGTCAGATTACGGGCGTTACGCAGGAGGGGGCGGCAGCGGTCGAGCAACTGGTGCAGCTGAGCGAGGCGCAGATGCATGCTTACGAGGAAGTGAATACAGAGATCGTCCGCCTCCACGAGCTGTCCGCGTCGCTGCATGAGCAGTTCGGACCTTCGGGATCGGACGCGCTAAAATAAGAGTGTTAAAATAAGGCTCGCATAGCCGGGGAGCGATATCTCCTCGGGCTATGCGAGCCTTTATTGTTGGAAGCTTATGCTGACAAGGCGAGGAGTCCGCCATACCGTCTGGGCGCCTGTCGGGGGGCGTTAAGCGTTGTCGCCGGGGCGTTACTCGTCCGCGCATGTATTGACCCGATTCGGATCGAAAATCTCGTCCACCTCATACTCCTCGAACTTGTCCAGCAGCGCGTCCATGCCGTGCTCCAGCTTGTGCTCCAGCTCCTCAAGGTAGATGGGGAGGACGGCGTAGAAGTGGACTTGTCGTCCATCCTCCATATCAAGCGTCAGGAACTCCTCGTCCACCTGCAGCGGCGGCAGGATCATGAAGGCGCACATGTCCGTATGCTCTGCAATCGGCATCGCCGGATCGCCATGCGGGATCGTATGACCCCAGCCGAGCCAGGTATTGTAATCATGCGGCAATCGGGCGAGTGTCTTGAGCCAGCCGATCGGCCAGTAATAGTCGCTCTCCTCCAGCTGCTCGCCGAGCAGCGGCCAATCCGGCGGCAGACAGATCATCAGCTCCGCATAGGTATAATCCGTCGCGTCCTCCGGCGTCTGCATCGGCAAGGCGCTCATGCCTGTCGTGTACAACGTATAATAATTGCGCTCCGGCGTCGGGCGGACCACATGCACGTCGATATGTACCGTGTCTGACAGCAGCTCATGGAACACCGACTGGGCTTCGCCCAGATAACGGTCGGCGTGAGCCTCGATCCGCTCCAGCCATTCGTCCTCCGCGTGCGTCGCCGGTCTCCAGTCCCGCTCGATGTCCTCGTGGCGCAGGATTGGGGCTCCGGAGCCCGAATATTCCGGTGGTTTGGACATGCTTATCGCTCCCTTAATCTCGTATGGGCTTGCACATCTATAGTAGCATAGGCGTCACTATGGCAGCCAGGTGCGCAGGGCCTGTGCGATTGGTCGTTACGAGCATGTCCGCGCGGTGTTTTTGATGGGACAGGGAGGGGTATCTTAACTGTAAGTACATACCCTAGTCCTGCGACGCTATCGCGCTACGCTCGGGCCGCCACGCCACGCCGCGCCACGCCGCGCCACGCCGCGCTACGCTCGCGCTGGCCCCGTCGATTCGCGCGCGAGCAGCCGCGTCGGCAGCAGGATCTCCTGATAGCTCTCCTCGGGCCGCTCCATCCGCCATAGCAGCTGATGCAGCGCCTTGTGCGCGAACTGGCCGATATCGATCTCCATCGTCGTCAGCTTGGGGCTGCACATGTCGGAGAAGTGCGTGCGGTCGAACCCGCAGATCGACACGTCCTCCGGGATGCGCCGGCCCTCGGCGCGCAGCGCTTGACAGATATAGTAGGCGAAGCCGTCGTTCATCCCGAACCAGGCCGTCGGCGTGCCGCCAGCCGCCTGCACGGCGCTGGCGATCGACGCTTCGTCCTCGGACACTTCCACCTGCATGAGCGCTGCCTGAGGCTCGATGCCGTGCTCGCGGAGCGCGAGTCGATACCCCTCATAGCGCTCCTGGTAGCTCGGAGAGGCGTCGACATTGCCGACGATACCGATGTGGCGGTGGTCGAGGTCGAGCAGATGCTTGACAGCCTGATAAGCGCCGAACCGGTTGTTGGTCAGCACGGCATCGGCCAGCAGCAGCGGGTGATGGTGGTCGATTAGTACGGTAGGGACGCGTTGCTCGAGGATGCGGGCGATATATTCGGTGCTGATATGGGATAGAATAAGTAAGCCGTCAATTTCCTTCTCTTCCAGAAATGCCGGTAGCTCGGCATGATCGCGCATCGACGGCGAGATCGACTGGATGGTCAGATTGAGGTTAAGCTTTCGACTTTCCCGCTCGATCGCGACATAGATTTTGCCGAAGAAGTTCTCCATCGAAAAAGCGTATTCGGATGCGATCAAGCCGATGCGTCTGGCGGGCGCGTTTTTTCGCTCGGCCGCCTTTCCTTTATAGCTATAGCCCATCTCCCGGGCGGTTTTGATAATGAGCTGGCGGGTTTCCTCGCTTACCCCGTCCTTGCCAGTCAAGGCTTGCGAGACGGAGTTTTTGGACAGCTGCAGCCGGTCCGCGATGTCCTGCATGACGATTTTTTTGGGCATCCTTACACAAACCCTTTCCTCATAGGAGATTTGTAACGTTACAAACCATCATACAGGTTAATTTTTTGCTTGTAAAGTGAATCGAATCGTTGACAGCGTTACCACAAGTCGTTATAATGCAATTGTAATGATTAAGTAACGTTACTTTAGTTTTATTTATGGAATTACAAATATAGAAAAATGGAGGTCATTCACTTGAAAAAACATTACTCCACCACGGCGGCGCTGCTGCTATCCTCCGCGCTCATCCTTGGGGCCTGCTCCGGCAATAATGGCAATCCGGGAACCGATGCGGGCGGCGAGAGCGGCAAGCCTGCTGGGAATAAGGCCGAGGTTCGGCTCTCTACCTGGGCTGGCAACGAAGAGGCGGCTGAGCTGCAGAAGCTCATCGACGAGCTGAATGCGAAGTCGGAGAGCTACAAGATCGTCCAGGACTCGAATCCGGCCGAATATGACACGCGTCTGATCACGCAGCTGTCCGGCAGCTCGGGACCCGACTTGTTCTGGATCAGCGCACAACGCGCAGCGCAATTCTCTGCCCAGGGGGCAATGCTCGACATTACCGATCGGCTCGCGTCTTCGGATCATCCGGCTGCCGACCTGGACGATTACTATGAAGCGTCGCTGCAGCCGTTCACCCACGACGGCAAGCAATTTGGTCTTCCGTGGCTGCAGCAGCCGGTCATGATGTATGTGAACAAGACGCTGTTCAACGAGGCCGAGATCGACTATCCCGACGAGAGCTGGACGTGGACCGAGTTCACGGATGCCGCGACCAAGCTGACCAAGGACGGCAGCGGCAAGCACCCCGGCGAGGAGGGATTTGACGCCAACAGCACCACGCAATGGGGCTTCACCGTTAACGGCTGGCCGCCGTCCCAGATGTTCATCTGGCAAAATGGCGGCGAGGTGCTGACCGAGGACGGTCAATCGCCGATCGATTCGCCGGAGGCGACAGAGGCGCTGCAATTTTACGCCGAGCTCGTGCAAGGTCCGCTGACGCCGTCGCAGCAGCTCGTCCGCGACCGTGGCTTCGACCAGATGTTCCGCAGTGGCCAGGTGGCGATGTTCATGGGCGGCGCCGCCGACGATCTCGACTCGACGGTAGACAACGTCCAGGCGTTCATGGTGCCGGCCGGTCCGGGTGGCGTCCATGCGACCTTCGGCGACGTGCTCGGCATGGGCATCAACGCCAAGACCAAGCAGGCCGACGCCGCCTTCGACGCGCTCGTCGACCTGACCGATGCGATCCACCACTGGAAGATCATGCCGCCGCGCGAGTCGCTGGCCGATCTGGCGACGCTGCAAGAGATGCATCCGGAGAAGGCACAGTCGCTCGAAGCGATCATCGCCTCGATGGAGTACGCCAAGCCGTACCGTTACTCCGAGAAGTACCCGGACTGGGACAACATCTATTGGACCCAGCTGATGGACCCGATGATCAACTCGGGCGCCGACCCGCTCGACCTGATCCCTAAGGTCAAGCCGCTGCTTGACGCCGCGATGCAGTAAATAATAAACATTCGGATAGTAGAGCAGGCCCTCAATACGGACGATGAAGCGTGGAGAGGAAGCCCCTCTCCTCGTAACGCACAGAGTAGCGTAATTGGGCCCGCTCTATTAGTCCATCCAGGAGGCGCATACGGCCTCCTCTTTACTTGAAGGCGAGGTGGGTACTTTGGAACATTACTGGGGGACGCTCATCCGGTGGCTGCTCCTGCCGCTGGCGCTGCTGATCATCGGCAGCTTGCTCTATTTTGTAGCTACACGGCTGCTGGGCTGGGGCAAAAAACAGGCGATCGGCCTGGCGCTGGTGTCGCCGTGGATTGTCGGATTTCTCGTATTTACGTTATACCCGCTGCTCAATTCGCTCTACCTAAGCTTCACGCAATCGACGATCTTCGGCGCGAGCCGGTGGACCGGCATCGACAACTACGTCAAGCTGTTCACCAATGATATCGAATTTTGGCCGTCGATCCGCATCACGCTGCTCTATGCGCTGCTCTCCCTGCCGCTTGGCGTGATCGGGGCGCTGCTGGTGGCGATGCTGCTCAACAACAAGCTGCGCGGCATTGGCACGTTCCGGACGATCTACTTCCTGCCGGCGGTCATGCCGGAGGTGGCGGTCGCCCTAATCTGGCGCTGGATGTTCAACAGCGAGACGGGCATTATCAACTATACGCTCTCCCCAGTCTACAACGCCTTCGGCTGGCCGCGTCCGGACTGGTTCGGCGACCCGAGCTACGTGCTCGGCGCTTTTATCATCATGAGTCTGTGGGGCATCTTCGGGACGAATACCGTCGTCTTCCTCGCCGGACTGCAGGGCGTACCCAAGTCGCTCTACGAGGCGGCCGAGATCGACGGGGCCGGGTCGTTCACCAAGTTCAGACATATTACCGTGCCGCAGATCTCGCCCGTCATTCTGCTCCAGGTCATCATGGGCATGATCGGCGCGCTGCAGATCTTCACGATCGCGATGTTCGTGCGGCCGACGACAGGAGCAGGCAAGTTCATGAACCAGCTCGTCTACGAGCGCGGGTTCACGCAGATGCAGATGGGCGAAGCGTCCGCCATCGCCTGGGTGCTGTTCCTGATCATCCTGACGTTGACGCTGCTGGTCTTCCGCTCGAGCCCGGCATGGGTCCATTACGAATCGGAAGCGAAGCGGTAAGGAAGGAGGAGATTACCGATGTCCCATAGCAGATCCGCCAGACTGTCCTCGCCCCAGGCGAGATGGTCCAAGCGCGTGAATCGAACGCTGATCTATGTTATCATCACCTTGCTGGCGGCGGTCATCCTGGTGCCCTTCTTCTGGATGATCTCGACAGCGCTCAAGCCCAATGCGGATATATTCGCGTGGCCGCCGCAGTTCCTCCCGGACCCGCCGCAGTGGAGCAACTTCGCCGAGGCGTGGACGGCGAGGCCGTTCCATATCTATCTGACCAACACCGTGTTCATCGTCGTGCTCGGACTGATCGCCGAGCTGGTTAGCGCGACCCTGGTCGCGTACGGGTTCGCCCGCTTCCGGTTCCCGGGCAGCAGCTTCATCTTCCTGGTGCTGCTGGCGACGATGATGCTGCCGTTCCATGTGACGCTCATCCCGACCTTCCTGATCTGGCAGCAGCTTGGTCTGGTCGGCGAGTTCGATCCGCTCGTGCTGCGGGCATGGACGGCGTGGGGTCCGTTTTATATTTTCCTGCTGCGGCAGTTTTTCCTGACGCTCCCGCGGGAGCTGGACGATGCCGCAGAGATCGACGGCGCCAACTTTTTCCAGACGTTCTACTATATCATGCTGCCCCAGATCAAGCCGGCGCTGCTCGCTGTGGCGATCTTCGCCTTCCGCGGCTATTGGAACGACTTCCTGGGCCCGCTCATCTATCTCTCCGACATGGATCGGTATACGCTGAACGTCGGGATGTACTTCTTTATGGGCGGTATTAACGAAGCGCCGCAGTGGAACTACCTGATGGCGATGTCGACGCTGGTGGCGCTGCCGGTCATCGTACTGTTCTTCGCGGCCCAGCGTTACTTTATCGAGGGGATCACCTTCACGGGGATCAAGGACTGAGGCAGTGTCGGCGCTCCGGGCGTCGCCCGTGGCCGCTGGTGTCGCCCATAGCCCGTAGCCGCTGGTGGCCGCTCCATATCGGAGTAGACGGATGGAGGAGTGCGGAGAATAGAGAGCAGCGATGCTCGATAGGAGGAACCATATGACTAGAGAAGATAAGACGGGAGAAGAGAAGGCGGCCTCTACCCAGCTGACCGTCACGGCGGTCCGCGCAGCGGCCAATCCGCTCATCGGACCGGGGGATATCGTGCCGTCGTATCCGGACTGGGAGGTGCTGGGCGTGTTCAACGCCGGCGTCCATCGCCACGGCGACGAGACGATCCTGCTGCTGCGGGTGGCGGAGCGTCCGCGTCAGACCGACCCGGCGCAGGTGCTCGTCCCGGTGCTGAACGTCGAGGGCGCTGAGGCGGAGCAATCGGCGCAGCCGATGACGATCGTATCCCTCCTGCGCGACGATGCCGCGCTGGACTTTAGCGACCCGCGCGTCGTACGCGATCGGGCAGGCCAGACGTTGTATCTGACCTCGATCTCGCATCTGCGGACGGCGCGCAGCCGCGACGGTCTGCGCTTCGAGATCGACGAGCGGCCGACGCTGCTGCCGGCTGGCGCGATGGAGGCGTGGGGCATCGAGGACCCGCGCATCACCTGGCTGGAGGATCGATACTATACGACCTACAGCGCCGTCTCGGAGAAGGGCGTCGCGGTCGGTCTGGCGAGCACCGCCGATTTTGCGACGTTCGAGCGGCAGGGACTGATCCTGCCGCCGACGAATAAGGATGTAGCGATCTTCCCGGAGCGGATCGGCGGCAAGTACTGGATGCTGCATCGTCCAGTACCGGAGGGACTGGGCTCGCCCGAGATGTGGGTGGCCTCCTCGCCGGATCTCGTCCACTGGGGCGACCATCGCTTCCTGATGGGGCTGCGGCCCGGTCTGTGGGATAGCGCGCGGATCGGAGCCGGCTGCGTGCCGATCAAGACCGACCGTGGCTGGCTCATCCTGTATCACGGCGCCGATGATCAGCATAATTATGCGATGGGGGCAGCATTGCTGGACCTCGAGCAGCCTGACCGCGTACTGGCCCGGATGGAGCAGCCGCTCCTGGTGCCGGAGGCCGAGTACGAGACGAGCGGATTTTTTGCCAACGTCGTCTTCGCTTGCGGCGCGGTCGAGACGGGTGACGAGATCGTCATGTATTACGGCGCGTCGGACGACACGATGGCGGCGGCGACATTCAGCCTGGAGCAGATCATGGCGCGACTGGCGTAAGCTGCGGCAGAAAGGATACGATATACTATGCAATGGACAACGCAAGGACTGCAACGGGTAGAGGACCTCGTCTCGGACTATCGGCTGCGAGGCGCCAAGCCGCTCGAAGCGGAGAAGCTTCGCATGATCGGCGTGCAGGGCAAGGACGTCTACAACATCGCTGGACCGATCAAGGATGACGGCGAATGGGTCATCCCCGGACGGGTCGAGAGCCGGGACAGCGAGATATCGGAGATTCAGTTTTTTGTGCAGCGGGGAGAGGCGTGGGAGCCGCGGATTGGTGCGCCGGTCTATGCGCTGCAGGACCCGTTCTTCACGTTCATCGGCGGCGAGCTGGTGCTCGGCGGCGTGCAGACGTTCCCGCATCCGGAGCGCGAGGGCCATCTCGGCTGGCGCACGGTGATGATGAAGGGTGCGTCGATCGCCGAGCTGAAGCCGTTTTTCCAAGGGCCGGACTTCATGAAGGATCTGCGTCTGGTCGAGCTGGCTGACGGCGGGATCGGCATCTTCACCCGGCCGCAGGGCGCCAAGGGCGGTCGCGGGCAGATCGGCTTCGCCCGCGTCGATCGCCTGGCCGACTTGTCGATCCAGGTGGTCGACGATGCGCCGGTATTCGACCAGTTCGTCATCGAGGAGTGGGGTGGCGCCAATGAGATCCATCAGCTGTCCAATGGCAAGCTGGGCGTGCTTGGGCATATCGCTTGCTTTTGCGACTCGGGCAATCGTCATTATTATCCGATGGTATTCGCCGTCGATCCGCAGACAGGGGACTACACGCCGATGGAGATCATCGCCGAGCGCGATGACTTCGAGCCGGGCCCGGCCAAGCGGCCGGATCTGGTCGACGTCGTGTTCAGCGGCGGCCTGCATCGTCGCTCGGACGGCACGGCCGACCTGTACGCCGGCACCAGCGACGCCGAGGCGCAGGTGCTCCGCATCCCCGACCCGTTCCTCAAGTATGAGCAGGCGTAATATCGCATGAGAGAGAGCAGCCCGACGCGCGGGCTGCTTTTTTGTGCTTGGGAATGATGGGCGATTTGGTAAGGAATAGCGTTACCTATGTTCGCTTGCCCCGCCAAAACAGCCGATTGGGGCGAAATAACGCTATGAATGTTCCTTTGCCGAGCGCGAGGCGGGGGGATGTTCAAGCGTGCGCACCGCCCCTATAATAGACACTATTCTACGAGGAAAATGGTGAGCTGCCGATGAAACCGCGCTGGGGAGAACGAATCTCCATCTTTCCCAAACTAATTATGGCCTTTTTAGTTGTGCTGTTGCCGTTGTTTGCCCTGAGCATCCAGATGAACGAGCAGAGCAAGACGCTGGTCCGCAAGGAGATCACACAGACGATCGAGCAGCGGATGGTGTCGTTTATGAGTACGCTGGAGTTGGATTTCAATCGCGCCTTGGGCTTGCAGACCGACTATGTCAACGATGACGATATCGACCTCCTCAGTACGCGGGACGATCTGTCCTACGTCGACTTTACGGAGGCGGTGTCGCGGCTGCAGGACCGGCTGCGGCTGATGAAAAATGCCACGAGCTTCGTAGCCGACAGCTTCGTCGACATCAGCCTGCTGGGGCGCAGAATATCGACGGATGGCTATGGCGAGATTCCGACCGGGGACGGAGAGGCGCTGAATCGGCCGAGCGACCGCTTCGCGTCGCCGTTTATCGTCCATCAGGGGAAGCTATGGATTACGTTGCCTTACCCGGGTACGGTGAATCGGCAGCCTGTATTTACGCTCGGCTTGGCCATATCGGATGCGAGCCTGGTCGCGTATCTCAACGAGTTTACCAACCTGCAGGACGGAGGGAGCTTGCTCTCCTATGACGGGCTGGCCTGGTCGGTGACGGGCGGGAGCGTCGAGCCTGACGTGACGGCAGCGGTCAAGGAGCGGCTGCAAGCAATCGCTCAGCTCCAACACGGCGCCCAGCCGCAACGAAGCGCCCAGCTCCAAGCAAGCGCCCAGCCGACGAGAGAGCAACCGTACGCGCCGAACAGCCAACCATACGAGACCCTTAAAGTTAACGGCGAATCGTATTTTCTTTTCTCCTCCCATTCAGCCAAGCTGGGGCTGTCGCTGACGGTTTTCGTCAAGGAGAGCAACATCATTGGTCCCCTGAAGCTCTACAAGGATCGGGTATGGTGGCTGTCGATCGCCTCCTTCGTCATCGTCGTCCTGTTCTCGTACTGGATCTATCGACTGATCCATCGACCGCTCGCACAGCTCGTCTTATCCTTCCGCAAGCTGGAGCGGGGCGATCTGGACGCGGCGATGCAAGGGCGAGGGTCGGGAGAGTTCAGCTATGTGTTCGATCGCTTCAACAAGACGGTCTACCGCCTGAAGGAGCTGATCGACGAGGTATACGTGCAGCGGTACCAGGCCAAGGTAGCGGAGCTCAAGCAGCTCCAATCGCAGATCAATCCCCATTTCCTGTACAACTGCTTCTTTAACCTGTATCAGACCGCAAAGATGCATGAAATCGAGCAGGTCATCCGGGTGACGCGCAGTCTGGGAGAGTATTTCCGCTATATTACGAGAGGCAACGACCATATTCGTCTGGAGGAGGAGATCAAGCATGCCCAGGCGTATGCGGACATTCAGGAGATCCGGTTCGAGGATCAGATCCGCGTGGCGTTCGATCCGCTGCCGCCTCGCTGGCGAGATCGCGAGATTCCGAAGCTGATCGTGCAGCCGTTGCTTGAAAACGCCTACAATCATGGTCTGGAGGATCGGGACGAGCCAGGCTTCATCCACATCGGCTTCCTCGAGGAGGAGCGGCGGCTGACGATCTACGTCGAGGACAACGGGGATCTGTCGGAGGAGCAATTGGCCAAGATTCATGGCTTGCTGGCGCAAAAGCAGTCGCCGCTTGAAAATACGGGGCTCTACAATGTGCAAAGACGGCTTCAGCTATTTTTTGGGGACGAAGGCATGATGACGGCGGACAGGTCGGATCGCGGCGGACTACGGATCGCGCTGCGCCTGCCTGCGGACAACAATGGAGGCGAGTGATATGTACAGACTGCTGATCGTAGATAACGAACCGAAAATCGTCAAAGGCTTGCAGCTTATGTTCGAAGAGGAGGTCCAGCTCGAGCTGGAGGTATACCGGGCCTTCTCCGCTGCCGAAGCCTTGGCTTGTCTGGAGAAAATCAAGATCGATATTATCCTCTCCGATATCCGCATGCCCGGCATGGACGGACTGGAGCTGCATCGGCAGGTGATCCGGCGGTGGCCGCGCTGTCAGGTCGTGTTCCTGTCCGGCTATGACGACTTCCGCTATGTGCAGTCCGCGCTGCGCCAGGGCGGCGTAGACTATGTGCTCAAGACCGACGGCGACGAGGCGATCATAGCCGCAGTCGCCCAGGCCGCTGAGAGGCTGTCGCAGCAGATGGAGACGGAGCGCTGGGTACAGAGCGCCGCCGAGCGGTTCCAGGAGACGCTGCCGATGCTGCGCAAGGAGTATGTCACCTCGCTGCTGCGCGGGGAGCAGCAGGCGTCTCAGGCGAGAATGGACGAGCTCGGCATCGCGCTGCACACCGGACGAGAAGTGCTGATGGTCGTAGGCCGGGTCGACCGTTGGCGGGAGGACTTGTCGCCCAGAGATCGGACGCTGCTCTCGTATGCCATTCAGAACATGGCCGAGGAGCTATTTGAACAGACGGCGTTGTTTTCGATTATGCCGGAAGCCTCCCGTTTCGTATGGCTGTTGCAGTCCGAAGCGGAAGCGCTGGCGCATTTTGTCCAGGGCACGCTGGAATCGATCCAGTCGGCATGCAAGGCTTACTTGAAGGTGACGATGTCCTTTGCGATCGGGTCTCGTCCATCGGACTGGTCGGCACTGCCGACCCGATACGCCGAGCTGAACGAGGTGTTGTTCCACGGCCTCGGAGCGGGTGAGGAGATGCTGTTGACGGATCGGCACCTGGAGGCAGCAGGGAAGCCGGAGAAAACCATCTACGAGCTGCAAGCGAGGAGCACGCTGCAGCAGCTGCTGACGATGGAGCCGGAGGGATCGCCGGGCGCGAGGGAGGACTTCGCCGAGACGTACAGGAAGCTGAAGGAGCTCTCCTTGCATTGCCGCAATGAAGTGGAGGTGCTGTCCGAGATCTACTATGGGCTAGGCTACCTGCTGATTTCTTTGACCAACCGCAATCGCAGCGGGGAGCTGTCGCGCGAGGCCTTTGATTACAAGTGGCCCAGTCTTGGCGAGCATTCCTCCTGGGAGCAGGCGCTGCGTTACCTCGACGACCGTCTGGATAGCTGGGTCCATTGGCAGGAGGAGCAGCGCGAGGAAAGCACGCATTCGATCATCGGCCAGTTGAAGTCGTATATCGCCGATCATCTGGATCAGGATGTGTCGCTCAGTCGGTTATCCGAGATTGTCTATTTGAATCCATCGTATCTCTCCCGCCTGTTCAAGCAGCAGACGGGCATCGGCGTGCTCGACTACACCAAAGAAATGAGAATCTTGAAAGCACAGGATTTGTTAAGCCATTCTGCGCTCAAAATTCATGAGGTGGCCAGTCGCGTAGGCTTCGACTCGGCGAATTACTTCGGACGCTTCTTCAAAAAGGAGACCGGCATGACCCCTCAGGAGTACAGAGACAAGAAGTAAAGAATTGAATGCGCGATGTCAAAAACGTGCGATTTCGTCTCCAGGCATCCGCTCCTATAATTAAAAACGTAGGACAGCTGCTCTATACAACACGACTCGAGGGGGATTGGCATGAAACGCATGGCAAAATATATCGGCCTGTCGTTGACGCTTGTAATGCTGCTCATGAGCGCCGCTTGCGGCAATGACACTAACGGCGGCAATGACAGTAAAGGCAACCAAAGCGGCACGTCTACCGATGCGACCAACACGGAAGGAAACGGAAACGCTTCTGAGAACGCTTCAAGCGAAGCGATCGATCCCTTCGGGAAATACGACCCGCCCATACAGGTAGCTGTCGCCAGAGGCACGGATTCGACCGTGAAATTCAAAGATGGGGAGTCGTTCGACAAAAATGCCTGGACTGCGGCGTATGCAGACCGGCTGGGCATTCAGCTCTCGAACAAGTGGATCGTGCAAAGCGATCAATACGATCAAAAAATGAATGCTTCCATCGCGGCAGGAGACCTGCCGGATGTGTTCCGGGTCAACGCGGTACAGTTCAAGCAGCTTGCCGATGCAGGGCAGTTGGAGGATCTGACCGAGGTCTATGAGAAGTACGTGTCTCCGTTCGGTCGCGAGCTGATCGAGAACGGACCGACCGCCAAATCGGCGTCTACGGTAGATGGCAAGCTGTTGGCGATTCCGCAATCGGAGGATTATTTCGGCAACGCGCCGCTGTTATGGGTGCGCGTCGATTGGCTCGTCAAGCTGGGGCTTCCCGAGCCTGCGACGATGCAGGACGTATTCGCGATCTCGGAGGCCTTTACGAAGCAGGACCCGGATGGCAATGGCAAGCCGGATACGTATGGCCTGGCGCTCTCCAAGGAGCTGTTCAGCGGCTACCCGGACGTAACCGGATTTATGAACGGCTTCCACGCATATCCGCGGATCTGGGTCGAGGACGACGCAGGCAAGCTCGTCTACGGCAGCATCCAGCCAGAGGTCAAGGATGCGCTCGCCAAGCTGCAGGAGATGTTCAACGCTGGCCAGATCGACAAGGAGTTCGGCGTCAAGGACGGCAGCAAGGTATCCGAGCTGGCGGTGAACGGGAAGCTGGGCATGCATTTCGGCGCGATGTGGAATCCGCTCTGGCCGCTGCAGGGCAACAAGGACAAGGACCCGGAGGCGGATTGGAAGGCATTCCCGATCCCTTCCATCGACGGCAATCCGGCCAATGCGCAGAGCAGTCTGGACTACAACACCTTCTGGGTCGTGCGCAAGGGCTACGAGCATCCGGAGGCGATCGTCAAGCTGTATAACGTGACGACGGACATCTTCGCTGGCGACATCGAGACTCTGGAGATCTACCATAACAAAGACGGCATCGAATTCCACAAATACGCGCTGCTGCAAAATACCGGCACAGGCAAAGGCTTGCTCGGCGTACAGCAAAATGTGAAGGCTGCTCTGGAGTCGGGCGATGCGTCGAAGCTGACGACAGAGGGACGGGGCTACTACGATAAAATCGTCGCCTATCGAGACGGAGACAACTCGGGCTGGGGCACGGATCGCGTATTCGGCACCGAGAGCGCCTGGTCCGTCATCGGCGAATATTACGACCAGAAGAAGCAATTGACGACCAATGCGTTTATTGGCGCGCCAACGGCTACGATGGGAGACCGCAAAGCGACCTTGGAGAAGCTGGAGCTGGAAACCTTCACGAAGATTATTCTTGGCGCTTCGCTGGATGAATTCGACAGCTTCGTGGCGAGTTGGAAGAAGCTTGGCGGGGATCAGATTACGGCTGAGGTTAACGAGTGGTACGCAACGAAATAAACCGGTTGGCAAGGATCCGGGCCGTGCGCGGCCCCATCGATGCCGATCTAAGGTGGCTTGACGTATGTTTGGGAAAATCGGGTCGCGGCAACTGCCGCTGCATCTGATGGTGCTGCCGGCGCTGGTGCTCGTTCTCGTGTTCAGCTATGGTCCGATTGCCGGACTGGTCATTGCTTTTCAGAAATATTCAATCGTTAAAGGCATCGGCGACTCGGAATGGATCGGCTGGGACAACTTTCACTATGTGTTTGCCTTGCCGGGGACAGGCGATGTCATATGGAATACCGTCTATATCTCGTTTATGAAGATTGTGGCCGGATTGTTCGCGCCTATCGTTACCGCGTTGCTGCTTAATGAAGTCCGCGTGTCGTTCATCAAGCGCGGCGTGCAGACGCTCATTTATTTGCCTCACTTTTTGTCGTGGATTATTTTGGGCGGGATTATGATCGATATCCTTTCCCCCTCGTACGGTCTGGTCAATCAAGCGCTGACGTTTGTCGGACTGGAGCCGATTTTTTTCCTCGGAGATAATCGCTGGTTCCCTTATCTGCTCGTCCTCTCGGATGTGTGGAAGGAGTTCGGATTCAGCACGATCGTCTATCTCGCTGCGCTGACGAACATCAATCCGACCTTGTACGAAGCAGCCGTGATGGACGGCGCCGGACGGTGGAAGCAGACGCTCCATGTGACGCTCCCGGGCATGCTGCCGATTATTGTGTTGATGTCCACCTTAAGTCTGGGCAATGTGTTAAATGCCGGCTTCGAGCAAGTGTTTAATCTGTACAGCCCGCAAGTCTACGAGAGCGGCGATATTATCGACACTCTGGTCTACAGGCTTGGCCTGGTGGATGGCCAATACGCCGTAGCGACCGCCATGGGGATGTTCAAGTCCGCTGTATCCGTCGTGTTCGTATCCGTTTCCTATTATCTGGCCTATCGCTTGGCGAATTATCGGATTTTCTAGAAGGAGGGAGAGCGCCTGATGACCTACACTTCCTTCAGCGGGAAACTATTCTCGGCAGTCAATTATGTCTTTTTGATCGGGATCGGCTTGTTGTGCATCCTTCCGCTTGTTCATATAGGGGCGATTTCGTTTAGCTCCAGCACGGCAGCGAGCGCCGGGATCGTGAATTTGTGGCCGGTTGACTTTACCTTCAAGTCCTATACGTTTGTGCTTCAAAAACAGGAGTTCCTGCGTTCCATGCAGATTAGTGTGCAGCGCGTCGTGCTGGGCGTTGCCGTCAATATGCTGCTCACCGTCATGCTCGCCTATGCGCTCTCCAAGGAGTCGCGGAGCTTTAAGGGCCGGACCTGGTACGCCTGGTTTTTCGTGCTGACGATTTTTATCAACGGCGGGTTTATCCCGTGGTATCTCGTCATCAAGGAGGCCGGCCTGCTGGACTCGCTGTGGGCGCTCATCATACCGGGGGCGGTGCCCGTTTTTAATGTGGTGCTGTTGCTCAATTTTTTTCGTTCGCTTCCCAAGGAGATCGAAGAGTCGGCCTTCGTCGACGGTGCGGGCCATTGGACGATACTGTGGCGGATCTTCCTCCCGTTGTCGCTGCCAGCGATTGCGACCATCGGATTATTTGCCATCGTCGGTCATTGGAACGCCTGGTTCGACGGTCTGATCCTGATGAATTCGCCGGCCAATTATCCGCTGCAGAGCTATTTGCAGACTGTCGTCATCAATCACGATCTGTCCTTGATCAATTCGAGCGACATCAACATGCTGGCCGAGGTGTCGGACCGGACGCTCAAGGCGGCGCAGACGCTGCTGGGCGCGCTGCCCATCTTGATGGTTTATCCGTTCCTGCAGAAGTACTTCGTCAAAGGGATGGTGCTGGGCAGCGTAAAAGAGTAAGGATCAAGCTTCAACCACGGACAAAGGAGCGGATCGGCATGAAGGTGATCGGAAAAACGGCAGGAAAACTCGCGACATGGGGCGCGATGCTCGGACTGTTATCGACGCTGAACGGGCTGGTCCCGTCGGGCCATGCGGAAGCGGTAGGCAATGTGAAAATCAATGTTAACCTGGCTGCGCAAGGCCCTGTAATGGACAACAAACACGAGATGATCAATGTATGGGATTTTCGGATTCATTGGACCTCCGAAGCGACAGGCCAGCCTGCGTCTTATTTTGCCACGCAATACCCCTTTGTGAAAAATGTGCAGTTCATGACGGCAACCGGCGGCAGTGTGGAACGCGATTTATTCGTGAACCCCAATGACAGGTCGACGATGACGGATTACAAATTCGACGAGCTGCTGACAGCCTTGCACAACGTCGTCGATCAAGGGCTGAAGCCCTTCATCAAGACCGGAGCCGTGCCGCTGAAGTTCACCGCCAATCCTCATATCTCCAGCGCCTTTGGCGTCAACGTCAGACCGCCTGACAACTATGATGTGTACTACAACTATATTAAAGCGATCGCCGATGCCGTCGTTGCAGAATTCGGGATCAATGAAGTGAAGACGTGGACCTGGGGCGTGCTGACGGAATACGAAAACGCCGACTGGTTTATCGCGGCCGACGGTTCGCCGAACACAACGAAAATCGCCTACTTCAAGCTTTATGATTACACGGTAGCCGCCCTGGAAGCCGCGATTGGCGCCAATAATCTCAATGTCGGCGCACATAGCATGTCCGTCATCAATGCGCTATGGGACGAGCGGGAATTTATCGACCATGTAGCGACGGGGACCAACTACAAGACCGGCGCGGTCGGCACGCAAATCGACTATTTGGCCGCCTCTTATTACGATGGCGCTCCCGGTGTGGGCAGCTCGGGTAATTCGTTCGCCGATACGATCAACCTGCTTCGCGACAAAGCCAACTCGGTCGGCCTGACCAATCTGAAATTCGGCATCGACGAGGGCAGAATCCTGAACGGTCCGGGGGACGATAATCGCGCCTTGTTCTCCCGCATCGTCGCGCATAGCTATCAAGGGACGTACGACGCCAAGCTGTTCAAGATTATGAACGACGCCCAGATCGACTATCTGTCCACCTGGGGACTGAGCACGGAGGCATTCTGGGGCGGCGTCACCCCTGTCAGCACCCACATCGCCAACCTGGCGTACAAGATGGTCGGCGATCATCGGGTCGGTCTGGCCGTTACCGGCTCGGCAGCGGACCCTGCCAATGAGATCGACGGTGTCGCCAGCTTCAATCGGGGCACGAACACGGTCCATGTGATGGCTTATAATCACAATCCGAATATGAATGCCAATGTCACGGAAACGCCAACGCTGACCATCGATAACATCGCCCCGGTGTCGGGCAACACGGTCACGGTCAAGCAGTGGATCGTCGACGATACGCACGGCAACTTCTGGCAGACCTGGGTGAACGATGTGGTGGCGAGAGGGATGCAGAACACGGCGTACAGCTGGTCGAAATATTCGATGGAGGTGCCCAAATATCTCGTGCACGCCTCGGATCGGAACTACTGGTACTCCCGCGAGTCCGTCTACAAGACGTTGGCCACGATCGCGCCAACGACGACGACGGCGACTGTCGCCGGCAATAAGCTGGTGCTCCAGCCGACACTGACGACTCACGGCGTCGTATTCTACGAGATCACGAATGCGACCAACACGGTGACGACGACCCCGATGACGGACGAGCTGAACGACTGGAGCAAAACGTATGCCCATAGCTCCGGACTCGCCTTCGATACCGCCAATGCATCGGTGCTGGAGGATGCGAGCCGCGTGTCGCGCAAAAACACCAATGCGACGCCTGCCGAGCATGTCATCTACAAGTATCCCGGGATCAGAAGCTTCAGCGCGACCGGCTTGTTCGCGACGCATGCGGAATCGATCAACAACTTCAAGTTCTATACCTCGCCGAACGGCACGACCTGGACGCAGCAGACCGGATGGACGAGCGCGGATGCGCCGGTCAATGGCGGCGATTGGACGAGACGGGTGTACACCTTGAGCTCCGTGCCGGCCGGAACCGAATACGTGAAGGTCGAATTCCCGACGGGCGGCGCGTTGTCGTACAATCCGCAGCTGAGCAAGGTGAGCCTGAATTATGTCTACAATCATGTGGTCAATCCGAGCTTCGAGGACAACACGGCGTCCGTGCAATCGCCATCGAGCTGGTACACGACAGGTAAGGACCTGAGCGGGGACTATACCGAGAGCGGCGCTTATAACGGCTCGTATAAGCTTGTGCATTGGAAAAACGCCCCTTATGAGACGTACACGTATCAGACGATGACAGGGCTCACTAACGGACTATACACGCTTAAGGCGTGGGTGAAAAACGATTATGGCGGGCTGGGCACAGCCTATATGCAGGCCAAGAATTACGGGGGCTCCAGCGTCACGACGAACATCCCGACCTCCTCCGCCTGGACGCAGATCAGCATCCCCAACATCAACGTCACCAACGGACAATGCACGATCGGCTTCTACTCCAACTCGCCAGCGTCGAGATGGTACTATGTCGACCAGGTGGAGTTCGTCAAGCAGTAGCGGAGTGTGGGCGGGTGCGATCTCGTACGCGGGTGCGATATCGTACGCGGTGCGATGTAGGGTCGTAATCGAACCACTCGCAACGCTGGGGGAGATAGACGCTGCGAGTCATCGCAGCCGACTCCAACGGACGGGAGCGACGGTCTATCGCCATCAGCAATGCGGAGCATAGGCGGGCGTAGCAGGACAGGATTGCACAGCAGCAACGAGTGGGCGTAGCAGGACAGGATGCGCAGCAGCAACGAGAGGGCGTAGTAGGACAAGGATGCACAGCAGCAACGAGAGGGGCGTAGTAGGACAGGATGCATAGCAGCAATGAGTGGGCGTAGCAGGACAGGATGCGCAGCAGCAATGAGCGGGGCGTGTGCGACCTGGAGTGGCAACGTAGGGGAACGAGTAGCTTAGAGTAGCTTAGGGCAGAACATAGCCGCACAAAGAGCAGTAGCGCAGTCCGCATAGCGCCCGAACGGACCTGATCTGTGCGAAAAATCGCACAAGTATCGCCGCTAACCGTCCAAACGCCCTGATCTGTGCGAAAAATCGCACAAGTATCGCCGCTAACCGTCCAAACGGACCTGATCTGTGCGAAAAATCGCACAAGTATCGCCGCTAACCGTCCAAACGCCCTGATCTGTGCGAAAAATCGCACAAGTATCGCCACTAACTGTCCAAATGACCCTGATCTGTGCGAAAAATCAGGCTGCCCTCAAAAGGCCGAAGAGACACGGAATTGTTACTTTTAACAATGGCCATTCGTTACCCTGCTTGGCCTTATAAGGTCAGATTGCTTTGCCTCGTTTTTGCACAAAATCACTGTATTGTTAATTGGTGCGATGAGGGGGCGGGAGTGGTCGAGGATAGTGGACGTCGCATGGCAAGCTGAAGACTAACGTTTGCGACGTACATGCTCCGACTTTCGTACGCGGGGGTTGACGGTGGCCGGTTGTTTGCGAATCCATCGCAGGAAGCGGGCTATCTCCGGCTCGGCTTGCAGCGCTTCGATCGTCGTCAGCTCGCGTTCGACGAGATCGCGGTTCGTATACAGGGCGTGGATCTGACGGTGACAGGCGCTGCAGATGTCGGCAGTCGGCTGCCGGCTCCGCCTTTTTCCTTGGGAGTGAGATGATGAACGGTCGTCTCGAGCGGCTGGCGTCCGCAGAGCATACACTGATCAGAGCGGCTGGGACTCATACGTCGACGTCTCCTCTCACAGTCTTTTGCCACCAGTATAGCGTTTTGACGAGCAGGATGCCAATCTTGTCCAAGTCAGACCAGATGCCCATAAGGCGAGTCGCAAGTTCCGTCCATGTCAGACCAGACGCCCATCAGGCGAGGCCGCATGTTGCGTCCAGACCTGACGGGCGTTTGGTTGTTTTTGTGCAATTATCGGACGTGGCCTCTCGCGCCGTGTGAGGACGACGAAGCAGTTAGTTCGTGACTGGGAGGGGGGGCTATAAGCGGGGCTGTCGCAGTCCGCTGCAAACTCGCCGCTGGGCTTCCGGCCGTGTATGCACTTTCCGCAGTATACTCGCCGCTGGGCTTCCGGCCGTGTATGCACTTTCCGCTGCAAACTCACCGTTGCGCTTCCGGCCGAGCATACTCTGTCCGCTGCCGCCTCACCGCTGCGCTTCCCGCCATGCATCCTCCAGGCGCAGCTTCTGGTGCAGGTGATGGCGATAATGCATCTCGACCAGTTGGAACCATTCCAATGCGTTTAATCCGCCCATTCGCGGGTGGAGAACGGTGCGGTGCGCGAGCTGCTGGGACGATTCCGCGCGCGCGGAGGCGACTGAATCAAACACTGCCGCAATCCTCGGCTCGAGCTCGGTCATCCGACGCGTCGTCTCCCGCAATCCCTCGATCAACTGCTCCTTGCTCTCCGGCTGCGACGGCGTGTACTGTGGGGACGGAGGAACCTGGACCCTTTCCGGCGGGAAGCTCCCCGCTCGGAACAGCGCCACTCCCAGCACCGTTTTGCTCGCTTGCGATCCTTCCGGGCTCTCGCCAGGTTCGAGGCATAATGCAGCGTTCCTCAGCTGCATCATCTGCGCAGAGCCGATGAGATGCATGTACATCTGACCTAACGACCATTCGTCTTCCGCTGGCTTCCATAGCAGCTGCTCCAGCTCGGAGTGCTCTACAGCTCGAATATAACCGTTCACTGTTTCCTCGAATGTACGCAACGTCTCTTTCGTATCCCTTTCCATTTACCGATCTTGCTCCTCTCATGCTTAAGCTGAACTCAGTATACAAAAACGCTACTGACAGCTGTTTGTCAGTAGCGCTCAGTCAAGCGATTTATTTCTTCGCGCATTCGCTCGCGCAGCGATTCCGGCTCCAGCACATACACCGATGCGCCCCAGCCGAGCGTCCATTGGAGGAGGTCCGTTGCCTGCCAGACGCGGAATATCGCCAGCCAGCCGTCTTCGGTGGGCTCGAGGGACTCCATATAGTAATTGTCCGATTCCCGCATCCGATCCACGATCGCTGGGTCGACCCACAGGCGGACGACCACATGTCGATCATCGATCGGCCGATAATCCTCGAAACGGAAGTCTGGATCGATGTAGAACGACTCTTCGAGCAGGGTCAGCCTATACATGCGAGATAGTCGGAAATGTCGGATTTCTTGTCTCAGCTCACACCGGGCAACGAGCATCCACACCCCTTTGGACAACACGAGCCCATAAGGAGCGACCGTCCGCTCGCTAGGTCGGATTTCGTCCGGGGCCGCCGACGCTTTGGCGTAGTCGAAACGCACCTTGCGATGATGCGAAATCGCTTGACGCAGCTGCTTAAACGTTTCTTTTTCGAGGCCGCGCGTTTGCTCCCCTTTACCATTCAACAATCGAATCGTCGAACGGAGCTGCTCGGCCTCCTTGCGCACGTTATCCGGCAAAATCGCCTCGATCTTCTCCTGCGCGCCTCTAGCCTTCGCGCCGAACTCGGCGTCCAGCCTCATACTGACAAAATCCGCTCCGATCAGAAGCGCGACCGCCTCCTCCGACTTGAAGCTGATCGGCGGCAAAAAGTAGCCCTCCATCAGGGAGTAGCCGATCCCCGGCGCGCCCGCCACCGGAACGCCAGCTTCGCTGAGGGCTTGAACGTCGCGGTAGATCGTGCGGACGCTCGTCTCGAACTTGGCCGCCAGATCCTCGGCGCGCAGCACGCCTTTACGCTGTAATTCAATAACAATGGCCAGCATACGGTCGGTTTTGTTCATTGTGTCGGTTTCCTTTTCACAGGCTTGGTGTTGGCGAACTTATACCAAGAGTATAACGCAGCGTCGTAGTCATGGCTATGCAAGCATGATTCGGTGCCTATGCGACAGCACTTGAGGTGCGCAGCCCCGGATTTGTATGGGGGCTGGAAGGGAAGCACGCTCTCGTATGGGAGCTGGAATGGAGGCACGCTCTCGTATGGGAGCTAGAAGGGGGCGTGTGGTCATCTGACCGCCGTCATAACGCCGGACCCCGCGCGCTGGGAGATGCGAGCGAAATGAGTCGCCTAATGACATACGCTAACGCTCGCCCCCGCGCTTATTTGGACGTATTAGCGTCCTTCCTCATCCTAACGCTTGTCACAGCGCTTATTGAGCTGAAACCCGATCATTTTTGCACTTTTTTCGCAAATAAGCGCTACCATGAGCGTTAGAATTTAAATCCACTTCGAATAGGTGAAATAAGGTCGAGGGTGGGCGTTAGATGGGAGAGTGATCCAAAATCCGCGGTATAAATTTGTAGTAAATAAACCTTGTTACTTCTCGCCTGACCGCCGTGTAATTGGTCGAATCTCGGCTGGCGAGTCTGGACCAACCGGTGCCGCTACAAATTCCCACGCCCTCCATTCTTTTTTGCACAATTCCCCTCTTCCTACTCCCGCCCTTGCCAACCACAAATTCAGCGGCTGAATTTGTATTCGCGTTCCGCTCTGCTAGTGATATACTCATTGGTATGGAATCTACTACTACGCTAATCTGACTGGTGGTGAGCGCATATCGAACGCGGGCAACGTTCGTTCATCAGTATCCGGAACAAGCTGATCGTCTTCTGTCTGCTCGTCATCCTCATCCCGATCGTCATCATGTTCGTCAACTCGTACCGCTCCTCCCAGCAGCTGCTGGAGCGCAAGTATACCGATCTGATGATGGATGTGCTGATCCAGTCGAACCTCCGGATCGAAGAGTTCCTGGAGGAGGCCAAGAAAATCTCGCTCCTCTCCAGCTACGGACTCAACAGCTACGTGACGGCGGTCTCGCAGGAGCATTACCCGATCCAGAACTTCCTGCTCGATACGTCCAAGGAGAATGAAAATCAGGCGACGCAGCTGCTGCTCAACTATATCACGATGAAGGATCGGGCTATCGCGATCTACGTGTACAACCTGAATAACGGCGATGACTTGTACATTCATCCAAACTCGCCGATCGACTACACGTACGATCCGCGGGGCGAGCCGTGGTTCGGCGAGTTCCTCGCCTCGGAGGCGTATACGACCGACCTGCCGCCGCGCATCGATCGTCAGGTGAGGCTCTCGGACAACTGGGCGATCTATAACGTCAGGAAGATCTTCGATATGGAGAATGGCGAGCTGCTCGGCGTCATGGTCGTCAGCATCGACATCCGCTTCATCGACGAGTTGAACACGCGAATGCAGGACAGCGTGCGTCAGGCCTTCACGATCGTCGACGACGACAGCGAGATTATCTACAATGCCGACTACGGGCAGATCGGCGATCCGTTCGGACAGAAGTTCCAGCTCGCCGAGCGGAGCGGCGATCCGGCCCGCAACCGTCAGGTCGTCGAGGCCGACGGCGAGGACTACATCTTCGTCAGCGCCTCCTTCGAGACGCATGACTGGTCCTCGTACCTGTACATCCCGGTCAATGAGCTGGCGGTGGAGGGCGATATTTTCAAGCGCAATCTGATCACGATCGTGACGATCCTCGTCCTGTTCGCGCTGGTCAGCTCGGTCTATCTGTCCAATGTCATCACCCGGCCGATCAAAACGCTGATGAAAAATATGTCGCTCGTCGAGCAAGGCAAGTTCGACAATCTGACCGACGTGCGCTCCAACGACGAGATCGGCCTGATGGCCGTCCGCTTCGAGCAGATGTCCCAGGAGCTCAAGCTGCTGGTGGACCGCATCTATGAGGAGCAACGCGCCAAGACCGAGGCGGAGATCCGGGCGCTGCAGGCGCAGATCAACCCGCACTTCCTGTATAACACGCTCAACTCGGTGAAGTGGATCGCCACGATGCAGCGGTCCGAGAAGATCGTCGAGATGGTGGAGTCGCTGATCGCGCTGCTGCGGTATACGACGCGCACGGAGCAACGTCTGGTGCCGCTGCGCGAGGAGCTGGATTATGTGCGCCATTATATTACGATCCAGAAGGTAAGGTACTTCAACCGCATCCGCGTCAACGAGCAGGTCGATGCGTCGCTGCTGGAGCAGCCGGCGCTGAAGCTGACGATTCAGCCCCTCGTCGAGAATGCGATCTTCCACGGCGTCGCCGACCGGGAGGGGGGCGGCCAGATCGATATCTCCGTCGCCCGCAGCGGCGAGGCGGAGATGGTGATCGCGGTCGCCGACAATGGCCGCGGCATGGACGAGGAGACGGCGGCGCGGGTGCTCCGCCAGCTGAACGGCGAGGAGCCGGAGACGGGCGGCGAGGGAGGGATCGGCATACGCAATGTCCATACCCGCGTCCAGCGCGTCTTTGGCCCCGATTATGGCGTGACGTTTACAAGCAAGCCGGACCAAGGGACGATCTTCATGATCCGCGTCCCGCTGGCTTCGGAGGAGCAAGGAGTGATAACAACATGATCCCATTCATCATCGTGGACGACGAATTGCTGATGCGCATCGGGCTCAAGTGGATGCTCGACTGGGAGTCGCTCGGCTTCCGACTGGTCGGCGAGGCCTCCAACGGTCAAGAAGCGCTCGAGCTGGCCGAGCGGCTGCGTCCGTCGCTTATCATCACGGATATCAAGATGCCGGTGATGGACGGGCTGGCGCTGATCCGCGAGGCGTCCCGGCTGCTGCCGGACTGTCAATTCGTCATCATGAGCGTGCTGGACGAGTTCCAATATGCGCAGGAGGCGATCCGCCTCGGCGCGTCCGACTATCTGATCAAGGGCGACATCAAGCCGGAGCAGCTGCAGCAGGTGCTGGGGGGCGTGCGCCGCAACCTGGAGAAGCTCTGGACGTCTGGCGGCGGCTCGGTGCTGGCAGGCGAGCTCAAGGAAGGCATCGGCTATCTGAAGGAGACGCTGTTCAAGGAGCTGATCAGCGGCTTCCGAGGCGGCGAGGAGGTGGCGGAGCGGCGGGAGGCGCTGCACATCGCGCTCGAGGATGGCCCGATCCTGCTGACCAAGCTGCGGATCGACCGGTTCGAGGAGGTGCGGCAGAAGTACCAGGAGCAGGATGAGAAGCTGCTGCGCTATGCGGTGGTGAACGTCATCGAGGAGTTGGTGTCGCGGAGCTGGAACCGTGAGATCATCATCGAGAGCTCCTCCGAGTATCTGCTGTTCATGAACCTGCCGGATTCCGGAGAGGTGCCCGGGGAGACGCTCGACGACTTGTTCGCGACGCTAGTGCAGGCGATGCGCGACTTCCTCGGTATCTCCGTATCGCTCGGCGTCAGCGCCCCTGCCCCTGGCTTCCATGCGCTGAAAAGGGCGTTCCAAGAAGCGGAGGCGGCGATCGGCGAGCTGTTCTTCCGGGAGGAGGCGGTCCGTTACTGCGAGCCTGAAGCGCGCGGCAGCCAGCGGGAGACGCGCGAGCTTCACCTCGACCAG
>Ga0160452_100137_pt1 | contig 89493 bp, 55 predicted proteins | sample HID1971I_E6MG_FD_108230 | JGI IMG/M metagenome (GOLD analysis project Ga0160452, IMG submission 108230) | Enriched millipede-associated microbial communities from UW Madison campus, WI, USA - HID1971I_E6 MG | ecosystem: Host-associated > Arthropoda: Insects > Digestive system > Unclassified ...
AGCGTACAAAGCGACTCCGTTGAACGGCGAGTTGATGTTGCCCGTGTACTGACCGGCCTTCGTCATGCTTTCGGCTTCTACTTTCGTAGCTGTGCCGCCGCCCGTGTTACCGCCGCCGGTATTTCCACCACCCGTGTTTCCACCGCCTGTATTGCCGCCGCCCGTGCTTCCGCCGATCGTGAGTACGTTCGTCGTAACGTTGGCATTGCCGCTGCTTTGATAGCCTTCGACCGTAAGCGCGACTTCGTACAGCTTGCCCATCGGCATGCCTACGCTTTCCCATTTCTTGAAGTGCTCGCTGACGGAAATCGTTCCGCTCGAGCGCTTCGATTGACGGATGCTCCAGTACTGCTTGAACGTTGCCGTACCTTCAATGGAAGGCTGGTTGACGCGAGTCGTTTCATAGATATCGTACGTACCGCCGTCAACCGAAATCGTGCCCTTTGGCGTGCCGCTCGGGCGGTAGGTGCCCCAGTTGTCCATGATGTAATATTCGACCAGAGAGCTTTTCGTCCAGCCATACACCGTCAAATAGGAGTTGCCGCCCGGATTGAACGTTGCGCTGTAGTTGATGGAGATGTTGCCGATTTGCTGATGCGTTTGAGTAGCGTTAAATTTTTTGCCTTTGCGGAACAAGGCGTTGTTGATGTTGCTCCACGTAGCGCTGAACGCGCCGCCGCTGTTGAGCGTCATGCTGGTGTTCCCGGAATCCTTCCACAGCTCGTAGTCGTAGCCGTCTTGGGTACCCGTTTGATTGGATGTAATCGTTGTAGCCGCATGCGCCATGCCTGCCGGCAATGCAAGCGTAAAACTGAGCAACATCGCTAAAAACAGTTTTGTTCTTTTCTTTTTCATTTCGAATCCCTCCTTTTAGTTTGAACGCCTTTCAGTCTGACCTCGATGCTATGCGGCTCGTAACAAGCCTTAGTCCCACATCCTTCCACCTTTATATTTGAAAGCGATTACATTTAATATTTTATCAGAGCTTTCCTTATTTTATTACCTCAAAAAATTTAGGTTATACCGGAAAAAGTTTAGCCATTTTGTGGTCAAAAATGGAAATCGAGCATTTTATGTACTCCTTTTTTCCACTTCCGTCCCTCATCCATGAGGCTCTCTACTAACAATATTGGTTTCGTTATCCCTTGCATCCTCCGATTTCCCACTCGCATTTCACCTCCATCTTCAGCCTCCAATCTAAAAAACGAAGGGGGCACAGCGCCCCCTTCGTTCGGCTTTATTCGATAGCTTGGCTCTGCGGATCGGTATTCTCCTTGGGCGGAGTTGCGTCCTTCCTGCCGGTTAGTCCTTGAATCAGACGGTTCAGATCAAGCCCCGATACGCTCTTCAGCATTTCCGGAGCCGTTGCCATCAAAGACGTCACGTAGTTGCTCACCCTTGCGGCACCTTCGCCGTGACCGGTATCGACCACGGTTAATTTATCGATTCCTTTAATCGGTTCGGCTACTTTGCCGGCAAGCTCAGGAAGCATCTTGACGACAATGTCGAGTACGGCGGCCTCTCCGAACTTCTCGAAAGCCTGCGCGAGCTTTTCCTTCGCTTCGGCTTCCGCTAACCCCCGCAATCGAATAACTTCGGCTTCCGCCGTACCTTTTGCCCGCTCGGCGTCTGCGATAGCCAGACCTTCGAGTCTTCGCTGCTCTGCATTGGCCCGCGCCTCAGCCTCGATGCGATATTGCAGAGCGTCCGCTTGCCGCAACTGCTTCGCTTTGTCGGCTTCGGCCGCCTGCTCGACGGCGTAGCGATCCGCATCCGCCTTCTTCTTCACCTCGGCATCGTATTGCTTCTCGCGCCGAAGTATTTCTTTCGCCTCGAGATCGATTTCGCGCTCTTTGCGAACGAGCTCGACTCGCATTTGCTCCTCGACTACGGACTGTTTCGCGCGGGCCTCATGGACGGCATAGGCCTGATCGGCTTCCGCCTTGGCCGTATCCTGCTCTTTTTTGAAAGAAGCAATTTTAAGCTCCTTTTCCTTGCCGGCTTCCGCGATGTTCGTATCCCGCAGCAGCTCCGCCTTCTGGCCTTCCTCCTCCGCTCTGGCCTTCTGGATTCTGGAGTCGCGAACAGCTTGCGCCTCCGCGATGTCCGCGTCGCGCTTTACGGCCGCAATCCGAGGCTTCCCCAACGCCTCAAGGTAACCATGCTTATCTCTTACGTCTTTAATCGTGAACGAAACAATCGACAGTCCCATCTTTTTTAAATCGCGAGCGGCTACGCCCTGAACCTCTTGCGCGAATTTGTCGCGATTCCGATAAACCTCTTCGACGGTCATAGAGCCGAGAATCGCCCGCAGATGGCCTTCCAGCACTTCCTGGGCTTCCGACTTGAGCGATTCGATCGGTTTGCCCATGAACTGCTCGGCAGCCGTAGCTACGTCCTCCACCGTACCGCCGATCTTAATAATGGCCACGCCGTCCGCCAGCACCGGAACGCCTTGCTCCGTATAAACCTCCGGGGTCGAGACGTCCAGCTTATGCGATAACAGAGACAGAAACTCGGCGCGTTGGAAGATAGGCAAAATAAACGCGCCGCCTCCGCGCACGATTTTAATTCTTTTCCCCACATCGTCGGCCATCACGTTGCTGCTGCCCAGAAACGAGCCGGTCACGATCATCGCTTCATCCGGCCCGACCGTCTTGTACCTCGCCCAGAAGGCAAGCCCCAGCACGACAATGACACCTACGACAATAATCGGGATAATCAAATAATCAGGCATGTTCTTTTCATTCTCCTCTCTTCTAGTCAGTCGAATCCTTGTTATATATCGAATTTCGATACGAGGAGTACGCCTTCCCTCGCATCGACCTCGACAACGACTACTCTCGTCTCCGCAGGCAGTGCCGTCCCATCGAAGCTGGATGCAATATGATGGTTGACGCCCGCGCCGACTTTAAGGATGATTTCGCCGAATCCTTGCTCCGGAATAGGGACAAGCACCTCGGCAATGGCGCCCGTAAGCTCTTGTATCGAGTAAGCGATGGAGTGCTCGCTGCGAGCCATCGGACGAACGTACAGAAAGTATATGCACCAGGCGAGCAATGTAGCGATTAGAATGGAAAGCATAACAACGGCGAAATTGCCCGCATCGGTGTACCTGTGCAACAAAATGCCTGAGCCTCCGAACACGGTAATCCAGCTAAAGATTAAGGTCGGGTTAAATACGTGATAACCGTCCAGAGACAGAAAATCCAACGCGCCCCCAAGCGCCGAGCTTAACAAATCGCCGAACAGAACGCTTACGATTGCGAACACGATCCCGCCGACCAGACAAGACAGGAACAAGGTTTCCACCTTCATCCTCCTCCTTAATCGTCATCTCGAATTCAGCAGCAGGCGTATATCGGAACGGGCTTTGCCCCTTCTTCCCGCGCAATACAAAAAGCCCGAACCGCAGCGACTGCGTTCGACACACAATTCGCCTTGGCGACAGGCTCCCCCGATGATGAATATATGCAGATGACTCCATTAAGTATACTTCTTATATCTTTTCTTGTAAATATATGACTAATATATTGGGGTTTATATAATAGATTTTCCAATCATTCTACAGTATACGGTTCGGAAAACGACAGTAATTAATGCCAAAACTTGTATCCTTACATGAACGCAGGCTAACGTCGCTTCGCCGTTTCTTCCGAGCGAGCAAAAAGCCGGAGCCGCGCATTCGCTGCGGACTCCGGCTTTCCATTGGCGCTTGTTAAGGCGCGATTCCCCATACGAGCGTGCCGCTTTGATGCAGCGTCACTTTGTTCCAATCGGCGAAAGCCGTCTTCGTTCCGTCGAACGAATAGTCGTTGTTCTCGTTAAAGTTCGACCAGTCGGACTTCGAGATGCGAATTTGAATGTCGCCGGTCTGCCCGCCCGGCGCGATCGATCCCGCCGCGGCGCTGAACGAGATTTCGAGATACGTATCGGCATTCGTGCCGGTCGTGCTTGCGAAAGCGCCGCTTACGTTAGCCGACCCGATCTGAGCGTAGTCCGCATAGAAATTCAGGTTGGCGCTGCCGTCTTTCGTGAAATAGTAGCGAAGCTTCAAGCCGCTCAAGCTGACGGCCGAGGTTCCGGTGTTCTTAATGTTGAACGTCGCGTAAATTTGGTTATCCGTCGCGTTGGCGTTGTTCAGCTTGTATTGCGCCACGAGCGTACCGGTGCCGGTACCTCCGCCGCCGCTTGTCGGCGCCGCGCTGGCTTGCGCGGAGTTCGCGCTCTCGCCGGCGGTGTTAGACGCGCTCACGACATAATAGTACGTGGTTCCGTTCGTCAGTCCCGTGTTCGTATAGCTTGTTGCGGTCACTCCCGTCGCTACGCTCGTGTAAGGTCCGCCGCTCGTCGCGGCGCGCTTCACCGTATAGCTTGTCGCGCCGCTGACTGCCGTCCAGCTCAGCGCGACTTGCGAGTTGCCGGCCGTTGCGGTGAGACCCGTCGGCGCGGCCGGCGCTTGCGTGCCTGCCGCCGGCGTTGCGCTCGCCTGTGCCGAGTTCGCGCTCTCGCCCGCAGCGTTCGAAGCGCTAACAACATAGTAATACGTCGTACCGTTCGTCAGCGACGCGTTCGTGTAGCTCGTTGTCGTTACTCCCGTCGCTATGCTCGTGTAAGGTCCGCCGCTTGTCGTGGCCCGTTTAACGGTATAGCCGGTGGCCCCCGAAGAAGCCGTCCAGCTTAACGATACGCTGGCGTTGCCCGCAGCGGCCGTCAGACTTGTCGGCGCGGCCGGCGTCGTGGCGGCGCCGGTACTGTTCAGACCGAGGAAAGCGAGCGAATAGGCGACCATTCCGGTCTGAGGAATAGCGTGGCCCACGCCTTGCACGCTGATTGCTTCCACCGGCGGTTGGACGGATGAATTGCCGTAACGGGTGCGAGTCCAGCCCGACTGAGGGCTGTCGGTTAGAGCCGGGGTTGCGGAAACGCCGCGCAGGTTGGTCCATTGCTTGATTTCCTCGGCGAAGTTATTGTAGCTGAGCGTGGTATCGGCCGTTCCGTGCCAGAGCTGCATGCGCGGATAGCTGCCGGTGTAGCCGGGGTACATTGCTCTCGCGGCGTCGCCCCATTGCTGAGCGGTCTTGGAGATTTGGCCGCCCGAGCATTGGCTGTTCCAGAAATTCGTAGCGGACCCGGTGGCGAAGCAGGTGGCCGGCACGCCCATGAATGCGCTGCCGGCGGCAAAAACGTCCGGGTACTCGGCGAGCAGAACGTTCGTCATCATCGCGCCCGAGGAAGCGCCCATTGCGAATACGCGGCTGCTGTCGATGCTGTAATTCGATTTGGCCCACGTGACCATCGACATGATGCTGACCGGGTCGCTGCCGCCGCCGCGCGTGAGCGCCTGCGGACTCCATACGTCGAAGCAATTGCTGTATTGATTGTGCGTGCTTTCCGGGAAGACGATGACGTAGCCGTATTGCTCTGCGGCTGTCACGTAATCGCGCGCATATCCGGTGTACATCGCCGAAGCCGAGCCGGAGCAGTAGTGGACGGCGACCAGCAAGGCCGGATTCGCCGCCAGATTGCGCGGCTCGTAGACGTACATGTTCAGGCCACCCGGGTTATTGCCGAATGACGTAATCCGCGACAGCGTTCCGGGCGTGACATTCGCCGGCGACGCCTTCGCGGTCTGCGTTGCCGCCGCGGGCAGCATCAGACCGGCCAGCAGCATCAACGCGCTGAGCAAGCTTATCCATCTGGATTTGAGTAACATCATAATGCCTCCTTCAATTTTTAAAGTATTGTAATAGCGTCCGTAATGAGGTAAAGCGGCCTCCTTTCTTGGCTAGTGGATGCAGGCTCTTTACTATTCGATGTAAGCGCCTACAATTTTTATGCTATTCCCATTTGCCGAAAAAATGAACGCCACAAAATAAAGAACTTACTGCGATAATTTAACTTTCTGCAAGACCTCTTGCCGGCACAGTCGCAACACCGACCGTTTTCTGACCCCGACGCCTGCGACAGCCCTCTTGAAGCGCCCAATAAAGAAACGGCCGCTTCAGCGGAAGCGGCCGTTTCTTTACGTTCAAATTCTATTGTCTCACGGTGAAAGCATACGCCTTGCCATTAATCGCGACCGCCCGTTAGGTCGATTTGCTCCAATATCCACTCCTGCAGCGAGAGATTCCTTTGCTGCGCTCGGCGAGTCAATTCGTTCTTCTTGTCCTCCGACAAGAAGAGGGTAACGGGCGATAAGCCGGTATCGATCAGCGTCCCGTCGTATTTGGATATAAGCTCCCCCGATTTCAAGAATAGCTTGAGCTTATCGATCAGATCCGGATGCGTAGCCGGCATAACGCCATACAGCACGCACTTCCTCACCTCCGCTATCACTTTGCCTTCCTCGCCGGCGATTTTCAGGTTGGCCGGCCCCGCGTGCTTAAACAGCTCCTCGATAATGGCGTATATAACGGAATCAAGCGATTGCGGCTTGGGGAACTCCAGTCGGGCATAGCCGTATCCGTTGATCGGCTTGCGCTCCGCAATCGTCAAGGCCGGCTGCCAGCCTTCGTTCATCGCTTCCTCGTACGTGAGCAGCCGGTCGTCGTCCGTTTTTAGCAGCGCCTCGATCCGACGGTTGTTAACCCGCTTCAGCTCCATGACCCGTGCGATGCCATTATCTCGTTGGAACGGCTGATACAAGAAAAGTCCGCTGCGTTTATCGTAAATCGTCTCCGATTTGCCGGCATCCGGATTCTCTCTGATATATCGTTCCAGCTCTTCTTCCCGAATGAAGTACGTCCGCTTCCCGCGGTACTGCTCCTCGTAGAACGCGATCATCCCGTCGCGAATCAGCTTATGTATGAAGGTAGCGGATCTGCCGATCCGTCGCGCAGCCTCCGTCGAAGTCAAATCCTGCTTAACATAGCTTTGTTTGAACGCCAGCACATCGTGAAGCCGGAATCGATAACCGCCGTCCCCCCGATGCGTGGCCCGGTTCACCGGGTCCAGTCTTGTGGCCGGGTCCTCGCGATTGACGATCTTATACAGCGAGGTGGATGTAATGCCGATCTCCTGAGCCGCTTGCGCAAGGCTAATATATTCTGTCATGCCGCGTAACACCTCTGATCTGGTTGAATGAAATAGTCATGATATAAATATGTAGTTAATTGTATCATAAATGAATAGTTCAGATATAAGTATCTAATCAAATATTTATAAATGAAGAGGTTTAGCTAATCCGAACATAACCATTGAAAACTCATTTCATTTTAGAGTGGAATGAATAAATTATGTTCAGATCAAAAGAATGTACAGTTATTTTATATTGAATCGAAGTGAGCATTTTAAGAAAAGGATTTATGCTTACGAAAGTTATATTTGCTATAATAGAAATGGTTAAGTCATCTAAAGGTGGGCATATAATATGAGTGGCATTATTAAGTTAGAGCAAACATCGATGTTTATATCTTCTAACAACATAAGCTATACGGACTATAATCGGCTTATAGCAGCCTTAATGGATAGCGGTCACTATATGGGTCTTCGGGAGATTGTGTCCGCGTATGAGGATGACAAGGGGAACTACGATTACGCCGGGGTATCGAATATCGGCATGGTCTATCTTTACGTTCACAACCGGGAGAAGCGGCGGAAAAATAAAACGAAGGAAGATTATGCCCGAGTGCTGATCACGTTTTTGCAATATGCGGCAGCGGCCGGCAAGCCTGACATCCGGCATATGTCCCGCTTCGATATGGAGACGTTCCAGCTCCATCTGGAGCGGCAATACGCAAAGTCGAGCACGCTGGCCAAAAAAGTGGTCATCGTCCACTCTTTTCTTACGTGGTGCTATGAGGAAGAATATATCCGTAAAAATATTGCGCGCGGGCTTCGAACGGTGAAGATCGTGAAGGAGGAAATTCCGGAGCGGGATATCGACGAATCGGATCTCAAGTCGGCTATCTTGTTCTATCGGGACAATCCGAAGGTTCAGTCCCTCCTGCTTATATTGGCGACCAGCGGCATGCGCTTGAACGAGATCGTTACGCCCTGCTGGAAAGACCTGTATTACGACAGACGACGCCAGAAGCATTTTCTCGTGACGCGAACGAAACGGGATAAAATCAGGCATGTCCACATTAAAGACTATGCGCTGGCCGTGCTGCAGGAATATCGGAAGCGGCTTGGTCTTCGCACGGAGCCGGATAGCGGGGACGAGACTCCCTTCTATCCCAACCGTCTGGGGCAGCGGTACAATTTGTCCGGCCTGTCCACCTATTTGTCCAAATACATGGCGGAGGCCGGACTTACGACTATCCACGGGCATCGGGTGACGCCCCATTTCATGCGGCATTATTTTGCGCAGACGGCCTATGCCAGAGGCGCTCCTCTGGATTGGATATCGGAAACCGTCGATCACTCCTCCACGAAAATTACGAAGGACAATTATTTGAGCCGGCAGATGAAGAAGGACCGCGACGTAAGCGATTATGTCGATGTTGAATTGTAATTCGCGAACGAACAGTCGGGCACGCCAAAAACGGCAGACGGGACGATTGACGCCCCGGGCTGCCGTTTTTATAGTAGGCATCGAGAAACTTCGCGAGCGGATAAGACGAGTTTCTTCCTATTATAATAGCATTCCGATATGAAGCGGCCCGGCTCGTTCCGCTAGCCTTTCAAAGCGGCAATAACCTGCTCCGCCGTACGGATTTTGCCCATTCGAGGGAACATCGTATTCACCACGTAATCATGCTCTTCTTGGGCGGAAGCGGTCATCGCCTCCTCCACGAACAACTGATGATAGCCGTGCTGATAGGCTTCTCTGGCCGTCGTGTCCACACCGATAGAAGTGGAGATGCCGCACAATACGATCGTATCGATGCCGCGGCGGCGCAACTGGAGATCCAGATCCGTGCCGAAGAACGCTCCCCACTGCCGTTTCGTTACGATGTGCGCATTCGTAAACCGGGCCAGCTCGGGTATCAGATGGTCCCAGCCTTCGGGAAACGGCATCCCGTTCGGAGCGGCGTCCGTTCGAGGCTTCAGCATATCTTTCCCATCGGCGGTGGATACTCGGACAAGCGCGACGAATGCGCCCTCGTTCGTGAACGCTTCGATCAGCTTGCCGGCCTGCCCGACCACCTGCTCCACGGAATGCGGACCGCACGGGCGTCCCGGATAAGCGATCCCGTTTTGCAGGTCGATTACGACCAGCGCTGTTTTGTTGGCATCGAGACGTTCGGTTTGTACGTTGTTTTCGTTTGTCATATCGATCTCTCCCATTTGATTTAGGATGGTAAGGATTGGCCTAGCTTTAGCGTCGAACGGTCAAGCAGCGTCAGAAGGAGAAGCATCGCCCCTGTCGCTACGCATAATAAAGCGAGATGATGAACCCCCGACGTCGTAGCCCCCGATTGCAGAAACAAGCCGTTGGCGGCGGAAGCCAGCATCGCCCCGATGTATGCGGACGTCCGCAGCAAGCCGGAAGAAGCCCCGATCTGTTCCGGCAGCGCTTGGTAATAGACGGCATTCTGATTCGCCAGACTCAGCAGCCCCTGAGGAATGCCCAAGAGCAGGGCGATGGCGACAAGAAGAATAATCGGACTGGTGCTGCGAACGGCAAGCAGCAGCACGCATGTCGCGAACAGAATGAAGCCGCCTGCGGTCAGCTTGGCGCGCAAAGCCGGATTTTTGCCCGTGGCGCTTGAAATCAACAGCCCCGTCACGAACATCGGCAGCAAGAGCAGTCCGGCGCCGGATGGGGACAGCCCTCTGCCTTCCTCCAGCCATTGCGTAAATCCATACAGGAAGCTGTATGTCACAACCGCAGCAAGCAGGCTTCGACCGTAGGTCAGCAGCAGGGGCACATTGCCTCCTAAGACGCTTACATCGATAAACGGCTGCTCGGTCCGTTTCTCTCGCCGTACGAACAATACGCCGAACACGGCGGCAAGAGCCAGGAAGTAAACCGTGTTCCAATGGGGATTCATTAGATAAAGCAAAGCGGACAACAGCGTGACGGAAAAATATACAATGCCGGCCACGTCAATAAGCGGCGGCTTCTTGTCCGGGTCGCGCCGCAAAGCTTTGGGAAAACGAAAATATCCGAGAACGACGCAGGCAATCGACAACGGAACGTTGATTAAAAACGCGCTCTGCCATCCGCCCCATTCGATCAGAATGCCTCCTAAGGTCGGACCAATTACCGCTATCGTCTGATTGGAAACCGCGAGGATGGTCAACACCTTGGCCGGACTCCGCTGCCCCGTTCGATCCGCTTCGGTGCGAATGAGATACATGGACGCCGGATAGCCTGCGCAAGTTCCGAAGCCGAGCAGCACCCGCGCCGCAACCATCCACCACAGGTTGGGTGCGAATATGGCGAGCAGTCCGGACAGGCCGACGATCGAAGTGGCGACGAGAAACAACAATCTCGGACCGTACAGGTCGATCAATTTCCCGACCACCGGCTGCCCGATGGCCGTTGCCAGATACAGGGCGGAAACGAGCCACGCCGTCTCGGAAGGCAGCGCGTGAAACGCGGTGCCGATCGGGATCAATGCGATCGAAATGACGGAAGAATTAATCGGGTTAATAATCGAGCCCAGAATCATCGGAGCGATCAGTTTGCGATTAAAGTCGCTGGCCGCCTCTCCTCTTTGACGACGACTTTCCCTCTTGAAGAAAGGCAAATACCTCACCTCTTCCAATAGAAAAATAGGATTAAACTATTTTTTATAGTTTAGTCGACATTTATCGTACACCTCTCTATTCGATTTGTAAACTATTTTATATAGTGATAAATTATTTATACATATTGGAATGAGGTGCGCTATGGCCCACAAACGAAATCTGAACAAAGACAAAATCATCAGCGCCGCTTTGGAGCTTGCCAACGAAATCGGCGTCAAGGAGCTGACGTTCCCGAGGCTTGCCGAGAAGCTGGAAATTAAATACCCTTCCTTATACAACCATTATTCCAATGCGGATCAATTGCGCGACGATATGGCCGCCCGGCTGTTTCGGGTGCTGAATGAAGAAGTCAGCCCTTTGCTTGTCGGCAAGACGCGAGGCGCGGCCGTAACGCTGTATGCGAACGCTTATCGCAATCTGGCGATGAAATATCGCGGCTCGTACGAGCTGCTGACGTCCACCCCCAAGCAAAGCAACGAGCCGTTATACGAGGAAGCTTCCAGACATGGAGCGATGCTGAGGAACATTTTGGAGAGCTTCGAGCTGAATCGGCCTGCGCTGGTTCATAAAAGCCGGTTTCTTCGAAGCGCGATTCACGGTTTTATATCGTTAAATATGCTGGGTTTTTTACAGACGGAGCGAGAGGTGTCGACAGAGGAAAGCTTTCAGCATATGATTGCGGATATTATTGCGTTGTGCGAGCAGCGGTGAATAATTATTAACGTCATTAAATAAAGCTTGTCTTCAACGGAAAAAGCCGCCACTATGGCGGCTTTTGTTGTTTTTAATTGTGCTGCTTGAGCAGCGAACAAACTTTACGAATCGCTTTCCGCAATCATTAGATTAAGCGCCAATTGCTGGAGTCCGTACAAGTAATCCTGTCTCCAGTCGCTGGCGAGCAGCGCTGGCAGATGCTCCCGCGGAATGTAGGATGCGCTTCGTTCGGCAATTCGAGCCAGCAGAGCTTCGTCGACCTCGTCATCGCAGAAAATAACGGCGCGCGGGTTCGTAATCGCGGCGAACGTGGCGACCAGACGCGCGACGGAGTCGATCTGATCGTCATCGGACAATATCGTCCGGCGGAACCGCTCGCCTTGCAGCAGCGCCTGTCGGAAAGAGCGGTTATCGTATTGCGGGACGAACGAAATTTCGCCCGAGAAGGAGGTGCTTCCCCGCACGACGTCGCCGTTAATCATAATACCGGAGCCCGGGCCGTTCTGACCGAAGTACAGATACACGAGCGATTCGTTCTCAATCTCCATATTGGAGGCATACCCGAGCACCGACGCATTCATATCGTTCTCGACAACGACCGGGATTTGAAAACGCGATTCCAGCATCCCTTGCAGATCGCGGCCCTGGAGCTGCGGATACGGCGGGATAAAAATAATTCGCCCGTTGTTGACCGCACCGGGCACACCGATCGCGATAGAACGAAGCCGAGGATATTTCTCGATCAGCGTCTCGATCAGATCCGCCAGCAGATGGAACTCCGGCTCCAGCACGCTTGGCATCGAGCCCTCCTCCTTGATTTCTCCGATGCAGTTGAATATCGTATATTTCGTTTCGGTCTTTTCAATAAAAATGCCGAGTCCCAGCCTATATTCGGGATCGTACGAATACCGCTTCGCCCTTCTGCCTCCGCTTGAATCGTCATCGCCGGAATACACGATTTCTCCGTCGGACTCCATCTGGGCCAGAAATTTGCTGATCGTCGGGAAGCTGATGCCTAGCCGCTGGCTAAGCTCCGCTTTCGTCGCGCTGCCCAGCATAATAAGCGCAGCGCGGATGCGCTGTACAATCGCTTTCTTCATTTCTTTCGGCGATGTATATAAATCTGTCATAAGGCCCCAAGCCTTTCATCTGTAAATGTAACTTATTAAATTTATTTAATAAGCAAAACTATTTTAGCAGAAATGAAGGCATGGAAGCAAGCGAAACCGAAAAAAGCCGCGGCTACGCGACTTTTTTCGGTGTGTGAGGTTAAATTTACAGCAGCTTGAATTCCGTAAACACCGAATACGAATTTACGCTGGAGAAGATGCCCGATACCGTCTCTTCCTCCGTTGCGCCCGGGTATGAAATTTCGAATATGGCGATATAAGGCACGTCGATTTTACCCTGCATAATGATGGCGGATACTTCGATTGTTTTGCCGGAGGGCACCGTCACGGGCACTTCAAGCGTGAGCGCCTCCGTTTCGTCCTGGGCATCCGTCTGCGAATAAGTGCGGGTTCCTTCCACGCCGATTTTGACCTTGGATTCGCCAACTAACGGAAGGCCCGCTTTAAATTCGATCGATTCGGAAATTTTAAGTCCGCGTTCATTGGTAAAGCTATAGGAGACCCCTTTGGCGTAGGACATGGTCAAGGTTTGAGTCTGATCGATTCCCGTCGTATTTTTGACCACTTGCTTGTCCGTCACGATCGGCTGATCGAGCTTCGGCGAGACGCCGTTTAGCTGAAAATCGATTTGCTTGAGCTTGATGCTTTTTTTGTCGGCGAGGAACAGCCACAGCTCGTTGTCCGCGCCTTTGGACCACTCCCAAGTCACCAGCTTCTGCTTGTCCTTGAAAGCGCTGCCCGGCACGTTTATTTTTTGCTCCCAATCGGACAAACTGTTGATCGCATTGTACGTCCCCGCTACGTTATCGTCTCTCCATACCATAAAATCGCTCGTATCGGCTTGGGCGACGCTCTCCTGATAAAGCTCCGATCCGTTCGCGCCAGACCTTCTGCCGATGCATTTGCCCGTTTTTTTATTGATTAGCGCATAGGCGCTGTCGTCCTTGCTTCGAACGAATCTTTTTTCCCACAATTGATACTCGTCGCCGTATTGGTGAGGAGAAATAAAGATCGAGTCGTCGTCCTTCGACGCCGTAATGGCGAGCGATTTGTTGTTTGCTTTCCCTTTCGAAACGATAACGTGATACAGAACGGCATTAGGCATTGTCCGTTTCCACCTTTCATGATTGAGCTGCTGGAATGAATGTTCGACATCGATACGATGCCGATACAGGAAGCCACAAAGTAAAGAATAGTACAGCAATGTGGCAGCCATATGGCAGAACGGCAAGCCGAATCAACCATTTTTCGAGCCTTTGGGAAGCAGCAGCTCAAACGTCGTTCCTGCGGGCGAGCTTTCTCGCAGCTTCAGGCTTCCGTTCATCGCATCGGCCAGCATTCGGCATAGCGTTAAGCCAAGCCCCAGTCCGCGCACCTTCTGCCGCTTGTTCGTTCCCCGATAATACCGTTCGAAAATGTTGACCTGTTCCGCCGCGGGAATGCCGCAGCCCGTATCTTGTACCAGCACCTCATAATGGGCAATCGAATAGGAGCCGGCTTGTATGGCAATGCTGCCGGTTCCGCCGTTCATCGCTTGAAGGCTGTTGTTTAGTAAATTAACGATAATTTGCTCGATTCGATCGGCGTCGCCGTACACCGTCAGCTTGTCGTTCGGAAGGTCGATCCTCATCTCGATCCCTTCGGTCCGATTCACGAGACTCCATTGATAGGCGATCTCCGTCAACAGCTTGCCCAGATCAAGGTACTGCGCGTGCAGCCTAATGCTCCCGGACGCATAGGCGTTGAAATGCAGCAGGTCCGCTACCATCTGTTCGAGCCGATTCGTCTCTTTCAGCGATAGATCCAGAAATTCGTCGGCCTCGTCCGATTCGACCACCTGATCTCGTACGGCGCGCGTTAAGCCGCGAATCGACGTAATCGGCGTTCGCAGCTCGTGGGTTACGCCGGCCAGCAGCTCGGTGCGCAGTTGCTCCATCTGCTCCAGCCGCTCAGCCATCGCGTTGTAATAGACAAGAAGATCGTAAACCTCTTGTTCCTTTGCGGTTTCTTCCAGCAGCAGCTTATAATTGCCCGATTCAATCTGCTTGAACGCTTGGATGACGCGGCGAATCGGCTTTGACATTTTGCGCAGCAGCCAATAGAGAATAAACCAGCCCAACAGGCCGGACAGCAGCAGCAACGAGCTTATAAGCCCGTAATGCGGATTGATGTTCATGAGCTCGTCTCTGGCGTAAGCAATAACAAGCGTTCCGGCGTCGGCGCCTTGACGGCGGATCGGCGTCGTTATCGTATAGAAGCCCCCGGCTTGCCGCACGTCAACCCGGTCTGCGCGAGGGGGCGGAGCGTACAAGGGCGGGCCCTGCCTCGGAGGCGGTTCGCCCGGCCGCTTCGGAGCGTTCTTATGATAAAGCTTCATTCCGTTCGCATCGTATATCGTCACGCCGAATTGACCGGGAAGCTTATACTTCCGCTGTGTATTGTCGATCCACCGATACAAGGCATCCGGCTGAGCCACAAGCCCCTGCTCTTGTCCGATATGATCGGCCGCTTCCGACGAGAAGCTCCGCACCTGCTGCAATCGGTTGTGCAGAGCCTGATGCCGCAGCCAGAGAACGGAAGCGACGCCGATCATAAGCAGCCCCACGCTTAATATAATGACGTAGCGAATCGTCCAATATCTTAGAAGGGTGGGCCGTTTAGTCGGCATTGTTGGCATAGAACTGATACCCCGTTCCTCTTAACGTTCGAATGCTGCCGTCCTTAGGCGACAGGTGCAGCAGCGAATGGCGAAGCCGCTTAATGGCATGATCGACGGCCCGGTCGGTCCCGTCATAATCGATTCCCCATACGCGCTCGATCAATTGCCGGCGGTGAAAAATTTGATTCGGATGCTCGGCCAGAAACAGCAGCAGCGCCAAATCCTTCGGCGTCAACGACAAGCTGGCTCCGTTCACCCGGACCGTTCTCGTCGTGAAGTCGATCAGCAAGCTTCCGTATTGCTTCCGGTCGTTCGTCATTAAGGCATGGGCGGGCCTGCGCAGTACGGCATGAATTCTCGCAATGACCTCGTCGGGCTCGAACGGCTTCAGGATATAATCGTCGGCGCCGCCGTTCAAGCCTTGCAGCCGATCGTCGATATCTCCCTTGGCCGTTAAGATAATGACGGGACATGTGCTTCTGTCGCGAATTTCGCGCAGCACCTCCCACCCGTTCATCGCCGGAAGCATGACATCCAGCAGAACAAGCGCCGGCTGGACGGCTGCAAACCGATCGATTGCCAGCTCGCCTTCGGAGAAGACGACGCAGTCGAATCCCGCCTTTTTTATATAAGCTGCCAGAATACGCGATATGGACGATTCGTCCTCGACGACCATAATGGTCCTCATCCTTAACTCCCCTAACTATTAGTGGATTAAAATGTTAAATCTAATGCGAGTTTAGCATATCCCCACTATTAGCAAAACCGGGATTTCTCTATTAACCGAATAAAATAATCCAAATGATGCGGATCTTGCCTTGAACGTCGCGCTTGGGCTTGGCTCCCGTCTTGCGAGAGGCGTTTATAGCCATGCAGAAGAGGACCTCTTTCGCCGCGTTCGGCGGAAATCGAGGTCCTCTTCTGCATGAATGGCGCATTGACGCCGAGCAACCGTCATCGCGACGATGACGGTTGCTCGGCTGTTTATTGCAAGGCGGTCAGAACGACTCCGGATCGGCGAACAATCGCGTGCAGCGGTTGCACATCATCAGATTGTCGTTGCGCAAGTAGTCGCGGAAGCGGCCGGCCCGCTCCCCTTCCCATATGTCCTCGAAGCTGTCCTGATTGATGTTGCCCAGCTTGTAGTCGGGCAGATCGACGCACGGATACACGTCTCCCGTCCGGCGGACGATCAGCTCGTGCCAAGGCGCGACGCATTTGGAGCGTCCGAACACATTGTCGATGTCCGTATAATAGTCGTGAATGTCGACGTAATCGGAATAATCGACCCCTTCCGACTCCCAGATCGCTTGCAGATCGCGCTTCAGCCACTCCGTATCGATCGGAATCGATTCTTCCACGAAGCCCTGCCAGGCCGGAGAAACGTCGCAATCCAAATGCTCTTTCATTTGGTGCGCGTAAGCGAGTCCCCGCTCCTGCGTCGTATAGAGCAGCGGGGCAAAATTGACCGAAATGTCGCGGCGGCGCTGCCACGGGTTTTTGGTATCGTGAAGGACGACCGTCGCATCCTTGAACCGTTCCCGCAGCGCCGGAATAAAATCTTTCGCGCTCTTGTAATTGGTCGTAGACAGCACCATGTTGACGCTGATGAACGGGAACATTTTGCGGCGGCGTTTCTTCTCGGCGATGAGCGCCTCGATGTTCTCGCAAATCGTCTGATAGCTGCCCTTGCCCCGGATCGCGTCATGATATTCCTCCGGCCCGTCGATCGAGATGTTGACGACGACCGTATTGTCGATCAGGAACGGGATGCGTTTCTTGATTAAGGAGCCGTTGGTGTTCACGTACACGTTCATCTTCTTGCTTCTTAAATGAGTGACCAGCTCTTCGAAATGCTTGTAGAGCATGACTTCCCCGCCCGTCAGAATGACCCCGATCGGACTGCGGCTTTTCGGAACCTGATCGATGAACCGCTTCAGCACCTCGATGTCGAGCTGCTCCCGTATAACCCGCTGCGGCTCTTTCAACGCCCAGCCGGTATCGCCCCAAATATGGCAGAAAGAGCAGCGGTAATTGCAAATTTCAGATGGAAAAATCGTCAACTGCTTAAGTACCGGCGTCAGGTTCCGCACATGCTCGACCAACTTGTCTTCCCGAAGCGCCCCGGCGTTCGTCCACATGAGGCTCCCACCTTTCCTTCTTTTAGAATCGTGTTAAGATGTTGCCGCTGTTGGCATTCGTTGGGGTTAGGCCGTGCTTGCCATCGATGTCTCGACGTATTGAATAATGTTGTTCAACGTAAGGAAGTTTTGATATTGCAAGTCGTCGTCCTCCCAAGAAACGCCGAATTCCATCTCCAAGGCGAGCACGAGGCGGATAAACGTGACGGAGTTCACGCCCAATACGGACAAATCGTCGTCCGGTCCGATCGTTTCGATACGCTCCCCCTCGTCTGCCAAGACGTCCTTTAATAATTCCATCACTTTGTCCCGAATTTCTGTCGTCATTGCCATTCCTCCTTGGATGCATTAATAAGTACGCTCCGCGATTGCGTCGAGCTTGCCCGCAATCAACCGGTGGAGCATGCGCTCCTGCCCGGCGATTCGCGCGATGCGCTCCGCCCCGGCCTCGAACGTCTCCGGTCGATAAGCGTCGCCGTACATGTACCGGACCATTCCTTTACGAACGAATTCCCAGTCCGCCAATATGTCGCTCAGGAGCGCCTGCTCCTCCTTCGCCTCGGGGAGAAGCGCATTCAGCCGATAAATTTCAACGCGCTTGGTCAGCGCCGCGTCGTTCATGAACGCGACCAGCCTGTCCGTGTGCGAACGAAGGCTTTCCGCCTCCGCGGCAAGCCGAATGTAATCGGCCCGGAACCGTTCCAGCGCCGCCAGGCTGTCATTTAGCTGCCCTTGTCCCTCATGCCAGCAGCGCGCCCATTGAGCGGCCGGCTCCGCTGCCGGTCCGGTCGGAAGCGAGGCCGGCGCGAACAAGTAATGCGTCGTTTCATGAAGTCCCGTCCGAACGTACCGTTCGACAAAGCCTGCGAACGCGCGGGCCAGATCCTCGAACGGCAGCGTCCGTCTCCGATACGACAGATTTTCCATTCGGTCGTGCTCGACGATATGGAATAGCCGCTCCCGCCGGTCGTACCCGAATACGAGCAGCGTATGATCGATATGACGCTTGCCGTAAGCGTCCTGCCGGATCGGCAGATCGTGGCAGTCCACCCAGACGATAGCCGGCCGGCCGGCCGATACGCCTTCGAGCAGCTCGCCGACGATATCGTCGCTGCCGGATCGCGTTTCCGCCCGAATGCCGGTCAACGCGAAGACGTCCTCGATTGGGCGGACCGGCGCATAGCGGACGGCATACTCGCCGTTCGCCGCCTCGTACACGACAAGGTCGTTGGCAAGAAACGGCGCAATGCTGCGGCCCAGACTGCGCACGATCGGGAACAGCGAGTTAAAAAAGCAATTGCGATAAAAAATGTCGTTGAACGGTTCGATGCCGGGCAATATCAGCGTCTCCGCCGGCAAGACCGAGGACATGTGCTCATACACAGGCATCGGCTCCGGCGGTTTCGGCTGCTCGTGCGGCGGAACCGCTATTGAAGGGGGCTCGGACGGATGGCGGTCCTCGCCCGCCTTCGGCTCGAGCGGAATTTCTTCCGCTGTCGGCTCGCCGCCACCCGCCCGAATAAAGCCGGCAAGCTCGGCAATCGTACGATGCCGATACAGATCGTCCGCATCGATCTCGATGCCGCGTCGGGCCAGATTTCTTTCCAGCTCGATCGCCAGCAGCGAATGACCGCCCAGCTCGAAGAAGTCGTCGTCGACGCTCAGCTCGTTCACGCCGAGCAAGCTTCCCCAGAGCTGTCCCAGCCGCATTTCGAGCGAACCGCCGCTTGCCGCCGCCGTTCCCTTTAGCGTTACTTGCGGCATCGGCCGGTCCGCTGTTCGGACTGCATCTGCACGAGCCGACGTTTCTCCGGACGCTCGCGTCTCCGTCTCCGGCTCGAGCCAGCAGCGGCGGCGCTGGAACGGGTAGATCGGAACGCGCACTTTACGCGTCTGGCCGCCTTCGTATAACCGCTCCCAGCCGATGTCGGCTCCCGACGCATACAGCCGGGCCAGTTGCCGCCAGTCAGCCGCGTCTCCGTCGGCGTCCGAGCGGGTGAGCGTTGCGGTTAGCAGCGCCTCCGCCTCGGCGCTCAATCGACGATGCTCGGAGACGGTCAGCCTTCCGGCCTCCGCCGTCTCCCGCTCGCCGGTGAAGACGCGGTGAGCCCCGCAATAGACGCCCTCCGGCCAGTTGCCTTCTCCTTCGGCCGCCGCTTCGGCGAACCGGTCGAGCTGCTCCAGCAGCTCGCTTCGGCTGCGGAAGACGAGGGCGAGGCGATGGGCGTAATGCCCTCTTCCCGTATTCGCCGTGGCGCAAATATCGTCCAACGAATCCATGCTCGTCCGCAGGAAGGAGCGGTAACGATCGGACAAGGAACGCAGCGCGTCCTTCGAGCGGCCCGACAGCGCAATAATTCGCCAGCGTTCCGGCTCGGCGTCGAGCCGGTCCGTGCGCAGGTCCAGCGGCGCTTCCTCCAGCACGACATGACAGTTCGTTCCGCTGAAGCCGAACGAGCTGACGCCGCAGCGGCGCGGCGCGCCGCCCGTCTCCCATGCTTGCGGACGATCGACGACGTATACCGGCGAACGATCGAAGGCGATGTTGCGGTTCGGACGGTCGAAATGCAGCGTAGGCGCCAACTGTCCGTGCAGGAGCGAACCGACCGCTTTAGCCAGCCCCGCCGCGCCGGCGGCGCTGTCCAGATGGCCGATATTCGACTTCACCGAGCCGATTGCGCAGAACTGCTTGTTGCTCGTATAGCGTTCGAATGCCCGTTGAATGCCGTCGACTTCGATCGGATCGCCGAGCTTCGTCCCCGTTCCGTGCGTCTCGATGTACGTTACGGTTGCCGGATCGATCGCCGCATCCGCCCATGCCTCGGCGATCACCTTTTCTTGCGCAGCCGCATTCGGGGCGGTGATGCCGGCGGAGGCGCCGTCCTGATTAATTGCGCTTCCTTTGACGACCGCGTACACGCGGTCGCCGTCGGCAAGCGCCCGCTCCAGCGGCTTAAGGAGCAGCGCAACGGTGCCTTCGCCCCAGACGGTGCCGTCCGAGCCGTCGTCGAAGGCGCGCGTCTGCCGATGCGACGATTCGATGCCGATCTCGAATACGCCTTCCACCGGCATCAGGCACGCCTTGACTCCGCCCGCGATTGCCATATCGCAATCGCCGCTGCGGATTGCACGGCAAGCGAGATGCACGGCCACCAGCGACGAGGAGCAGGCCGTATCCACCAGAAAGGCGGGGCCTTGCAGATCGAGCAGGTACGAGATCCGGCTCGCGATAAGCGACGGGGTATTGCCTGCACCCGCGGCATGGATGAGCGACGGGAACTTTTTCGTAATGTACTGTCCGTAGACCGGCCAATCGGCGTAACCGAGGTAGACGCCCGTCCGCGTGCCGCGAATTTTTCCGCCGCCGTATCCCGCGTCTTCGATCGCTTCCCAGCTTGCCTCCAGAAACAGACGCTGGTTCGGGTCCATGAGCGACGCTTCCCTCGGCGAAATGCCGAAAAATTCGGGATCGAACTCGTCCACGCGCTCCAGATAACCGCCGTGGCCGAAGCGGACCTCCTCGTCCGGCACGTCGGTGTAATACGAGACGAACCGGCGTCCGTCTTCCTGCCGCATATCCGGATAAGGACGGATCGATTCTTTGCCGGCGATAAGATTCGCCCAGAAAGAATCCAGGTCGGGCGCGTCAGGCAGGCGTACCGTCATGCCGATAATCGCGATGTCGGACGCTTCTCCCACGCCGCGGCTTGGACGCCCGACGTCCGCCGCTCCGCCTGCCCGATTGCCGCTTTCGCTGTCCGAAGGCTGCAAGAACGCCGCAAGCTTGGCAATGGTCGGATGGCTGAACAGATCGGCAATTTTCGTCCTGCCGGGGAAGCTCTCCTCCAGCCGCGCATGCAGCCGCGCAATCAGGATCGAATCGCCGCCCAGCTCGAAAAAGTTGTCGTCGACGCCGAGCTCCTCGTAGCCGAGCACCGCCATCCACGCTTGCGCAACCTTCCGCTCCACATCCGAATAGGAAGCGCCTTCCTCTTTGCCCTTCAGCTTGACCGGCGCTGCCGGCTCCGCCGGCGAAGGCTTGGCCTCCGCCTTCTTCCCGCTTGCGGCAAGCTTCTCGTCCATGCAGAAAGGCAGCCTGCCGCCCAGCTCGAACAGCGCGCTCTCCCGGTTCCACTCCCCGACCAGAACGTGTGCCGCGGGGGTCGCAAGCAGCCGCTCGAATGCCTCCAGCCCGCGCTCGGGCTGCAAGACCCGCAGCAGTTCCTTACGCTCGTCCGGCTCGGAAACGGCAGACAAGCCGGTCCGCTCCCAGGATGGCCAGCCGATGGACAGCATTCGTCTGCCCGCCGACCGGCGAGCCGACGCGTAAGCGTCCAGCCAGGCGTTGGCCGCCGCGTAAGGCCCCGAGCCGACGCCGCCGACGAGCGTAATCGCCGAGGAGCACAGGACAAGAAAGTCCGGGTCGTCCGCAAGCGTCAGCTCGTCGAGCAGCCGCGCGCCGCGGATTTTCGCGGCGGTCAAAGCGTCGAAGTCCGACTCCGTCAATCGGGTCAAGTAATCGCCGTCGCCGCTGCCCGCCGCGTGCACGATTCCGTTCACGCGGCCATAACGGCGCCGAAGCGTTTCCAACGCTTCGCGCAGCGAGCGTTCGTCCGCGCTGTCGGCTCGGACGATGTGCACCTGCGCGCCCGTCCGCTCGATCTCCCGAATCGTCTGAATCCGGCGCGCATCGCCGGACTCCGGATCTTCCGCAGCAAGCTGCTCCCACTTCTCGCGAGACGGGAAGGCCGACCGGTTCAGCAGCGCTATCCGAACAGGCGCCTTGGCGGCGATCCGCTGCGCAATGCGAAGGCCGATGCCGCCAAGACCTCCCGTAATGAGATATACGCCGTCCGTTCGCCAATTGACAGTCGTCGCGTCCGGCGCAACGTCTTGCAGCGCGCACACCCGCTCGACATATCGCTTGCCATCGCGCCAAGCGGTCATATAAGGCGCGCCGTTATCCGGCTCGCCCGTTAATGCGGCGACGAGACTGTCAACATCGTCGGCCGAGCGGCCGTAGTCGACGCAGCGCGCCTCCATGTGCGGCATCTCCCATTGAATCGCTTTGCTCATGGCGAACAGCGCCGCCGCATGCGGATTCGTACCGGCCTCGTTGCCGTCGACCCGATAGACGCCGGCGGCCGCTACGATCAGCTCGACCGGCTCCTTCCGCTCTTCGGACGCAACCGCCCGCAGCAGTCCAAGCAGCCGCCAGACATTGACGTACGGACCATCCTCTTCGCCGCCTGCGAGCAGTACGATGCGGCGAGGCCCCGCCCCGCCAACTTCACGCAGCCGCGCGCCCGACTCGGCTGCGTAAGCCTCGATCGGCGCGGCATGGCCGGCTGCGCTCCTGCCCGTCACGATGCGCAGCACCGCCTCCATTACGCTCGGCTCGGTTCCGGACCGCAGCCGCTCGGCGGCTCGCAGTCGAGCGGCTGTTCGGGCAATAAGCTCGCGATCGGCTCCGACGATTAGGGTCGGCGCTTGGCTGGCCTTCGTGTTCGGCGTTTCCGGCAGCGCCTCCTTCCGCCATTCCAGCCGGTGATACAAACCGGAGGCGGAATCGCGCTCCGCCGTCGCACCGGCTTCTTCGGGCAGGCGAAGCCAGCAGCGCCGCTTCTCGAACGGGGTCGGGGGCAGATTCAAGCTGCCCGTCTTCCGTCCTTCGAAGAGCCGTTCCCAGCGCACGTCGGCTCCCGCCTCGTACAGCCTGCCCAGCTCTTGAAGCGTACCGGCTTCCGTATGCGCTTCCCGAATCCAGCGGTCAATCGCTTCATCGGCAAGGCGATTCGCGTTGCCGTCTACTGTGCCCGACTCGCGGATATTTTCCGGGCGAAGCCTCCGCAGCGCTTGCGACAGCTCCTCCCGCCCGGCTCCGACAACGGCGAGCCGATACGGATAATGGCCGCGGCCGACGGCGGCGGTTCGGCATACCTCGGCCAGACGAACATCGGAATTCGCGTCCAGATAATCCGCGTACCGGACCGCCAATTCGAGCAGCGAAGCTTCCGAACGGGCGGAGAGAGGCAGAAGCTCGAATCGCCCGTTCGGCTCCGCGCCTCTCTCTGCCGCGGGGGCGGGAGCTTGCTCCAGCACGACGTGACAGTTCGTTCCGCTAATGCCGAAGGAGCTGACGCCGCAGCGCAGCGGCGCTTCCCCGGCTGGCCATGCGGATAGGCGCGTATTAATGTAAGCTGGAGAATCAACAAAAGGAATGGCGCGGTTCGGCCGCTCGACATGCAGCGTCGGGAACAGCTGGCGGTGCTTCAGCGACAGAAGCGCCTTCAACAGGCCGGCGATGCCCGCCGCGTTGTCGAGATGGCCGAGATTGCTCTTGATCGAGCCGACGGCGCAGAACATTTTGCGCTTCGTGTACCGGGCGAAAGCGCGGCGGATGCCTTCCAGCTCGACCGGATCGCCGAGCTTCGTGCCGGTGCCGTGCGTCTCGATGTACCCGATCGTCTCGGGCGCAATGCCGGCCTGCCGCCATGCTTGGGCGATAACATCCGCTTGGGCGTCCGCGTTCGGCGCCGTAATGCCGACCGAGCTGCCGTCCTGATTGACGGCGCTTCCTTTGACAACGGCGTAGATCGGATCGCGGTCCAGCAGCGCGCGGGCAAGCGGCTTGAGCACGATGACCGCCGCTCCTTCGCCCGTCCCGGTGCCGTCGGCCGCGTCGTCGAACGTTCTCGTTCTGCCGGTGGACGACTCGATGCCGACCTCGAAATCCCGGACAGGCAGCAGATGCAGTTGAATGCCGCCTGCGATCGCCTGATCGCATTCTCCGCTTCGAATCGCCTGACACGCAAGATGGACGGCTACCAGCGACGAAGAGCAGGTCGTATCGACAAGCAGGCTCGGTCCGCGCAGATCGAGCAGATAAGACAGCCGGCTCGCAATGATCGGCTTGACGTTGCCCGGCATCGCCATCGAAGCGGCTTCCGGCTCCGCCAGATCGATCATTCGCTTATACTCCGAGTCGGAGCCGTAACCGACGTAGACGCCCGTTCGACTGCCCGCCAGACGGCGGCCGCCCATCCCGGCGTCCTCGATCGCCCGCCAGGCCGTCTCCAGAAACAGCCGCTGGTTCGGGTCGAGCAGACCGGCCTCTTTGGGCGACAGCTTGAAGAACGAATAGTCGAAACCGTCGATCGCATCGAGAAAAGCGGCCTGTCCGTAGACGAGATCGGACGGGTCCGTTCCCGCAGCGCGGAAGTAACGGTCCGTATCGATACGCCGCGAGGCGGGCAGCGAGCGAACCGCGTCCTTCCCGCCTCGCAGCAGCTCCAGCAGCTCCGCCTCGTTCTCCGCTTGCGGAAGCTGCAATCCGATTCCGACGATCGCAATGTCTCCTTCGGAGCTCGGTTGCTTGGGCGAGACCGCGCTCTCCTCTTTGCCTCTGTTTTGCAGGCGAACATTGCCGAAATCCATCCCGCTCACCTCCCGGCCGCGGCGCGTTCCGCGCTCGCTTCCGCATATTCGGGGAATAGATCGCCCGTTTCCGTCCGGACGACGAGCTCGCGCAGCCGCTCTTCCGCTTCGTCCTCCGGTACGCCTTTCGTCCGAAAAATAGTTGCCAGCAATCCGAGCGACTCTCGCATTTCGTCCGATTCCGGCGCGCGCTCTTCCGCGTCGAGCCGTTCTTGAATCGCCTCGATCGTCCGGTACGGCTCAATGACGCCCTCCCGGTACGACTGCTCGTCCCAGTTGCGGTTCCGCGTGGCCGCCGCATGAGTCAGACAGCCGGCGACGAAGCCGCGAGCCCGCGTTCGCTCGTCCGCGAAGAACGGCCTCAACCGCTCGCGCAGCTCGTCGGTCTGCGACGGCTTCTCGAACGAGAATGCCGATATGCCGGCAACGGTTGCCTTGACGAGCCGCGTCAGCACCGTTCGCGGGGCCAGCTCGACGGCGGCGCCAGCGCCTGCCTCTTCCAGAAACCGCAATGTCGCTTCCCAACGGACGGGAGAGACGAGCTGCTCGACCAGCAGACCGGCGATTTCGTCCGTCGAAGCGTACGGCAGCGCCGTCACATTCGATAAGACCGGCCATCTGGGAGCGGCGATGGCGGCTTGGCTTACCGCCTCCTTCAAGCGTTCCGCGGCCGGAGCCATGAGCGGACTGTGAAAGGCCGCCCCTACGTTCAAATAAACGGCTTTCGCGCCCCGCGACTCCAGCTCGGCAGCGGTGTGCCGAACCGCATCCGCACGACCGGAGATGACCGTCTGCACGGGGGAATTATAGTTGGAGACGACGACTTCCTCGCCGGCAGCGAACCGGCTGCGGCATGCCGATTCGACCTCGCGGGCATCCAGACCGATGATGGCGCACATGGCCCCTTCGCCTTCATCCGCAGCTTCCTGCATCAAGCGGCCGCGCAAAGCGACAAGCCGCAGCGCATCCGGGAACGACATCGCGTCGGCGCATGCAAGAGCGGTCCATTCGCCCAAGCTGTGGCCCGCCGCATAATCGGGAGTCCGGCCGATTCGCTCCCTAAACGCGCGGTAGGCCGCCACGCCGACCGCCAGCAGCGCCGGCTGGGTATATTCGGTTCGGGTCAGCCGCTTCTCATCCGTGCCCATCGCGATTTCGCTCAGCTTATAGCCGAGCGTATCGTCCGCTTCTTCGAACACGCGCCGCGCCGTCTCGCATTCATCGTGCAGCTCCTTGCCCATGCCTGCATACTGCGATCCTTGACCGGGAAACAGCATTGCCCATTTAACCATTCATTCCGCTCCCTTCCTTCGCGGTCGACGAATCCGCGTACCGCAATCGAAGCCGGTCGATTCTCGTCAAGCTTTCGGCCATGTCGCGCTCCGATACGCCGAAATCGATCAGGCAGGCGATCTCGTCCACGCCCATTGCCTCCAACTCGTTCACCATGGATACGCAGGTCTCCGGCGTGCCGAATAAAGCGCTGTGGTTCCAGTATCGCTCGAACGCGGCCGAAGCGATGATTCTACGGTGCTTGTCGGTAATTCGAGACGGATCGACGCGCAGCTCCCTGGCGATGTGCGCTGCATCGAACAATTCGGTATGATGCGCCAAGTAGCGAAGCATCGGCGCTCGCACCGTTTCCCGCACCGTCATCGGATCGTCGCCAAGGAACGTATGCAGCATGACGGTCACGCGACCGTCCGGCGAATGTCCGTTGAGCCGGCGCGCCTCCCGATACTCGGCGATATGACCCTTAAGATCGGCCTTGTCGATGGCATACAGCGCCGTCAGCACGTTCGCGCCGATCTCCCCCGCGCGCCGCCAAGAATCCCGCGACCTCGCCGTCGTAACCCACGCGGGCAGCTCCCGCTGCACCGGCGTCGGATAGAAGCGCTCGATCGTCTCCTCGCCCTCGCTCGTAGAGAAGGAAGCCGGTTCGCCTCTCCATATCCGCTTAAGCAGTGCCAATCGCTCGTACATCGCTTCCCTGTTCTCGTCTCTGCGCAGCGCGTGCAGCTCGGGAGCGAACACATATTCCTTCGGGTGCCAGCCATACGTCACGGATAAGCCGGCCCGACCGCCGGACAGGTTGTCCACGATCGACCAATCCTCCGCCACGCGGAGCGGATGGTGGAACGGCAGCGAAATGCTGCCTGCCCGTATGCCGATGCGCCGGGTTTTGGCGGCGAGCGCCGCGCCCAGCACGGACGGGTTCGGGAACAGGCCGCCGAACCGGTGAAAATGCCGCTCCGGCGTCCATACGGCCTCGAACCCGCGCTCGTCCGCTTCCTCAGCGAGGTCCAGCAACGCGGCGTATTTGCCGCGCTCCTTCTCCTCGCTGTCGGAGGAGAAGAAAAACAAACTGAATGTCAGACTCATGTCGCCACCCCGATTCCGGACAACTGCCGAAGCAGGTCGATATACGATTGGGCCAGCCATTCCGGCGTTCCTTGCCGGAAGCGGCCCTTCCGATACAGCAGCGTCAAGCCGACGCCCTCTTCCCCAACCGACGCTTCGTCTTCCAAGACCAGCATCAGCTCGTATAAGCCGATTAGTCCGCCGCATTCGCTGACCGACAGTTCTCTTGACCGGCATAGGAACGGCAGCGTCTCAAGCGGCCCCCGTTCCGGGATGAAGCGGTCGACCCGTTCCAGCGGAATAATGGCGGCCCCTTCATTTCCGGCCGATTCGGTTCGTGCTTCCGCCATTCGCCGACTTGCGTGCACATGCCCGAACAAGCCGGGGAAATTGTGTAGCGCGTCCAAATCAAGCCGGATGGCAAGCGCCTCGCGTCCTTCCCGCAAGGCGGCATGAAAGACGGCCGATCTGCCGCCGGACGCCTCCGCGAACAAATACCCCCACATCGAAGCAAGGATGTCGTATCGTTCCGCCGAATATTCCGCCGCCAGCCGATCCAAGGCCGCGGCAACTTCGGACGGGACATGCAGCCGCACCGCGTCCGCGCCGTCGCCTTCTGCGGGACGCCATTCGAAGCAGTCCTCGGGAAGCGGCTGATAGCCGTCGAGCCGGAACGCTTCCTTCCGCGTCCGACGGCTGTCGAGCCAAGCGGCCTGCTTGCCGGCGGTCGAGAGCGAGAACAGATCGGTAACCGTTATACCGGCGGAGAATGTCCGCTCCAGCTTCGATTGCAGCGTCATGAGCAGCAGGGAATTGCCGCCGATATCGAAGAAGTGATCGTCCGGCTCGATATCGGCAAGCTTCAGCACGTCGCGCCAGACGGCGATAACCGCCTTCTCCGTCTCGCTTTGCGCCTTGCCGCCTATCCGGCCCGACGGCAGCCGGTCGGTGCATTGAAGCAGCGCCTTCTTGTCGGCTTTATCGTTGCCGGTACGCGGAATAGCCGGGATTCGGTAGTAGACGGAAGGGAACATATGAGCCGGAAGCCGTTCTCCGAGATGCTCTCGCAGCTCGTGCGCGGTCGTCTCCCTAACCGTCACGACGTAAGCGGCGAGCTGCTTCTCCCCGGCCGCGTCGTCAATCGCCATAACGAATGTCTCTTCGACCGCGTCATGCTCTTGAAGCGCCAGCTCGATCTCGCGAAGATCGATCCGGTAGCCGCGAACTTTTACTTGCTCGTCCGTTCGTCCCTCGAACCGGATCGTTCCGTCCTCCTGCCAGACGCCGACGTCGCCCGTCCGATACATCCTTCGCCCTGTTCGATATGGGTCCGGTACGAATTTGCTTTGCGTCAGCTCCGGGTTATGAAGATAACCTCTAGCGACGCCGTTGCCCGAGATGCAAATTTCGCCCGGCACGCCGATCGGCTGCAGCTTTCCGTGCCGATCGGCTATGTACACGTTATAGCCGGCGATCGGCGATCCGATCGGGATGCTCGACTCGATCCGGGGATCGCAACGCCAGTAAGTGGCGCATACGGTCGCTTCCGTCGGCCCGTACGTGTTGTACACGCGAGCCTCTCCCGCCAAACGATCGTAATGCGCTGCTTTCAACACGTCGCCGCCGCTGAGATACGTGTGAACGCCGGGAACGCCGCCCCGCTTGTTCAATTCGCTCAGCAGCAAAGGCTGAACGGTCACAACCGTAACGCCGCTGGAGCGAAGCAGCCGGATAAGCCGATCGGGGTCGAGGACGTCTTCGCGTCTCGCGATCGCAATAGCCGCCCCGCTCAGCAGGGCCGGATACACCTCTTCCACGAAATGGTCGAAGGAACAGGACGCCTGCTGCAGCACAACATCTCCCGGACCGAGGCCGAATTCGCGCTGAAAAGCGTGAACGTAGGCGAGCAATTGACGATGCTCGGTCATAACGCCTTTGGGCGCGCCCGTAGAACCGGAGGTATAGATGACGTAAGCGATCCGGTCGGCCGCTATCTCCGGCGCGAACATGTCCGGACCGTCGCCCGCATAAGCCTCCTCGCCGGTAAGCGCCATTGCTCGCCCGGCGAAGGACGGAGGCTTCTCGATGCCTTCGCCGATCAGCAGCAGCTCCGCCCCGCTGTCCTCCAGCATGTAGGCGATTCTGGCCGGAGCATATGCCGCATCAATCGGAACGTACCCGCATCCCGCCTTCAAGACGGCGAGCATCGCGACGATCCAATCGTCCGAGCGCTCTGCCAGCAGGGCGACAAGCCGATCATCGCTTGCGAACGTCCCGCGCCGGATGATGCGGGCAAGCCGTTCGGCCCGATCCTCGATGTCGCCGTACGTGAAGCCTCGGCCGCCGCTGATGACGGCGATATGGTCCGGATTGGCGCGCGCCCGTTCTTCGAAGACGCGGTGCGCCAGCTCGCGACCCGGCGTCGCATCGACCGGTGCGTTGAAAACCGATAAAATCCGCTCCCGCTCGGCGGGCGTCGCCAGTTCGAGCTCTGCCACGATCTGCTGCGGCCGACGAACGATCTGATCCAGCAGATATAAGTAATGGCCCGCCATCCGTTCGGCGTCGCCGCCGGACAAGCATGCCGCGTCGTAATCGAATTCGACGAGCCACTCGCCGAACGTGCGAATACCCAGCGTCAGCTTGTAATGCGTCGATTCGCTCATCCGATATTCGGCCGCCGCGAGGCTGCCGCTTTGCAGCGCCGACGCGTCGAGCGGATAGTTGTCGAGCACGACGGCCGTCTCGAACAGCCCGTCGGCCCCGCCCGCGCCGCTCCAGCCCGCAATGTCCGTCAGCGGCGCGCTCTCGTGCGGCTCTCTGCGGCGAAGCGCCGCGTCTACCGAACGGACGACTTGCTCAGCCGCGGCGTTCTCGTCTACAACGACGCGCAGCGGAACGGTGTTAATGAACAAGCCGACCATCTCTTCCACGCCGTCGAGATCGGGCGTACGGCCCGAGACGGTCGTGCCGAAGACGACATCGCGCGCTCCTCCGTATTTGTGGAGCAGCAGCGCCCAGACGGCGTACAGCACCGTCGCGGCCGTTACGCCCGCTCCTCTCGCGTATTCGGTTAGGCGAGCAACCGTCTCCGTCTCGAACGGAGACGCATACGAGCCGGGCAACCGCCGGCGATTGGCTTCAACCGCAGCGCCGGACCGGAACGGAAGCAGCGCACGATCCCCGATGCCGGCGAATTCGCCCCCCCAATACGCCCGATCCGACTCGCGGTCTGCCCGCTGATGCCACGTTACGAACTCACGGAACCGCGTCTTACGGGCCAACTGCGGCTCTTCTCCCGCCAGGCATGCATCGTAGGCTTGCATAAACTCCTTCAGCACAATTCCGTTGCTCCAGCCGTCGAACAAAATATGATGCCAGCTAACGATCATCTCGAAGCTGCGTTCGTCCAGCGCGCAGACGAGCACGCGAATCGGCTCCGACGCCGGATCGGCCGGCTTGCGGCGCTCCTCTTCCATCGCTTGCGCGACCAGCCGCTCCCTTTCCTCTGCGGATAGCGCCGTACAATTCCGTTCCGCCACTTTGATGTTCGGCTCTCGCAGGACGATTTGGACGGGGTGCTCCAGCTTCTCCCAACGGAACACCGTCCGCAGCATTTCGTTGGCCTTCGCTACGTGCCGCCAGGCGGCGCGCACCGCCTCTATGCGCAGCTCCCCCGTAAATCGAATACTGAGCTGCTGCGCGTAACTGTCCTCGTCTCTGCCGCTGCGGTAGTGGTAGAGCAATCCTTCCTGCATAGGCGTCAATGCCGTAATGTCCTCGATGCTTGCGCGGTCCAGCTTGGCCGCGTCGCTCATGCATATCCCTCCTTCTTAGTTGCGCTTACCCTGCCGCGTTCGCCGGCTGCGCCGATCGGCCGCCGGCCTCGATGCCGACGATTTGTCCGAGCTCCAGCTTGATGATTTTGTCCGCCAGCTCGAAATAACGATCATCATGCGTGATCGCAATGACGCATTTGCCCCGTTCCTTCAGCTCGGGCAGCAGCGCCTCGTAGAAAAATTGCCGGAACTCGGGGTCCTGATCCGCCGCCCATTCGTCGAACAGATAGACGGAACGGTCTTCCAGATAGCTAATGAGAAGCGCGAGACGCTTGCGCTGACCGGTGGACAAGGCAAGCGTATCCAGCGGACCGCTGCCGATTCGAACCTTGCCGTTTAGACGGAGCCGGGACAAATGCCGGTCGATCGCCTCGCCCATCGCCGAGGCGTCGATGCCGTACAGTTTCTCGAACAGGTGATAATCGCTGAATACGGCGGAAAAATGCCGTCCGAGCCATTCCGGCTCCTGCGCGATCCCGTTCACTCTCACCTCGCCCTCATCGGGCGCGTACAAGCCTGTCGCAAGACGGGCCAGCGTCGATTTGCCGCTGCCGTTGCCTCCGGTGACGAACGTCACCTCACCCGCCCGGAACGTCAGACTGAGCGGTCCGACCTCGAACGGCGTTCCCTCCTCGCGGGACGGATGCCGGTACACGATCCGATCCAGCTCCAGCGAACGGAACGACGCGCCTTCCGGTATCGGAGCGGCGAACTCGGATTGCGTCTCCGCGGACGGCTTCGCGCCGTCGCGCTCTTCCGACAATTCCGCCGCCAGTCCGTTGATCCGGCTCCAGCTGATGCGGACGCGAATCAGATTCGGGATCGTGCCGAGAATACCGTGGATCGGACCGGTCATATAGAGCAGGACGAAGACGTAGGTCTGAACCGACGCCGCCTTCATCGCGGGGAACAGAACCGGGAACAGGAAGGCCACGACGCCGACGACCAGCGAGAAGAGCAGCTCGCCGATGACGTTTACGTTGGCGAACTTCATGTCGCCCTGCACGCGCTTATCCCGATACGTCCGCGAGCTCGCAATCATATCGCCTTGAAAATCGTTCCTTCTTCCTTCATGCAGAGCCAGCTCCTTAAAGCCGGAGGTCATATGGTGGATAAAAGCAAAGAACACGTTCTGAATGTCGCGGGTCTGTTCCCAGATGCGATGGGCCTGCCGGCCGAACAGGAAGTGAAGACCCGCTGCGATGACGATGACGAACAAGGAGACGAGCAGGCCGTATACGCTGATCGTTCCCATGTAGACGAAACAGAAAATTAGCGTGACGAGACTGGTTGCGCCGGTCACGACGATATTGGAAAATTCGCTGATCGTCTCCGTATCGTTGTTCAGCGCCGCCTGAATTTTACCTTGCTCCAGCCGCTCCAGCCGGCGGAACGGCGCCTTCAGTACAAGCTGCGTCAGCTCGACTCTTTTGCGATAGACCATTTCGTTGGCGATATGAATCAGCCGCGTGCGCACCAGCTTCTGACCGGCTACGTACAGGAAAATGCCGGCGATAAGGTAAAGCAGCAAGCCGCTCGGAAACTTATCGTCATCGACTCGGGCGAGCGCTGCATTAACGATAAAGATAATGAGCGCATTGCCGAAGCCGCTGGCCAGACTCAATACGATCAGCGGGAGCATCGATTTATCTCCGGGCTTCGGAGCCAGCAGCGTCAGCGCGTAATAGACGCCGAACAGCGTCGCGGCGGCGAAGACCGCCCAGACGGCGGCATACACCGTAAACGGCGCCCAGACGGTGAAAAACGACCAGTTCAAGCCGCCGTACAAAGCGTCCGGGATCCGGTACAGGCAATAGCCGAAGCCGGTCAAGCCCGCTGCCAGCGCGACGCAGACGGCCAGCGCCCGAGGCAGCCCGCCCGTCAGCTTGCGCTGCCTTCTTGCCAGTTGCGTCAGCGCCGTCATCAACTGCCATAAGGTCAGGATAATGACCGGCGCCGAGACGAACAGAACGGCGGAGGCGGCAGCGTCCAGCCCTTTCCACGTATCCTTGACCGCATCCGGCATCTTCTTGTCCATCATCATGCTCATAATTCCGTTGCCGAGCGTCAGCGTATGAATGCTGCTCTGATTGGCCAATATCGCTACGCCGACGCTGTCTTGCGGGCGAAAGACGATGAAGGAGGAAAAGTTCGGGTTGTTGCCTTCGTGCGCAAGCTCTCCCGTTCCTTTCTGGAACACGCCCCAACCGGCGGCATAGGAGGAACCGTCCGGATTCGGCGCCACCGTCGTATCCGGCAGATGCGATTCGCGGACGATTTCCGGATCGAGGCCGAGACCGGATGCAGTCCCGAGCTGAATTTTCAGCCACTTCGCCATGTCCGAGGCGCTCGACACGACATAACCGGCGGCCGTATTGCCGCGGTATGCGGGTGCGTCATAGGCCCGCGCGCGGAGCAAGCCCGGCTTGTATCCTTGCGCTATATCGGCGCCTTGCGGCGCCCGGAACATATAGGTGCCCGTCATGCCGAGCGGGTCCAAAATTTGCTCGCGCATATATTGCTCGAACGGCTGGCCTGCCGCTTGCTGAACGACAAGCGCAAGTACGTCGTAATTGATCGTTGCGTACTCGAATTTTTCTCCGGGCTCATGTTCCAGCCGCAAACCGGCCAGCGTGCGTACGGTGCGCTCCAACGCGCCTTCGTCGTCGCCCTCGGGAATGCCGCCGATCGTCCGGAAAGGCACGCCGCCCGTATGGTGTAGAAGCTGGCGAAGCGTAACGTCCGTCTCCTTGCCTTTGAACGTGAAGCGAAGCCAAGGCAAATACCGGCTTACCGGCGCGTCCAGCTCGAGCCGCCCTTCCCTTTCGAGACGAAATACCGCGAGCGCCGTGAATGCTTTGCTCGTCGAACCGAGCTCGAACAGCGTCTCGTTCGTAACGGGCTTGTCCGCCGCCCGGTCCGCCCATCCGTATCCTTGGCTCCATACGGTACGGTCCCCTTCCACGATGACGACGGAGAGGCCGGGAATGCCGGCTTTGTTCATCTGGCTGCGAATATAAGCGTCGATTCGGTCCAGCTTCTCCGCGTCCAGGACCGGTGATGCGGCGGCCGCTTGACCGGACAACAGCATGACGGCCGCAACGATGGCAAGCAGCAGCGCCTGCGGCTTTCTCCATCGGCGCATCATGGTTGCAGCGCCTTTCCGCGTTCTGACGCGGCATGCGCGATGATAGCGTCCGCCGCTCGCGTCGGGCCGCCCGCCTCTTCGAGCGATCGGTGAATCCGAGCGCAAGCCTCGCGATAGGACGGCTCCGTCCGAACGCGATCGACCGCCTCCGCCAACTCGGACGGCTGCCAGTCTTCGCCCCGCAGAAAAATGCCGGTTCCAGCCCTTTCCACGGCGATCGCGCCCATGAATTGATCGAAGCTCTGAGGCACGACAACCGTTGGAATTTCCAGACATAAGCTTTCGTGGATGCTGTTCGAGCCGCCGTGGGTGACGAATGCGGACGCTCGCTTCAGCAGCGCAAGCTGCGGCATATGGGCGCGGACGATTATATAATCCGGGAGCTCTCCCAGCCGTTCCGGCGGCACTTGATGACCGATCGACATGGCGACTTGCACCTCGCCGCTCCCGAACGCCGCCAGACATTTCTTGTAGAATTGCTCCGCATCGTTAAAAATCGTACCGAGCGCGATATAGACGAGCGGACGTCCGTCGAGCCATTCGAACGGGAAGTCGTCCGGCTCCGTACGAGGCTCGATGGCGTACCCGGCGAACAGATAGCTGTCGTCGAACGCTTGCCCGTACAGTTGGAACTCGCGGGACGTCGGCGCGATGTTCAGCTTCTCTTTGCCGCAAAAAATATCGTTGATGACCTGAGAGGTATGAATGCCGTATTTCATTGCGATCACTTTGGTCAGCTTGGCTTCCAGCCGTCGGTATACGTCCGTTCTTCCTTTGTTTTTGGCGTAGACGGGATCGTCCCCCGCCCGCAGAACGTATTCCATAAAGAACTCGGGATCGACCTCCGCCATCTCGTCGATAAAAGCAAAGTTGGCGAATACGGAAATTCCCGGAACCCCGAGCCGTTGAGCCAATTCCTTGCCCCAGTAGCAGAATGCGTCATGCACGATATAGTCGGGAGCCCAAGCGCGCGCTTCCTCCAGAACCGCATCGACAATCCGTCCGCTGCGATTCAGAATAAAATCGGCCGTTACGAGAAACGTCTCGATGCCCCCCGCGTTATGCGTGCCGAAGCCGAGCGGCTCCCGATAAGCGACGAATGTCGCGCCCGCCGCTTCGATTCGCTCCCGGAACGTCTCGCCCGAATAATACCGGATTTGTTCCCCCCGCTCGGTCAGCTCGCGGATGAGGCCGAGCGTCGGATTAACGTGACCGTGCAGGTCCACGCCGAAATAAATGCCTTTCGTCATGATATCCTCCTATGATTGCGGCTTGTTCATTGCGTAGCGGTCGTGCTTGCGGATGGCGGCTTCGTTCGGATCGTTTCGTCCCCAAGCGCCGGCAGAGACGATCTGATGCGCGGGCGACAGCCGAAGCAGCTCCCGGAGCTCGTCGTCGTAATAGCCTCCGATCACCGAGAAGCCAAGTCCCATCTCCACCGTTTTTAGATGGATGAGCTGCCCCATCGCGCCGCCGTCGATCGAGCTTTGCTGGTACAGTGAAAATTCATCGTTCGGAATTTGCGACATGTCGATCGTGAACACGAACAGGACCGAGCAGTCGCGGATAAAGGATTGGCCGAGGCAGATGCCGGCCGATACGTTGCGGAAATCGCCGGCCCTCAGGCAATCGAGCTCGCCTTCCGCATAGCGATAAACGCCCGGCTGCAGCCCTTCGACGCCGTTGACGACCAATTCGAAGGAGGGAAGAAGACCGAGCCGCCCGATGAATGCCAGCATCTCGTGCAGTTGCTCCTCAGGCAGCTCGCAGCGCTGGAACGCCGCGCTCGATCGCCGTTCGATCAGAAGCGGCAGCAGCCGGTCGTACCCGGTCCATTCCTCCGGCATCGCCAGCCGCGTCAGCCAACTGTCCGAAGGCTCCCGAACCGTCCGGTTCACTCTCTGCTGAAAGTCGATGATCGGCGCCCAATCGAACAAGCGGACGTCCGCATCGTCCTGCTCGCAACGCTCGGCCGATTGCCCGTTCTCCGTCGGAACGGCCGCACCGCCCGCGATCTCGCCGTCCGTAGGAGACTCCGCGCAAGCCGCGATCATCGCGACCGGCACCTCGTATTCGTCCAGCTTCAGAATCGCGGCGAGCTCCTCGGATCGCAGACGCGTATACGCGGAAAAGCGCCAACCCAGCGCCCGCAGCACGAGCTGGAGATTGGCCGCAACATGCCCCGCGTCGACCATGCCGAAACGGTAGCCCTTATGCGCATATTTCCAGCACGTCCTCCACGGCACGATAGACAGAAAAAAGCAGACGTCCGCGTTCCGGCCGGCCTCCGGCAGCGTGTCGCGGAGTTGATTGGCCGTTTGGGCGTCCTCGATCCGGTAGAGCGACGCATGCAGCGCGTTGTAATGATAAAGCCCAGGCTGCACGCCGCCCAAACGGCGGATCACCACGTATACCTCGACCGGATAACAGCCGCCCGCCGACGGGTATGACCATAACAGCTCCGACTCGTGGCCGTGAAACTTGACGGAGGTGAAGCCGACCGCAGGCAGCAGCACTTGCTTCAGCCACTCTGTGCCGGTCGGATGAAGGGCTTCTCCCCCTCCTTTGCGAATCTTCGTCTTCAGACGAACGCAGGGCCCGTTATAGCTTTTGAAGCGTTCGGGCCGGGGGCTTGTCTCGAACCGGTTGCCAACATATTCTCTTCCCCTTGTATATTGAAAGATGGAAAGATGCTCCACCGCTGTTGTCATCGGATTGCTCATCTTCGATCCCACGCTTTCGATTTATTCGGTTTGCGCTCGGTCGATTCGTTACAAATACAAGCTGTCGAGCGCTTCCTGGGATAAGGAAATCGTTGTGAAGTCCGACGGGGTATAGGTTCTTTCATGAACGCCGCAGCAATGGCCAATCAGCTCCTCCGCCCTTCCGGCGAAGCAACCGGCGAAAGCGGAGGCCGTCTCGGGCCGTATCCGGCCGCGATCATAGCCGACAATCAGTTGCAGACTGCCGCCCGTTACCATCGCCACGATGTCGAGCGGCGCCGTAGCCGGATTGCCCGAGCCGCTGTCGGCGCCGGACGGCTTGTCCGACAGCGCGAACAGCTCGCCTCCGTTCAGGGAGGAATCAAGCTCGCCGACATAATTGAACCGAATCCGAAGCCCTTCGCCAGGGTCGGAAAGCGACCGGGATAGCCTCGTTAGCAGGCCGAAGCCAAGACCTCGCGACGGCACGCCGCGAAGCGTTTCTTTGACCGACTTGATGCTCGCCGCCCAATCGCCGCCTTCAACCGCTTGCAAGCGTACCGGATACAGAGTGGTGAACCAGCCTATCGTCCGAGAAAGGTCGATCGAAGGATCGGACGGCTCGCGTCCGTGTCCTTCGAACTCGATTACGGGGCAGCCGATTTCGAACACGTCCCGTATGGCCGCCGCCATTGCGGCGGCCAGCAGCTCCTGCACGTTCGTCCCGTATGCGGCGGAGGCGTCCTTGAGCAGCCGCTTCGTATCTTCCCGGGACAGCCGTTCCGTCACCTTTCCCGGACATGCTCCCGCATCTTGACCGTCCGCATCTTGACCGTCCGCATCGCAGCGGATGAACGGCTCGCGTTCCAGCACAGACTGCCAATAGGATCGTTCGCGCTCCGACTCTTCCGTCCGACCCCATAGATGCTCGGCCCAGCGCTGGTAGGAGGCGGTGGCGTCCGGAAGCGCAGCAGGCTGCGCAAGCGACAGATTGCGATACAGCAAGCCGAATTCTTCAAGCAGAATCGACCACGACACGGCGTCGACGGCGAGATGGTGAGCGGTAAGGAGCACAAGGCGGCCGTCTTGTCCAAGCTCGAACAGACACGCTTTCAGCAGGGCGTCCCGGTCCAGCCGGAAGCTTGCTTTGAGCCGCTCGCCGATCTTCTGCATACGATTGAGCCGCTCGTCTTCCTCGCACGCCGACAAATCGTGGCAAGCCACGATTTCGATTGCGGCGGCGTCGTTGTAGACGAGCGCTCCGGCCGACGAATCGAAGCTCAGCCGCAGCGAATCGTGCCGCTCGACCAGCCTCCGTACGATTCCCTCCAGTTGCTCGGCCGTCAGCTCTCCTTCCATCCGAAGCGCAACCGACTGCACGTAATGATGCCGCTCCGCGAAAGGTCTCGTCAGGAACCAATCGACAATCGGCGTCAAACGCAGCTCCCCCTCGCATCGCTTGCCGTTCTCTCCTGTCGCGGCGCCGATCGGCCGCAAGCAACGGGCCATGTCGGCGAACACGGGATGGGCCAGCACATCGGCGACCTTAATCGCATACCCGCGCCCGCGCAGCCGGGAAGCGAGTTGAATGGCTTTGATGGAGTCCCCGCCCCACGAATAGAAATGATCTTTCTCGGCTAGTTCGTCCGCTTGCAGAACGTCTCGCGCGACCGCAAGAAGAATGCTCGCCTCCGCAGTCGCCGGTCCGGCGTCCGCCCCTTCGACGGGCGAATAGGCACGCTGCGGCTCGGGCGCGGGCAGACGCCCGCGATCCACTTTGCCGTTCACGTTCAGCGGGATGCGTTCAAGCTCAACGATGTGCGCCGGAACCATGTAAGCGGGCAGACTGCCGCTAAGATAGGCGGTCCAGTCTGCCGGCTCTCCCTGCTCCCGCACGATGTAAGCGCACAAATATTTATCCCCGTCAACCGTCTGCCGGTCGACAACGACGGCCTCCCGAACAGAAGGATGCCCGGTCAGCGCTCGTTCGATCTCGCCCAATTCGATCCGATGGCCGCGAATTTTGACCTGCATATCCGCGCGCCCCGCATACTCGACCGCGCCCGTCTCCAGACGGCGCGCCAAGTCTCCGGTCCGGTACATCCGCTCGCCCGGCAAGAACGGGCACGGGACGAACCGTTCCTCCGTTGCCTTCGGCAAGTTGCGATAGCCGCGCGCCAAGCCGTCGCCCGTAATATAAATCTCGCCCAGCACGCCTTCGGGCACCGGATTCCCGTCCCGGTCAAGCAGGTGAATGCCTGCGTTGGACGCCGGCACGCCGATCGGAACCGACGCTCGGGCGTCCCGCGCCGGGTCATACCGATGGATCATACAGCCGACGACCGTCTCGGTCGGGCCATATTCGTTGCATATCTCGATTCGTCCGCCGAAGCTTTCATGAATCCGCTTGGCCAGATCCGTTCGCAAATCTTCCCCCCCAACGATGAATGTTCTTACGGAGCTTTCCCGATTGTCCCGGTCTTGCAGCAAGCTCAGATGCGACGGCGTCAGCTTGACGACGGTCGCCCGATTGTCGTTCATAATGCGGTACAACACATATTCGTCTTGATCGTCGCGGTAAATCTCGATTCGTCCGCCCGCAACGAGAGGCGTGAAGACGGAGGTAACGGTCAGATCGAAGGCAAGCGACGAATACAGCGGAAACACCTCGTCTTCTCCGCGTGTATACTGCTGCTTGGCCCACCAGATGTAGTTGACAAGTCCGCGATGCTCGATCATCACTCCTTTGGGCTTGCCGGTCGAGCCCGACGTGTAGATGATATAGGCCAGATCGCCGGCCCCCGCCTTGCCCGGAGATCGAGCCGGCTCCTCCGCGTACAGGACCGGATCGTCCAGCAAACCGATCGTGCCTTCGTAGCCGATGCCTTCGGGAATCGGCACGTTCGCGAGCAGCAAGGCGCAGCCTGCATCTTCGAGCATATAGCCGATCCGCTCCGCCGGGTAATCCGGATCGATCGGCACGTAAGCCGCTCCGGCCTTCAGCACGGCCATAATCGCCACAACCGTCTCCGGCGAATGCCGGACAAGCAGGCCGACCGCGCTCTCTCTGCCGATGCCGTTGGAAGCGAGCCATACCGCAAGCCGTTCGGCTCGCTCGTCCAATTGACCGTACGTTAATCGCTCGGAACCGAAAGCGATGGCTGTCCGCTCCGGCGCTCTCCGCGCTTGCTCCTCGAACAGCCGGGCTACCGTCGTGTCTCTCGGATAATCCGATCGAGTCGATAAGTACGCGGCAAGCCGCTTCTTCTCTTCTTCGGACAGCATCGACAAGCGGCCCGCCGGCGTCGCGGGAGAAGCGATCATGCCGTCGATGAGCGTCGTCAGTCTGCCGAACAGCCGGTCGATTTCCGTTTCCGAATGCTCCGACGGCTTGAAATCGATTTCTATCTTTAATTCCCCTGAAGCCGCCCAGTCCTTGACGACAATCTGCAAGGCATGGAGCTGGCTTCCGCTGTGATGCTCCAGCACTTCTGCGGCGGCGCCTGCCCAATCGGCGATAACCTTCGTGTTGTAAACGTTAACACTAATGTCGAACAGTCTGTCCGCTCCGCGCTTCTTGAGCTGAAGGTCCGAAACGAGCACGTCGTACGGATATTTCTGATGGTAATAGCAAGCGGTCAATTCCCGTTGAAGCCGAATCAGCTCGTCCATGACGGAGGCGCTGCCGTCGATCACGAACCGCAGAGGCATCGTACTGGTGAACATGCCGACGGTCGCCTTCTCCTTCGGTCCGGACCGGTTGAACACCGGCATGCCGATAACCGTCTCGGCGAGCCCCTGCGCCTTGCGAATATGCAGCGCGACCAGCAAGTGGAACAAAGCGGCAAGCGTACAGCCCGAATCGGCCAGCAACGCTTTGACCGCTATGGACCGAGCGGCGTCCAGCATATAAATCTTCCGTCTGCCCGCGAGCGAAGCGGATGGCGCCGGCGGCGGTTCCTCCGTCGGCCATCCGGCGAACCTATCGTTCCAGAATGCCTCGTCGCGCTTGAATCTTGGCGATTCGAGATAATCGGCTTCGCGCCGGATATAGTCAACATAAGAAGAGCGCGGCTCGTCGGCAGGCATTTCGCCGCGCGATAGCCGTTCGTAAGCGTCCCGGATTTGGTCGATCAGCATCGTGCTGGACCAGCCGTCCGACGCGATATGATGGATTTTGACAAGAAATCCGCCGTCTCCCTCGGCGATGCGGAACATCGGGAACGCGCAGAGCGCCCCCCCGTCCAGCGCGAACGGCTCGGCGGCGGTCTTCTCCACCCAGCTTAGCCACTCGGCCTCCGCATCGGGCGAGTCGGAGAAATCGACGAACGGCTCCTCGTCTTCCGTCTCGTTCCAAGGAACGACGAACTGTACGGGAATGCCGTCCGATTCCGCGAATTGCAGTCGAAGCGCGTCGTGCCTTCGCTTCTGCTCCCGGATTGCCCGAGCGAGCAGCCGGTAATCGAGCGGCCCGCGAATTCGAATGGAGCCGGTAATATTATGCAGCGCGGTGCCGGGATAGACTTGCTCCGTATACCATACGCGCTTCTGCGGATGCGTCAAAAAATATCGCATGGCTCCCATGCGGCAACCCCCTCCAGTACGTAAATAGTCGAAAATGCAAAGTTATCGGCATACGAAGTCGGTTGTGTCTGGGTCGGTTGATAGTATGCGGCGGTTGAAAACGAAAATCTCGCGGGGTTTAAACGTGATGTACGGGATAACAACTTCTCGGCGTAAAAATTGTCAATAGAGCGGTCATTGTATGTTCGGGCCAAGAGGTAATTTAGGGGATCATGTCGATTAACAAGTGTGTTTATCCGGATGGTGACTTATATGATACTTGTGGATTCCGGAACCAGTCAAGAAATAATTTTCTAGTATAAATCAATCGTGACAGTCATTTACAACCCTATCAATCTCCGCTAAGATAACCTTGAAAACCGGAGATCGCACGACGATCTTCGCACCGGTGAGGAGGTCATGACGAGAGATGAAAGTGCTTGACGTTGAACCTGTCAAGAGCGCTGGCGGGGACTGCTTCGACGATGTAATCGTGACCTTGGACGGCTGGTACGGCAGGGGCTACAAGCTGATGTACGCGAACGCTTTAAAATTCGAATGGGCCCCGTCCGCCCCGGGGGTCACGTTCGGCAGCCGAATGCAGACCGGGGTCGCCGACGCGATTACGCTGCTTGGACAATTTCACGGCTTCGACACTCGGGTAATTCGGAACGTATCTCCGGTCGAAGGCTTGGAGCTTATTCGGGAGCAGCTTGACCAAGGGAATCCCGTCTGCTTGAATTTCGATACGTTCTACTGCCCATGGGATCTGCATTTCGGTAAATATCATCATTTGATGCACGTTATGATCGCCGTTGGAATCGACCCGAACACGGGGGAGCTTCTCATCGTCGATCCCTACTTCGCCAAAAAAGATTTGCGGCTTTCGATGGAGCTTTATACGGATGGCCTGCTGGGCATCATGACGGTGGAGCCTTCCCCCGGCTGGACATTCGATCGCGACCGGCTGCTTGATCGTCTCCGGCAGCTTCTTCGGGAGCATATGAACGAGTCGCCGAGCCACTTTCTGCGCTTTGCGGATGAGATCGGCCATATAAGCTTTGAGAAGGAAGCCGAGGAAGGCGGTTCCCGCTTCGTCGCCAGTCCGCTGTTCATTATGTTGAACGTTCTTCATACGGCGCGGATTAATTATGCCGCTATGTTGAATTACGTCGCGGATACGTTCGGGGTTCCGTCGCTTGCCGCCTGTTCCGAGGACGTCCGGCGTCTGAGCAATCCGTGGAGCACGGTGCGCGGCATGCTCGCCAAGCTGAACTTTATGCCGCCGGAACGCCGGGACGAGAAGCTGATGGCAAGCCTGGGCGTCAAAATCCGCGGCGCGGTGGAGACGGAGCTGCAGGTGCTGCATCGCGTGCTGGACTTCCTCGACGGCGAAAGGGAAACTTCCGAAGCGCAGGTAGCGGCCTCGCTCACGTATGGCGGTTCGATACGATCCGTCATCCCTGTCGATATAAGCGGCATATGCACCATTAGAGGCGTCGACAACGGTCTCGGAACGGCCGATGTGGATGGAGACGGACACAGCTACGCGCGTGAAGGCGTTCCGGAGGACGGCACGCTGCGGGTCGGAGACTTGGCGTTCGCATTCCCGGCGAGCGGCAACGACAGCGGCTGCGATAACGTCTCCTGCTACGGACAAGCCATTGAGCTGCCGCCCGACCGCTATAACGGTCTCGCCGTGCTTGCCAGCAGCCAATACGGGGGCAGCGCGGACGCCTTCACCGTCGAATATGCGGACGGAACGAGCGAGCAAGTGCATCTCGGATTCGCGGATTGGTGGAGCCCGCATCCGATCGCGGGCGAGCGAATCGCCTGGGCGGCTACGCTGATTCGCAACACGGTTGGCCCAACAGGGGACCGCGTCTATCTGTTCGCCAACGCCGCCCCGCTCTCTCGTACGGGAGCAACGGCAGTACGCCTCGTACTGCCGACGATGCCGAACCTGCATGTATTCGCCGTCTCCCTATGGAAGCAAGTCTAGCGATCAATAAAATTCGACGAAATACGACCAGAGCCCACGGCTCTGGTCGTATTATTTTATCATGGTTATATGCTATAAATTAATAGTTTTATATAAATTATACCTCAATTGACGATACAATCATATACAGTGTTTTTTTTGCTAACAAAATGATAATTAAGTTAACATAACAAATGTTATGTTAACTTAATTATACTTCCTCTCTCGCTGAACCTCTTACTCCGCTGCAATCGGGCTGCGGCCGAATGCCCATCCGGCCGACTTATCCGTTCGTCGGAATGAACACAACCCGCTCCCCGTTGCCGGTGGGACGATTCCATAGCTCCTCAACTTGCTCCAGCGGGACGGGTACGGCGTTCACTTGCAGCTTACCGGTCGCTATAGCCTCGATTAGAGCCGGGAATTCGGCAATATATCCAGCCGTCGTAACCGAGCCTTGACCGCTGCCGACCAGTTGAAAATTGGCGGAGCGAAGCGCAACGGACGGTACGGCTGCGGTAGAGCCGGCGACGGAGCCGATCTGGATCCAGGACAGCTTCCGGCTCCGGTCCCTCCTTCGGGTAAGCAGCGGGACAAACGCAAGCTCGGCAGGCTGTCCCCATAAATAGTCGATTACGATATCCGCTTCGGACGCCGCCTCGCCCAGCCTTTCAGCCGCCGCCTCGGCATCGCCGGCGAGAGACACGACAACGTCAGCCCCTAGCGCGGGAAGCGAATCAAGCCGAGCTTGATCGCGTCCGGCTCCGATGACGTGACTTGCGCCGAGCAGCTTGGCGATCTGGACCGCCATCTGACCGGAACTGCCGGTTGCGCCAAGAACGAGAACCCGGAATCCCGGCTGCCAATCGACTCGCCGGCGAAGCGCAACCCATGACGACATTGCCGGGTTCATTGCTGCCGCGATCTGAACCGGATCGACTCCATCGGGCAGAGGCACGCTGCGCCGCAGGTCGATAACCGTCTTGTCCGCGAACGTGCCCAGGGCGGTATCGGGCGCTGCAAAATAGACCGACTGACCGTTAGGCAACCGCCCAACACCGTCTATACCGGGGATTAAAGGCAGTTGGCCGGCACTGGTGTAGTGAGAGCCGTTAGCTTGCGACCGCACGCGCGGATGCAAGCCCGCAGCAAGAACATCCACAAGCACCTCGTGCTCCGCAGACGGTTCCGGTGTATGGAAAAGCTCGTATTTAGGGGCAAAATCGAAGGAACGCACAACGGCAGCGTGCATAATGAAGACCTCCATTCGCGCTTTGCGCGGAATTTAGTTTGTCATACAAACAATATAGTTTGTTTCACGTACAAAGTCAACGGCTGCTGTGGTACAATGTGAGGAGTCAAGTTCGCACGACAAGCCTGCATTCCATTTGATTAAATTATATTATGAGCGGAGTGAACAGCATGGACAATGACACGGTCAACCATTCAAACGATCTGTCGTTTATGGACAGCTTGGTCCAGCTTTCGTTTCTTGTCCAGTCCGTGCTCGGCCGGATTGGAGCGGAGTACGACGTCTCGATTGTTCAGATTCGTCTGCTTGGCATATTGCGGGATCGGGAGCCGAGCATGCTGCAATTGGCGCAGCATCTGGGCCTCGACAAATCGAGCATTACCGGCCTGATCGATCGGGCGGAGCGACGTGGACTCGTGGAGCGCATCGCTTCTCTTAGCGACCGGAGAGGATTCAACGTGAGAGTCACCTCTGCCGGCCGCCAGCTTATCCATACGGCAGGTCGCGAAATCGAACGGCGAATAAACGCTCTAGCCGAAGGGCTTACGGAGCGTGAACGGTCGCAATTTGCCGCCCTTGCAGTCCAAATGCTAGGAACGTTTGCAAAGTCGGCAGACTAACGGGACGGCATAAACAGCCAGCCAGCTTCCCCTGTTATCGGTAGTCGCATGGCTGCGGCTATTAAAGCAATTGCCGCCTCTCAATCGGTCGGAATGAAGCCTCGATTCGAGTATTGAAGCGCCTTAATTGGTTTATATTGCACAATATATTTTGCATAAAATAACCAATAATCTATTCATTATATCTATAAAAAGAGAATTGAACGAGGCGGAAAACAGGCGGATTCTGTCGAATAATGCGAGTTCGCTTGCAAACAACGTTATATCGGAACGGTTCCAATGCGGCTTTGCCTTGTCTCTAGCCCCTTATTTGAGTCGCTAGATTCCATATCGGATTAAGCGTCTCTTAAGAACGCCTAATTCCGAAGCCGACGTTACTTTTCAGCACCCGGCGCGCGATTAAGCCACTTTACGGATCACCTATTCCACTGCGTGCGAGGTATCGAACGAAATAAATGTCTTTTAAGGTGCTTATTTCATTCTCGGACTTCGAGGCTTTCTCGACAGACTAAAAACTCCCTGCATCGCAGGGAGTTCTGTTCAAAATCGGTCAGGCTGTCCGTACGCCTTATGGCTACGCCTCTACGCCCGCCAGCCATTCCTTAACTTTGTCTTCATGGCCGGTTACCCACTCCTTCGCGGCATCCTCCGGCGATTTCCCTTCCTGTATCGCGACCATGACTTGCGCCATATCGTCCGGCGTCCATACGAATTGATCGAGCACGGCATACGCGTCCGGCATATCCGATTTCAAATCCTTGCGGGCCATCGTATGAATCTGCTCGTCTCCGCCGTATACCCCTTTCGGATCGTCCAAGTATTTCAAGTCCATCTTCGCGAACATCCAATGCGGCGTCCACCCTGTCACAACGATCGGCTTCTTCGCGTCGTACGCCTTTTGCAGCTCGGTTGCCATCGCCGCGGAGGAGCTTTCGATAAGCTTCCATTGATCCCGAAGGCCATAATCGTCGAGCGCTTGCTCGGTCGACATCATAATTCCGGCGCCCGGCTCGATCCCGATCACTTGGTGATTGAGGGCCGATCCGACAGCCTCGTCCTTCAAGTCCTCAATCGAGTTGATTTCCATATAAGAAGGAACGACGAGCCCGATTTTCGTACCGTCCAGATTGGAACCCAAATCTTCGATTTGCTTGCCGTACTTCTCCAGATAAGAAGCGTGAGTGGTCGGCAGCCAAGCGGCTACCATCGCGTCCGCGCTTCCGTCGGCTACGCCTGCCCACATCGGTCCGGCGTCTACCTGCAAAAGCTCCACCTTGTAATTCAGCTTGGATTCCAGCACATACTTCACGACGTTCGTGCTGGCGATTTCCGAATCCCATGCAACGTAAGCGAGCTTGATATGCTTGCCCTCTTCCTTGCCGGAGCAGCCCGCAAGCGCTACAGCCAGAACGACGGCCGCAACCATCCATCCCCATTTGTTTTTCAATACAATCACTACAATCACCTCTACCGTTTATTGGTTTTCATAATGCTCGATGTCAATCGGTCCAGCAAAATAGCAAGCACGACGATAGACAACCCGGCTTCGAAGCCCTGTCCCGTCTTCGTCTGCGTAACGGCGCGGTAGACATCGGCACCCAGTCCTTGCGCCCCTATCATCGAAGAAATCACGACCATGGACAGCGATAGCATAATCGTCTGATTAATGCCCGCCATAATCGTCGGCAAGGCCATCGGCATTTGGAGCTTCAACAGCTTCTGATTCGGGGTTGATCCGAAGGCATCCGCCGCTTCCACCAATTCAGCCGGCACCTGTCTGATCCCTAAGTTCGTAAGCCGAATCGTTGGCGGCACGGCAAAAATAATCGAAGCGATAACGCCTGGCACGACGCCCAGCGAAAAGAACGAAACCGCCGGCAGCAAATATACGAAGGCGGGCATCGTCTGCATAAAATCGAGCGCCGGCGTAACGATTCCTTGAACCGCTTGATTTCTCGCACACAGAATGCCGACAGGCACCCCGACACAGATGGAGAACAGGGATGCGGCCAGCACGATGGCCAATGTCTCCATCGCATGCTCCCAATAACCTAAATTATCTATTAGAAACAAACCGACAAAAGCAAATAAAGCGAGCCTCCATTTGCCGATCCGCCATATTAGCGCTGTAAGCAGAATAATCATCACAATCGAGGGACAATATAGAAGGACATCATGCAGAACGTTTACAACGGAGCCTATTATCGTTCGTACGAGATTAAATAAAGGCGCGCAATGCTCTTCAAGCCATCCTTCGGCGTTTTCGATCCAATCGCCGATCGGTAATTTGGGCAGGTTCATCGGGCGTCACCCGCTTCCGGTATCGTATTGCCGGCTAATGCGGCAAATACGGAGCCGCGAATGACGATGCCCAGCAGACGATTCGCTTCGTCCGTTACGGCGAGCGGTACGGGAGTAGCGGACATCGGCTCAAACAATTCGTTTAATAACGTATCCGGCCGAACGGCTACGGTACTTTGAACCATAATATGTTCCAGAGCTAGACCTTCCCTGATCGCTTGAGACGCTCCTTCGGCTGTAATGACGCCAATCAGTTTCTTCCCTTTATCCGTTACATATAGGCTGGATATGCCCTGTTCCCGCATCAACTGGAGCGCGACGCGCGGGCCGCGTTCGAGCGTAATCGTCTCCGGCCGTTTCATAACGTGAGCTGCCGTCAGCACCTTCGACAGGTCGACGTCTTCTATGAAACGTTCCACATATGGACTAGCCGGATTCATCAATATTTCTTCCGGCGTTCCAATCTGTACGATGCCGCCATCCTTCATCAGCGCAATTTGATCGCCGATTCTAAGCGCCTCATCCAGGTCGTGCGTAATAAAAACGATTGTTTTGTGCATAGACGATTGCAACTGCACCAATTCATCCTGCATATCTTTGCGGATTAGCGGATCGAGAGCGCTGAAAGCCTCGTCCATCAGAAGAATGTCGGGATCGTTCGCCAATCCTCGAGCCAAGCCTACCCGCTGCTGCATCCCGCCGCTAAGCTCGTCCGGGTAACGATGCTCCCAGCCGCCCAGACCGACCAGCTCCAACGCCTCGCCTGCCATCTGCCTTCGTTTCTTTTTATCGATGCCCTGCACTTCCAGCCCGTACTCTACGTTCTGAAGCACGGTACGATGCGGGAACAGAGCGAATTTTTGAAACACCATGCCCATATTCTTGCGCCGAAATTGCCGTAGCTCATGCGCATTCATTCCGACAATGTCGCGGCCTTTAAACAAAATTTGACCGCTCGTTGGTTCAATCAATCGGTTCAGCAATCGGATTAGCGTCGACTTTCCGCTGCCGGACAGCCCCATTATGACAAAAATTTGTCCAGCCTCGATTGTAAAACTCGCTTGGTTCACCCCCACTGTCATTTTGCTTTCCTTCAAAATGCGTTCCTTCGTCCACCCGTCATTGAGCAGTTGAAGGGCTTTGTTCGGGTCGCTTCCGAAAACTTTGGTTAGTTGTCTGGCTTCAATCACTGGCACCTTTGCTTCCCCCTTTGCTTCCTGGCGACTGTTTACAAGTTTAGGTTGAAATTTTTGTTTAGTCAACAGTTAATACGGTTTATAAATTACGTACAGAATAAACTTTACGAAGTGTTTTCTTCAATATGCTCCCTCATACGTTTTTTTTCTGCCTTTACTTTTGAATTAGATGTGATTACACTAACAATGAAGTTGGACTTGCGGCTTAGGAGGCAATTATGGACGTAGAAATGGTTGGTTTAACGCCGGAGCAAATTTCATCGCTTACGAGATCCCGTCAGCGTGTGATTGACTCGATTGGGAAAAATATGGATCTCTATGGCATTACGTTGTCCATCGGGCATTTATACGGTTTTATGTACTTTCAGAACGAACCGATTACGTTGGATCAGATGAGCCAGACAATGGGCATGAGCAAAACCTCGATGAGTACGGGCGTACGCACGTTGATGGATTTGAAGATGATCGATAAAGTATGGGGCAAAGGCTCGCGGAAGGACTTTTACGAGGTTGTTCCCGATTGGTATCAGAACTTTGCCGACTTCTTCTCTATTAAATGGCGCAAAGCGGTCGAGCATAATATGTTCTCTCTGGAGAAATCGTTAAAAGAAATACGCGCTTTGCGAGAAAGCGATCCTTCGAACGATAGCCTGCAACAGCTAACAAGCATCGACGAAGCTAAGATTGACGAAGCGCTAAAGTATTACAGATGGCTGGAGCGGCTTATCGATGCGCTTGAATCCGGCGAAATATACAACTATATTCCGAGAGAAGAGTAATATCGACAGCATACACTTCCATCTGCATATCCAATCCTTTTTCTCTTTTTCGTGCAAAAAAAGAGCAGGCTATCTTTTCGATAACCTGCTCTTTTTCTTGATTTTGCCTTGTATCCTAACTTAATGACATTGCCTTGAAGGGCGATTATTCCGTTTGAAGCCTCGCACACCGTCGAATAAGTGCTCTGCAAGACCCTCTAATGAAATCTCCAACCAACGGAGAAACCCAGACGTCTTATAACAAAGACGCTGGGTTTCTCCGCACTCAGAGAAGGCGCCAAGCAGGCGCCCTCTTCACTTATACTCGTATTCCGAATGACTCCCCGGTCGCGCTTAAGGCGTTACGCCCCATACCAACGTGCTGCCTTGATACAGCGTCACTTTGTTCCAGTCCGCGTAAGCCGTTTTGGTGCCGTCGTAGGAGTAATCGTTGTTCTCGTTAAAGTTGGACCAGTCCGATTTGGCGGCCCGTACTTGGATTTCTCCGGTTTGTCCGCCGGCCGGGATGGTGCCGGAAGTGAAGCTGATCTCCATGTAAGAATCGGCATTCGTGCCGGATGCCGTGCCGAACGTTACTTTCACGTTGGAAGAGCCGATTTGCGCCCAGTCAACGTAGCCGTTCAAGGCGGAGCTGCCGTCCTTCGTGAAGTAGTAACGGATTTTCAGCGTGCTGAGATCAACGGCGCTGCTGCCGGTATTTTTAATGTTGAAATACGCTTTGATCTGGTTGTCGGTAGCGCTCGTATCGCCCACTTTGTACTGGACGACTATACTGCTTGGCGTCGTGCTTCCGCCTGCAGGCGTCGCGCTCACCTGAGCCGAATTGGCGCTGCTGCCCATACTATTCGATGCGCTGACGACATAATAGTACGTCGTGCCGTTCGTCAGGCCCGTGTTCGTATAGCTCGTCGTCGTGACGGTCGCTACGTTCGTGTAAGGACCGCCAGCCGTCGTCGCACGCTTCACCGTGTAGCCCGTCGCGTCGGCCGAAGCCGTCCAGGACAGCGCTACTTGCGCATTGCCCGCTGTCGCCGTCAGACCTGCCGGTACTGCCGGAGGATCCATCGTGGCGCCGGCCGTCGGCGTAGCGCTTGCTTGCGCGGAGTTGGCGCTGCTGCCCGCGCTATTCGAAGCGCTTACGACATAATAGTACGTCGTGCCGTTCGTTACGCTCATATCCGTGTAGCTCGTCGTCGTAACGGTCGCTACGTTCGTGTAAGGACCGCCCGTTGTCGTCGCGCGCTTCACCGTGTAGCCCGTCGCGCCGGTCGATGCTGCCCAGGACAGCATCACGTGACCGTCATGTCCCATCGTGGACAGACCGGTCGGCGCTGCCGGAGGCTGCGTCGTCGTCGTGCCCGGTATAGCGATTGCTTGCGCGGAGTTATTGCTGCCGCCCACGCTATTGGTAGCGCTTACTACATAATAGTACGTCGTGCCGTTCGTCAAGCCCGTGTTCACATAATTCGTCGTCGTAACGGTCGCCACGTTCGTGTAAGGACCGCCCGATGTTGTCGAACGCTTCACGGTGTAGCCCGTCGCGCCGGTCGATGCCGTCCATGAGAGCGTCACTTGCGCGTTGCCTGCCGTTGCCGTCAGGCCCGTAGGAGCGGCAGGTGCAGCAGGAGTTCCCGTAGCCGGACCTACTTGCTGCCATGCCGAGTTTACTCCAGGCTCTTGGCCCATCGTATACCATTTGGCCTGCCATATAAAGCCGTTGTAAACGACTTGCTCACCGGCGTTATAAGGGCGGATCGAGCTCCAATCGCGAATGCTGCCGAAACGGTTCGGGTCGCCAGGGAAGCCTGGAGCCGGCGTCGCCGGAAGCGACGTATTGCGCGTCAGATTCACGTCGATCGCTTGATAGAAAGCGTTGACCGTATCGAAAATGTCCCATACGCCGATAATGACGTGATAGCCTTCGCGGTCGTTCGGAATGTAGCAGTCGTTGTAGACGTCCATCGGCGGAATAGCGCCGTTGTCTTCATAGCGGCAGAACAGTTCCAGATCGTTGCGGCCGATCGGTTTATTCGGATCCCAGCCCGGCTTCGTGATGTAATAATCCCAACGGTTGGTGCTGTGGTTGGCGACCATTTTCCAGTGGAACGTATACGGTCCGCCGGTCATGCTGACTTTGGTCCAGCGCGTTGCAGTCTGCTCAAACAATGGAGCATATTTGCCGCCGCCCGTAATCTCGCCGTCCGGCACCCCGACTTCCGGGAAGTCTCCGCGGCCTTCAATGCTCCACGGCTCGTACTGAACGGCCCCGCAATTCGTATTCTGACCCGTCATACACAATCCCGAGCGGCTTTCCGTTATCCAACCGTGCGCCGAAGCGCGGTTCGCGAACACCAGCGTACATGCCAGAATCAGCAACAGCGCGCCCGTGCCGATCAGAAGCTTCTTCGCTCCGTACGGCTGCAATTTTAATGGTACTTGAAACATAATGAAATACTCCTCCCTTTATTGACGATTTTGAAAACGTTGGTTCTGGAAAATCTTATGCGGTAACTGAAACAACTCACCTCCTTTCCTGCATTGGCATCTTGTTTCTAGCGGAACTCGTACAGGCTGTCGACTCGGAAACGATCGAAATAGCAGAATTGGTATCGATTCGCGGATTATGGAACGGAAGGGGAGCTACTATGATTCTATTTTACACACTAGTCCCTGGTATCGAATGTTCTTTTGGTAACCAAATCTTTGTTCTGAAATGTACTATTATTGTTTTCGACTCCATTTGGGCAGTGACAAATGATACAATTTCCTGTCACATGGCATGAAGCGCAAGCTGACGCCAACGATATGAGATAATATATTTATAAATCAATAGGAATAAATGGATTTTACTGGAGCGAATGGCCGCGAAGTCGATTCCGTCCTCAAAGCGATCAGCATATCATGCCAAATACGCCCTTCTCACGCGGTCATAACCGAAGTGATGAAGGGCGTATTGGTGTATGGCGCTTCTTAGAAGCCGGACTTCAGCATCGACCATTCGCGCATCGGCGCCTTGTCGCTATGAAGCTTCTCCCCTGTGCACGGCCCGGATTCGCTGCTTGGGCATTTGGTCGCATGATCCGTCGCCTTGGACGGGATGCCAGTAGCCGAATAAGCGACCGGCATCGTGACCGGCTCGTCGTCGATGAGGAGCGTAACTTGCAGCACCCCGTCCCCGTCCGCTATTGCCGCATCGTTCATATTCGCCGCGTAGAGCAGGCTGTCCTCGAAGTCGACGCCTTGCAGGCAAGCCCGGGCGAACGAAGCGTTGGCTCCGTAATAGGGCGACAGATTGGAGCCCTTCATAACGCAATTGACCAGGCATGCATCGGAGAAGTTCGCTCCCCGCAGATTGGTGACGTTCTTGAAGTTCATGCCGGCCAGATAGGCGCCGTTGAACTTGACGAGCGGCATTTCCGCACTGGCGACGCTGGCCCCTTGCCCGAAAAAGCAGCAGTGAGAAAAATCCGCGCCGGTCAAATTCGCTCGACTGAAATCCGCATTCATCAGGCTGGCGGCAAAAAATACCGCTGACGGCACTTCGCCGATCCCGCCGATAAGCGCGCCGGTGAATTGCGAATAATCGAGGTTGGATTTGCTGAAATTAACGCCCCGCAGGTCGGAATCTTGAAAATTCGCGAACTGAATCGTCTGCTTTTGCAGCTCAAGGCCGGCCAACACCGCATGTCGAGCCTCCAGACGGCTGGCGTCGTCGGAGAGCACGGACGGCAGCCCCGTCAGCCGCGCATTGCTTAAATCCAGACAGCTCCAGCGGCGTTTAATGACAGAGAACGGCACGACGGACGAGCAAAATCGGGTTAGCCGTCCCGGTTCTGACGAAAACTTCGGATACTCGTCGAAACGAGCATTCGACAAGTCGGTCTCGGAGAAGTCCGTTCCGTCCAAAATAGCGCCGGTGAAATCGCAGCCATCCAGCTTGGCACCCCGGAACAAGGCCTGAGTCAGGTCCAGACCGGCAAAGCTTGCATTCGTCAGGTCCGAATAGCTGAAATCGACGCCCTTAAGGCGCGTGCTCGTATCGAACCGGGCTCCGCTCCAATTGACATGCCTCAGAATCGCATCCGACAAGTCGGCCCCGTAAAATTCCGTCTGGTCCAGCTCCGCCCCGCTTAAATCGGCGCGGGACAGATTGGCATGATTGAACCGCGTCCCGTGCAGCTTTGCACGGGACAGCTTCGCCTGCGTAAAGCCGCCCCTCTCCAGCGTGCTCCTGCACAAGTCCGCTTCGCTCCAGTCGGAAAAATCGCATTCGTTGCCGTTCAGCATCGAGTCCTGTGCTTGAATGCCCTTCAGCTTCGCTTTTCGCAGCGTGCATTTGAGCATGGACGTATGATTCATTTCGGCGTGCTCGAAGCTCGTTTCGTCCAGATCGATCGAGAATAGCATCATGCCCGAGAACGGCAGCGAGCTGTAGTTGGCTCCCTTGTAGCTGCGCCCCGCCAGCAGCGGCGGCAGCGTATACTGCGGGTACGAGAGCGGCGAATACTCGCGGGACTCGACAAAGCCTTCCGGTACGGTCGGCAGCGCGAAGCCGAACAGCGTCTGCAGCGCCCCGCCTATATCCGCTTTGAATACGAAGCCTTTCTCCGGCTCGCTGCGCGAATCGTACTGGAAAGCGAGTTGGGTCGCCTCCTCCCTTGCGGAAGTCGTAAAGCCCTCCATCAGATTGTCTTTCCAGGCGCGGAAGCCGACCCATCTGCCGTTCGACGCTTGAAGATAATAGACGCCTCCGGTTCCGAACAACGTAAATATATCCTTGTCGCCGGGTCGGTCGGTAAACAATACCTTATCCGAAGCGGGCAGCGCCAAATACTTGTGCCCCCATACGAGAAAACGGGTGTGCAGGTCTACGCTCACCGCGGTTGCCAATCGAATATAACCGCGGGATACGAAATAAAGCGGCATCTCGTTCATGTCCAGGTTCGGATTTGCTTCCATCCGCGTCCTCCTACGACTGGCTCGGAGCCGGTGGAATCCACAGGCTGACCGACGGTTCGGGCCGGCCGCTAGGGGCGTGAATCGTCTCGTAATTAAGCGTGAACACGTTGCGAATCAGATCGACCGTTATTTTGGAGGCGGCGATTCCTTTCGTACGGACAAGGAAAGCTCCGTCCGGCGTATAGATATCCAAATGGTAGTCGTTCGGATCGGCCCCGTCTCCCGTATACGACAGCACGTAAATATAGCCCTTCGCTTCTATCGCCAGATCGAGGTAATTCGTCTTGGACGCCGAATCCACAAGCGGGAACCAGGACCGTTCCTTGCTTTCTGCGCCGAAGCTTTTGACCGGATTGCCGTGAATATCGAACGACTGCACTCGGTTATTGATGCTTTCGAGAATAAGAATACGCCCGTCCAGCGAGCAGCCAATCCCCCGAGGACCGTTAATCAGCCCCTCGCGGAAGCCTTCGCCCGAAGCCGGAACGGCGAAGGTCGCCTGTTCGTCATCCGACGGCGCGTCGGGCAATTGCAAAATTTCCAGCTTATTGATCGTATAATTGATGCCGATGACATAGCCCTGCGGATGCACCACGAAGCGGTCGAGCGAGCCGATGAAGCGGCCCCAGCTCTGCGCGCCGTCCGTCTGCGGCTTCTGATCGTGCTTCAGCGACAGCTTGCGCAGATGGAAGCCGCCTCGGCGATTCTCGACACCGTCATAGGTGCCGTTCGAGGAGTCGATATAGAAGTTGCGTCCCGCCCCATCTTCGGCGCTTGCCACATCGTATACGATCCCGCTCGGTTGACTGAAGCCGACCTCGGGATGCCAGTGCGAGCGCGACGGCTCTTGCAGCGTAGATAAATTTTGTACCGTGTACATCGCTTGATCGGTTACCGGTCCGTCGGGGCGGTCGACAGGCAGATGAAGACCGGTCGCCTTCCAGCCATAGCCGACCATTGCAGGCTGCTGCGCCGTCGTAATATGGCCGTTCTGCACGTCGATCGCATGCTCCGGATCGGCCGAGCTGTTCTTGATCGTCTGCTTCGGCGCCGAGGCGGTCGCTTCCCACGCCGGCTTGCCATCGCGATATGCGATTTTCTGCTTATGCTCATAGATGGAATCGACCGTCAGAGGCACCGTATGCGTCTTGATCTGGATGCCTGTCGTCAGCAGCGTCCCGTCCGTCCCTTGCGCCTTCATCCAGCCGCTTTCCCCTTGTCCCGCGAGCCAGCCGTTCTTGGCGTAGAAGAACACGAGCACTTTAAGCTTGCCGGCGGCGGGAACGTCCTTGAACGTGACCGAGAACGGATCGCTGCGCGTTGGACCGGTCAAGTCGTATTTCTGCTCGACCGCAGGCGTCGTCACGTTCGTATCGTACATGACCGCGATCTTGTAGCTCGTCGCCAGGTCGGGGAACTTATGCGTCGACGGGTCCGGCATCAGATTGATTTTCAGATCGATCGTACGAGTGAAGTCGGTCTTGTACACGCTTTGCGTCGAGAGGCAAGCGACCGTCGTCTCCAGCAGTTGCGCGGCGGTCGTTAACCCGTTGAAAATCGTAAGCGCCAGATCGGCTCCCGGCAGCACTCTGCCCAGCAGCTTGCCGAGCGCGCTTTCGCCCATTTTCTCCAGCAGATAAGGTCCCAGCTTCGTAATAAGCAGCTTCGGCAGCAGCATGCCGATCCAAGGCGCGACCGCATTGATGATGTTCCTGTCGTTGGAAAGATCGTATAAAATTTTGCCCGAGATAAACATCATGCCCAGAAGGATAATGTCCCCGAGCGTCTTCTCGTCCTTCATAATCTCTTTGATGATTTTGTTCGTAATGGAGGAGGAACCGATAATGAAGACGGCAATCGGAACGATGATGTCGACAATAATCGTAAGCAGCGCGCCTACAAGCGCACAGCGAATCTCCGGATCGTTGAGCGCATCCGAAATGTTGAAGCCGAGGCCACCCCACAGAATCCGCACTGTCGCGATTCGATCATCGAGCACAGGCAACGTAAAATGAGTCGGATCGGGAATAAGCATGCCGATCGGCACGCCGCACACCGTCGTTACCGGCCCTACCGTACCCACGAACCGCGTCTCTTTGCGCGGCTCGAACGTTTCAAAAAATTTGGCCGGCAGAATGCTGCGAAGCGTCGAATTCAATACCTCATTCCATTGCTCCTGCGTAAGATCGATCCGTTCCCCGTTCGGATTCAGAAACTCGACATAAGCGGACAAGTGGCGGGCAAGACGGTTGTAGCCGGTCACGTTCAGCACTCTATTGTCCTTGAGGACCGGATCGCCGACGGAGATGCCCCACGACGTTTTTGGTCCTTTCACTCCCCAGCGCACGGATGCTTTCTTGCCGTCGCCGGCTTGAAGCGGCTTCGGTTCGATACGGCTCGGATGCTCCGCCTCCGCATCGTAGCTGTCCGAGGCAACGCCGTATTGCGTTTCCCACATTTGCCCTTCAAGCTGCTTCGCGTCCTGCGCTTTCTTAAGCGCCCAGCTCAGCGGTCCGTTCATTGCCGCTTTGACGGCAGGATGCAGCGTCCGGGTGTACAGAAACTTGCTTTCGTCGTCCGGGTCTTTGTACGGCTCGCCGTTCTCGTCCAGCACCTTTTTCCATTCCGACCAGTTCTCTTTCAGCTTATAGATAGCAAGAGCAAGGTCTTGCAAATACGGGTTCTGGTTAAGAAGATGCTCGTGCACCCATGCCGGATATTCCGAATTGCCGTCCAGATGAAGCAAGCCGGGATGCTGGTACAAGAGCGCGATCGCCGTCTCGCGGGCCTCCTTGAAGCTGAATGCCTGCACCAGCAGTTGTGCCGGATGGAGCGGCGGCTCGTTAACGGCGGCAAGCCGCTTCGGGTCGACGCCGTACTGCTCCAGCTTCGGATGTGCGAAGCCGTTGGCCGCTTGGTTGGCGGCGGCATGCTGCATCATGCGGAAGCTCGTCTCGGGAATATGAACCGACATCGCGACCGGCAGATCGAGCTGCTGCCCCTCCACCTCGACTTTCTTGGTCACGGTCATAAGCGCTACCAGATCGGCTTGCAGCTCCAGATCGTCGGCGTAATGAGTCAGGCGATCGTCCGGAATAAAACGGTAGAACGTCTGGTTCGTTCTTGTTCGCATAATCGAGTCGGCGTCATGCCGCTTGAGCGCATAGTCCCGCAGTCCGATCTGGAGCGTATACTGTCCCGCCGGATCGACATGCTGAAGATCGAAATGAAAGGAATGCTTGATTAAAGATGCGGATTGACTCTGCTCGGACATAATATTGAACAAATCCTTCCCATTCAAAATTCGACCATAAATTGTAAGGTCGTAGGTCTATATTACCATATGAATCTATTCGTTTCCTTTATTTTGTTTCGCTGGAACTAGATTATGCCGCCTTAATTTTAGATAAAATACAAAAAAACCGCATTTCTGCGGCTTTCGTTAATTGCAGAACAATAAGCGCCTTATGCAGACGCCTGTCCCGCCCGTTCGAACGTCTGCACGCCGGCTAAGTAAGCGTCCCAACAGCGTCTCCTAACCAACCACATTGCACGGCGCGAGCGTCGCGGCTCGGCTGTAAGTGTCTTTCAGGGACGCTTATCTCCGATGGTTGGCGCTTTGCAGCGAATTAGGCGCCCAGCAGCGTCTCCTAACCAACCACATTGCGCGGCACGAGCGTCGCGGTTCGGCTGCAAGTGCCTTTCAGGGACGCTTATCTCCGATGGTTGGCGCTTTGCTGCGAATTAGGTGTCCAGCAGCGTCTCCTAACCAACCACATTGCGCGGCACGAGCGTCGCGGCTCGGCTGCAAGTGTCTTTCGGGGACGCTTATCTCCGAGGGTTGGCGCTTTGCAACGAATTAGGCGCCCAACAGCGTCTCCTAACTAACCACATTGCGCGGCACGAGCGTCGCGGCTCGGCTGCAAGTGTCTTTCGGAGACGCTTATCTCCGATGGTTGGCGCTTTGCAGCAAATTAGGTGCCCAACAGCGTCTCCTAACCAACCACATTGCACGGCGCGAGCGTCGCGGCTCGACTGTAAGTGTCTTTCGGAGACACTTATCTCCGAGGGTTGGCGCTTTGCAACGAATTAGGCGCCCAACAGCGTCTCCTAACTAACCACATTGCGCGGCGCGAGCGTCGCGGCTGGGCTGCAAGTGTCTTTCAGGGACGCTTATCTCCGATGGTTGGCGCTTTGCTGCGAATTAGGCGCCCAGCAGCATCTCCTAACTAACCACATTGCGCGGCGCAAGCGTGTCGCGGCTGGGCTGCAAGTGTCTTTCGGGGACGCTTATCTCCGATGAAGCGCGCTTTGCAGCGAATTAGGCGCCCAGCAGCGTCTCCTAACCAACCACATTCCGCGGCACGAGCGTCGCGGCTGGGCTGCAAGTGTCTTTCAGGGACGCTTATCTCCGATGGTTGGCGCTTTGCAGCAAATTAGGTGTCCAACAGCGTCTCCTAACCAACCACATTGCGCGGCGCGAGCGTCGCGGCTCGGCTGCAAGTGCCTTTCAGGGACGCTTATCTCAGATGGTTGGCGCTTTGCAGCGAATTAGGTGTCCAGCAGCGTCTCCTAACCAACCACATTGCGCGGCACGAGCGTCGCGGCTCGGCTGCAAGTATCTTTCAGGGACGCTTATCTCCGATGGTTGGCGCTTTGCAGCGAATTAGGCGCCCAGCAGCGTCTCCTAACTAACCACATTGCACGGCGCGAGCGGCTCGGCTCGGCTGCAAGTGTCTTTCAGGGACGCTTATCTCCGATGGTTGGCGCTTTGCAGCGAATTAGGCGCCCAACAGCGTCTCCTAACCAACCACATTGCACGGCGCGAGCGTCGCGGCTCGGCTGTAAGTGTCTTTCGGAGACACTTATCTCCGATGGTTGGCGCTTTGCAACGAATTAGGCGCCCAACAGCGTCTCCTAACTAACCACATTGCACGGCGCGAGCGGCTCGGCTCGGCTGCAAGTGTCTTTCAGGGACGCTTATCTCCGATGGTTGGCGCTTTGCTGCGAATTAGGTGTCCAACAGCGTCTCCTAACTAACCACATTGCGCGGCGCGAGCGTCGCGGCTCGGCTGCAAGTATCTTTCAGGGACGCTTATCTCCGATGGCTGGCGCTTTGCAACGAATTAGGCGCCCAGCAGCGTCTCCTAACCAACCACATTGCACGGCGCGAGCGTCGCGGTTCGGCTGCAAGTGTCTTTCGGGGACGCTTATCTCCGATGGTTGGCGCTTTGCAGCGAACTAGGCGCCCAGCAGCGTCTCCTAACTAACCACATTGCGCGGCGCGAGCGTCGCGGCTGGGCTGCAAGTGTCTTTCAGGGACGCTTATCTCCGATGAAGCGCGCTTTGCAGCGAATTAGGTGTCAGCAGCGTCTCCTAACTAACCACATTGCGCGGCACGAGCGTCGCGGCTGGGCTGCAAGTGTCTTTCGGAGACGCTTATCTCCGATGAAGCGCGCTTTGCAGCGAATTAGGCGCCCAGCAGCGTCTCCTAACCAACCACATTGCGCGGCGCGAGCGTCGCGGCTCGGCTGTAAGTGTCTTTCGGGGACGCTTATCTCCGATGGTTGGCGCTTTACAGCGAATTAGGTGTCCAGCAGCGTCTCCTAACCAACCACATTGCGCGGCGCGAGCGTCGCGGCTCGGCTGTAAGTGTCTTTCGGAGACACTTATCTCCGATGGTTGGCGCTTTGCAACGAATTAGGTGCCCAACAGCGTCTCCTAACCAACCACATTGCACGGCGCGAGCGTCGCGGCTGGGCTGCAAGTGTCTTTCGGAGACGCTTATCTCCGATGGTTGGCGCTTTGCAGCGAATTAGGTGTCCAACAGCGTCTCCTAACTAACCCACCAGCTTTCTTTATAGCTAAATAGTGATCTGGCGGCACCGAGGGCTATCGATTGGAGAAACGTCCGAGCTTGGGCACAGTTGTCCGACGGCGGTTTCCTCATCCCGCAAAGGGCTGTACCGCAAGCATCCGTTCACGTATGACGTCAGTCTGCGCTACGATCCCACATAGACGAAGCGTCGGTCCTTTCTATTCGCATAAAGTAACTGCATTAAATATTAACGAGATTAATGTTTAATGTTATATAAAATAATTTATTGCTTGATGGAAACGAGCTTATATCAAGGTATAGTCCAGTGGCCGGACAAATGCCGCGCCAACGTCGTCTTACCGTTCGCTGCGCTTCCGATCATTTTATGACCGCAGCAGCTCTCCTTAATGGGTTAGCAGAAAGATCATGTCGCGTCCTCATGCGACATCCACCATACATAGTACGTGCCGAGCATGTGCTCAAGCTCGTTAATTGTTCCTTGCATGTCCGGAATAATAGAAGCGATCGACACGCCGTCGACAAGCGGCAGCGAAAGATACAGCTTGTTGAGCGAAGCGGTCTCGGCGGGTACGGCAGGCCGGTCCCGGGCAACTCCAATCCGCCACGATTCCGTCAATAGCCTCTCATATTCCTCCCTTGTGCTGGCGCTCTCCCGGAGAAGCTGTTCAATATGAGCATCCTGCATCGCAGGCAGCGACGCGGCGGTCAGCTTTCCTTCGTCGAACAAGCGGCGCACCAGCTTCCGCAGCATCGCGTTGATGCCGATATTGGCGGGCGATCCGTGCATTCGCGCTTCCTCCCAGATAAGATCGGCAACCGTTCGGCCCATTTCGGAACTGAATTGCAGACTATCGTCGCTGAAAGTCATGCCGCTGAGCAGCTCTCTCGCGCTTACACGCAAGTAACCGCCGTAATAGGCACTCCGTACATAAGAATCCAGATGATCGGCATGAAGCGTGCCATCCTGATTCCGAAGCAGGCTTCGCTTCGTGCCGTCAATATAGGCCATCACTTCGTCTGGCTGCACATTGGAACGGGCAAGAATACGCTCGATCTCTTCCGAGCAGACGGCTGCCCTCGTCCAGCGGTGATGGTCGACGCCTTCCAGACCTTCCAGCGTATGGCTGAAAGGCGCGTGACCGGCATCGTGCAGCAGCGCCGCAGCCCTGAGCGCCCGGTTCTCCGGATCGAAATGCGCCGCAAGCGCAAATACGCCAAGCGTGTGCTGCAGCCGGCTATAAGTATGGTGGGAATTGATGAAGGATGCTCCGCCATGCCGGATAAAATGCAGCCTTCGAACGGTTGCGCTTCGCATCAGCTCTTTTTCTTGGGGAAACAGTCGAACGCCGAGTTGCCATACAGGTTCCCATAGCTCGTCCAGAGCGCCGTCCAGTCTTAACCGATAGTCTCGCATTTGTATATCCTCCGTTATGCAGTTCGTGTCTTTCTTAACGCAAAATGACAACTAGTAAAGATATTCGGGATCGATGTCGATTGTCCTCTTCAAATAAGCATACGAAAAAAGCCCCGCATGCATGCGGGGCTTGAATAACGGTCTTAAGAAACGGGCTGGCTTGCCGCCTGCAGCGGCTGGCTTTCATGCAGCTCGAGCGTGCGAGACGTTGTCGTCATAATCTCTTCAACCAGTCCGGCATTTTGCATCAGCTTCACGCCGTAGGAAGGAATCATTTCTTTAATCTTCGGCTCCCAGGCTTTCAAATGCTGCGGGAAGCACTTCTCGATAACCTCGAGCATAACGGATACGGCCGTCGATGCACCCGGCGATGCGCCGAGCAATGCGGCGATCGAGCCGTCGCCCGCGCTGATAACTTCCGTGCCGAATTGCAGCGTTCCTTTGCCGCCGGCTGCCGTATCCTTAATAATCTGGACGCGTTGGCCCGCTACGAGCAAATCCCAATCCTCGCTCTTCGCGTTCGGAACGAATTCGCGCAGCGCTTCCATGCGCTTCTCCTTCGATTGCATAACTTCCTTAATCAGATACGTCGTTAACGGAACGTTCTTGACGCCCGCCGCCATCATCGTGACGAGATTGTGCGGTTTGACCGACTTAATCAAGTCGAGCATCGACCCGAATTTCAGAAACTTTGGCGTGAAGCCGGCGAACGGTCCGAACAGCAGCGACTCTTTTTTATCGATCATTCGCGTATCGAGATGCGGAACGGACATTGGAGGCGCGCCGACCGGCGCTTTGCCGTATACCTTCGCATTGTGCTGCGAGACGATCTCCGGCTTCCGACAGACCATAAACAGACCGCTGACCGGGAAGCCGCCCACTCCTCTGCCTTCCGGAATGCCGGATTTTTGCAGCAGGTGCAGACTGCCGCCGCCGCCGCCGATAAAAACGAACTTCGCAGTGTGGCGTTCGACCGTACCGGAACCGGCATTGCGTATTTTCAGTTCCCACGAGCCGTCGCCGGCGCGTTTAATGTCATCGACATTATGGTTGAAATGAATGTCGACGTTATGGTTCTTCAGATGGTCGAACAGCATGCGCGTCAAAGCGCCGAAGTTGACGTCCGTGCCGGCTTTGCTTTTCGTAGCCGCAATCGGCTCGTTCATCGTCCGATCGTTCATCATCAGCGGAATCCATTCCTTCAGCTTCTCTGGGGCGTCGGAATACTCCATTCCTTGAAACAGCGGGTTATTCGACAGCGCTTCGAACCGTTTTTTCAAAAACTTAACGTCCTTCTCGCCTTTCACGAAGCTCATATGAGGCACAGGCACAATAAAATCTTTCGGATTGCGTATCAGCTTGCTGTTGACCAGATACGACCAGAACTGCTTGGATACCTGGAATTCTTCATTGACTTTAATTGCCTTGCTAATATCTATCGATCCGTCCGGCTTTTCCGTCGTATAGTTCAGCTCGCACAGCGAAGAGTGTCCCGTTCCCGCGTTGTTCCATTCGTTGGAGCTTTCTTCTCCGGCGATTGCGCGCCGCTCGAACACTGTAATTTTCCAGTCCGGCACTAGCTCTTTCAGCAGCGCCCCGAGCGTCGCACTCATAATTCCGGCGCCAATTAGGATAACGTCTGTACTTGTTTGTCTGCTGCTCATGATTACCTTCCTTACACGCTATTATTTGAAGAACAGGTGCCGACGCTTCTGCTCGGACCTTCATACAAGTCCCAACGCGGCATGCACCCCTCTTGACTGAATCATAGATCGCTTGCGAAATGAATTAGTAACTATTATATGATAATTTGCAGCTATACGACAAGAATTGCGGTCTTGCTGCCGTTTAGTTTAGCTTGCAGAGCATGCGGTAAACAAGCTGCGCATGACTTGCGCGGAAGAAAACTTTCCATCGCTGTTGATGATACTCGCTGTTTTATTATTTGTAAAACGAATCTTTTGTATAGGCTTGATTAGAACTTTTAATCGATTTGGATTTGACAATCCCGTTATGTTCGCTCCAACGGCAAATTTCGAATCCAATTATTGGGAGATAACATTCCGAAGCGTTGAATAAAAAAAGCCGCCTGTACGGCGGCTTTTCGCATACGATTAATAAAGGCCATTCGATATGTAGGACATCATCTTCGCGAAAGCGTCCGGATGCATATAAGTCTGAGCCAGCTCGCTCTTGTTCGACTGAATAAACATTCGGACAAGCGAGCTGCTGGTCTGAATGTCCTTCGTGTAAGGCGACAAATAGATCGTATCCGCCTTCGTCGTACTCCGCATATATTGCTCCAGTTGCATTTCGTATTCGAGATCGGTGGAGTTGCGAATGCCCCGGATGACGGCGATGACGCCATTGGCATTCACATAATCGGCTACGATCCCCTCGAACGGAACGATCGTCGCGTTCGCCAGATGCGCAACGGACAGCTGAACAAGCTCCGTCCGCCGGCTAATATCGAACAGATGCTTCTTGCTTCGGTTGTTGGCAATCAGGACATGAACCTCCGCGAACAGATGAGCGGCTCGTTCGATGACCGAGATGTGGCCAAGCGTAATCGGATCGAAGCTGCCCGCATAGACGACTCTCATTCCTGCTCCTCGCCCGGCACGACGGCGTCGCGGATTTGCTCGAAGGTAAGCGGCGTATAGTCCCAATGCTCGACGCTGACGTTGAAATAGTTGGCGCCCTCGTATTTCTGCGAATGGATATGTCCATGTACGTTCACGTACGGCATATGCTTGTTCATGTACATCGGCTCGTGCGATAGGAAGAAGAAATCCTTGTATACGATCGGATATTCGCTCACTTCGTCGAAGCCGGCATCCAGCCACCACGCGCGCGAACGGCCGCGGTCATGATTGCCCAGAATAAGATGCTTGCAGCCGTGCAAGCGCGCTACGATCGCTGCCGTCTTCTCCTTGTTCAAGAACGAGAAATCGCCGAGGTGAAACACTTTGTCCTGCTTGCCAACGACCGCATTCCACTTCTCGATCATGACCTCGTTCATTTCATCGGCGCCGGCGAACGGCCGAGACTCGAAATCGATAATATTCTTATGCCCAAAATGATGATCCGAAATAAAAAATACTTTCGACATAGGCGTCACTCCTTTATCCGAAGCGTACTAGCTGCAAGGCTTGTTAACAACAAGCGTACTCGAATTGTCTATATTTGTCTATTGCGCATTCGGATTGCACGGCCGCGGCTCTACAGCAGGAAGATCCGGAACAGCGCCGCAAGGAAGAAGCGGTAGACGGCGAACGGAATCAACTGCACGCGCTCGATCAGCCGCAAGAAAAACTTGATCGAGAACATTTTTCGTAAGGTCCGCCTATATAACAACGGCAGGCCGAGACTTGTTTCCGTCTCAGCCTGCCGCATAGCGCATGCCTATCTTGCTTCCTCTACTTCGCCTCGAACCGCTGCCAGTTCTCTTCCGTCAATTCGGCTACGACGGACATGGCCGCTTTGCTGCCGGAGGCTGCGGCATAAATCAATTGAGACGGCATGACGTAGGCGGAATCGCCCGCGGCGAATACGCCTGGCGCCGTCGTCTTGCCGACCTCGTTGGCTGCAATCCCGCCGCTGCTTGTCGTCTCGCAGCCGAGAGCCCGCGCGAACTTCTCGTTCGGAAGCTGAACGGGGGCAATCAGTCCGCCACGAATTTCAATATGCGTCCCATCGGTAAAATGAACCCGCTCCAGCCGCCCATCCCGGCCGGCAAAGGATTCGACCGGCGTATCTATAATCCGGACGCCTCTGGCCGCAAGCTGCTGCCGCTGCTCCTCCGTCAGTTGATCGCCGCCATTGGCGCACACGATGAGGTTCGAGCTCCAGTTCAGCAGTAGCTTCGCTCTGTGGAACAGGCCCGGCTGATTGGACATAATGGCCAGCGGCTGATCCCGCAGCTCCCAGCCGTCGCAGAACGGGCAGTTGAACAGCCCTTTCCCGTAAAACTCCCGAACGCCTTCGATATCCGGCAGCGTCTCTTTCAAGCCTGCGGCGATAATAATTTTGCGTGCCTGCACCTGCTCGCCTGACGAAGCGCGAACGACAAAGCCGTCATCGGTCCGCTCGATATCGGCTACCTCCGCCGGCCAATGCCGGACGGACGGGTAGCTTAGCACCTCCTCGTAAGCAATCCGTCTAAACTCCGCAGGCTGAATTCCGTCCCGCGTAAGGAAGCCGTGCGAAGCATGCGTGACGGCGTTCCTCGGCTTGCCGTTGTCGAACAACGCAACGCTTCGTCGGGCTCTGCCGAGCACGAGCGCCGCATTTAATCCCGCCGGTCCCCCGCCCACAATGGCACAATCGTATCGCATAGGTCGATTCCTCCGTTTTTTAATTTATAGATTTTATAGACACTTAAAGTCTGTAATTGCTTCAAAAAGAAACATTGTCCGGATAAATGAGTGGGACAATGCCATCAGATCGATCGATTTCGTGCTTCTAAGATGCGCCTCCATCGCGCCCTCGTCCGCCTGTATAACGCGATGAATCCGGCAGTTGGCGTTCGCGCTGCCGCAGCATTCCAACCGTGAAGCCGTCCCTTCAACCTCATGTATGGAGGCGTAGTTCGTTCGAATATTACATTTTGTATTCCTCTCAATTACAGACATTATATATCTATAATAACGACAATGTTACCCTCATGTCAAGCCGGATCGGATGCTACGGTTAGCTCTTGCTCTTCAGGATACTTAAATATGCGATCCACGGCCCGACGTCAGAACGGTAGCGTACCGCCAATACTCGCGTAATTTGCGCAGTGTGGGTCAGGTCGTGAACCGCCCATGTCGCAATTAATTCGCTTGCTCTCACAGGGCCGAATTCCGGATGCACGCCTTTGCGCTCAAGCAGATTTTCGTCGGTTAGCATCTCCTTAAGCTTCATTAAACTGCGCGCGCGGGAGTCGGCGAATTCGTTAACGATACGCTCCGAAGTCCGCTGCTCCGGATTGTCCAGATTGGCGAATCGGTCGAAGGGCGGAAACGGCGTACCGGCTTCCTCTCCGAGAAGAAACGTCAGCCGGGGAATCCAATTCGTGCGCTCGGCTTCAATTAGATGAAGCACCACTTCAAGCGCGTTCCATGTCCCCTCGCCTTCGTTGCGGTTCAGCCAGCCATCCGACAGCCCGGACAGCATCGCTTGAAGCGTGCGCGGCGTACGCTCCAATATTTCTACAGCCTCGCTCAGTTTGAAAGTCATTCACATCGGCTCTCCTCGCAATTGCACTTTATTCTTATTTACGTCAAACCTTGCGCGGATGAAACCGATGTGCTTAACCAACAAAGCGAGCTTCCGCGGCACGAGCCTTCCGACGCCGTTGCTCGAGTCGCTTCGGAAGGCTCTCTTGTTCATTCTACCCGATATTCGGCAGCCGATCTTCGAGCCGGCTCCAATCGCTCATCATTTCCTGATCCGTCAACAAGCATGCATCCAGCGAATTTGCAATATGCTCCCGCTCCATGCCGATGCCGATGAAGACGACTTTATTGACGCGATCGCCGTACGTTTCATCCCATTTGATAGGCTCTCCCTCTTCGGCTAGAATCGCCTGCTGCTCCGCTTCGGGAAGCGCCGCCGCCCAGTAGCCCGCGGGACCGAGCTGAATGGAAGGTCCGGCTTGGCTTAAATTTTGCGCGATATCGTTCCGGGTCGCCAGCCACAGAATACCCTTGGCCCGAACGATCTGCTCCGGCCAATTCATGATCCATTCCCTTAATCGGGAAGGCGCGAACGGACGAACCCGCTCGTAGACGAACGATGAGATTCCGTATTCCTCCGTCTCCGGCGTGTGCGCCTCTTTCGCCATTTCGCGCATCCATCCGGCGGAAGTGCTGGACTCTTCGAAGTCGAACAACCCGGTGTTCAGTATATCCGACGGCGCGACCCGCCCCTGTACGGAACGAATCAATCGGGCTCGCGGCTGCAACTGCCGAAGCACGCCTTCCAGCTCCTCCAGCTCGTCGGGATCGACCATGTCGCATTTATTCAGAATAAGTACATCGCAAAATTCGATCTGATCGATCAGCAAATCGACAACGTCGCGAGTATCGTCTTCCCCTACAGCCTGACTGCGTTCCAGCAACGACTCGCCGGAAGCGTAATCGTGCCAGAAGCGATACGCGTCTACCACCGTCACCATGCAGTCGAGGCGGCAATATTGGGACAGGTCAATGCCTTGCTCCTCGTCCTGATAGCTGAACGTCTGCGCGACAGGCAGCGGCTCGCCCACGCCGGTCGACTCGATCAATATGTAGTCGTACTTGTTCTCCTTCGCCAATCGTTCCACTTCCTGAAGCAAATCGTCGCGCAGCGTGCAGCAGATACAGCCGTTCGACATTTCGACCAGACGCTCGTTCGTCCGCGACATACCGCCCCCATCCCGAATCAGCTCCGCATCGATGTTTACTTCGCTAAGGTCGTTGACGATAACGGCCACCTTCAGGCCGTCCCGATTGTTTAATACGTGATTCAGAATGGTCGTCTTTCCTGCTCCAAGATATCCGCTTAGCACCGTTACCGGAATTTTTTTGTTGTCGTCCAATTGTTACATTCCCCTCACTGTAATAATTACGATCTAAAGACATAGCGACAAGCCGAGCTGCACAAGCTGGAATCAAGCTGATTCGGATACATGCTCTCGAATATTTATAATAGTAATAATTACGATTAATGACGATAATACTACCAATCTGAACGGTTTGTCAAGCGCTTCATACCATCGACGGAACATCATGGGCAGCGGATGCTAACAGCGAGGGAGCCGTCGATAGACCATTGGCTGGCGCGATATGCGCCAGCCAATGGTCGCAACGAGCGAGACAGGATGCCTTCGCGGCACCCTGTCTCGCTCGTTGCGCTATCTCGCTATCCGGCGCTTGCCGCAAGAAGCTCATTCATCTTGAACAGCGAGACAAATCGCAATCCTGCCCGCTCCAGATTGTCCCGGCCGATTGCATCTCTCTCGATGACGCTTATAACATTGCTCGCATGTGCGCCATAATCGACAAGGTCCTTCGCGCTTAACAAAATTTGACCGCCTGTCGTCACGACATCTTCGACGATACAGACGTTTTTACCCTCGATGCTTCCTCCCTCCGCCAGCTTGCATGTTCCGTATGTCTTCGCCTTCTTCCTTACGAACACGACGGGAATGCCCGTTTTTAACGACAGAGCGGTTGCAACCGGTATCCCTCCCATTTCGAGACCCGCCAATATTTCCGTGCCTGACGGAATCAACGGGGCAAGATGCTCGGCAATCGCTTGCAGCAATACCGGATTCGATTCGAATACGTATTTGTCAAAATATTGATCGGATACTTGACCGGATCTTAACTTGAATTGCCCGGTTAATCGCGCCGAAGCGTAAATCGCTTGCGCCAAAGCTAATTTATCCATTGGGCCTCCTGTTGACTGGCGAACGGTTTCATTCGCGATGGTGTGCGACTGCGGCCATAGCCAAGACTACGCTCGCAAGTCCGTTTATGCTTTATAGCGATCCTTGATGACTTGTTCTTTCTATAGTGTAGTTGCGGATACGAAATAAGTGAAATTGTTAAATTTATATTTTGTCATAGATTTTATTTATGCCAAGACGATAAGACAACCATACTCGACAACCACAAGAGGCTGAGTACTCGATAGAATTCCGGCCACAGGCTATCGAGAAGCCTGTCGCGCGAAATAAGCGCCTCTTTAGAAGCTCTTATTTCATTCTAAAATCTCGCACGCAGTCGAATACGTGCTCCGCAAGGACGTTTAAACAATCTCCAGATGTTGGAAAGTAACGTTGGTTTTGGAATTAGGTGCCCATTCGATACGCTTAATCTCGAATGGAATCGTTGGCGAGTGACATAAGAGTCTGCGCCAGGCTCTTATGTCACAAGGTGAGTCATGCGGTCGGTCAACCGCCCCGCCCCGCTCTGCCACCCTGCTGCACTCCTTTCACCCTCTAAACAACGGAAAAACCCAGACGTCTTGGATTAAGACGCTGGGTTCCTCTATAGCGTATCTCGCGGTTATATTCGATTGGCAAGCGCGGTGAGCGTAGACCTGCACACCCGGTTCCTCGTATGGGGGCACAAGTATTTGGCGCTGCCTGCATAAGGCCGAATCCTCGATGAAATTCAGTCGCTTGCTCTTCCTGTCGACTCTTCGCTTCTCCAGCTATCCTTAAGCGGAACGATCCGGTTGAGTACGATCCGAATCGATCCGTACCGACCTCACCTTAACCGCACTGCCCGATTCCGCCCCGATGCCAAGCTTGAAGCTGCAATTTTCATAATGGCCTTTACGCTCCAGAACGATCGTTCCGTCGATGCTTAACGTCGTAAAGCTACGATCCAGCCTCCACTCGATATGCGCAAATTCCCCGTAAGGCAAAGCGGCGTTGTCGACCCAGATCTCTTCTTTTGTTGCCGGATCGACGAACAAGAGCCGTCCTTCGCTGTTCCATTTGACGTAAGCGGAATACCCGCCGTAGAGAGCCGCCGAACGCGTATAGCTGTGAAGCTCGGCCTTGAACGTAAAGACTTGCGGCAGTTCATCGTACAATCGGTTCGCTCTCCTGCAGCGTCATCCTGCTGTATGCGCTTGATGACCCATGATTTGCAACCAGTTTAACCCATTGCGCACGACCTCACAACAGAAAATGCAGCCATTACAAGAAAAGGCCTTTCCGCCAGCTTCGGATGAAGCGCGAAAAGGCCTGCTCTGCTGGATCCGGATTGTCCTTCTACAAGTCAACGACCTTCGTTGCGATATGATCGCAGAACGTACGGTCATGCTCGACGAACAGAATCGTCGGCGAATATTCGAGCAGCAGGTCTTCGATCTGCATACGGGAAATGACGTCGATGTAATTGAGCGGTTCGTCCCATATATGAAGATGAACCTTCTCGCACAGGCTGGCCGCGATAAGCACCTTCTTCTTCTGTCCGCCGCTGTACGCGGAAATATCCTTCTCGAATTGGACTCTGGAGAAATCGAGCTTCCTCAGTATCGCTTTGAACAAGCTCTCGTCAATTCCTCTCTCGACCGCATAGTGAGACAGATTGCCTTGCAACCGAGAGGTGTCCTGAGAGACATACGAAATTTTTAGCTGGCTGCCTATGCGGAACGTGCCTGTATAGACAAGTTCCTCTCCGCAGATCAGCTTAATCAGGCTGGATTTGCCGGAGCCGTTCTTGCCCGATAGCGCAATGCGATCCCCCTGCTCGATTGTAAAGCTGACATTCGCGCAAGCCGTCTTGTCTTCGTAGCGAATCGCGACATTGTCGAGCTCGACCAGTTGATGCTTGTGATAAGGAAGCTGAGATATTTTGAGGCTGTCGGCATTCTCGATATTTTTCAGCAGCTTCGATTTGTCGTCGATCGCGGCTTGCTGCCGCTGCTCGATCGATTTGGACCGCTTCATCATCTTGGCCGCCTTATGGCCGATGTACCCTTTGTCGACCTTGGAGCCGGAATTTCTCGTGCCGTTCTTCGTTTTTTCCACTTCATGCGACCAATTGCCCGTCCGCTGCGCGGCATCCGATAACCGCTTTATATCTTTGCGCAGCTTGTCGTTCTCGGCCAGCTCATAATGGTCCTGTCTCTGCTTGTTCTCCCACCATTCGGAGAAATTGCCTTGCTGGATGTCGATCCCGGTCTTGTTAATGGACAAAATATGGTCGACGCAGTGATCCAGAAACGCACGATCATGCGATACGAGAATAAATCCGCGCTTCGATCGCAAATATTGGCTGACCAGCTTCCTTGCATGCATGTCGAGATGATTGGTCGGTTCGTCGATCAACAGGAAGCTGTTCTCCTTCAGGAACAAAGCGGCCAGCAGCACTTTCGTCTGCTCTCCATTCGACAGCGAGCTGAACGGCCGGTACAGCGTCTCCTCCGGAACTTTCAGCAGCGACAGCTCGCGCATCAATTCCCAAAGCAGATAATCCGGATAGATGCGCTCCACAACATCGATCGTATTGTCGTCCCGGCTATCCACCGCATAAGGAAAATATTCGAATTGGACATTCGAAGCGATGGTGCCGCCGTATTCGTATTTGCCGAGCAGCAGATTCAGGAACGTCGTCTTGCCGCGGCCGTTTCTTCCCGTAAATCCAAGCTTCCAATCGGTATCGATCTGGAAGCTGACGTCCTCGAATATGTTATCGTAGCTGCCGTCGTGGGCAAACGTAAGGTTCGATACTTTGATTTGCGACATATGGTTATCCCCCTGTATATAAAATAAGAGCCGCAAGAAAGTTACCTTCTCGCAGCTCAAATCAATATACGGCAAATCCAGCCCGGAATAGGGCGCAGATAAGGATATTCGGGTTTGAGTGTGGAAGAGTCCGTAACTTTCTTGCTCATCACAAATAAAACATTAGCCAAGCGAGTATGCTCGCTATCGTCTGTTTTATTCCATGAATTCGTCAGCAAGAAATATTACATGCTCTTCTTCAACCCCAATCGTGAAATTACAGGTATCTTATCATACGCCTTGCGTCGATTTCAAGTTTTGTTTAAATATGCCGCTTCTTTACCCGATCAGGACGGCTCTACTCCCCAGACGAGCGTATCGTTCACATAGAGCGTTACGCGGGCTGAATCGACGAAGGCTGCCGTCGTCCCGTCAAACGAATAATCGTTAAGCTCGTTCATGTCCATCCAATCCGTTCGGCCGTAGCGGCCGTGAATTTCGCCCGTGCCCGCGCCTGCCGCAAGCAAGCCCGCTTCCGGCTTGAAGGACAGCTCTACGTACGTATCGGCATCGGCGGTCGGATGGCTCATCGCCACGAATCGGGCCGATACGTTGCCGCGCCCGATTCGGGCATAGTCGATCCAGAAATTAAAGCCCGGCGCGTTATCCTTCGTGAAATAATAACGCAGCTTCACGGTGCTCAGATCGATGGCATTCTCTCCTGCATTGCGGATGATGAAGTTAGGATTGCCGGTATTGTTCAGCGGATTCGGATCAAGCGCGCGATATTGCGCGATCAGCTTGATCGGCGACGTCGGCGTGGCCGATACCGTATTCGTCGCGGCCGTTCCGGCCGCGTTCTCGGCAACGACCTGATAGCGGTAGGTCGTGCCGTTCGCAGCGGCGCTATCCGTATAATCAAGGCTCGTCAACTCCGAGGCGAGCGTCTCGAAATCGCCGTCTTCTTCAGCCCGCAGCACGCTGTACGTCTTCGCGTCCGATGCGCCCTTCCAATGAAGCGCAACCTGCGCATCGCCCGCCTCGGCCGTCAACGCGGGCGTCTGTACGGTTCCTTCCGGCAGCCCGATCAGCCGGATATTGTCCACCGTCAACGTACTGGAGCCGGAATTGTTCTGCAGCAGTTGAATATTGTTCAGATTGTTCAGATTCAATACGTTATTGCCGTCTTCGCCCGACGGCTGATAGTCGATTCGTTTCGTAAAGCTGCTGAACGGAATGACGATCGTCGACCACGAAGTTTTCGGGGAAATCGTATATTTCCACTGCTCGCCTTCTCCATCGCCGTTCACGCCATTCTCCGCGAGCACGAGGTTGAAGCCGTTCGTATTCGTCGCTTTCACGTCGATCGACAGCTTAAGCCATTCGCTCCAATCCGACGGCAGCCCTTCTACGACGCCCCAATAGCCGGATTGCGAGCCGCTATAACGGACCTGCATCGCTTGGCCCTCGCCGCTTGGCACAATTGCCGCCTCAAGCTCGGCTTCGTTGCCGCTATAGGAGCCCCACGCTTCCTCCGCCTGATCGAAGTCTTCGAACAACAGCTCCCCATAGGCATAGATTGGCGGGAATGCCGGCGGCGAAGTGTGGCCGGGCACCTCGATATCCGGCCAAATGAAAGGTCCTTCGTTCATGATGCTGTGGACAATCTCTTCATCGAACGTGCGACCGGTGCGGTCGTACACTTTAAACCAGCCTTCGTCGTCCCATGCGGCCGAAGCGAATCCGCTGCGCGCCGCCAGATCGGAGACGAAGTCGTAATAGGTTAGCCGCGAGTCGCGATCGTTCTCTACCCTGGCGCCATATTCGCCAAGATAAACCGGTATATGACGGTTTTCCGCCCAAGCCTTGACCGCTGCGAATGCTTGGCGAATTTCCAACTGATCGCCTTCCGTTCCCCATGTACCGGTCATTTCGTGCGTGAAGGCGAACGGATCGTAGTAGTGGAACGTTGCGATCAGATTCGGATCGTCGGGCAGCGCTATATTGTAGATCAGCGACCGCCAGCTATTCCAGCCGCCCGCCCCGATAATAATCGCTCTGTCCGGGTTCGTGCTCCGAATGGATGCGACGAGCCGACTGTTCATATCGTTTACCTGACTGTCGGTCATATTGCCGTGCGGCTCGTTCAGCAGCTCGAAGATCAGATCGTGCGACTTGCCTTGGAACCGCTCGGCCACCTGCCGCCAAATACTTTCGAAGCGATCGATGCCGCTGTCGTAATCGTCCATTATCCACTCGTCGTGATGGGCGTCGATAATCGTAATCAGCCCTCTGGACAGCGACCAATCGACAATTTGCTCTACCCGGTCGAGGAAGTCCGCGTCAATCGTGTATGGATACGTCGTCATCGTATGGTTATCCCAGCGAATCGGAATACGCACATGCCGGAAGCCCGCCGCTTTGTAATCGTCGAAATAATATTCCCGCGCTTCTGTCGCCCACTCGCCTTCGTACGGAGGCTCAAGCGTATTCCCCATATTAATGCCTTGTCCCATTCTGGCAATCAGATTGTCCATGTCGGAAGCCTGCGCTTTCGCGCCGAGCGCCGGAGCGATCGACAGCAGCATGCAGACAATCAAGCCGCACATCAAGCCCTTTCTCATGAATAACTCTCCCCTTCATCGTAAATATCCGCTAACATTCAACCGAAAGCCGGCCTTTGTCCCTCCCCCCGGAACGCTTGTGCAATCCCCCCTACGATATCACGTACAGCAATGGCCATCTTATATTTTTGACACTTGTTGACTATTCTTTTGGCTACCATTTTATTGCGCCTTCCTGCGCCTACTAGTCGATCGAACGGCGAATTGCTATAATCCAATAAAAGGCTGGTACGATGAAGCTTAAGGGAGCGAGATAAATTCCATGAACGAATGGCATGCTTCATACAGATCGGATATGGCCGACGTTTTTCACACCGCTAACGCGCTGATCCGGCGCTATCCTTCCCCGTTGCGGGAGCGGGCGGAAGCGTACATGAACCGCTTCGATCCGCTGATGAAGGAAAGCACGAAAAACTACATTTGCTACCTGCTTCCCTTCTGGGTCGAGGATGCTGCGGGCATCGAGCGCGAGCAGTGCCGCAGTCTGTCCGTCGCGAACGTTTTTGTTATGCTCTACTTCTTTATTCAAGACGACCTGATGGATTGCCAGCCGGAGGATTGGAAGCATCAGCTTGCGCTCGGCAATCTGTTTCAGACGACGTATACGGAAGTATTCCGAAGCCTGTTTCCGTCCGATTCGCCATTCTGGCATTATTACCGGCAATATGTCGAGGAATGGGCGTTGCGGGTCACTTCCGCCCATGAACGGAACTGCTTCGAGCATGCGCCGGCAAGTCTGGCGGGCAAAGCAAGTCCCGTTAAGCTGGCCAGCACCGGCGCAATGCTGCTCGGCCATAAGGAGACGCGTGTTGCCGAAGTATCGGACTTGATCGATCAAGTGCTCGCCACGCTGCAAATGGTCGACGACTGGATGGATTGGGAAGACGATTTGCGCGAAGGCAGCGACAACAGCTTTATCGATATGGTCCGGCTTCAGCAGCAAATGTCCATGCAGGACGACGTGACGGCCGAGCTCGTGAACCGCTGCATCTTCACGACCGACGCACTGAGCCGGTTCGCTCGATACGCTGCCGACCAGCACGCGTCCGTCCGCTCGCATCCATCGGCGTTCGCGCATCTCCAAAGCTTCCATCAATCGCTCGTCGATCATCTGGAGGATGCTTGCCGAAGCGTCGCCGCAACGAAAAGCTCTCTGCTGCAAGGCGGCTTCGTGCATTACTTGGCCCGAACGTTGAGTTAAGCGGCAATAACCGAAGCCGGCGTATGCACGCCGGCTTCGGTATCCGATTGAATTAATTGCAGATCCAGCAGAATCAACGTTAAGCCTGCCCCGTAAGTTCTGCCTTATGTTTCTCACGCTTCGACTCTCTTCTATTGCACCGTAAGCTCGCTTTCCGTTTCCGCGGGAGAAGCTTGCGCAACCGGCAGCCGAATAATCAGCTCCGAGCCGCCTTTTCTTTTTCTCACCACAAGCTTCCCGTTCATCGCTTCGATGCTGCGCACCGCGAAGATGAGGCCGGCGTCCGTAATTTGATTCGCCAGCGGCACCTCCGGCATAATGAAGGACGTCGTAATGAACGGCTTGGCGTCGTCCGTCATCCGAATGACCGCCTGTTCTTCCTCTTCGTAAGCTTGCAGCTCAATGATTCCTTGTCCCGCCAAGGCGTGAACGCGCTGCTTCAGAATCGTAATAAGCGCTTGCTTGAGCTGCGACGATATGCCCCGGATAGGCAGTTCTCCTTCCGGACGATAATCGATCGTTACGCCTTGGGCGAGCAGCAGCGGATTCAGAATCATAACCGTTTCCCGCAGCAGCTCCTTTGCGTCCAGCATCTTGATATCGTTGGCTTCCGGCTTCGCATATTTCAAATAATTCGTAATGATGTCGTGGGCATGATCCAGCTCTTGCAGCGCTTCCCGAAGCGGCTCCGCCTCCGATGCGGTCCGGTGCCGCAGCAGTTGCAGAAACCCGCGCGTGACCGACAGCGGATTGCGCACCTCGTGGGCGACGGACGCCGCAAGCTGACTTGCCGCCTCCATCTGCTTCGATTCGAGCAACTGCTTCCGATACAGCTCCATCTCTCTTATGTACGATGCGGCCTGCGTATGCTCTTTCACATACCGCTTGCTCAACAGAACGATGAGATGAAAGACGAATCCGGTTAAAGGCCACTCCCACAAATAGAACTTGATCGGCCCCACCGGCCGGAACAGCCAGCCGATCTCCACGATGGCTATTGCAAGCGCAATCCCAAAGCCGATGCAAATGATAATCGCTTCTTTATTTCCCTCCCATGCGCTGCGCAAGCAATGTGCGATCATAGCGACGATCGATATAAGGACAAGTCCATCCAGGACGGAGTCGGATAAAAACGTATAGAGGCGGAAGAGACGGCCGTCCGTCCATTCGTTCAGCAGCGTAACGGCAAAGCCGACGGCACAGCATAGCGTCAAGAGAATCCGCCAATACCGGACGAGAGGCCGCCATGCGCTTTCCAGCAGTTGCTCGAAGAAATAAGCCGATACCGGAAGACACACGTAAATCGCTGCGTCGGTCAAAATTCCGTACAAAGCCGCGTAATCGCCGAAAAATAAATAAGGGAACGGGCAGCGCAGCACAATCAGAATGCCGATGGACATGACGACGATGCTCAGAGACAGCCAATTGCTTAATTGATCGCGCGTTAGGAAGATCGAACAGATCAGCATGACGATCGCGACGAACAGCAGCGTAATACCGAGCGTCATGTTGGGCAGGTCCTCTCTCGTATACCGCGAAGACAGCTCGTCATAAGCTCCAATCAGCGGCGCTTTACCAATACCGAGCGTTCCGCTCTCCGTCTTGCCGTATAGATACAGCGTTACGCCCGAATCGGCCGCGTGAAGCGGAACTAGAATGCGGTGATAAGGATAGGTACCGGCAGCGGTATAATCGTACAATACGATATGGTTCTCCACCAGCTTGAACCGATGTCCCGACAAGCCGTCGAACAAAATGCCGCTCCCGTTCATCAGCTCGGGCAATCTGAATCGGACGAGAAAAGCGTTCTTCCCGGCCGGCTTCTGCGGACGCTCGTAACCGGCCTGCACCGCGGCCCAGCCTTCCTCCTTCATCGCCTCGTCTTGAATGTGTTGCTCGCTTAAGTTATCAAACCATTTGATATCGAACGAAAGGCCCGAAGGTTCCGGTTCGGCAGCGCTTCCGTATGTCGTCTGTCCGCAGAACCAGGAGAACAGTAACACAAGCATTAAGCTGAAAGCAATTCGTCGTGCAGTCACAATCACACCTCCCATGCAGTAAATAGACTTCGACTCAGGCGGTTAAATGATTAATCTAGCAATATACTCGGCTAATGCACAGAATGTCTCGACAAAAATTTCCCATCGGGAGGTTAGTCCTAGTTCTTACAGTATAATATATTATTCACAAGTGACGTGAAATAGATTTTTTTAGTAGAATTTGTCGACATGCTGTGGTATAATTTTCCTATACCTCTACCAGAAAGGGTGTTTACCGATATGTCCTTATCATCAGCACAGGTCCTTCAAGCTCAAATTATTGAGAAAGCGTGGAGCGATCCGGCTTTCAAGCAGCAGTTGCTCGCAGATCCTCAAGCAGCGATTAAGGCAGCCTTCGGTTTTGAAGTTCCTGCGGACATTAAGTTGACCGTCGTCGAAGAAACGGATAACAGCTACTATCTCGTTCTTCCTTCGGCTCCTAAATCCGTTAATGGCAGCGGTAAAGCTCAAGTAGCAATGTGGTAAACAATCGAGCGCGTCAGACGTTATTCGTCTGACGCGTTGTTTGTTTTCGGGCTACTCCTCGGCTGCCGCAGCCGGCAGCCGGATGCACGCCGTCGTCCCTTCCCCGATCGTGCTGGAGAACGAGAGCGTTCCGTTCATTCGTCCGATCAACCGGAACGTTGTCATCAGTCCAAGCCCTGTCCCGTTCGCTTTGCCCAAGGAGAAATAAGCGTTGCCAAGACGATTCAGCGCCTCCTGATCCATGCCTTCCCCGTTATCCGAGACCAGAATAACGATCGATTCATCCTCCTTGTATGCGCTCAATCGGATTCGTCCTTCTCCGTTCAAAGCTTCCAGACCGTTCTTAATCAAATTCAGCAGCGACTGTCTGAATCGATCCCGGTTGCCGAATACATACAGGCGCTCCGCCGCTTCCAGCTCCATGCTGCCGCCGTGCAGCAGCGCGAACGGCTGTAAGATTTCGCTTACTTGCACAAGCTCCTCCTGAATATTGAGCAAGTGAGGCTCCGTCTCCGCATCGTCCATCAGATTAAAATATTCGTTCATGATCGATGAAGCGCGCTCCAGCTCTTCGATTGCAAGCTTAAGATGACCGCTCTCGCGCGCTTGCTCCGCACGGGCCGCAATTTGCAGCAGCAGCTCCTTCGTCTTGCCGAGCGGCTCGTTCACTTCCTGCGCAATAGATGGCGCCAGCTCGTGAATGGCGCCTATTTTTTCCGATTGCTGCATTTGGCCGATATAATCATGAAGCTCTTTCGAATATTGGATCACCTTCTTATGGTTGTCCGCCATCCGTCTGCCCAGCAGAATGAGCAGCGAGCCGATGAACAGCACGATGCCCAGCTTCCACAGATACAAATGATACGTCTGCGCATGGAGATAGAACCAGACTAGCTCCCCCGTCCCGATAAGCGCGAAAGCGCCGATTCCGGCCGCAAGAATGCCCGCGTCCCTGTTCCCCCGCTTCGCATAGACGACGGTGGCAATTACGATCAGCGGGAATTGGATAATCATAAAGAAGCCGAGCACGGTTACGGCAAAAAATTTGTAGATCGAGAAATACTGCCCCTCCGTTAATATATTGGCGACCAGCGCTACGCACAGAAACAAGGAGTAGCCAATCTGGCCTTTCCGGAAACGGGTGAAGAATCGGAACTTGCCGGGGCCGAAAAATTGCTCGAAGAAATAAGTCAGCGCCGGCAAGAAGAAGACGAGCGATATATCGAACAGATGGTAGAACCACTCGCCAAAGCCGATAAAATACATATAAATAAACGGCTCGTATGTAATCATCATAATGCCGATCGAGAGAATCATCGTGCTGATCGACAGCCAAGGCCCCCACTGATTGCGTTTCAGAAACCATATACAAGCGTACATCACAAGCGCTACGAAGACGAAAGCGCCTCCAAGTGCGATATCTTCAATATTCTCCCTTGCGTTTAACCGTTCGATCGTCTCGTGACGACCCGTATGAATGCCGGAAAAAAGACCGGTTCGTTCGGTATCCGATTCGGCGCGAATCATAACGACGCCGCCGGACGACAAATCCGGGAGCGCGGTGACGATCCGGTATACGTCGTACGAGAACGATCGCGACGCTTTATAGATAGGTACTCCATTGAATGTAATGGTTACGTTCTGAGCATACAGCTTCGGAATAAACAGGCTTTCCTCCTCGCTGCTTGCCGGCAAGTCAAACCGAATCCAGACGGCCTTTACCTCCTTCGGCTTGACTGGCGCATCCGCCTCAGACAGCCGAACCGTGGTCCATTCCCGATTCGTCTCGCCTTGCGAACGGTCCTCCCATCGCTGCTGCCAACTGTCGATGTAAAGCGTGGCCGACTTGTCGCGGGTGCCGTCCGCTTGAACGCCGGGCTGCGCCAGGAAGAGCATGCCAATGATGAGCATTAATGATGCAAACGATGTTTTCCGCAAGTTCACTGTCAATTCCCCTCGAGTCATATGATATGAACAAATTCGACATTATTCGATTTAAACCTTCCGGATTCGATATTGTTTTCCAGTAAATTTTCCGACATTGTCGAATGGTGGTACACAAAATAAGGCCGCACGATTCGCAGTCGCGGCCCTATTCCCGATCGGATTTCTATAGCTTCTTGTAATACAGCACCGTCGCATGCAATTCGCCGTTCGCAGACTTGGCGTAGTCGGGAATCATCCCGGCTTGTATGTAACCGATAGAGCCGTAAAGCAGATTGGACGGGTCTCCCTCTCTCGTATCCAGCACGAGCAGCGATACGTCGTTCTCCCTTGCGGTCTGTTCTGCCCGCTGCATAAGCGCACGGCCAATTCCGTTGCGTCTGTTAGCCGGACTCGTCATTAATTTGGCGATTTCGGCCCGGTGCGAGCCATTCGCCTTCGTCGTGTAGTGCACTTGCACCGTGCCGGCTACTCGTTCGTTCATCACGGCAACGAGCAGGCAGACGTCCGGCTTCAGTACCGAGTTCCAATAATCCAACGCTTCCGCGCGGCTGACCGGCGGCAGGAAGCCGATCGACGCTCCGTCCTCGACCACCTCGATCAGCAGTTCGGCCAGCTCTTCGATTCGCTCCTCCAGCGATGAAATCCGTTCAATCCTCCAATGTGGTTGTTGATCCATCTCATCATCCAGCTCCTTATCGTCCCGAATTTATTCGCATACGCGCTCACTCTGATTGAGGGTACGCACATGTTGCCTATTCCTTCCCATATTAGCATAACGGCAGCCTGTTTGTGGGGCTTTGGCGAAAGCGGAGAACGGATCATGCGACGCTTTTTATAATGTTATTAATAAAATAGTGACGCTGTCCTATTACAAATCGATGTTATGCTGCATACGATAAAGCACATCACAAATAGCTCCTCCAGCGAGGAGGTGACAATCAATATGACAACGGCGCTCACAGGTTGGATGCTTTATTCGCTTTGGATCGTACTCGGCTTTATGGCGCTTGATTTTCTGGCCGGACTCTACAAGTCGCTTCGCACCGCCACATTCTCGCCTTCGCTCATTCTCAATTATTTGCAAGATACGCTCTATTACGTGCTCCCGCTGCTTCTGCTTGCCAGCCTTTCTATGCTCGATTCGACGGGATGGCTCGTGTCGGTCGGCTATTATATCGGTGCGTTCGGGCTTGCCCTTAAGTATCTGCTCGCTTTGAAAAACAAATTGTAACCGCATACAAGAAAGCTCTGGAGCGCATGCTCCGGAGCTTTCTTGTTCGTCGCGTACCATTCCACTCTCCCGTTATTTGCGCTCGTTGCAGTCCGCAACCCATGCAGTGCGTATAAAAAAGGGGCTCTCCCGAGGTCATTAATATGACTTCCAGGGACAGCCCCTTCACATTCTGCTGGAGAATAGGTCGATTATTTCGCTTGAATATAGCCTTCGGCCTTGAGCAGCTCGGCGATCAGCACGGCGCCGCCCGCTGCGCCGCGTACCGTGTTATGCGACAAGCCGACGAATTTGTAGTCGTACAGCGAATCTTCGCGAAGGCGGCCGACCGATACGCCCATCCCTCGCTCGATGTCGCGGTCCAGCTTCGTCTGCGGTCTGTTCTCTTCCTCGAAATACGTAATGAACTGCTTCGGCGCGCTTGGCAGCTCAAGCAATTGCGGCTTGCCTGCGAATTGCGACCAGCGGGCGAGAATGTCTTCTTTCGAAGGCTTGTTCTCGAACTTGACGAATACGGTCGCCAAGTGCCCGTCCGTTACCGGAACGCGAATGCATTGCGTCGTAATGTGCGGCGCGCTCGCTTTCACAATCTCGCCGTTCTCGACCGAGCCCCAGATCCGCAGCGGCTCCTGCTCGCTCTTTTCTTCTTCGCCGCCGATGTACGGAATGACGTTATCCAGCATTTCCGGCCAATCGGTGAAGTTCTTGCCTGCGCCGGAGATCGCCTGATACGTCGAGGCGACGACTTCCGTCGGCTTGAAATCAAGCAGCGCGTTCAGCGCCGGCACATAGCTCTGGATCGAGCAGTTCGGCTTCACGGCGATGAAGCCAGTGGACGTGCCGAGCCGCTGACGCTGAGCCGCGATCACTTCCAGATGGTTGTCGTTAATTTCCGGAATAACCATCGGTACGTCCGGCGTCCAGCGATGAGCCGAGTTGTTGGAGACAACCGGCGTGCCGGTGCGGGCATACGCTTCCTCCAACGCTTGAATGTCTTTCTTATTCATATCGACGGCACAGAAAATAAAATCGACTTCCGAAGCGACTTCTTCGATTTTCGATGCGTCCTTTACTACAATGTTTTTAACCGCTTCCGGAATCGGAGTGGACAGCTTCCATCTGCCTTTGACCGATTCTTCGTACGTTTTGCCCGCGGAGCTTGCGCTCGCTGCGATGCCCGTTACTTCAAACCACGGATGCTGATCGAGCAGCTCGACGAAGCGCTGCCCTACCATACCCGTCCCTCCGACGATTCCTACTTTCAATTTCGCTGACATGATCTATTCAATCCTTTCATTGTGGCAAATTTATTGTATCAAGACGGCTTAAACGTTATCAATGGATACTACTTCATGTACCTTATGTTGCGAATAGGATGCAGTTTCCATATTCCGCGAATAAAAAAATCCCACCCCCAAGACTGTATCGTAGTCTCAGGGACGAGATTATAATCCTCGTGGTACCACCCTAGATTCGCTGGCACGTCGCCGTATCAGCCTCTTCAAGTACGGCATTGCGGACGCAATGCTTATACTTTAGCTCTGTAACAGGAGCTCCTGGCACGCCACCCGCCCGCTACAGGCTTCCGGCGCGCTGCTCAGAGTCTTTGTTCAATAAACAATTCCTTGCTCCTTCTCAGCGTAACGGAGCTCTCTGTGAAAGAATTTTATTTATTTACTCGTCTCTTCATCGCATTTGAACGTTGCGAATATCGTATCAAAAAATGCAGATCAGGTAAACATAAATTTTGAAAAAAAATGAAACTTTGCATCCCTCCTTCACGAAATGCGATAATAAAGATGGCACATCTTTACAATAACAAGCTGCGGGAGGGTTTTCGGTGTCCATTGCACTTCTGATTGTCATTCTAATTGTCGTATTGCTGCTGCTGGTGCCTGTCGTATTCCTCGGTTATATGTTCGTGCTGTCGAAGCAGCCCAAGCATTCGATCATTCGCGCCCACCCTTTTCTGGGCTGGCTTCGCTACTTGCTTGAGAAGCTTGGTCCGGAATTCCGACAATATTGGTTCGATAACGATACGGACGGCAGACCCTTCTCCCGTGCGGATTTCGTCGGCCTCGTCTTCGCGGCCAAATACCGGACCGACCTGATCTCGTTCGGGGGCAAGCGCGACTACGAGAAGCCGGGCTATTACTTGTCCAATGCCATGTTTCCGAAGCTCACTCAGGAGCTGCGGGTCGATAACGACGGAACCGTGCCGGGCAAAAAATATGTTATTACGGACGAGGGCGTATTCACGCGCAAGGAAAAGATGGTCGACGATCAGGTGAAGAAATGGCTGCTTCACGACGAGGACACAATCGTCGTCGGCGAGAGGCGCAAGCATCCTTGGCGGCTGAAAGGCTTGTTCGGCGCTTCCGCAACATCGTACGGCTCCGTCGGAGAACACTATATTCAATCGACCGGCAGCGGCGCTAATCTGGCAGGCGGCTCCTGGATCAATACGGGCGAAGGCGGCGTGGCCGACGTCCATCTGGCTACCGGCGCCGATATCGTATCGCAGATCGGTCCGGGCATGTTCGGCTTCCGCGACGACGAGGGGCGTTTCTCAATCGAGGAGTTTAAGCGGAAAGCGGCCATCGATAACATTAAAGCGTTCGAGCTGAAATTCCATCAAGGCGCGAAAATACGCGGCGGCCATCTCGAAGGCTCGAAGGTGAACGAGAAAATCGCGGCGGCTCGCCGGGTCCCGATTGGCCGAACGGTCAATTCCCCGAACCGGTTCGAGCTGCTCCGCAATCCGGAAGAGGCGCTCCGGTTCGTCGCTACGCTTCAGGAGGAGGGCGGCAAGCCGGTCGGCATCAAAATCGTCGTCGGCGACCCGCAACGGCTGGAGCCGCTGTTCGAAACGATGATAAAGCTGAATATCTATCCCGACTTTATTACGGTGGACGGCTCGGAAGGCGGCTCGGGCGCCACGTACAAGGCAATGGCGGACAGCATGGGGCTGCCGCTATATGCGGGCCTGCTTATTCTCGACGATGCGGCAAGACGATACGGCATCCGCGACCGGTTCCGCATCTTCGCCTCCGGCAAGCTCATCACGCCGGACAAAGTGGCGATTGCGCTGGCACTGGGCGCCGATTGCGTCAACTCCGCGCGCGGCTTTATGATGGCCAACGGCTGCATTATGGCGCTGCAGTGCCATACGGGCAAATGTCCGACCGGCATTACGACGACCGATTCCAAGTATCAGCAGGCGCTGGCGCCGGAGGAGAAGCAGTGGCGGGTGATGAATTACATCTTGCAACTGCGCGAAGGCTTGTTCTCGCTCTCGGCGGCATGCGGCCTCGAAAGCCCGCGCGAGCTGCGACGCGAGCATGTCGTATTCGTCAACGCCAGCGGTCAGACCGCTCGCATTGCCGATCTGTTCCCTTACCCGGAAGCGACATAGAACGAAGAACCTCCGGCATCGCAACTTAGTCGTTGCGATGCCGGAGGTTTATTGTTGTGCGGATTATCTTGGCGGCGTTAAAACATTCACCGGCGAGCCGTTCAAATACGCTTCGATATCTTCCACGATTCCACGGAAAAAGCTGCGGTATGCCGCTGCCGTCACGTAGCCGATATGAGGCGTTGCGAGCACGTTCGGCAGCATGCGGAGCGGATCGTCGGCGGGAAGCGGCTCCTGTTCGAACACATCCAATCCGGCGCCGGCAATCTCCCCTCTCCGCAGCGCATCGATCAGGGCAGCCCTGTCCACGATCGGCGCGCGAGACGTGTTGATTAAGTAGGCCGTCTTCCGCATAAGACCAAGCTCGCGAGCGCCGATCAGCCCTCTTGAGCGATCGCCGAGCACGAGATGGATCGAGACGATATCGCTGCTTGCAAGCAGCTCTTCCTTGGAAGAAGCCAGCGTTACGCCGGCGAGTGCCGCCCGTTCCTCCGTCAGATTAGAACTCCAAGCGGCAACCTCCATCCCGAACGCTTGTCCGATTCGGGCGACGTTGCCGCCAATATGGCCGAGTCCAAGCAGGCCGAGCCGTTTGCCAAGCAGATCCACGCCAATCGTGCTTTGCCAGGCGCCGCCGGTTCGCAGCGCTTCATTCTCCTGCACGAGCTTTCTCGCCAGACCAAGAATGAGCGCCCAAGTCAGCTCCGTCGTCCCCTCTCCTCCCCCGCGCGTTCCGCTGACGACAATGCCTCGCTCGGCTGCTGCGGCCAGATCGATCGAAGCGTTACGCATGCCGGTCGTCACAAGCAGCTTCAATCGCGGCAGCCGCTTGAGCAGCCCGCTGCGAAACGGGGTGCGTTCTCGCATAATGACAACGATGTCACAATCCTCGATCGCAGCTACCAATTCGTCTTCGTCGTCTATATGGCGATGGAACACCTTCAATTCGACGCGGCCCGTGACGGCGGACCAATCCGCCATCGACAGCGCCACCTTCTGATAATCGTCCAATACGACGCATTTCATGCCTGCTTCCCTCGTTTCTGTGACGTTAATTGTTATCCGATTGCTGTCATCATCTCATGCGCTCCCGTTTTTGTATAGCGTTTATGAGCAGTAATCGGCTCGCTGCCCTCCGCCGCTTCGCTATTCCCGCTGCGCGACAAATCAACATCATGCCCGGTTCGCCAAGCGCATTCGCTTGCCGCCCGCCCTTCTCCGCCAGCATTGCATATACGATAATCGGATGCGGACGGGATCAGGCTGGGAGACGAGCAGTCCGGAAAGTTTCGACAGTCTAAGAACGAAATAAACGCCCTGAGAGGCGCTTATGTCGTACGAAACCTCGCGTACAGTCGAATACGTGCTTCGAAAGACTGCTTAATCGCACGCCAAATGCTGAAAAGCACTATTGGTTTAGGAATTAGGAGTCCATCCGAGAAGTTTCATTCGGGATGGAATTGTTAGCGAGTCCATTAACCGTCTGTGCCGGGCTCTTATTTCGGCAGACGTCCACATGAGGGTTCTCGGCACTTCGACGATGCGAAGAGCGCGTCCCGTTCTGCAATCCCTTTCGCCCTCCGCTAGGCGGACCGCGACTCCTTGTTCGCCGATATAAGATCGGGTGGCGTCATTTCCCGTCTCGGCGTGCTCCTGAAAGAATGAATACGACTAATATATGGCACATATCTTTCTTTATGACTAACGGTGACGGGAGTGATGCGATGAACCGGCAGCGCATTCTGATTGCTAGTCCCATTCGCCAGAATACAACCATTCTTGCCTTGTTCCTGCAGTCTTTGAGGCGTCTGCGGCAGGGCACTTGGACATGCGACTTCCTGTTCGTCGACGACAACGAAGACCCGGCATCCAGCTTGCTGCTGGAGCGGTTCGTCGCCGCCGTGCTGGAGGAAGGCTTATCGGGAGCCGCCCTGCTCCCCGGTCAACGACAGAAACGCGCGTATCGACGGGACGAGACGACGCATTATTGGGAGGATGAATTAATTCAACAAGTCGCCGCATGGAAAGACAAGTTTATTGCAACGGCGCGCGACGGGCAGTACGACGCCCTCTTCTTGCTCGACTCCGATCTGCTGGTTCATCCGGAAACGATCGAATCGCTTCTCGCTTCGGAGCGGCCGATTGTGTCCAGCATATTCTGGACCAAATGGACGCCCGACAGCCCGGAGCTGCCGCAAGTGTGGCTGAAGGATCATTATTGGCCGTGGCAGCATGAGCCAGGCGATCCATCCGCCGAAGCGGCGCAAGCCCGACTGCTGGACCAATTGCGTACCGCCGGCGTGTATGAAGTCGGGGGACTTGGCGCTTGTACGCTTATTCGCCGCCAAGCGCTGGAGATGCCGATATCTTTTGGCCGCATACCGAATTTGTCTTTATGGGGCGAGGACCGGCATTTTTGCGTGCGCGCCGCTTCGCTCGGCCTTTCGTTGGCGGTCGATACGAACTACCCCTCGTTTCATATTTACCGCGAGTCTGAATTAACGAACGCCCGCCGCTATTTGCATCGCTCGGCATCCGCCGTGCCAAGCGCGAGGCCAGCGCCGGACATCGTCACGCGCCGGTCGGGCCCACGGCTCGTCCTGTCGATGATCGCGGCCAACGAAGAAGGACGATATTTAAGCGAAGCGCTTCTTCGTCACCGGGAATATATCGACGCTGCCGTCATCATCGACGACGGCAGCACGGATGCGACAGCCGATATTATTCACGACCGGCTGCAAGGCATTCCCCTCCGCTATGTTCGCAACGAGCAGCCTAAATTCGCGAACGAAATCGAGCTGAGAAAGCAGCAATGGGGTGCAACGATTCAGTTGAACCCGCAATGGATTCTCAATTTGGATGCGGACGAGTATTTCGAGGATCGATTCGCTGAGGAAGTCGGAAGCTTGATCGATGACGAGGCCGCTCAAATGTACTGCTTTCGTCTATACGATTTCTGGAACGAGACGCAGTATCGGGAAGATTCCTTTTGGCAGGCTCATCGAACGTATCGCCCTTTTCTTTTAAGGCATATAGACGGGTTCTCGTACGAATGGAACGAGGCGCGGCAGCATTGCGGGCGCTTCCCTCGCAATATATTCGAAGTGCCGTCAACACTGTCGCCGCTTCGGTTAAAGCACTGGGGATGGGCCCGGGAAAGCGACAGGCAAATAAAAGCGGCGCGCTACGCAAGGCTCGATCCCGACGCCCGATACGGTTGGAAAGAACAATACGACTCCATCCTCGATCCTTCTCCAAGGTTAATCGATTGGCAGGAACATGCGGCAGTAGCTCCGTTGGTTAACCATCCGACAGCATGGAAGTGAAAGAGGTGATTGGAGATGGGCAATTGCTCGATTCCGGTAACGTCGGCTCAGGTGGAAGCTTTAAAACAAATACTTAGACGACTAGACGAGCTTGTCCCAATCGTGCTTACTTCGCCAACGCCTGCAAGCGTAGCCCAATTAAACGGTTTAATGCGCGAGCTGCGAACGCTGGTGCTCGATATCGATTTCACGGTTCCGGAAAGGGCAACGCTGCTTGCATTGCTGGAAAATATAATTACGCTGATCGAGACGAATCCGTTCTCTCCGCTTGGAACAGCCGTGCTTCTCGAAGATTTGTTAAATGTACTTGGGGCGGTCGTATTGCTGTTGGGCACCTCCCCCGGCAAGAAAGATACGCTGATCTGTCTCATTCGCTTGATTCAGCAGAAGCTGGCCGTCGTCTTCGGAACGTTATCCGTCTCCGGCAGCACCGGCCCGACCGGTCCTCCCGGACCGCCGGGACCTCCAGGCGATCCTGGGCCTGTCGGGCCAGCGGGAGTGGCAGGCCCTCCCGGGCTTGTCGGGCTTGCCGGTCCTCCCGGTCCTCCCGGTCCTCCGGGTCCGGCGGGTGCAATAGGAGCGACAGGCGCCACCGGAGCGAATGGAGCGGCTGGATCTACAGGGGCGACAGGCGCCACCGGAGCCACGGGGCCGGGCGTTGGCGTCACTGGGGCGACCGGCCCGACGGGGCCTACGGGAGGAACAGGCACATCCGGATTGACCGGTGCAACGGGAGCGACCGGGGACACTGGAGCGACGGGATCAACAGGCCCTACCGGGGTGACCGGTACCACGGGGGTTACGGGTGCGGCTGGGCTGACCGGGGCAACGGGTACTACGGGGGACACTGGAGCGATGGGGCCTACTGGCCCTACCGGTATTACCGGCACCACGGGCGTTACTGGAACGACCGGGCTGACCGGAGCAACGGGTACGACCGGGGACAACGGTGCGACGGGGCCTACTGGCCCTACCGGTGTTACCGGTACCACGGGCGTTACGGGTGCCACGGGGCTGACCGGGGCCACAGGTACTACGGGGGACACCGGAACGACGGGGCCTACTGGCCCTACCGGTATTACCGGCACCACGGGCGTTACTGGAACGACCGGGCTGACCGGAGCAACGGGTACGACCGGGGACACTGGAGCGACGGGGCCTACTGGCCCTACCGGTATTACCGGTACCACGGGCGTTACGGGGGCGACTGGAGTGACCGGAGCCACAGGTACTACGGGGGACACCGGAACGACGGGGCCTACTGGCCCTACCGGTATTACCGGCACCACGGGCGTTACTGGAACGACCGGGCTGACCGGAGCAACGGGTACG
>Ga0160452_100139_pt1 | contig 88576 bp, 83 predicted proteins | sample HID1971I_E6MG_FD_108230 | JGI IMG/M metagenome (GOLD analysis project Ga0160452, IMG submission 108230) | Enriched millipede-associated microbial communities from UW Madison campus, WI, USA - HID1971I_E6 MG | ecosystem: Host-associated > Arthropoda: Insects > Digestive system > Unclassified ...
AGGCGGCATCCCGCATTATGCACGAGATGGCGACCTTCGAGAGTGCTGGCGTATCCCGGAGCGAAGACGACTGATACAGATGCTGCAGACAGGGAGGAGGAGCGGGATGGCGATCCTGATTACGGGCGGCGCGCGCAGCGGCAAGAGCGACTTCGCCGAAGCGGCGGCCGCGCGGCTGGCCGACAGAGGCGTCTATGTGGCGACGCTCGAGCCGCTGGATGAGGAGATGCAGGAGCGGATGGCGCTGCACCGCCGACAACGGGCAGCCAGTGGCTTCGATTGGCAGACGCTCGAGGAGCCGCATGCGCTGACTGCGCGACTGCGAGAGCTGGCGGCAGATGCCGGGCATGAGGCGATGCGCGAGAGCGGGCAGGCGACAGATGCCGAACACGAGGCGGTGAGCGAGGGCGGGCAGGCGACAGATGCCGAACACGAGGCGGTGAGTGAGGGCGGGCAGGCGACAGATGCCGAACACGAGGCGGTGAGTGAGGGCGGGCAATCGGCGGAGGACCTATGCAGGCAGGATACAGGTCTCCGGCCAGCGGCCCCGTGCAATCCACGTCCGCCGGTCGTACTCGTCGACTGTCTGACGCTGTGGCTGACCAACCGGATGCTGGCGCTCGAAGGCGCGGGTGGCGTATGGGGCGAGATCGAGGCGGCGACGCTTGCGGCAGAGATGGACGAACTGGTCGAGCTGTGCGGCAGCTATTCGCTGCCGCTCCTGCTCGTCACCAATGAAGTCGGCGGCGGTCTCGTGCCGGAGTATCCGCTGGGCCGCCGCTTCCGCGATGAGGCGGGACGGCTCAATCGTCGCCTGGCAGCAGTATGCGACCGTGTCTATCTGGTGACGGCGGGCATCCCGGTCGAGCTGAAATCAATTGCTGCCCGCCTGGACGAGCTGTGATCGGCTACTCGCTGAGCGAGGTCGCACTCATGATCGCCGCTGCCATCATCGTCGACTGGATCGTCGGCGAGCCTCGCCGTCCAGTCCATCCGGTCATCCGGATCGGCGGCGCTATCAAGCGGCTCGAGGGGCGGCTCTACCGGGCAGCGGATGCGCCGGCTGTGAAGCGGCGCAAGGGACTGCTGCTGGCTATCGCGATCCCGGCTGCTGCCGGGATCGCGATGGCGGCGACGGTTGCGGCGGCGCAGTGGCTGCATCCGTGGCTCGGTTATGGCGTCACGGTCTGGTATATCTCAACGACGATTGCGGTCAAGGGGCTGAAGGACGCAGCCATGCTCGTATACGGGGCGCTGCGCGAGGGCAGGCTGGCGGAGGCTCGCGATTATACGGGTCGCATCGTCGGTCGCGATACGGCAGCGATGGAAGAGCCCGATGCGGCGCGGGCGACTGTAGAGACCGTCGCGGAGAACACAGTCGACGCGCTAGTGGCACCGCTGTTCTGGGCGCTTCTCGGCGGCGCGCCACTGGCGATGCTGTACCGGGCGGTCAATACGCTCGATTCGATGGTCGGCTACCGCAATGACCGCTACCTTGACTTTGGCAAGGCGTCGGCGCGACTGGACGACGCCATGAACTATGTGCCAGCCCGTCTGACGGGCTGGCTGCTGCTGGCAGCGGGGCTGATGCTCCCGGGCGCGTCGCCGCGGCGAGGCCGCCTGGCCGTCCGGGAGCATGCGCATCGGCACCCAAGCCCCAACAGCGGCATCCCCGAGTCGGCGGTGGCGGGCATGCTCGGCATCGAGCTGGGCGGACGCAACATCTATTTCGGCGTGCCGAGCGAGCGGGCCCGCCTGGGCTGGCCGCTGCGACCGCTGGAGGCCGAACATATCCGCCTGTCCGTGCGGCTGTTGTACGGTGTCAGCATCATCTGTGGGATCGGAGGGATCGCTTTATGGTGGGCAAGCGGGTCATAGGTTGGCTGTCCGAGCTTGTGCTGGCGCTCCAGTTCCTGACGCGTCTGCCGTTGCCGCTGCAGCCTGAGTTCACAACGGCAGCGGCAGCTCGCAGCGTCACCTGGTACCCGCTGGCGGGCTTGGCAGTCGGCTCGCTGCTGACGCTGGCTGCCTGGCTGGCGTCTGTGCTGCTGCCGACGCTGCCGGCGGCTGTGCTCGTGCTGATCGCCTGGGCTGCGCTGACAGGCGGACTCCATCTCGACGGCTGGATGGACACGGCAGACGGCGTGTTGAGCCATCGCAGCCGCGAGCGGATGCTGGAGATTATGCGGGACAGTCGAGTCGGCGCGATGGGGGTGATCGCCGGCGTGCTGCTGCTGTTATTCAAGCTCAGCCTACTGGCAAGTCTGCTTGAGCCTCGCTTCGCTGGCGATGCGCTCATATGGCTCGGAGTGATCCCGCTCTGGAGTCGCTGGTGGATGAGCGTCGCCGTCATCGGCTGGCCGCGCGCCCGCGTCGACGGCGGCATGGCCGGTCTGCTCGTCGAGGTCAAGCGGCGGCAGCTGCTGCCGCTGACGCTGCTGGCGTTGCTCGGCAGCGTCTGTTGGCTGGCGGCGTGGATGCCGCTCGTCCCCGCGCTCCTCGTCTCGCTCGCGGCGCTGGCCGTGGCCGCTGTGACGGGAGCGGCAGGCGCGTGGTGGCTGACGCGCAAGCTCGGCGGGCTGACCGGCGATACCTATGGCGCGCTTAATGAAGGGGTCGAGGCGCTGCTGCTGGCTGTGGCTATTGCCTACTTGGGCGGCTGAATCTGGCGACAGGGTAGGGCTAGAGCTGGGAGGCCCTCATCGAAAGGAGAAGGAGGCGGAAGGATGGAGAGACGACAGGATAAACCCGAGGAACTGACGAGACTGGAGCAATACGGTCATGGCGGCGATCTGCGAACCGCGGCGGAGCTGTACGGCCATGCGCCGGACACTTTCCTCGACTATAGCGCCAACATGAACCCGTACGGTCCGCCGAACGGAGTGAGGACGGCGATCCTTGCTTACGCCGAGCGGATCGCAGCGTATCCGGACCCCGCTGTGCGGGAGCTGACAGCTCGGATCGCCCGGCAGCATGGCATCGCAGCCGAGTGCGTGCTCGTCGGCAACGGCGCCGCCGAGCTCATCGAGCTGGCGGCGCGGCTGGCGGGCTCAGGAGCGACGGGACTGGCTGCGCCTTGCTTCGGCGAGTATGCCGACGCGGTGCGCAAGGCGGGCGGCCGGGTCGATAGACTGGAGCTTAGCCCGGACGATGGCTTCGCGCTAAGTCGAGAGCGTCTGGCGAGCAGTAGCCTGCAGGTCGATTGCTGGCTGCTCGGCTCGCCCAACAATCCGACCGGCACGCTACTGGAGCGTGATGTGGTGGCGGCGCTGCTGTCGCGCGGCGATCAGGTCATCCTCGACGAGGCGTTTATGGACTTTGTGCATGATGCCGAGGCTTACTCCTGGCTGACAGAGGCGGCCGAGTCGGAGCAACTGCTGGTCATCCGTTCGATGACCAAGTTCTATGCTGTGCCGGGCATCCGGCTCGGCTATATCGTCGGCTCGCCGCAGCGCATCGCGGCACTGCGCGAGCTGCAGACGCCGTGGAGCGTCAACTCGCTGGCCGAGGCCGTCGGCTGCGCCGTACTCGAGGACGCGGCCTATGCGGAGCGTACGCTGGCGTGGCTGCCTCCCGAGCGGGCTCGGCTGATCGCGGGATTGCGCCAGCTCGGGCTGACGGTCTTTGACAGCGCCGCCAACTATGTGCTGGTCCGCATCCCCGAGTCCTGGCAGCTATCCGTAACTGAGCTGCAGACCGCGTTGGGGCGGCGCGGCGTGCTGATCCGCGACGCCTCCCGCTACCCCGGCTTGTCCGAGGGCTACCTGCGCCTGGCTGTGCGGCTGGGGGAGGACAACGAGCGGCTGCTGACCGAGCTGGAACTGGTATTGCAGCGCTATCAGAAGGAGGCGGAGGCGGATGACTGAGCAGGTCGCTGCGCCGACGATCATGCTGCAGGGCACCGCTTCGGATGTCGGCAAAAGTCTCTTGACCGCAGCGCTATGCGCCATCCTGACCGCCGATGGCTGGCGCGTCGCGCCGTTCAAGTCGCAGAACATGTCGCTCAACGCCTACGTCACCTGGGACGGCAAGGAGATCGGCCGCGCGCAAGGGATGCAGGCGGACGCCTGCGGCATCCTGGCGACGACCGACATGAACCCGATCCTGCTCAAGCCCAAGGCCGATATGGTATCGCAGGTGATCGTCCACGGCCGACCGCTCGGCGATTACGAGGCGCGCGCGTATCGCGAGGACCTGTTGCCCCAGGCGGGTCAGATCGTCCGCGAGGCGCTCGGCCGCCTCCGCGCGCAATACGATGTCGTCGTGCTGGAGGGGGCGGGCAGCCCGGCCGAGATTAATCTCAAGGACCGCGATATCGTCAATATGCGGATGGCCGGGTGGGCCGATGCGCCGGTGCTGCTCGTCGCCGACATTGATCGCGGCGGCGTGTTCGCCTCCATCGTCGGTACGCTGGAGCTGCTCGAGCCGCACGAGCGCGATCGGGTCGCGGGCTTTATCATCAACAAATTCCGCGGCGACCTCTCGCTGCTGCAACCCGGACTCGACTGGCTCGAAACGCGTACCGGCAAGCCTGTGCTGGGGGTTGTGCCGTATCTTGACGGTCTGGAGTTGGAGGCGGAGGATTCGCTGTCGCTGGATACGGCGTTGCGCGATGCTGCTAGGACGGACCCGCGCGAGCCGGGAGAGGCGGGAGCGCGATTGGAGATTGCCGTCGTCCGGCTGCCGCGCCTGTCGAACTTCACCGATCTCGACCCGCTGGCGGCCGAGCCGGATGTCCGGCTGCGCTATATCGAGGTGAATGGCACGTTGGGGATGCCGGACGCGGTCATCCTCCCGGGCAGCAAAAACACGATGGCCGATCTGGCCGTACTGCGGGATGCTGGACTGGCCGATCAGCTCTGCCGCTATGCGGAGCGGGGAGGGCGGGTGCTGGGCATCTGCGGCGGATACGAGATGATGGGAGCGACGCTGCGCGATCCCGAGCATACGGAGTCCTATGTGACGGAGCAGCCGGGTCTGGCATGGTTCCCTTTCGAGACGACCTTCGCCGCCGCCAAGCGGACGGTCCGCGTCAGCGGCGAGGGCTGGCTGCCCGGGCTGGAGGGAGTCTGCGCGGTGGAGGGCTATGAGATCCACACCGGACAGATCGAGATGCCGCCGGGCGTCATGCGACCCTTCCTGGTGAGGGACAGCCGCACGCCCGAGGCGCCGCTGTCGCCCGAGGGAGCGGCATCTGCGGATGGGCGGATCTGGGGCACCTTCATTCACGGTATCCTGCACAATGATGGGCTGCGTCGAGCCTGGCTCAATACGATGCGGAGCGAGCGCGGCCTGCCGCCGCAGGCTGTAGGCTTCGCCTTCGGCGAGCGGCGGCAGGCGGCGTTCGACCGGCTGGCGGAGCATGTGCGACGCCATCTCAATCTGACCGCCGTCTACGCACTGCTCGGGCTCGAGCCGCGTACAGCCGCTGACTCTGACAGCGGGCAGTCGGCTCCCGCGTTGCGATGCGACGTCGAAGAGGAGAAGCAGCCATGAGCGCATCCCGCCGCCGCTCCGCCAGCGTCGACCGCGACGATGCCGCCGAGAGGAGCGCCCGCCGCCGCTCCATCAGCATCGCCTGCGCCGAGGCCAACGAGAGGAGCGCTCGCCGAAGTTCCATCAGCGCTGCCTGCGCTGAGGCCAACGAGAGCAGCCGCCAGAGCTCAGCCAGCACAGGCACAGCCTGCTACGACTCCACAGTTAGCGAGGACTCCGCATCCCGAGAGGACTCTGTCTGCGAGGTCCCCGCCCTCTTGCTGCTGCGCCACGGGCCTGCGGCATGGAACGATGAGCGCCGCTATCTCGGCTGGACGGATCAGCCGGTGACGCCGCATGGGTACGCAACGCTTGATCCGGCGAAGGCATGGCTGCAGGGCCGTCCGCTGTCAGGCGCAGTCTCCAGCGACCTGCTGCGGGCGCGCCAGTCGCTGCGCTACGCGGCCCCCGACATGGCGGCTGACGCTTCATGCGACCCGCGCCTGCGGGAGCTGAGCTTCGGCGATTGGGAGGGGCTCACCTATGAGGAGTTGAAGGACTCAGATATCTATCGCCGCTGGCTGGACGATCCGGCATCCGTCGCGCCGCCAGGCGGCGAGTCGTTGGCGCAGCTCCGCAGCCGCATCTGGGGCTGGTTGTCCGAGCAGTCCCTCGCAGACAACGGGCCGCCGCTGCTGGTGGCGACGCATGGCGGCACGATCCGGATGATCGCGGCGCTGCTGCGCCCGGGGAGCGACTTCTGGTCGCTCGATGCGCCGCCCGGCAGTCTGCATGCCGTATACGGGACGGGGGGCGGCGACATCCGGCGCGTGCTTTGACTGTTGCGCTGCTTGCTTTACGAGGCGGCTATCGGTTCGCTCTTTTCGCTTATTGCCGCCCCGACGAAGCAAACTTAAATAAACCTTTAAGAAAAGCTTAATCATTCTAAACTCTTGCCAGCGGACGGGACAATCGGAGGGGCGTTGGTGTATAGTAATACAAAACCCTGCTGAATCAAGGAGCTGCGCCAATGAACAACAACCGCCGGATATTGATCGTCGATGACGAGAAGGAAATCGCCGAGCTGATCCAGATCTATCTGCAAAACGAAGGCTACGAAACGGAGCTTGCCCATAATGGCGAGGAGGCGCTCGAGCGCTTCGCGAGCAGCACCTTCCATGCGGTCGTGCTGGACATTATGATGCCGAAGCTCGACGGGCTCGAGGTATGCCGCAGGCTGCGGCGGGATCAGACGGTGCCGATCCTCATGCTGAGCGCCAAGGCCGAGGATATGGACAAAATTATGGGGCTGATGACCGGCGCCGACGATTATATGGTGAAGCCGTTTAACCCGCTCGAGCTGGTGACGCGGATCAAATCGCTGCTGCGCCGTTCTTTTCAATACAATACGACGCCAACCACCGACAAGTCCTCCGAGCATACGCTGCAGATCGGGCCGCTCAAAATCGACAAATCGACGCATGGCGTGCTTGTGAACGGGCAACCGCTCCATCTGACCTCCACCGAATTTAATATTTTGCATCTGCTCGCCAGTCACCCGGGTCGGGTGTTCAGCGCCGAGGATATTTTCCAGCATGTGTGGAAGGAAAAGTATTTCGAATCGAATAACACAGTTATGGTCCACATCAGCAAGCTGCGGGACAAGCTGGAGCAGGAAGCGGGCGACAAGCTGATCGTGACCGTATGGGGGGTAGGCTACAAAATTGAGGGGTAATGTGATGGTCTGGATGGTCGTCCGCCTGATTTTCTCCTTCATCGCCAGCGCGGTGCTTGGCGTAGCCTTGATGTTCGCTACGCTGATGCTTGCGGTCCAATTGTCCTCGCGATTCGATATTTTGAATGGCATTGCCCGCGCGCTGGAGAGCGCAATTGGCACTCAGGCCTTTATGGTGCTCGGCACATTGTTCTACTTTGGGCTGGTGCTGACCTTCTTCGAGTGGCGCAAATACCGTTATCTGGCCCAGGTGCACCGGGCGGTCGGCGAGATCGCTGAGGGACGCTACGATCGTAAGGTGCCGGTAAAAAACAACAGTGAAATCGCCGAGATCGCGGTTAGCGTCAATCTGCTGGTCGAACGGCTGGTGAGCAGCATGGAGGAGGAACGGCGGGCCGAGCAGGCCAAAAACGAGCTGATCACCAATGTCTCCCATGATCTCCGGACGCCGCTTACCTCCGTGATCGGCTACCTGGGCCTAATCGAGCAGGATCGGTATCGCGACGAGGTCGAGCTGCGACATTATGTTCAGATTGCCTATGCCAAAAGTCAGCGGCTTAATGTGCTCATCCAGGATCTGTTCGACTATACGCGTCTTCGTCATGAAGGGGCGTCGCTGAAGCTGGAGCAGCTCAACCTGGTCGAGCTGCTGGGCCAACTGCTGGAGCAATACCGACTGTCGATGGAGGAAGCGGGGCTGCAAGCCAAACTGCAGGCAGAAGATAAAAGATTGCTCATCCCGGGGGATACCGGCAAGCTGGTCCGTGTATTCGAGAATCTGATCTCCAATGCGGTCAAATACGGTAGCGGCGGCACCAAGGTTGACGTCTGGCTCAAACGGGAAGCGGGCTATGCGGTCGTCGACATTACGAACGACGGCGAGCCGATCCCCGAGGCCGATCTGCCGCATATCTTCGACCGCTTCTACCGCGTGGACAAATCGAGGACCGAAAGCTCTGGCGGCTCGGGACTTGGGCTCGCTATCTGCAAGAGCATCGTCGAGCGGCATAGCGGCAAGATCGAGGCCATCAGTCGGAACGGCGAGACGACTTTTCGCGTTCGTTTGCCCGTGGTCGTCTGAAGCACCCATATGTTCTCTTTATCCCGCGTTGCGAGGCTATGTTGTCGCAGCGTTTTTTTTTGAATGAAATTTGTTGTCCCGCCAAAGAACAGCGAATACCTCGGCTCATCGCTCTGCGATGAGCCGTTTCATATAGCGACGCTTCGGCTGTCAAACCACGAAACGCGCTGACTCGCCAATGAAGACGACAGTCGTTTGCGCTTCGAACGCAACGTTTTCGATGATGATGGGCGTTCTGGCTAAGATCGTATCGCCATTCAAGAAAAGAGTCAGCAGTTGCTCGTTGATACGATACAAGCTGCCCTCCTGCAAAATGCCGTTAATAAACAGGTTCGTATAGCCGTTCGAACCGATCCCCTCAAATAAGGCGACCGGCAATCCATTATCGTCCGTAAATTGGCTGGCGGGAATAACAACCGTGGAGGTTAGATTGTCGGGAGGTAGATAGAAATACCGGTAAGCCGTCGGTATGATGTTGACCGCTGTAACTTCCCCTGGCGGTCCCTGCGGTCCTGTCGGCCCGATAGGCCCAACAGCCCCGGCAGGTCCAACCGAGCCGGCAGGTCCGACAGCCCCCGCAGGACCTGCCGCCCCCGCAGGCCCCGCAGGCCCCATAGGCCCCACAGGTCCAACCGGCCCGGGCAGTCCGGAACCTGCAGGCCCTCGCATGCCTTGAGCTATAGCTTCTCCTTCATGTCCACGTGTCTCTTCCTTGCACGGCTTGGCTTTGTCGCAGTATCGGCTTCCCACGGGATGTTTTTTCAGATTGCGAGGATGACGCTTGCCGCATTTTTTCTTTCTGTACGCAGCATCCGCTTGCTTTCTTCCGGGTCTACAAGCGGCAGGACGGGCTTTTCTTTTCGAACGGGCAGCTTTTTTTTGAGGTTGCTCTTTCAAGCGTAGTTTTTTGTCCCGGACAGCAGTGCAAGTCAACTCCAGCACCTCCCATTTCAAGCTTGCATATTTGTATAAGGTATCTTATGTAAATAAATAGTGGGGCGAGTGGATAAGTATCCAGATCTGCGAAATGTACGCTGCCTAAATGCCACAAACTAGTAAAATAGCCGTCTCCTCATCGTTTTCATAGCATTATATAATAGGAGTCGAATCCACTTTCGACGCATTTGAAGAGAAAGGAGATGAGTGTATGCCGGTTATAAAGCCAGTTTTCACTGCTACGTCTTCAGCTCCTGTAGCAACAGGCGGCACAATCACGACTTCAGTTAATCCGGTTGTATCGAATTTTTTTGCAGTCGTTACGGCAGCAATGATCGGGGCAACAGACACGACCATACCAGCAGCGAGCTTTACAGATGATGCCGATGCTCCTGTCGTTGCCTTGCCCGCCATTACAGCTTCTGACACGGTCAGCATCTACGTGAACGGCGTGCTTCAACAAAGCTCGCTGTCCACGCTGACAACCGCCAGCCTGGTGCTGGATACAACCGACTTGCTGGAGGGGACGCCCGTCTCAATCGAGGTAGCAAGCTTTGCGAATGCAACCTCCGATATGACGGTTCCGCCTACGATTTCTGCACCAACGATTACAATTAATAGCTAAGAGGAGCGAACCGCGGGCACGCCCGCGGTTCGTCTCTCCTACATAATGCGTGACCTCAACGTCATCAAGCGCGTGCAACACTTGTGTGCGAATATCTGCCAGATAGCGGTCCAGCAGTGCGATATAACAGGCCCCTTGGTCCAGGATGAGCATGACCGTTATCTGCTATTGGCGGATATCGTCAGTCGCAGATATGGTGTATACTGGCTGGTACGGGACTGGGTTGCTGGCGGCGACTAACGGTCATAGTAGGCTTGACGTTATGGAATGCCAAGCGTCGATAGCGTTAGAGAAAGGATCGATCGAAGCAATGAAGGAGAGCAAAAGCAACAACAGACCTGCGGAGCTGCCGATCATGGCGATGCTGCCCGAGTTAAAGCAGGCGCTGCGGGATCGTCCCGTAGCGGTGCTCGCAGCGCCGCCGGGTGCGGGCAAGACGACGCAGGTGCCGCTGGCGTTAATGGGAGAGCCGTGGCTAGAGGGACGCAAGATCATCATGCTGGAGCCTCGGCGACTGGCAGCCCGGACGGCAGCCCGCTACATGGCGCAGACGCTGGGCGAGTCCGTCGGAGGCAGGGTCGGCTACCGCGTCAGGGGAGATGCGCGCGTCGGTCCGAGCACAGTTATCGAGGTGGTGACCGAGGGCATCCTGACGCGGCTGTTGCAGTCTGACCCGGCGCTGGAGGAGTATGGCATCGTCTTGTTCGACGAGTATCACGAGCGTAGTCTGCAAGCTGATCTGGGACTGGCTCTCTGCTTGCAGAGCCAGCAGCTGCTGCGCCCGGACCTGCGGCTCCTCGTCATGTCCGCGACGCTCGATACGGGAGCCGTCTCTCGACTACTCGGCGATGCGCCGATCGTCGAGAGCGCGGGGAGATCCTATCCGGTGACAACGCACTACTTGAGCCTCCCGGCCAACGGTCCGATGGAGTCGCTCGTGGCGCGACAGACGATCGAAGCGCTGCGTGCGCATGCCGAAGGCGATGTGCTCGTCTTCCTGCCGGGAGTGCCAGAGATTCGCCGAGTCAGGGAGCGGCTCGCCGGTCCGGAGCTGGCCGGTGTCCATGTGACGATGCTTCACGGCAATCTGCCGCTGGAGGTTCAAGATGAAGCGGTCAAGCGTCATCCGGCAGGCAAGCGCAAGATTATCCTGGCGACCTCGATTGCCGAATCGAGCGTGACCGTCGAGGGCGTGCGCATCGTCGTAGACAGCGGATGGTCGCGGAGCTCGCTATTCTCGCCGCGTACCGGCATGTCGCGGCTGGAGACGACGAGAGTGGCGTTGGCCTCGGCAGACCAGCGGCGAGGACGCGCCGGGCGGCTCGGACCCGGTCAGTGTTATCGGCTATGGACCGAGGAGGAGGAGCGGCAGCTCGCCCCAGCGATCGAGCCTGCGATCCGTCAGACCGAGCTGGCATCGGTCGCGCTGGAGCTGATCGCTTGGGGCGTGCGGGACCCGTCCGAGCTGAGCTGGCTGGACGCGCCGCCCGAGGCTGCCTATCGCCAGGCGCTGGAGCTGCTGCGACAGCTGGGCGCTGTCGATGCGGCGGGCCAACTGACCGCCCATGGTCGGCGGATGAGCGAGCTGCCGCTGCATCCACGGCTGGCGCATATGTTGCTCGCTGCCGACTCGCTTGGCTATGGCGAGCACGGAGCTGTCCTCGCAGCTCTGCTCCAGGAGCGTGAGCTGCTGCGGCCGCTGCCGGGAGCGACGCTCTCGGCCGACCTGTGGCTGCGGGTACAGGCGATCGAGGGCAAGGCGATAGCGGGATGCGAGATCGATGAAGCGATCGTGCAGCGGGTCCGGCAGGAGGTCGGACGCTTGTGCCGCGAAGCCGGCATTGCGATGGGCCGACGCCCGGCCTGGGAGGAGCGGATCTGCGGGATGCTGGCTGCGATCGCCTATCCTGATCGGGTCGGCCAGCGGAGGAGTCAGGGAGGCTACCTGCTGAGCAGCGGCAGGGGTGCCGCGCTCGCGCGGATCGAGCCGCTCGCGCAAGCTTCGTACCTGGCGGCCGTGCATCTCGACGATCAGGGGAGCGAAAGCAGGATCTTGCTGGCTGCTGCGGTTGCAGAGACGGACATGACGGAGGTGTTCGGCGACCGAATGGTTAGGGAGGAGAGCTATATCTGGCAAGAGGAGCAGCAAAGCGTGCGTGCGATCGAGCGTCGCATGCTCGGAGCGATCGTATGGCAGGAGAAGCCGCTCCAGCAGCCGGACCCTGCGCGCTACGCGGAGGTGATGTCGCGGGCGGTGCAGCGGCATGGCCTGGACTGGCTGCCATGGAAGAAGGCGCACCGTCAGCTCTTGCAGCGCATGCAGTTCATGTCGAGGCATGCTCCCGACTGGCCGGATGTGACCGAGGCGCATCTGCTCGATACGGTCGAGGCCTGGCTGCTCCCCCATCTGTATGGCAAGCGCAGCAGAGCGGAGCTGCAGTCGCTGGCGCTCGGCAGCATCCTGGAAGGGATGCTGGATTGGTCGCAGCGGACCGCGTTGCAGGAAGAAGCGCCGACTCATGTGCGGGTGCCGAGCGGCTCGTCCATCCCTGTGGATTACAGCGATTTGGATGCGCCAGCGATCTTCGTGCGTCTACAGGAGACATTCGGATGGCTTCGTACGCCGACCTTATGCCATGGCAAAATCCCGCTGACACTGCACCTGTTGTCTCCGGCTCACAGGCCGGTGCAGGTCACGCGGGATTTGGAGAGCTTCTGGAAGGAAGCTTATTTCGAGATCAAAAAGGATCTGAAGGGGCGCTATCCTAAGCACTACTGGCCGGACGACCCGCTGAGCGCGACCGCCACGCATCGCGCGAAGCCGCGGAGCTAGCTAGCCCAGGCTCCTGGCTTCGAGTAGGCGATTTGCGAGATTAGGCCAGCTTGCCGGAGAGCGTAACTGCAAACGGAGGGCGTAACTGCAAAAATACACTTAAATGTCATGAAAACATTTGAAATGCATCCTTTAACTGCGAAAGTGCACTTAAATTGCTCCTATTCGTCTGAATACGATGATATAGCTGCAAATAACTGCACTATTGCAGTTAAATGCGTGGTATACGCCGTTTTTCTCGGGAATAGATGTATTTTCGCAGTTAGCCGAACGCTGGCCTCACTGGCGTCGGATCCCACTGGCGCTCTACCGCCCGCGACGTCCTCGACCGGCGCTGCCTTGGCCGCCCCGCGTGCCCGGGCGTCCGCCGCCGCCTCGGCTGTCCGAGCGTCCGTTGCCGCCTCTGGCATCCGTACGCCCATTGCCGCCCCGGCTGTCCGAGCGCCCGTTGCCGCCTCTGGCGTCCGTACGCCCGCCGCTGGCTCGTGCATCAGATCGCCCTGCGCCTGCGCCGCCCCGCGAGTCCTGACGTCCGCCGCCGCCCCGGTTGTCCGAGCGCCCAGCAGCCCCACGGCTCGATGACACGGAGCCGCCGCGCCCGCCGGAGCCGCGCTGCGGCTTCGGATCGGGGCCCGTGCCCCAGCCCCGGTTCGCTCCGCCCGCATCTGCCCTTGCTTCGCCTGGGCTGCCTTGCTTGCCTCGTTCTTGCCGCTGGCCTTGCTGGCGGCCTTTTTGCTGTGTCTGCGCGCCTCGGCCGCCCGGCCGCCGCTCGCCTCCACTGGCCGCCCGCCGACCGCGCTCGCCCCCGCCGGACGTCCGCCCTCCGCGCCCGGCCGACTCCGGTCGGCTGCCGCGCCGCCGCTCCGGATCGGCGTCAGCGTTCGCCGCAGTCGTCGCCAAGCTGCCGTCGATCCGCATGCGCGTCAGCGTCTGGTGGATGCCGCGCTCGATGCCTTGCAGCGTCATACGATCTCTGGGCGTCGCCAGCGTGACGGCTTTGCCAGTCTGTCCTGCACGGCCTGTCCGGCCGATCCGATGGATGTAGGCTTCGGCATCATGCGGGATGTCATAGTTGTACACATGCGTGACGCCCTCGACATCGAGCCCTCGAGCTGCGATATCCGTCGCCACGAGGATCTGCAGCTTGGCGCTGCGGAATCGCTTCATCACTTGCTCGCGCTTGGCCTGGGTCAGGTCGCCATGCAGCTCGTCCGCCGGCAAGCCTTGCTCCTGGAGCGATTCCGTCAGCTTCTTGGCACGGATTTTGGTCCGGCAGAAGGCTACCGCCAGGTAGGGATTGTCCTGCTCGATGAGCGTTACCAATGTCTGCAGCTTGGCGCGGTCCGTCGTCTCGACGACCACCTGCTCGATCGTATCAAGGGTGACGTGAGTGCCGCGGATACGGGTATCCTCCGGGTTGGACATATAGCGTGCGGCCAGTTGGCGCACGCTGTCCGGTATCGTCGCCGAGAACAGCATCGTCTGGCGGTGCTTGCTCGTCTGCTCGATAATCTCCTGGACCTCGGACAGGAAGCCCATGTGGAGCATTTGGTCGGCCTCGTCGAGCACGAGCGTCTGCAGCTTCCACAAGGTGATCGTCTCCCGCCGCAGGTGATCGAGCAGTCGACCCGGCGTGCCGACGACGATCTGCGCCGCTCCTTGCAGCTTGCGAATCTGCGCCTCCACATCTTGACCGCCATAAGCGGCGAGCACCGAGCAGCCGACGGCTGGGGCGAGCTTCTGAATTTCCTGGGTGATCTGGATGGCGAGCTCGCGTGTCGGAGTGACGATCAACGCTTGCACATGGGGGGACTGTGGCTGGATGCGCTGCAGGATCGGCAGGGCAAAGGCGAGCGTCTTGCCCGTGCCGGTCTGCGCCTGGACGATAATATCCTTGCCGTCCAGCGCCTGCGGGATCGCCTGCTGCTGAACCGGCGTCGGCGACGTGATGCCGTGTTGCTGGAGCAGCGCGACTAGCTCGGGTTGTATGGCTAAGGTTTCGAATGTATTGGACATGCATAAGCCTCTTTTCTTCTTTGTGCCTTGACATCCTTATAGTATACCATATCCCGCTTTGCTTGAGTGGAATAATTGGCCAGGGAGCTGGCAACAATACCCGATATCCTGCGCATCTCGCCCTTGATGCGTCGTATGGAGGGAATGAGACAGATGATTAAGGCGAGCTTGCTCGAAATTATAAAATCCAAATGGTTCTCGGGGCAAAAAAAAAGGATGACCAAGCATCTTAACGAGCGTTTTCAATCCAAGCTGGACCGACTGGAGGAGGTCGAGATTCCTTCCGCGCTGGCAGATTCGTTGACCAAGGTCAAGGACGTGCTGAAGACGAGCAACGACCTTGTCATCCGGGAATTTTATCTTGGACGCCACCTGCCATCTCGGGCTGCCGTACTGTTCATCGATGGTCTGTCCGACTCCCGAGTAACCGACGAGTTCATCCTCAAGGCTGGGATGTTCGATACGAGTCTGGAGGCGTTGCGCACGGACAACGGCGGAGAGCAGAATCTGGAGCAGCTCGAGGACGATCTGCGTCGACTCGGCATCCCGATCAACGAGCTGGAGGTTGCCTCCAGTCTCAAGGAGGTCGTCTATGCCGCCTTGACCGGCGACGCGGCTGTGCTTATCGATGGCGTGCCGCGAGCGTTGACGCTAAATACGAAAGGCTGGGTCCAGCGGGGGATCGAGGAGCCAAGCACCGAGTCAGTCGTCCGCGGACCGCGCGACAGCTTTACGGAGACGATCCGCACCAATACGGCGATGATCAGGCGTCGGCTGCGCGATCCTAATCTGTGTGTGGAGAGCATGACCGTGGGACGGCGCAGCGTCACGGATATCGCCGTCATGTATCTGGAGGATGTCGCCGACCCCAAGCTGGTGGAACAAGTCAAGCAACGCATCAACGGCATCGATATCGATGCGGTGCTCGAGAGCGGCTTTATCGAGCAATTCATCGAAGACCATCATATCAGTCCGTTCCCGATGATCCAGAACACCGAACGGCCGGACAAGGCTGTCGCCAACATTCTGGAGGGCAGAGTAATCATCGTCAGCGACGGCACGCCGTTTGTGCTGATTGCGCCAGCGGTATTCGCCCAGTTTTACCAGAGTCCGGAGGACTATTACGAGCGCTTCCTGATCGGCACGCTGATCCGTCTAATCCGGATCATCAGCATGGGGATGGCGTTGCTGCTGCCCAGCTTGTACATAGCCTTCAGCTCCTTCCACCCCGAGATGATTCCTTCCCGCCTGGTCATCGCGATGGCTGCGGGCCGCTCGACCGTGCCCTTCCCGTCGATCATTGAAGCGTTCCTGATGGAGGTGACCATGGAGATCCTCAGGGAAGCGAGCGTACGCTTGCCTGGTCCGATCGGTCCGACGATCGGCATCGTTGGCGCGCTTGTCGTCGGTCAGGCGGCCGTACAGGCAGGCATCGTCAGTCCGATCATGGTCATCATCGTCGCCCTGACGACGATCGGTTCGTTCGCATCGCCGAGCTACAGCGCCGCGATTGCCCTGCGGATGCTGCGCTTCCCGATGATGATCGCAGCCTCGTTGTTCGGACTCTATGGCATCATGCTGCTGATGATCTTCATCATCGTTCATTTGTGCACGCTCAAGTCGTTTGGGGTCCCGTATCTGTCGCCGATGACGCCGATGAATCTCAATGCCAATAAGGACACATTCATACGTGCGCCGCTGCAATGGATGTTCAAACGCCCCGAGCCGTTTCAACCCCAGGATTCGATTCGGGTAGGCGATACTTCGGTCGAAGTGGACAAGGAGGGGGAGTCGAACAATGCCACGCAAGGATCAAAACAACCCGAGCCCTCCTAGGGCCGCCGATCGGGGGGGAGATAAGGGGACAAAGGGCGACGCCTCCAATATTGCCCAAACCTCCGAAGGCTCTGTTATCAGCGAGCGTCAATCGGCGTCGATGATCGCTAGTACGATGATCGGCGTCGGCGTCATTACTTTGCCTAGGGTTGCTGTCTCCTCATCCAACCAAACGGGCTGGATCGGCATCGTTGTGGGCGCCTTGGTTGCTATGGGACTTACCTGGATCATTACGAGGCTCGGCATTCGCTTCCGTGGACAGAGCATCGCCTTGTATGCTGCTGAGCTGATGGCGCCAACCCGTCGGCTGCTCTGGCTGGGCAAACTGCTTGCACTGCCGTTTCTGCTGATGTTGCTCGTATATTGGGGATGGGCTTCGGCGTTGGTCGCCCGAATGTTCGGGGAGATGGTATCGACGACGATGCTGCCGACCACGCCTGTCGAGGTCATCATTTTGACGATGCTGGTGGCAGGCTTTTATCTGACGATGTATGCCGTCGAGGTACTGGCACGCGTCAACGAGATCATGCTGCCGCTCATCGTCATACCGATCCTCATCATCGCCGTCTCCTCGTTTCAGAGTGGCCGTCTCGAGAATCTGTTCCCAATTTTCGATATGGATTGGAAAATGTTTTTTATGTCGAGCACGATTATGACTGCTTCGTTACTTGGCTACGAGGTGATGCTGTTGTTTTCGGCTCATGCGAAGTCTTCACCAAAGCTGGTGAAGAGCAATGTGTTCAGCATTAGTATATCTGGCTTTTTGTACGTGCTGATCGCGATTGCGGGCATCTCGGTGTTCGGGTATGAGGAGCTGAAATTGCTAGCCTGGCCGACACTGGAGCTAGTCAAGACGACGGAGGTTCCGGGCCTTGTCCTGGAACGGATGGAATCAGCATTTCTTGCCGTATGGGTAACAGCGGTATTTACGACGCTAGGCAATTATTACTATGCCACCGCGCTTCTTCTGAAGCAGATTCTTCACCTCAAAAGCCATCGCCTAATCTCGTTGCTGTTGCTGCCGGCTATGTATTGGATCTCCCTGCGGCCAAACAATCTACAGCAGCTCTTCCAAACCCAGACCCGAATTGGCTGGCTCGGGATGGCGGGAGCGTTGGTGCTGCCGTTATTTTTTGGTCTGTTAGGCAAGCTGCGGGGCAAGACGCCGCTCGAGTCCTCCACAGCGAAGGATGCGAGCAAAGGGGAGGGCGCAGACGGATGAGAAAGATAAGCAATGCGCTTGTTGTGCTCTTGACAGCTTCGCTGATGATCACGGGCTGCTGGGATCGCCGGGAGATCGAGGAGCGCACCAGTGTACTCGCCATCGGACTGGACGTGGTCGAGGACAAGCCGGAACTGCTCTCGGTCAGCGTACAGATTCCGGTGCCGCTGAAGATCAGCAACTCCGGCGGCGGAGCGGGGGGCGGCGACGGAGCTGAAGCCATCACCGTCATGGAAGCGCAAGGCCGGACCGTACTCGAAGCGATCCAGGTGCTGCAAAATCGATTGAACCAAAAAATCTTTTTCGGCCAAACGCGGGTGTTGGCCTTCGGCGAAAAGCTGGCGCGCAGGGGGCTGCGGACGATAACCGACCCCTTCCGCAGAGATCCCGAAATCCGCCGGCTGCTCTGGCCGATCGTTGTTAAAGGCAAGGCGAGCGAGCTTCTGCGATCGAAGCCAAGTCTGGAGCAGATTCCGAGCGTTTATTTGATGTCCATGTTCGATAACGGTACGAAGCTGGGGACGATTCCAGACATGAACTTGGGCAATTTTTTCGTCGATCTGTCGACTACCGGGCGCGAGCCTTACTTGAATTATCTGGAGATCAATGGTCATGAACTGATTTGGAGCGGCGTTGCTCTGCTGCGAGGGGATCGTATGGTGGGGAGACTGACGCCGGAAGAAACATGGCAGTTGCTGCGCATCGACGACGAAAAGGATGGCGGGGATCTCATTTTTTCATTTGAGGGTGATGATGATCGACTGATTACGCTCAGCACCGAGCTGATCAAGTCGCGTAAAGCCTTCACTTATTTGCAAGATCGTGTCAAAGTGCATTACGATGTCCATATGGAAGGGAATTTACTGGAAAAAACATTTGGTCAAAACTTGTTTGATGCGCGAGATATTCATTTGATTGAGTCAGGGGCCAATCAGTTCCTCGAAGAAAACGCCAAGCAGATGATTAAAAAGCTGCAGCAATACAACACTGATGCGATGGGGATCGGAACGGAGCTGCGGGCTTTCCATCCAAAGATTTGGAAAAAAATAGAGTGGGCCAGCGCGTTTGCGGAAGCGGAGATCACGGTCAGCTTCCATTTTGAGCTACGCAACACAGGCAATGAGATCGAGTGACGGCAAAACGGGGACTTTTTGCATTTTCAGCGGGAGGAGGATTAAGCTATAATAGGGGCAAACCACCAGGTTGCTCTTGGCAGCAGGAAGAAAAGAGGCGTGAGATGCAGGTTAAGGAAGACAGGCGCTTAGTCGAGGAAGCGGACCGCTTCCTCAGGCAGTATTATGCCGAAGCGGGTTTGACGGACGGCGCACTGGCGGCGCGCCTGCGCCAGGTGCGCGAGGAGATCGACCGCTCCGGCACGTACCGGCACACGGAGGAGGAGCTGGCGTATGGCGCCAAGGTCGCCTGGCGCAACAGCAATAAATGCGTCGGTCGACTATTCTGGAGCAGCCTGAACGTCAGGGATGCGCGGGAACAGGTGCAGGAGGACGAGATCTTCGAGGCACTGTTCCAACATATCCGCCTGGCGACCAACGGGGGCAGGATACGACCGACGATTACCATCTTTGCGCCAGCGGCGGCCGAATCGCCGCGCGTACGGATCTGGAATCACCAGTTGATTCGTTATGCAGGCTATGAGACGCCATCGGGTGTTGTCGGCGATCCGAAGTCGGTCGCTTTTACGCAAATATGCATGGACCTGGGATGGCGCGGCGAGGGTACGCCATATGATGTGCTGCCGATCGTCATTCAGCTCGGCGATCAGCAGCCTTGCTGGCGTGCCGTGCCCGCCGAGCTCGTCCTAGAGGTGCCGCTCCGGCATCCGGGGTTGCCCGGGTTGGCCGAGCTTGGCGTTAAGTGGTACGCCGTGCCAATGATCTCCGATATGTCGCTTGAGGTCGGCGGGATCGTCTATTCGGCGGCGCCATTCAATGGCTGGTATATGGAGACGGAGATCGGCGCGCGCAACCTGGCCGATACGGATCGATACAACCTGCTGCCGAGGGTCGCCGAGCTGATGGGACTGTCTACGGAGAGCAATGTCACCTTATGGAAGGACAAAGCGCTCGTCGAGTTGAATATCGCAGTCCTCCATTCCTTCAAGACCGACGGCGTCAGTATCGTCGACCATCATACGGCAGCGGAGCAATTCCTCCGCTTCGAGCAGCAGGAGCGGGATGCCGGACGCCCCGTCACCGGCAACTGGGCGTGGCTCATCCCGCCCGTGTCGCCGGCGGCGACGCAGATCTTCCATCGCAGCTACGATAATACGATCATCAAGCCGGCTTATGATTATCAGCGTTGCCCTTATCATACTTAATTCATGCCCGCACGCCTGCCGCAAGATCGACATACAAGGAGGGTGAGCGATGGCATTCGGCATTACCCGGGCAGAGATGAATCGCTGGAAGGAGCAGGTGCAGCGAGGGGATATCGCTTACTTGACCCATTACTGGCTCGATCCGAGATTCCCAGGCATCCGCACCGTGACCAAGGTCGGCTGCTCCGATCTGGACAAGCTTACGTCCTGGTGCGAACGCTACAATCTCGATCCGCGATACATCCATCGCAGACAGCCGTATCCCCATTTCGATCTGATCGGTCCTATGCAGCGCGAGATTTTGCTGCTGGAGCGTCAGCAAGACCAGCTTCAGCGATTTGGCCTTTTATAGACATGCAACCATGGAGGAGAGCTGATGAAGCTCTCTTTTTTTGCCAAGCGCACCGAGGCGGGGACGGGCTCCGCGCTTGTCCGTTTGTCGTGCCTGCTCCCAAGTTGGTATACTGGAGTTACCATATAGAGGAGGGAGAGGAAACGATGAAGCGATGGAAGCTTGTGCTTGTAACCGCTGTCGCCGTCTTGCTGACCGCATGCGGTACTCCTCAGGCGGAGAGAGGGAGCGACGATCCGCCGCCGTCAAGCGAGACATCGGAGGTTAACAACCAAGATATGGACAAGCAATCGGGCGACTATGAAGTGCTAGCCGAAGGGCTGCAGGCCCCTTGGTCGATTGCGCTGGCAGAGGAAGCCGTCTATATAAGTGAGCGGGACGGCAGCATCGTCCGGCTGATCGGCGACAAGCTCGACCGACAGACGTTGCGGCTGACAGAGCCGGTGCATGCGGCCGGCGAGGGCGGCTTGCTCGGGCTGCTGTTGGCACCGGACTTTGAATCGACGGGACGGGCATATGTCTATCATACGTATCTGACTAGCGGCTCGATCTATAATCGGATCGTCGCTATCGAACAGACCGAAGAGGGGTGGCAGGAGACTGACGCGCTGCTCGACCACATCCCTGGCGGCGCGACGCATAATGGCGGTCGTCTGGCCTGGGGAACCGATGGAATGATATACGCGACGACCGGCGATGCGGGAGATCCGTTGCTCGCCCAGCGCCTCGATTCGCTGGCAGGCAAAATCCTCCGTATGACGTCGGACGGAGCGGTGCCGGACGATAACCCCTTCGCGGATTCCTATGTGTACAGCTATGGACATCGCAACCCGCAAGGGCTCGGCTGGAGCCAGGAGGGGGGGATGTACAGCTCGGAGCATGGGCCTAACGCGCATGATGAGCTGAATCGGATCGAGGCAGGAGCCAATTACGGCTGGCCGGAGGCGAAGGGCGACGAGACAGCCGAGGGCATGAACCCGCCGTTATTCCATACTGGAGCCGATACGCTTGCTCCCTCCGGACTGGCCGTACTCGAAAGCGGAGAGATTCTGCTGGCGGGACTGAGAGGCGAAAAGCTCGCAAGGTTCGGCGAGACGGGAGAGCCGTCGGGGGCGCTGCTCACGGGCGAAGGCCGCCTGCGCGATGTCGTCGCAGACAAGTCGGGAATCTATGTATTGACGAACAATACAGATGGCCGGGGGCAGCCTGGCGAAGCTGACGATCGATTGCTGCGGCTCCCGTCCCCTTGAGGTATATGCGCTGCAAATGTCGGCGTTCTTGTTTTCTCCATAGGATTGGAGTATCCTCACAGAAGAACAAAACAGCATGCTCGAGCAACGCGAGCTAAAGGAGCAGACCATTTATGAATGACATTACAATTCTTCATGCGTCGATGACGCATTCGCCAGAGGATGGCTATGTGGGCAAAGTCCAATTTCGAGCGGAGGGCCACCGCGACGCTTATGAGATCGCCTTGCAGAGCAAAAGAGGGAAAGAGTGGTCTTACGGACTGTTTTTCGTCGATACCTCCGGTCGGGAGGAAGAAATATTCCAGATGGAAGAGCGACTGGAGGAGGATGACGAGCTGTTCGACTGGCTAACGCAAACAGCCATGGATGCAGGGAGCAACCCGACCTAGAACAGCGACGCCATTATTTAGAAGTCAGGGAAGTGAAGAGATGGACCCTATAGACAGCAGGAATCGTCTGGCCAAGCAGGATCGCGGCCAACGTCTTATCCGACAAGGTCGCGAACGTTTTATCCAGGAGATGCATCAACAGCTGGAAGAAATCGAGTCGCTGATGGCACAGGCTGTAACACATGCGCATTTGGAGAGCAGCAGAACCCTGTACCGCAAGTTCCACACGATGAAGGGAAGCGCCCCTGTGTTCGGGCTGATTCGGATTGGCCAACTGGCCGAAGAGCTTCTGCTCATCTGGGATTGGGCCGATTGCGAGTCGGCCGATGTCTCGGCGATTCCAGAGGCGGTCGCTCGCAGCTTGAAGCCGATGGAGCGGCTGACCATGGAATATGACGTCTGCAAAAAAGAACTGGAGCTGGATTATTCCGGCATCAGCAAGGATCGTCCCACGATGGCTGGCAGTCGTTTGCTAGTTATCGACGATGAAGATGCGCTTCGTTCGTATTTATATCGCAGGCTGGAGCTTGACGACTACCAGGTAATGGAGGCGGCAACGGTCGATGAGGCCAAGCGTTTGCTGCATGAGCATCATTTTGATCTGGTCATTCTGGACTTGATGATGCATCCTCAATCCGGTTATGCGTTGTTTGAATTTTTGAAGGAAGACCCAACCTTGAAATGGTTGCCGTTGATCGTGCTCTCTGGAAGGCAAGATCTGGAGGATAAAATGCAATGCCTTTATCTCGGCGCCGATGATTATGTAACCAAGCCTTTCCAATACGAAGAATTGGCGGCGCGCATCTACAGCTTGCTGACACGCAGCAAAACGTACGAGCAAATGGCTTTTCGCGATCCGCTTACGGGCGTCTATAATCGTCGTTACCTGAATCATCAGATTCATTCGGAACTTCAGCGTATTCAGCGCTACCCTTCGCCAATTTCGATTGCCTTCATTGATATTGATTTTTTCAAGCGCGTCAATGACAAGTACGGCCATGCGGCAGGCGATCAAGTGCTGCAGGGTCTGGCCAACCTGCTCAACCATCATTCGAGAGTGACCGATCTGATCGCCAGGTACGGGGGCGAAGAGTTCGTCATCCTGATGCCGGGGACGACCGAGACCGAAGCGGAGCATCTCCTGCTGAAGCTGCGCGAGCTCGTCCATATCCAGCCTGTAGCCAAAGTAAACCAGCAATCCTTTCAGGTAACCTTCTCCGCCGGGATCGCCCAGTGGAGAGAGTCGATGACGGCCGAGACTTGGCTGCAAGCGGCGGATGCTGCGATGTACAAGGCCAAAAAAAACGGTCGCGACCAGGTCGCCATCGGCACGTCAGAGGATGAGCTGGCCGATTCGCCGCAAATTCATCTGAAAACGCTGTTGATTGCCGATGATGATGAAATTTTGCGCAAAATTCTCGTCACTAATTTAAGTCACTTGCCAGTGCGAATTTTGGAGGCGAGCGACGGAGAACAAGCTCTTCATTTATTAAATCATCATGTCATCGATGTCTGCATACTGGACGGAGTGATGCCCAAGATCGATGGCCTGACGCTGCTGCAACGCTATAAGGAAACCGCCGATCCACGCACTGGCAAGACTAAAGTGATCATGTTGTCGGCCAAGCGCAAGCAAGATGATGTCGTAAAAGGATTATTGCTGGGCGCCGATGAATATATGGCCAAGCCGTTCTCCATTGTAGAGCTGGAGCTCCGGGTCAAGCGAATGCTACAGTAGCATACCCTGACGGAAGCCGCAAAAGCCTCAGCATCATTATCCATGTATCAGCGCATCCCCCTGCGGGAACAACAAATACGGGACCTGAAAAGCTGGTCGTCTAGGCGAGTCTTTTGAAGTCACCACTATTTGAGGAAGGGATGATGAGCTGTTATGAAACGTTTGTCGCTGAGCTTTGTGATCGTAGCTTCTCTGATGCTGATGTTGGCTGTGCCCACCTTTGCTGAATCTTCGCATATGACGAAGAAATCGAACGCTGGGGTCGAGATGAATCAAACGACTCGCGGCATGAGCAATGACGGGATGAACGGCACGATGAACAACCGGGCTGCCGGACAAAACGGATACCATACCAGCAATCGCGTCAATGCTGACACGACATACAGCACGTATGGCACCGACGGCAATCGCGCTTATGGCATGAATAACGGCCGCTACCGTACAACTGCTGCCGATGACCGCCGCATGGATTGGGGCTGGCTCGGTCTGCTTGGTCTGATCGGTCTTGCCGGTATGCGCGGCAGAAACCGCGAAACGCACTAACCAGGAGCGGATAGCTCACGAATGCGCCCCGACCGAGCAGGTCGGGGTTTTCGTATGGTATAATAGGCGCGTACCGACTGTGCAGACCTAGGAGTAAAAGGAGGCAAACCGAACAATGGAGCAACAACAATCCCCGCAGGTTGAACGGGCGACCTTCGCCGGCGGCTGTTTCTGGTGCATGGTCTCGCCCTTCGAGGAGCGTCCAGGCGTCATTGAGGTCGTCTCAGGCTATACCGGCGGCCATACGGAAAATCCGACGTACGAAGAAGTATGCTCGGAGACGACCGGTCATGCCGAGGCCGTGCAGATTACTTACGATCCGAAGCTGTTGAGCTATGAAGAGCTGCTGGACTTGTACTGGCGTCAGATTGACCCGACGGACCCGGGCGGTCAGTTCCACGATCGCGGCGCATCCTATCGGACGACGATTTTCTACCACACGCCGGAGCAAAAACAACAGGCTGAGGAATCCAAAAAACGTCTCAAGGAGAGCGGCGTCTTTTCAAACCCGATCGTCACGCCGATCGTTCCGGCCGGACCGTTCTATCCCGCCGAGGACTATCATCAAGGGTATCACCGTAAAAATACGATTCGATACAAAATGTACCGGCATGCTTCCGGACGAGATGGCTTTATCGCCAATCATTGGAAGGACTAAACCTTTTCGCACCCGCAGGGTGCGATTTTGGCATTTACACGTTTTTCTTGGCAATTCCTGCGCTTGCTTGCTATAATGGGATGATAATGATAATCACTATTGTCATAATGATTTCAAACGGGATCGTTTGAAGGGAGCGGAATAACGATTATTATGGACGTTCATTATCCGTTGTTTGGCCAATATTTCAGACTCTTTGAGGTTGACGAGACAGAGCGTCAAGTACATTATGCATCGCCGATGCGCGATATGCAGCAGGTAGAGAGTCTGAAGCCGTTTTTGGCAGAGTATGCGCGGCATATTAAAGCCACGGAGACAGATGTCGCTGCGGCCTATCTGAGCAGCTACTGCACAGGGCTGTTACTGTCCTCACTATATGCGCTCTCAGCCTGGAATCGGTCTGTGGATCTGACCCCGCAGCGCCTGGCCGTCTTGATCGTCCAGGAGGCCGACTATGCGTCGATCCGACTTGAGGTGGACGAATTTACAGGCGTTGCGGCTCCGGTGGACGTCGAAGAGCGCAAACGTTGGGTCGAGACGCAGCTCACGGAGATGATATCCGAGACGCTGCGACCGATGATCGATGCTGCCGCGGTGGCATCCGGGCTTAACGCCAGATTTTTGTGGGGCCAGATGACGGCTCGCGTCGGCTACTATGTCGAGTATTTGTTGGCAGACGCTGATCACGAGCCGATCCGCAGCAGATTAAGCGAGGATTACAAGCTGTTGCTGGAGCTGGAGGCGTCGGTGTTTGGTCAGTCTCGCAACCCGTTGGTGGCCAAGGCACGGTACGTCGATCATTGGCAGGAGGGCGGCAGTCCGCTCCGGATGAAGCATGTCTGCTGTCTGTATCACAAGACCGAGGGCGGCGACTATTGCTACACCTGCCCGAAGATGAAGGAGAGCGAACGTGCAGAGCGTTGCAGCGAGCTGCGCGAGCGCTATGCCGAGACCGCTACCTCTTAAAGCCCGCCATGGTTAAAGCCGTTCCCATTAGGTCTGTGGACCAAAGGAGCGGCTTTTGCACATTCAGGCATCCTGTCGGCCATAGCTGCTGGCGTATCGTTTCATCCGCCGGAAAGTTTTGGGGTCCAGCTTGCGCAACGGATGGAACTGCGGATGGTTGGAGTTGACCTCCAGCACCCATAGACGCTCCCCCTGGTCGTAAGCGAAATCGATGCCCAATTCATGCATGCCTTGGCGCTTCCGGGACAACGTGTGCGAGATTGCGAGCGACGCATCGGCCAGCTCCGCTTCGCGCCTGCGCTTGCCCGACTCCGACCAGCCTTTCTTACGCATCCATTTCGCGAGGGTATAGATTTTGCCGCCCTGGTAGTAATTCGTGACGATCCGGTTCGGCTTGCCAACCTTGACCATGTAGCCGGTACACGTCCAGGATTGTCCCGGCTTGCGTTGGACCATCGCGCGGATATCGTAGGGCTTGCCATCGACCGTGTCGAGCGCGATCGCTTTTTGGATGATCAGCTTACGCCCTGGTTGTTGTTTTTTTACGTACTTGTAGACAGCCGATCGTGTCGGCAGATACTCTCGCCGCTGCTTCCGTTTGGAGGAGACGGACAGCTCATAGCCGTCGGCCAGACGGGTAAGCTTGCAGATGCCGATCCCCATCGAGCCGATGTCGGGTTTGATGTAGACGGCTGCATGCCGATTCGTCATCTTGCGCAGATTGGCGAGCGTAAAAGCGCGGGTCGATGGAATGAATCGGCGCGTAGCGGGATCTGCGCGCAAATATCGGCATACCTTCAGCTTGCCGCGAATATTGCGACTTGGATATTTTTTCTTGTACATTGTTCATCACCCCATGGGTTACTGTATGTAGGTATGACGCTTAGATTTTGGACGTATGCTGATTAGAGAGCAAAGGGGCGTCAGCCCGCCGGTCAGGAATTGACAAGGTGGGCGACGTACATCACAATATATAGACACCTGTTATGTTATGGAGGCCACATGTCGACTATAAAGGAAGGATACCGGACTCTCCGCCTGCCATCGGCATCCCCGGAAGCCCATCTTGCGGATGGGCAACGACTGCAGCTGATGGAGCCGGAGTTGGGAACACGCGCTATCAGAGATGTCGTCATCGTCAAAAATGGTCGACTTGTATGGCGTTGGCATGACCGGGGCTCGGATCGCATCGCCGCTGTCTACTCCTGTACCAAGAGCATCGTCTCGGCATTGGTGGGGATTGCAGTCGACGACGGACTGCTGAAGCTCGATACGCCGATTGCCCAGTACTTCGAATGGTTATATGACGACCAGGACGAGCGGAAGAGTGCGATTACGGTCCGGCAGCTGCTGACGATGACGCCCGGGCTTGCATGGCCCGAGTTTGACAAGCCGTATTTCCGGATGCGCCGTACGAGCGATTGGGTCGGATTTATTACGAAGCAGCCGATCTCCCATCCGCCCGGGCAGACCTTTGCCTATAACTCTGGCTGCTCTCATCTGCTCTCGGCCATCCTGACCCAGCTGTACGGCGAGCCGGCCCAACTGTTGGCGGAGCGGCGGTTGTTCACCAAGCTGGGCTGCCGGGCTATACGCTGGCCTCGTCATGGCGGCATCAGCGAAGGCGGAGCGGGACTGCAGATGGCTGCCGAGGATCTCGCCAAGTTTGGTCTGCTCTATCTGCAGAAGGGACAGTGGGAGGGCGAGCAGCTGCTCTCGCGCGACTGGATCGAGCAATCGACGGCGGTCCAATCCCGAGGCATGCCGCAGTACCAGCCGTCGATTTACGGCGAATACGGTTACCACTGGTGGGTGTCATCGGCTTCGCATAACGGCTGCTGCGATTTTTATTTTGCGCTCGGCTACGGCGGGCAATATCTGTTCGTCGTCCCGGAGCTGGAGCTGGTGGCGGTCATCCGCAAGGCGGTGCAAGGCAAGGGTAAAGCGATGCTGGCCAAGGAACTGCTACTTGATTACATCATCCCGGCTGCGGGTCATGCACCTTAGCGTCGGCGGGAGAGGAGCTGAGGACAAGTTGCGCATCGTAGTCGTATCGGACACGCATATGCCAGCCAAGGCAAGCCATCTGCCCGAGGCGCTTACGCTCGGACTGCAGCAGGCGGATTTGATCCTTCATGCAGGCGATTGGACGAGTCTTGACGTCTTTGAGCAGCTCATGGGCTATGCGCCAGTCTATGGCGTCGCGGGCAACAATGACGGAGCGGAGCTGGTAAAGCGCCTGGGCTACAGTCGGGTCGTCGAATGCGCGGGCAAACGGATCGGATTGGTGCATGGCCATGGAAGGTCGGGGACCACAGAGCGGCGCGCGATGGACGCCTTTGCGGGACAAAAGGTGGATGCGATCGTATTCGGCCACTCGCATGTGCCGCTTTGCAGGGAGCACAACGGCATTCTTATGTTCAACCCGGGTTCTCCTACGGACAAGCGCAGGCAGCCATCTTATTCCTATGGCGTGCTGCAGTTGTCCGGGGAGCGTCTGCAAGGCAAGATCGTCTATTTCGACAACAAGCGTTAGAAGGGAGGAGCTGCCATGCATCCGGACTTCATCCGATTGCGGTCGCTGGAGGGCGATCTGAAGCTGTCGCAGAAAAAAAGCAGCTATGGCGTGACCGTCTCTACACAGGAGCTGGTCTTCCACAAGCCGCATGTCAATTATCATATCAAGCTGGCGGATATCGTCAGCATCGTACCCTTCGAAGGACAGACCGAACGTCTCATCGCCCACAAAAACAAGCGCGAGGACCACGCCGAATATATAAGCGCTACACCGGACACGGAGCAATACCGGCTCTATGTGCGCGCGGCAACGCTGCATAACCGCAGCGGTCTGAAGGCGCTTGGGACGATGCAATTTGTCTTCCCGCTGCACAAGCGGATGATGGAGCTGATCGCCCGCTATAGCGGACTCAAGCGTTTCGCCGAGTAACGCAGCAAGCCGCCGTCCCTGTGGGGGACGGCGGCTTGGTGAATGCAAGAAGGCAACAATTATTGCATGACGGCTCGCATATGCTCTACCGTGATCGACCAGTGAGAAGCGGTCCAGTATTTTTGGCCGTCTCGCAGCAGGATAATTTGCGGCGACTCGTGCTTGACGCCTGTATCCTCGGCGATCTGGTTGGACACTGGCCGGGACTCGATGACCTTGACGAGGGCATAGGTTGTCGAATCATCGGGATGCGCCTCCAGGTATTGCTCGAATTCGGACAATGCATTGGCGCTGACCGGGCAGGTCGTGCTATGTTTGAAGATGACGACCGGTTGCTGCTTGGATGCGTCCAGCAGCTCGTTCCACTGCTCCAGGGTATCGATTTCTTTGTAAGTTGCCATTGGCGATTCTCTCCTCCTTTTCGTACAGAAATCGTACCTTAATCATAAACGAGATGCAAGTTGCAGCCTTCCTCAAAAAGCCGAAGAGGCACGGGATCGAAGCTGTAGACTGCACTTGAAGTATAAACTCAAGGAGGTATGAGCCATGAATCTGATCGAACATCGCGGCTACCAGATCCAGCTGATCGACGCCCGGGCGTCGGACAAGGCCGTGTTTCGCAGTCTGATGCAGATGTACCTATACGACACGAGCGAGTTCAACGGCCAAGATCCGGATAGCCACGGCCAATACGATTACCCGGATCTCGACCATTACTGGACCGAGCGAGGCAGAAACGATGAAGGCCGTATCCCGATCCTGATCCGGATCAACGACTGTTTGGCCGGGTTTATGCTCATCAATCGGTTCAGCCTATTGTATCCCCACGATTCGACAACGCGTAATCTAGCGGATTTCTTCATCATGCGCAAGTGGCGGGGCAAGCGGATCGGACGCATCATCGTCAAGGAAATCTTCGATATGTTCCCGGGACATTGGGAAATCCGGCAGCAACAGGAGAATGAGAAGTCGCAAAAGTTTTGGCGATCGGCGATCGGCGAATACACCAACGGCAGCTTTAAGGAAACCTTGCTGAGTGATGAGCGTTGGCAAGGGCCGGTCCAGCAATTTTCCAACTTGACGCGGATTACTTGAGCCGCTGGACCGTCTGATCGACCCGGGGCACACCCGACGACGAGCCTGGCGGGCGATAGAGGCCGCCTGAGCCTGCGAGCAAGGCGCTCAAGACGCAGCCTACCAGCAGATAGAGCGCGCCGTCGCAGCCGAACAGCTCGATCCCTAGCGCAACACAGGCCAGGGGAGCCCGGGCCGCGCCTGAGAATACGGACACCATACCTACACCGGCCAGCAGAGCGGGCGGCGCGGACAGCACTCCTGCTAGGGAACTGCCGAAGGCGGCGCCGATGACGAATAAGGGTGTCACCTCCCCGCCAGGATAGCCGGAGCCCAGCGTCACCACAGTGAAGAGCAGCTTCCACACGAACGAGCCGGCCTCGGCCGGAGCGTCAAAAGAAGCGCTGAGCAACGGTAAGCTCAGTCCCAGGTAGTCGCGGCTCCCGCAAACATAGGTGAGCGCGATCACGAGCAGCCCGCCGATCACGCTTCGCCATACAACCTGAGGGACAAGCCGGAGGAGCAAGGTCCGCGTGCTTGCAAGCAGTCGGACAAACAGCCTGGCAACCAAACCGAACGCTACGGCCGCAAGCGCTACGCGGAGCAGGAGCCCTAAATCAGCGAATGGGACGGGGCCGATCGAATAATGCGGGTGAGAAGCGCCCCAGGCCAAGGCGGTCAGATGGCCGACGAAGCTGGCCGTCAAGGCGGATAGCAGACGCATCGGCGTCAACAGCCGAAAGCCGGCGATCTCGAAAGCAAAAACGACCCCTGCCACGGGCGTCCCGAAGACCGCGCCAAAGCCGCCGCTGATGCCGCAGAGCAACAGCAGACGGGTCTCGGTCTGCGGGACGCGCAGCAACCGGCCGATCCCCGCCGCCAGGCTGCCCCCGAGCTGGAGCGCTGTGCCCTCGCGACCTGCTGAGCCGCCTAGCAGATGCGTCATCCATGTGCCGAACAGCACCATCGGACCCATCCGGAGCGGGATGTCGTCTTGACCGCTGCGGATGCTGGCGAATAACAACGAATTGCCCCGGGCAGCCTGGCGACCCCAGCGCAGATACATCCAGCTCATGCAGGCGCCTCCGACTGGCAGCAGCCAGAGCAGCCAGGGGTTGCCTTCCCGGGCTGCGGTTACGGATGACAGACCATACAGGAACAGGGCCGCTGCCGTTCCGCAGGCCAGGCCTACAGCGGCGCCCAGGAGCAGGCTAATTGCCGAGGCGCCGGGGTTATTTTTTTGTGTCATAACTTTCAGCTTCTTCCTTATGGGCGTGATGTGCCGTTGTTACCTATCCTACTCGCGCCGGGCAGCGGCGTCAATTCGTCTCCTCCGACATAACCTGACATGACTCTGCGCAGACTAGGCATAGACAGGCAGGCGACAGATGAAGGAGGAGGTCCACGATGAAGGTCAAAAAGCGCAGTCTATGGAAACGGAAAATTCGATGGACGCCGCTCGTCCTGGGGACGCTGCTTTGGTGCGCGTTCAGTTCGCCGCTATGGGCGGAAGAGGCGGCTAACGGAGCCGGTCCTGCGATCCAAGTTGGAAGCGCCGATCAGGGGGCAAGCTTGTACAAGCGACATTGCCTCTCCTGTCATGGTACGGATCTGCGGGGCAAGATCGGTCCGGATCTGAGCAAGGCGGGCGCGCGCTACAGCGCAGACCAGCTCCGCGCCGTCATCGGCAAAGGGCGCGGGGCGATGCCAGGCTTCGCCAAGCAGCTATCGAGCGAGGAGATCCGCGCGCTGTCTGTCTGGCTTGCCGCACATAAATAGGACAGCCAGCCGAGGCGCAAGCCCCATTCCGGATAAGACGGGATTGGGGCTTTCTTCTGTTTTCAATCGGCGGACGATATGATACACTAACACGACAAACTGAGCAAACAGGTGATGAGATGGCTGAAAAGGATGAGTTGATACGCTTCGGGGTGTCCTTCCCGGCTCCCTTGCTGGAGACATTCGACGCCTATATCGAAGCGCAGGGCTACACTAACCGCTCGGAGGCGATCCGGGATATGGCCAGACGGTCAATCCTCGATGCCTCGGGCTTGCAGGAGGACGAGCAGGTCGCCGGCACGATCGTCATGGTCTATGATCATCATGTCAGCGAGCTGCCGCTAGTGCTCATGGACCTGCAGCATGACCATCACGACGCGATCGTCTCGACGATGCATGTCCATCTCAATCACGACCAATGTCTGGAGGTGATCGTCGTACGGGGCAGGCTGTCGGATCTCCGCAAGCTGAAGCAGCGGATTCAGGTGCAGAAGGGCGTGCTCTATGCCGAGTTGTCCGTTACGTATGCGGATGCCGCAGGCGAGCGGGCGGGACATTATCATGCACATCATAGGCATGGCGGGGAACATGCGTGAGCCGCTGTTTCGCTGAGCTGAAAACGGTGTAATGGGTATATGCCTGTGTAATGGGCGTAATGAATGAACGGAGAGGGGTTGCTATGATACATAACGCAAGAGGAATGAAGGTCAACCTACTAGCCTGGATGGTGGCAGCGCTCATGCTGCTGCTCGCTCTCGGGACGCTTGGCGCCACGCAGGCTGCTGCTAGCTCCTCGTATTACGGGGAGATCGTGGCCAGCTCCTTGAATGTGCGGGAGGACGCGGCCAAGGATGCAGAGGTGCGCGGCTCGGTGAAGAAGGGCGATATCGTGCTCGTCACCAAGGAGTTCCACGGCTGGCTGGAGATCAAGCATGGCAGTCTGGAAGGCTGGGTAGCGGGATATTACGTACAGAAGACGGACAAGCGTCCAGGAAAGGCGGACACCTCCTCTTCCTCCAAGCCCGCGACCGCATCGAAGGGTTCGTCTTCCTCGTCGGTTGTGCTGGTCGATGCGCTCCGCATACGCGAAGGCCCAAGCACCGATCATAAGGTGACTGGCATGCTGTATCGCGGCGCGCCGGTGTCGATCCGCGACAGTGTCCAGGGCTGGCTCCAGATCGTCTCGGGCGATGAACGGGGCTGGGTATCGTCGCAATATATCGGCGAGGGCACGGCGGTCACATCCAACCTTAATGTTACCCAAACCTCCTCGTCGTCCGGAGGTACGCTGCGGGGCAAGGTGATCGTCATCGATCCCGGTCACGGCGGCTCCGATCCTGGCATGGTGGGGACGACCTACAAGACGGCGGAGAAAACGATCAACCTGAGCACCGCCAATTATTTGAAGGAACAACTGCAATCACTCGGCGCCAAGGTGGTCATGACGCGGACCAAGGACGATCAGAAGCCGGAGCTGCCGCGTCGGGTAGCGATCAGCCACGAAGCGGGAGCGGATGCATTTATTAGCATTCATTATAATTCCTCCGAGAAGAACAATTCCGGCATATTGACCTTTTTCTACTCGGATCGCAAGGACAAGCCGTTAGCCCATGCGATCGAACGGCAGCTCGCGGGAGGCATCGGCCTCAAGAGTCACGGCGTCGCCTTTGGCGATTATCATGTGCTGCGGGAGAACCGCACGCCGGCCGTGCTGCTCGAGCTCGGCTTCCTATCGAACAGCCGTGACGAAGGCATCGTCAAGGGCAGCGATTATCAACGGAAAGCGGCAAGAGCAATTGCCAAAGGACTGCAAAACTATTTCAATTGAAGAGCTTGTTAATACACAGACGCAAGGACCAAGGTCCTTTGCGTCTTTTTTCAATTGTCCATAGGGGCATAAATTCGTTAGGCTAGGGAGAGACTACCGACAGAATATGGGAGCCGTCATGCTTCGCTAACGACGCAGCAGGGGCGGAATATTAACCTGGGAAAGAGGGATTTCGATGCAAACCCGAGTGCCATTGCGGGGCTTGGTCATGTTGCTACTGTGCGTCAGCTTGCTGCTTGCCGGCTTCGGGCCAGGCGGAACCTATCATTTCGGCTTCAAGCCGAGCCGACAGGGCGAGCTGCCGTCGATCAACGAGGAAGGGTTCAAGGAACTGCTGCAAAAGCACAGCGCTGTATTTTTGGGCGATACGAAGCAAAAGGAGCTCTTCCTCACCTTCGATAATGGCTATGAGAATGGCTTTACGCCAAAGATTCTCGATGTGCTGAAGGAAAAACGCGTACCGGCGGCTTTTTTCGTCACGGGCCAGTATATCCAGGATCAACCGGAGCTGCTCCAGCGGATGGCGGCGGAGGGCCATCTGATCGGCAATCACTCGTGGCATCATCCGGATATGACGACGCTGGGAGCAGCCCAAATCAAGGAGGAGCTGGAGAGAGTCAAGGACGAGGTGCTGGCGATGACGCCGCAGCTGACGATGAGCTACCTGCGACCGCCTCGCGGCATCTTCAATGAGCGCGCCTTGGCCGAAGCACGCAAGCTGGGCTATACGAGCGTGTTCTGGTCGGTCGCTTACAAGGACTGGGACGTCAACGATCAGAAAGGGGCCGCTTATGCGCACAAGCGGGTGATGTCGCAGCTTCATCCCGGAGCGGTCATCCTGCTCCATTCGGTATCCCGGGATAATGCGGAGGCGCTGGGTCGCATCATCGATGACGCCAGAGGACAGGGCTATACGTTCAAGTCGCTGGACGAGCTGCGCGTCCGCACCTACTAGCTGGAGGAGGCGAAGCGACTTGATCTATGATTGCGCAATTGTCGGCGGCGGGTTATCCGGGCTGCAGGCGGCCATCCAGCTCGGTCGTTACGGCCACTCAACGCTTGTCCTCGATGCTGCGGACGGTCGCTCGACATGGTGCCGCAGCTACAATAATCTGCTCGGCTGGCCTGACGGGGTGAGCGGGGCCGAGCTGCGCCGCCTCGGCGCTCGCCAGGCCGCGCAGCTCGGCGTCCATCTGGTCGAGGCGTGGATCGAGGGTGCGACTCGCGAGGCTGACGGGTTCGCGCTCGCCGCACGGGACGGGACGGTCTACCGCGCGCGTCGTCTGCTGCTCGCGACCGGCGTCGTCGATCGTCTGCCGCCGCTGGATGGACTGATCGCATGTCTCGGAATCAGTCTGTTCGTCTGCCCGGACTGCGACGGCTATGAGGTGAGAGATCGGCCAGCGATCGTCATCGGCTCCGGCGATGCTGGCGCAGCGATGGCGATCAAGCTGACGTACTGGACGACGCAGCTCACTTATATCAATCATGAAGCACGGCCGTTATCCGAGGCTTCGATGCGAGAGTTGCAACAGTATCGCATACCGAAGATCGAGGGACCGGTCCTCAAACTGAGGACTGAGGGTGAGCGGCTGTTCGGTCTGGAGCTGGAGGGAGGCAGCTACATCCCTGCAGATCGGGGTTTCCTGGCCTTTGGCGGCAACGAGGTGCGCTCAGGACTCGCCGAGCAGCTTGGCGTCGAACGGCTGGAGAACCGGCATATCCTGACGGATGCCCGCTCCAAGATGACGTCGGTCACCCATGTATGGGCGACTGGCGATGTTGGCGTCCATGCCGAGCAAGCGAGTATCGCGATGGGCGAGGGCGTCCAGGCGGCGATCTGGATGCACAAGAGCTTGCTCTGACAACTTTACTCTTCCTTCCTGCCGCACGTATCGTATATAATAAACTGATCGTGCCTTAAGCTGGACGAGGAAGGGGGGAGCCAATGGACAAGCCGCAAGCCACAAAACCGAGCATTCACAGCCGCCGCAAGGCCTATTCCTGGTTCGGCGTCGTTATACTGCTGCTGCTATCCATCCCCGTCACCGCGCCCGCCCCAACAGTCGAGCGGAGCGGCGAAGCAGCCGATCATCCGATCCTGACTGCGCCGGGCGAGAGCGGCTATCTGATCGCGCCGCGACTGCTGCAGCCGCAGAAGCAGACCTGGACAGGCTTCGGCGCGCTCATCGTCGCCATCGGGGTCTGGTATTACCGACCGACAGCGATGCGACTGCATCATGGCGATCGCGCAGCGATTGCGATTGGATTAGTGATGCTGAAGCTGGCACCGATTAAGATGACATCTACATACGTGAGCCTCGCCGGGAAGACTCCATCAAGCCTAAGCCGCATTTGACCCACAATGCTTGGATGTCTATTCCATTGAAAGAGGAGAACTCACGTTTATGATTATGAAGCGTTTGATTGCATTTCTATTGACAGTCTTGATCTGCCTTGGCATCGTAGGGGCGACCTCGCCGCATATCGTCCAGAATCTCAGACTTGGTCTTGATCTGAAGGGCGGATTCGAGATCCTGTATCAGGCGACGCCTGTCTACGAAGACGGTACCGTGACGCAGGAAGCGCTGCGCGAGACATCGCGCTCGCTGCAGAGCCGCGCTGACGCCTACGGCGTAGCCGAGCCGGAGATTACGCCAGAGGGTAGCGACCGGATCCGCGTCCGCATCGCCGGCGTCAGCAATGAAGAAGAAGTCCGCAACATTATGAAAAAACCGGCCGAGCTGACGTTTCGCGGACCGGACGGTACGATCGAGCTGCGCGGCGTGGACTTTGTAGAGGGAGCTGCCCGCGTCTCCTATAACCAGATGAACCAGCCGTACATCCAGATCGAGGTCAAGGACGCCGCCAAGCTGCGAGACGTCTCGACCCGCCTGCTGCAGCAGAAGCTCTCGATCTATCTCGACGATCAAGAGCTGTCCGCGCCAGTTGTACGCTCGGTGCTGCCAGACGGCAAGGCGTCGATCGAGGGCAACTATACGATCGAGGAAGCCAAGGAGCTCGCAGGCATCATCAACCTGGGCGCTCTGCCGCTTAATCTGACCGAGCTGTATACCCAGTCCGTCGGAGCGACGCTTGGTCAGCAGTCGATGACGCAGATTCTGCTTGCAGGCGGCATCGCTTCGCTGTTCATCCTGTTGTTCATGCTGTTCGTCTATCGCTTGCCGGGTCTGATCGCCTGTGTCACCTTGATCGTCTATAGCTGGGGCATCCTGTTGATCTTCTACTGGATGAAGGCGACGATTACGCTGCCGGGCATCGCGGCCTTCGTGCTCGGGATCGGGATGGCGGTCGACGCCAACATCATCACGGCCGAGCGGATCAAGGAGGAGATGCGCAGCGGCAAGAGTTTGGCTTCTGCCCTTAAGACCGGCTCCAAGACTTCGTTCCGGACGATCCTCGACGCCAACCTGACGTCGATCGTAGCAGCAGCTGTGCTTTACTTCATCGGTACCGGCGCGATTCAAGGCTTTGCCTTGACGCTCATCCTGAGCAACATTCTCAGTATGTTTACGAACGTGTCGTTCTCGCGTTTGCTGCTCAACCTGCTGGTCCGCAGCAACATCGTCAAGAACCCGCGTCTGATGGGCGTTAATCCCAAGGATATTCGCACGCTTGCCGAGAGCAAAAAGGGCGAGGATCCTTACTACAAAACTTACAATTTTGTGAAGTTCAAAAATCCGTTTTTCATCTTCTCGTCGGCGGTTACTGTGCTGGGCATCGTCGTCTTGCTCGTGGCTAACCTGAACTACGGCGTAGACTTCAAGGCCGGCACGAGCCTGGATATTACGTTGCCGCAATCGATCACCCATGACGAGGCAGAGAAGCTGTTCGAGGAATCTGGCCTGGTACCGTCCTCGTTTACTGTAGGCGGCGCCAACAATGACCGGATCTCGGCTCGCTACGAGCAGATCCTCGATGCCCAGGCGGGCGAAGTGAACACGATCGTTAGCGCGTTCGAGGCCAAGTATGGCGACGGCGTGTCTCGCGAGGAGAACACCGTCGATCCCGGGATTGCCCAGGAGCTTGGGCTCAAAGCGATTATCGCTGTCCTGATCGCCAGCCTCGGGATTATCCTGATTATCGTTCTCCGTTTCGAATGGCGCTTTGCGTTGGCGGCGATCATCGCCTTGTTCCATGACGCGTTTTTCGTCGTCACGATGTTTGCGGTGTTCCGACTGGAGGTCAATCTGCCGTTTATCGCAGCCGTGCTGACGATTATCGGTTATTCCATCAACGATACGATCGTTATTTTCGACCGCGTCAGGGAGAATATGCGCTTCGCGAAGATTAAGACGTACGACGATCTTAAGCATCTTGTCAATGTGAGCGTGTCGCAGACGTTGACCCGCTCCATCAATACGGGCATTACCGTACTCGTTGCTTCGCTCATTTTGTTCCTGTTCGGCGGCGAATCGATCAAGCTGTTCTCGCTGGCCATGACGTTAGGCATGGTGTTCGGCATCTACTCTTCGATCTTTATCGCCTGTCAGCTGTGGCTCGTGTTCAAGAAAAATTCGATCAACAAGCCTGCAGCATCCGAAGAAACCGCGAATTAACCTGTTTGCAGGATCCTTCCGCGTCAGCCGCCGGCTGGCCGGAAGGATTTTTTTCCGTTGCATGAAACTTCCTGTGGGGCTTAACCGTCTAATGTGTAGAGATAAAGAGAAGGAGTCAAGCGAACGCAATGATAAAGAAAGGTTTGCTCTTGGCTTTGGCTATGAGCGTACTCCTGGGGACATGGATGATTGTTTTCCCCAAATCGGCCTTATCCCATAAAGGCTGTATGGCTTGGGTAACGGCCAAAAACAAATACTTCGCCCTAACGCATGACAATCCCAGCCGAAAGCTGCTGGAGGCAAGCGCCAGCGCGTCAGCGGGGCCGGAGCGAGTACCCGTGCTGATGTATCATTACATCGTCAGAGCCGGGCTCAATTACGAACCCAACAACAATTCGATGATCAATCTCGAAGCGTTCGAGGCCGGCATCGACTATCTGCACGAGCAAGGCTACTACACGGCGACTCTCGAGGAGCTGGAGCGCTATGTGGACGGGGAGCTTGCACTGCCCGAACGGACCGTCGTGCTCACCTTCGACGATGGATATGAGAACAATATTATTTATGCCTACCCGATCCTGAAAAAGTACGGCTTCAAAGCTTCGTTGTTTGTGGTCGGACAGAATATTCAGGAAGAGACGGGGCAGTTTGACCCGGCCCAAAAAAGCTTCCTGTCTCGGCAGCAGATGGAGGAGACGCAAGACGTGTTTGAATATCACAGTCATTCCTATAATCTGCATTACAAAAAAGTGCTGCATTGCGGCAACGAGTATGGGGCAGGCATGAACGAGAAGCTGCTGGTCGACGATATCGCGAAGATGAAGGAAGCCGGCATCGATACGCCTTATTTTGCCTACCCGTATGGCGACTTCAGACAACAGATGGTTTACTACCTTCGTCAGTCCGGCTACCGGATGGCATTTACGGTTCGCCAAGGCTTCGTGCGGCCGGGGGATAATCCGATGCAGCTCAATCGATTGACCGTAACTACCAACACCTCGATGGCCGAGCTGCTCTCGCCTGCAGAGGTTGAACCCTAGCAAAGGCCGGTGTACCATGGGGCGATGAAGGGGAGTGAATGCAAGCGATGCAATGGAATGGAGAGATCAATAACCGGATTGCGGATCCGCAACAGCTGCGAGCGCTCGTAGGCGAGCCGAAAGAAGCTGTCATTAAGAAATCTGTTGATCGGATCGACGAGCATGTGCAGGGGTATCTGGCAAAGTCGCCGTTGTTTTTCCTCTCCACAACCGATCAGCGGGGATGGTGCGACGTATCGCCGCGGGGCGATGAGCCCGGCTTCGTCAAAGCGCTGGACGAGCGGCATCTGATCTATCCCGAGCGCCCAGGCAACCGGCGGGTCGACTCCTTGCTGAATCTGTTGGACAACCCGCGCCTCGGGATGCTCTTCGTCATCCCGGGTCTGCAGGAGGTGCTGCGTATCAACGGCCGCGCGACGATCACTGGCGACGCGGAGTTGATCGCTGCGCAAGGCTTCAGTGGCAAGACGCCCCAATTGGCGGTCATCGTCGAGACAGAGGAATGCTTCCTCCATTGTCCTCGTGCGCTCAAATCGGCTAAGGTATGGGCCTACGAAGACTGGCTCCCGCCGGAGCAGCAGCCGTCGATGCAAGAGATGTTCCGCGCGCACCTCGCTATCAACGGCATGACCTTGTAGGGCGGGGGCGGGAAGGTCCAATACAAAAACCGCCTTCTGCGAGGCGGTTCGCAAGCCGATGTGACTGACCTAATTCAAGACCCTGCGGGCGGTAACATACCTGTTGTTCCAATAGCTGGTGTTCATATCGGAGAGGACGACGCCTTTGCTGCTTGACGTATGAAGCATTTTGTTCTGCCCGGCGTAGACGCCGACATGACTGATGCTGCGACCGTTGGTGTTGAAGAAGACCAGATCGCCCATGCTCAGATAACTCTTGGCAACCTTCGTTCCTTTAGTGGACTGCGCCGACGAGGTGCGCGGCAGGGAAATGCCGTTTTTCTTGAACAAATATTGGGTAAACGACGAGCAATCAAAAGCGTATGTAGATCCGCTTGGAGCGCCCAATCGATAAGGAACGCCGAGGTATTCCTTGCCGCTCTTAATCAAAGCTTCGGACTGGGGAGTGGCTGCTTCCGCTGTGGGAGCGCCAGCTGAGAAAGAAGTTATCGTAAGGGTAGCGCACAGGGCGGTGACCAGGGCGCGTTTCACAAATTTGAAGGTGTACATAGCTCTAGGTGTCCCTCCATTTATGCAAGTTGGTTTGACCAGCACTAACTATAGCACATATTAAATTGTAAATTTATCCCACGAAGAACTTGCATGCAATAACGGCAGGGGAACGTTAGGGTTTATTAAATTCATATGAGAATGCTCTCATCTTTGATTCAGACGTCATCAGCAAAAAGGACATCCGCCCAAAACGCAGGCGAATGTCCTTTTTGTCGATCACTCGCAGAGCGCTGCAACACGTCCCCTTTAGCGACCGCGCAGCTCGAAAAACTGGCAGTCCTGACGGTCATAGTAGGCAATATCGCTGACGCTGCTCTGCGTGACGACAAGCGAATCGTCGAATCGGATAATCTTCGCCCGAGCGTCGACCATCTGATCGTCCTTGAATACGCGGATCGAAGCGCCTCGCTCAAGCGCTTCGATAAAGTCGGCTTCAGTTTCCAGCCGTCTGACTTGAGACATCGCTTCCCACCACCTTGTCGTGCTATCTAACCAACAGTTCCTATTTTAACATAACGCAGGCTCCCAGGCTTCCCTCAATAAAGCCGGAGACTATAGGAATAGGACGCCGGGGTATGGTATAGTAGTAACAAAAACCGACGGAGGTCCATGCTATGAGCAATCTGCCGGAAGAGCAGCTGCAAGAGGAGGGGATGGCTTGTCACGCCGAAGGCGTACGCATGAGCCACCACTCGGAGAAAGTCAAGACAAGTCTGACCAACCGGCTTAGCCGGATCGAAGGCCAGGTGCGCGGAGTGAAAGGCCTCATCGAGCGCGATGCCTACTGCGACGATGTGCTGAACCAGATTGCCTCGATTCAGTCGGCGTTGAATGGCGTCAGCAAGCTGTTGCTTGAGCATCATCTCAAAAGCTGCGTCATGGAACGGATCCAGGAGGGCGATATGGAGGTTGTCCCCGAGCTGTTGACGACGATCAATAAGCTTATGCGCTGATCGGATGCTGTGCGCCTCAATTGGAAGAAGGATGACATTGACCTTCCTCTGCTGCGGTGGTACGATTGATAAAATTTACCTACAAGCCATCTATTTTAATAGGAGAGGAATGAAGCGTGCATGGCCAAGTATTATACCGAGCCGTCCCGAACGTTTAGTGAATTCCTGTTGATCCCTAGCCTCACGACGAAAGACTGCACGCCTCAAAATGTGCAATTGAAGTCGCCCCTCGTCAAGCACAAGCGCGGCGAGGAGCCGGCGATTGCGCTTAATATCCCGTTTTCCTCGGCCGTGATGCAGTCGGTATCCGATGACAAGATGGCGGTCGCGCTGGCGCGCTGCGGCGGCGTCTCCTTCATCTTCGGCTCGCAATCGGTAGAGGACCAGGCGCGTATGGTGCGGAAGGCCAAAGGGTACAAGGCCGGATTTGTCGTCAGCCGATCCAATCTGACGCCCGAGCATACGCTGCAGGATGTGCTCGATCTCAAGGAGGAAACCGGACATTCGACCGTAGCGATCACCGCTGACGGTTCGCCGAAGGGCAAGCTGCTCGGCATCGTCACCAGCCGCGACTACAGACTGAGCCGGGATGCGCTGGACAAGCGGGTCGAGAGCTTCATGACGCCGCTGTCCTCGCTCATCTACGGACAGTCCGGACTGACGCTCTCCGAAGCCAACGATCTGATCTGGGAGCATAAGCTTAACTGTCTGCCGATCGTGGACAACGACGGCAACCTCGATTACCTCGTCTTCCGCAAGGACTATGACGCCCACAAGGAGAATCCGCTGGAGCTGCTCGATCACAACAAGAGCTATGTGGTCGGCGCTGGCATTAACACCAAGGATTATGAGGAGCGCGTCGGCGCGCTCGTCGAGTCGGGCGTCGATATCCTCGTCATCGACTCGTCTGACGGCTACAGCGAGTGGCAACGCGAGACGATCCAATATGTCAAAGCCAACTATAATGTGCCGATCGGCGCCGGCAATGTCGTCGACCGCGAAGGCTTCCTCTATCTCGTCGAATCGGGCGCCGACTTCGTCAAGGTCGGGATCGGCGGCGGCTCGATCTGCATCACACGCGAGCAGAAGGGCATCGGTCGTGGACAAGCCTCGGCAGTCATCGAGGTCGCGGAGGCGAGAGACCAGTATTATCAAGAGACCGGCATCTACATCCCGATCTGCTCCGACGGCGGCATCGTCCATGATTATCACATCACTTTGGCGCTGGCGATGGGCGCGGACTTCGTCATGATGGGCCGTTACTTCGCTCGCTTCGACGAGAGCCCGACGCGGAAGCTGAAGGTTGGCAACAACTTCGTCAAGGAGTTCTGGGGCGAGGGCTCCAATCGGGCGCGTAACTGGCAACGCTACGACTCCGGCGGCAAGAAGGGTCTGATGTTCGAAGAGGGCGTCGACTCCTATGTCCCGTATGCGGGCAGCCTGCGCGAGAACCTCGATCGGACGATCGGCAAGATCAAATCGACGATGTGCAACTGCGGCGTCAAGTCGATCAAGCAGCTGCAGGATGAAGCGCGCATCACGCTCGTGTCCGAGACTAGTCTGGTCGAGGGCGGCGCGCATGACGTCATCCTGAAGGAGAACACCCTCTCGGGCGAATAATGTTTGCTCTCTTGAGCTACTGGCGCAGCCGCGATCCTATCGCGGCTGCGCTTTGCTGTTGCAAACGGCTGCCACAATTGCAATACCACCTGTCGCAGCGGTACAATAACAGCATGTCATGGATACGCAGACGAAAGTCTGGCTAAGGAGGGTGCAGGATGGAACTGTGGTTTCTCGGAACAGGGGCTGGCAGGCCCGTGAAAAATAGAAATGTGACGTCGATGGCGCTGCGTATGCCAGAGGATCGCGGAACGTTCTGGCTGTTCGACAGTGGCGAGGCTGCGCAGCATCAATTGATGAAGACGCCGCTCAAGCTGAGCCGGCTGGAATGTATCTTCATCACCCATATGCATGGCGACCATACCTTCGGCTTGCCAGGCATCCTGTGCAGTCGGGCGTTCCTGGGCGGCACCGAGCCGCTCAAGCTGTTCGGGCCGAAGGGGCTGAAGCAGTGGGTCGAGCTGACGCTGTCGATGACCGCCTCGCATCTGAGCTATGACATCGACTACTATGAAGTGACCGAGGGTGTCGTCTATGAGGACGAGAGCTTCCTCGTCGAAGCGGCGCCGATGCGGCATCGGGTCGAATGCTATGGTTATCGCATCGTCGAGAAGCCGCGTAGCGGCAGGCTGAAGGTAGAGCTGCTGCGCGAGCTCGGCATCCGCCCGGGGCCGGACTATGGCCGGTTGAAGCAAGGCGGCTCGCTAACCCTGCCGGACGGCCGGGTGATCCGTTCGGAGGAGGTCACGGAGCCGATGCTGCCCGGGCGGATCGTGACGATCCTCGGCGATACGAGCCCATGCGAGGGCGTAGGCGTGCTGGCGCGGAATGCCGACGTGCTCGTCCATGAGGCGACATTTGTCGCTGCGATGGATGACAAGGCGATCGAGTACGGACACTCGACGACGCATCAAGCGGCTATAGCCGCACGGGATGCCGGGGTGCGTCAGCTCGTGCTCACCCACTTCAGCACCCGCTATGACGATGAGGAGGTGCTGGCATGCGAGGCGGAGGCAGCGGAGGTATTCACGCCAGTACTGGCGCCTCGCGACCTGACGATGCTGCCGATCCCGCGTCGCGAGCCGGGGTTGGCCCATAGAGCGAATCCGGAGGGATAGAGATGGCAAAAAATAAAAAGCCTGCCGCACCGAAGCGACAGGCAGATAACGGCGGATCTACGCTGGCAGATCTGCTGAAGCCTGAGCTGGCCCGCAAGCTGAAGGAAGCCTCCGCCACTTGGAAGGCGGAGGAGGAGGCGGAGCAGGCAGCCAAGCGTCAGCAAGCCGAGCGAGAGCGTCAAGAAAAGGAAAAGCAGCTGGAGCAAAACTTCGAGCATCTGTTGGGAAACAGCAAGCTGAACTGGCGCGATTATAAGTAGCGAGTATCCGCTGCAATCCGGATGGTTTACTCTGACGACGAGCGAAGCCGCAGCGGCTCGCGGGGCAGCTCAAGCGCCAGTCTAGCGGGACTGGACACGGCGTCGCTTCCGCTAGCGGGCCGGCGTTGCTCCGGCTTGGCGCCGCCCCAATGCCATAGCTTGTCCCACAGGCTGCGCTTGCGTATCGGGGACGGATGGCGCACCGATCGGGGGATCGCGACAGAGCTCCAGTCGGACAAAGGCTCTTCCGTCTGTCGCCGCTCCGGCGTCTGGTCTGGCGGTGCGCTGGCAGCGGGCTGCAGCGTGGCCTGGATCAGCTCTTCCAGCGCCAGCACCGGGGCCAGCTTGTCCCCCATCGCCGTGCCGGGCAGCGGGCTGCTCTCCATCGCATGTGCGAGCGTAAGCGGGACGATATCTTCGAGGACAGGGGTCGCAGCGCGTGCAGCTGCGGCCTCTTGGGCGTCTGCTGCTTGTGCCTCTTCATGAGTCGCTCCGGTCGGATGGACGTGCTCCGACGTCTGCGCCGACGGCACGTTGGTCTGTTCGTGTGCGGCGAGTCTGGCTTCGAGACGCTCGATGCGCTCGCGCAGCTCCAACTCGATGCGTTGCTGCTCCAGGATCAGATCATGCAGCATCTTCATGGACAATCTGGGGGGCTTGACCGACTGTGGGACGATATGGGGTGTCATCATACGGCCTCCTTGGTTACCAGATTTGGCGGTTGCCCGCCTCGTTGCTCTCAGCATAATACAGCTGCGGCGAGGAAGCTGTCGAAGCCCGCTGTCAAAGCCGATCTATTTGGGACGAGCCCCGCCGTTTGCCCTCGTATCTCCCATTGTGTTTTCCGTTCGAGCGTGAGATAATTCCCCTTTAGGCGTGTCGATGCCATATATGGCGCACGCCGGATGTGGAGGCATGGAAGTGAAGAATTACCCCTTTGACTATGACCCCGCCGCTCCATTCGTACAGCAGGCTGCCGACTGGATCGCCGATGTGTTCTACGAACTGCTGCCGGAGGCGGGGTTCGAGGTGCGGGATGAGCAGATCTATATGGCGTTTCAACTGGAGCGAGCCTTCGCCGAGCGGCGGCCGATCTTCGCTGAAGCGGGCGTAGGCACGGGCAAGACGCTCGTCTACCTGCTGTATGCCGTCGCGTATGCGCGGTATATGCGTCAGCCTGCGATCATCGCCTGTGCCGACGAATCGCTCATCGAGCAGCTGGTGAAGCCCGAGGGCGACCTGGCCAAGCTTGCTCGTCATCTGGATCTGGCAGTGGATGCGCGACTCGGCAAGTCTCCGGATCAGTACCTCTGTTTGGTCAAGCTGGCTGCAGCGGCGGATCATCCAGACGGCGAGGCGTATGAGTCGATCCGCGAGAGCTTGCCAGAGTTCGTATACAAGCCGAAGGCGCTGCAATCGTTTTATGCCTATGGCGATCGCAAGGACTACCCGCATCTGAACGACGAGCAATGGGCTCGCATCAACTGGGACGCCTTCCAGGATTGCTTTGTCTGCGATCAGCGGCATCGCTGCGGGCAGACGCTCTCCAGAGACCATTACCGTAAATCGGCAGATCTGATCATCTGCTCTCATGATTTCTATATGGAGCATGTCTGGACGTACGAGGGCCGTAAGCGCGAAGGTCAACTGCCGCTGTTGCCCGAGCATAGCGCCGTCGTCTTCGATGAAGGCCATCTGCTGGAGGCCGCTGCCCAGAAGGCGCTGACCTACAATCTGAAGCATGATGTATTCGTCGCAATCATCACCCGACTGCTCGAGGGAGAGGTCCGCGAGACGCTGGCGCTGCGAATCGAGGATGCGATCGAGCAGAGCGACCTGCTCTTCGATGTGTTCGCCAGCCGCGCGACTCCGGTAGCCGGCTCCGAGCGGCTCTCGATCCGCGTCGACGACATGCTGAAGCGGGAGATCGAGCGCTTCCGGGAGCTGCTCTCGGCGATCGAGGAGGAGCTCGTATTCGAGAGCGGTCTGTTCACGCTTAATGAATATCAATTGCGCATCGTCGAGGAGCATATCGAGATGATGCAAAAGGCGCTGCATTTGTTCGCGCGGCCGGAGCTGCCGATCTGCTGGGCGACCGAGAGCGCGAGCGGCCTGGCAGTGGCGATTATGCCCAAGGCGGTCAAGGAGGTGCTCCGCGAGCGCGTGTTCGCAACGCCGAAGCCGATCGTCTTCTCCTCCGCGACCCTGTCCGTCGACGGTTCCTTTGATTATGTCGCGGATAGCCTGGGGATGACCGACTATTTGTCGTTTTCGGTGCCGTCGCCTTACAACTACCAGGAGCAGATGGAGGTGCGAATGCCGCGCTGGCAGGAGGGCGGCGCCTTCCGCGAGAAGCTGGCGTACGCCACGGAGCGGATCGCCGCCAGCGGCGGTCGGACGCTGCTCTTGTTTTCCAGCCGCGAGGAGCTGAAGCGATTCGCGCAGGCGATCGACGGCGAGCCGTCCTGCAGCGGCATCCGCTTCTACATCGAGGGAGAAGGCGAGATCAGCGAGCTGATCCGGCGATTCCAGCAGGAGGAGACGAGCTGCCTGTGCGCCGTCAGCCTGTGGGAGGGGCTCGACATCCCGGGGCCATCGTTGTCGCAGGTGATCGTCTGGTCGCTGCCGTTCCCTCCGCAGGATCCGGTCTATATGGCGAAGCGGGAGAGCGCGAGCGATCCGTTCGCCGAGGTCGATCTGCCGTACATGCTGCTCCGTCTGCGTCAAGGACTGGGACGCTTGATCCGCAGCCGCCACGACCGGGGCAGCGCCGTCATTTTCATGGAGATCCAATACGAGTTTACTGCTGTCCAGGACCGGATCGCCGCGCTGCTGCCTGCCGGCCTCGCCACAGTGGAGCAGTAGACCGCGCGATGCGCGGTGAGCTTATGCGATTCTCATTCTTCGCACAAGTTCCGAGGGTGTGGGCGTTTTTGGCGAGACTTATGCGATATTTCGCACAAGTTCCGAGGGCGTGGGCGTTTTTGACGAGACTTATGCGATATTTCGCACAAGTTCAGAGCGTGCCGGCGTCTTTGGCAAGACTTTATGCAAAGCAAAACGGGTTTTGAAGGCGTCCACTTAAAGGACGCCTAGCCAGGCGCATCGCTCTGAGATGCGCCGTTTTCGCCTTGATTTATAAGCGTATATGTTTCACGTTTATAAATGGGCTTCTAAATCTCCGACAAAGCTCTCCGCGCGTCCTAAACAGACGACGGAGTTGTTTTTGCTCGTGAGAAAAAGTTAAGCCGTATGAGAAATTCTTAATCGCTGTGCCGACACATTATCCGCTAAGATGTGCGAAGAGTGTTCACAGGAGGGGATTAAGAATGGACAAAAAAAGATGCCTGTTCTGCGACGAGCTGGCGACGGTCGAGACGAAGGGGGCGTACGAACGCTACCAGGGCTGCAACTGTGCGCCGTATCCTCATTATTATCATCTGCATACCGAGAGCGTAGAGACGCTGAGCCGGCTCTCTTACCAAGAGAAACGACGGCTGTTCCCGCTCGTATCCGGCTACATACGCGAGCTGACCGACTGCGAGGAGAGCGTCTCGCTTAATCATGACGAGGTGCTGGCGATTGCGAACTCGCCTCGCATCCCGGTGACGACCGAGGAGAAGGGCGGACGCTTGCTGCAATATCTGTATCGGCATGCTGGCGGTCCGGATGTGCCGGTCGTGATCGGCAAGCTGTCAGCCAGCTACAATCTGACCTACGCGAACAATTTGCAGGAGATGGTCTATCTGATCGAGCGATTGCGCGAGGCCGGATCGCTCATCCGCGAAGGTCATAGCCTCGGACTGACGGAGCAAGGCTGGCGCGAGGCGGCGGAGCTGTCCGGCGGCCGCAAGCTGAAGCCGTGCAGCGTATTGCTGCCTGACGACGAGGCGTTGCATGGCGAATGGGAGCAGCATATCCTGCCCAAGCTGGAGCAATGCGGCTACTTGCCGGATCTGTTCAATGGCCGGACGCCGGACAAGACGGACCATTCGATCGCCCGGCTGGCGGACAGCAAGCTGGTCATCGCCGATATCAGTCTCGCAGCGGTCGAGATTTATTATGCGGGCGGGTATGCGGCAGGTCTGGACATCCCGGTCGTCTGGACGATCCATCGCAGCGTGCTGGAGGAGATGCCGCTGCATTCGCGCGCTATACGTCCGCTCATCTGGGATACGTCCGAGGAGCTGGGCGTTATGCTACAGCAGCGTCTCGCCGCTGCAGGCGCATAGTACATAGGCGCAGTGGCGTTGTGCAGGGCATAACTTTGAGGGTATAACTTGGGGAAGAGGCAAGCGGCGCGGCGCAACCGCGGTCCGTGTATTTCGAGGTTGACACACTTGGATTACAACTGTAGTATGTAAATACAAAGTGATGACTACAAATGTAATCAAAGAGGGTGGGAACATGGAGAGTATCCCGCGTATTTCCGAATCGGAGTGGGAAGTGATGCGCGCGCTGTGGGCGGAAGCCCCGGCAACGGCCAAGGATGTGATCGAGAGACTGTCCGGAAGCACCGACTGGAGTCCGAAGACGATCCGCACCTTGCTCGGACGGCTGGTGCAGAAGGGTGCGCTGACCTACCGCGAAGACGGCAAAAGCTATGTGTACACGCCGCTGCTTAGCGAGGAGCAATGTCTGCAAGCCGAGCGCCAGTCCTTTTTGCGCAAGCTTTACGGCGGCGCGCTTAAGCCGATGCTGACGCATTTCCTGTCGGAGCACAAGCTGAGCCGCCAGGAGATCGAGGAGCTCAAGTCGCTGCTCGATGACAAACAGGAGGACAAGCGATGAGGACGGCGCAACACGGGTACGAGTCGTGGCTGTCGCTGGTCGGGCAACTCAGCGAATCGTGGATTGGCTGGCTGATCGAGGCCACCGTCTGGGCTTCGCTCGTCATCGGTCTGATCCTGCTGACGCGACTGCTGCTGGGGAGGCGATTGCCGGCCATCTGGCTCTATGCGCTCTGGAGCGTGCTGCTGCTGCGCCTGCTCCTCCCATGGACCCCGGAGAGCCCGCTCAGTGCGGAGCGACTGCTGCCGCATCAATGGCAAGCCTTGTACATATCCGGGCCGGCGGCTACGGCAACTGCAACGGTCGATGAACGGCCTTCTGCAGCTCCGAGAGGGAATGATTCGTTCACGGAAACGATGCCCGGTGCCGTAACGTCGGCGTCTCCCGGCGCAGCAGCCGCTAACGATGCCACCGTCGGGAGCGTTGCTGTCGAGACATCTAGGACAGACGGCACGATAACAGATAGCGAGCCTGCGTCACAGCGCATGCCGCTGGCATTCTGGCTGGCGCTGGTGTGGCTGCTCGGCTGGCTGTACAGCTCAGGGCGTCTGATCGTACACGCCCGAGCGGTGAGTCAGCTTCGCAGAGCGGCCGGACTGCCAGTGCCCGAGCAGCTCTGGCAGCAGCTGGCAGCCTGCGCGGAGGAGCTGCGTCTGCGCCGCTATCCCGAGCTGCGCGTGTCGGCAGCGATCGCTTCGCCCGCGCTGGCGGGCGTGTGGCGGCCTATCCTGCTGGTGCCTGCGTCTCAGACGCTGCAGCTGTCGGCCGAGCAATGGCGATGCATCCTGCTCCATGAGCTGGTGCACTTCAAGCGGCGCGACGCCGTCGTCAACTGGCTGATGGCTTTGCTCGTCTCGGTGCATTGGTTCAACCCGCTGCTCTGGTACGCTGCCCGGCAGATGCGCGCCGATCAGGAGCTGGCATGCGATGCGGCGGTGCTGCGACGGATCGCGCCTGAGACGACATTGGTTTATGGTCAGGCGATGCTGGGACTGCTGGAGCAGACGACGCGCCGACCTGCGCCATCTCTGACCGGCTTCGCGGCTGGCTACCGCGAGCTCAGACGCCGTATTGATCGCGTGCGGCGCTATCGTCGCTCCCCGCTGGGCTGGTCGCTGGTCGGCGTGCTGGCGCTGCTGGCGATCGTCGCCGTGACGTTGACGCGCGCGCCGGGCGATCGCGTCGTAGCGGACGATGTCATGCGACCGGAGATGACGGAGCGGGGCAGCATCCGTCTGGAGACCAATGAGGTGGACCCGTCGGTCGTCCTGCTGCCGCGAGTCGAGATCGACACGGTGCTAGCGGAGCGCACAGACGCGGGCGTTCCCGCCGAGCTGGCTCCGGTCGTCGTCGATCGGCTGCCTGAGCCGATCGACGATGGCTGGGCAGCCTTCCGTGCAGGCACTGGATATGGCGACCAGGGCGTGCTGTTGCTGGCGCCGCGTCACTGGATTGCTGCAGCGGCAGAGGTAGCAGCGGACGGCTCGATCCGGGTCGAGCTCGCCGATCCTGAGGATGCGCGGCATCGACTCATCTATACAGATAGCGGCAACTGCCAAGCGTGTGCGGCTCCGTTGATCGAGACGTATTTCATGGCGCCATTGTCTAGCGTATCCACAGAACAGCAGCGCTGGCGCAGTCGAGCGCTCGAGGGCAGCCTGCTGCGCTACGAGCTGGAGCCAGGGGAAGCGGAGTACCCCTCGACCGGCGTCGCCTACAGCGACATCGACCACCGCAGCGCCGACGACCCGGGCGCACGCTTCCGGCAGCTCGTCTATGAAGGACCGGCCGATCTGGACGCGCTTGGGCGGGAGATGCTGGATTACTTCGCGGCGCGTCAGCAGATCGGCGAGTTCTTATATGTGCCGGATCGCGAGCCGGTCGCGGTCTCGGAGGATGGACGTTTCGTCTTGTATGGGTTGGAGAAGAGCGTGGGGATGTACCGCGGCCACCGACTGGTCATAGGCGAGCAAGAGGCCGTATACGACTGGCCGTCGCTGATCGGCGAGACCCGATTGACCGAAGCGCGGCTCGACGGCCCGGACAGCGAGCCCAGACTCGTCGTCAAAGCGATGATCGGCAGCGGCACCGGCGTCGGCGTCGAGGAGGCCCACGTGATCGATCCGGCCACGATGACCGAGCTGCCGATCGACGATCCGCTAGAGGCGATGCGCGCCGCCATCCAGAGCGAGGTGTCAACCCGGGAAGGGCGTACCTTCATCGCCTGGACACTCAATGGCGAGTCCGGCGAGCGCGTGCTGGATTATGAGCTTCACGCGCCCAACGAGGAGCTGCTGTTCGGCAGCCATGTCTATTACACGGTAGGGGAGCGAGGACTGTCGGCAGAGCTGATCGCGGGCGTCGGCATTAACGAGTTTTTCGGCCGCTTCGTGCTCGATTACGAGTATGACGGCAGCCGCTATGCCGTCCGGAGCATCCGGTACGTCCCCGAATAAGGCTGCGGCCGCCTGACCAATCGCTCTACAGCTTCCAGGACTTGTCCCAGAGCGGATAGAGCCAACGCACACCCTGAGGAGTCAGTGTATCGGCGAGCAAATGCGACGCATAAGCGGCTGTCGCGACGAGAGCGAGTCCGGGCAGCTGCAGCGTCTGCTCGAGCTGCCAGCCGATCCAGCCCCAGCCAGCCGTCGCCCATACCGTATGCGTCAGCCCCCTGTGCTTCAGCCAGGGGGCTATCGCGATGAACAGACCGAGTCCGATCAGCCACGACAGCTCGTCCTGCAGGCCATAATAGATCATCCCTGCGCCGATCGCGCTCACCATGGCGTTGCGGATGACGCCTTGCCTGGCGATCAGACCGAGCAGCATCAGGGCGAGCGCCGCGACGATCAGCTCGGGGTAGACGAGTCGGTCGAGGGCGTAAGCGCTCAAGGCGACGACGCTGCTCGCCGCGCCGGCCCAGACGACGAGTCCGCGCATGAACTTGGAGGCGGCGGTCAGCTTGCGCGTCAGCAGGCTGGGCGCGTCCAGATCGGCGCTCAGCGAGGAGAAGGCCGCGACGGACAGCATCCATGCCGCCGACTGCGGCTCGTATGCGCCATAGTAGGCGACGCCGGCGAGACCGACGACCGTGCCGATCGTCAGGTGAGCGCGGCCGTTCATCGCTGCTCCGATCCGCGCTCCGCGAGCGCGGCGGCCAGATCGGCGCAATGACCGGCGAGATCGTCGTTGCCGAACAGGCCCAGCACGGTGAACAGCAGGTCGTCGGTGATATCCCGCGCCTCCTCCGGGATGACGGTCATCTGGATCGCCTCGAGCAGCGCGGGGCTGTCCGGCTGCCCGGGATAAGCCTGACGATACACCTCCAGCGGGTCGAGTCCCTTGTTGACGCACCATTGGGCGAAGACGGCGATCATCGTCTGTTCGTCGTCGCGGAAGCGCGCGATGATAAATTGTTCGCTTTCTTTTTGATTCATTGCTCGTTCTCCTTTATAGTAATTATAGGATCATAGCATCATTCGGCGCGGCCCGCCAGAGGCTCGCCGATCAACTGTCAGCGAAGGAGCAAGATCGATGAACATTACAGGACATGAGATTGAATACGTCAAGGACCCGTTCGGCATCCTCGAGGGCGAGCGCTACGAGGCGCTGCTCACCGTCGATATCCCGGAGGACGACGAGCTGCATCGGGAGGCGGGGGTGAAGATTCGCGTCATCTACCGGAGAGCGGCCGAGCGCTCGGGCATCGTCCAGTACGAGCTGCTCGAGGCCGGGAGCGGCGCTTACCTCGATTTCGAGCTGGAGGAAGAGGAGCTGGCCGAGGTCGCCGCCTATTGCGAGGCGCATTGCCTTCCAGAATGACGAGCAGTTTCATATTTTTTTTGAATTCTTGATTAAAGGCATAGGAATATGTTGAATTTAGCGTTATAATCGAGGATGGATATGTCTAACAGGCCCTGCGCGCCGCGCAAAGGAAGGGCCGTATCTTATGGGAGAAGGAGCTTTTTTACGTATGGAAAAATCATTGATCTTCGGACACAAAAACCCGGATACCGACACGATCTGCTCGGCGATTGCCTATGCAGACCTGAAAACGAAGCTTGGCTTTACTGTAGAGGCAGTGCGCCTGGGCGAAATCAACGGCGAGACTCGCTTCGCGCTGGACAAGTTCCAGGCCGAAGCGCCGCGCCTTATCGAATCGGCTGCGGCCGAGGTTGGCACGGTCATCCTCGTCGACCATAACGAGCGCCAACAAAGCGTCAGCGACATCGACAGCGTGCGTGTGCTCGAAGTCATCGACCATCACCGGATCGCCAACTTCGAGACGAGCCATCCGCTCTATTACCGCGCCGAGCCTGTCGGCTGTACGGCGACGATCCTCAACAAGATGTATAAGGAAAACGGCATCGCCATCGAGCCGAACATCGCTGGTCTGATGCTCTCGGCGATCATCTCCGACTCGCTGCTGTTCAAGTCGCCGACCTGCACAGACCAGGACATCGCCGCGGCCAAAGAGCTGGCCGAGATCGCTGGCGTCGACGCTGCGGTATACGGACTGGACATGCTAAAGGCGGGCGCCGACCTGAGCGACAAGACGATCGCCCAGCTGCTGTCGCTCGACGCTAAGGAATTCCAGATGGGCAGCAGCAAGGTCGAGATCGCCCAAGTGAACGCGGTCGACGTCAATGACGTGCTCTCCCGTCAGTCGGAGCTGGAGGACGCCATCGCTGCGATCATCGAGCAGAAGGGACTGGACCTGTTCGTGCTCGTCACGACCGACATCCTGAACAACGACTCGGTCGCGCTCTCGCTCGGTCGCGCTGCCACGACTGTCGAGCAAGCGTATAATGTCAAGCTGGAGAACAACACCGCTCTGCTCAAAGGCGTCGTCTCCCGCAAATCGCAGATCGTACCGGTGCTGACGGAAACGCTCGCCAAAGCGTAAGTGATACCCTTTGCCGCACATGTGGCACGACGCGTACGCCGTTAACACAACGAAACACCACACGCGGTCGCGGACCGCGCTTTCATAGGAGCAAACAGGCCAGGCTGCCTTGACGGGCAGACTGGCCTGTTTGCGTGGACAGCAGCCTCTTCGCGACACGCGGCCAGTCTCGCTGAAGCGTGCAACGGATGCCCCTTCGCACCACGCGTCGGTGATCCGGCGAAGGCCGCGAACATGCCGATGACTGCGAACAAAATGTGACAATTTGGGTCAAAAAAGCAACAAATGCCGACCAGTTGCGTCTATACTATGTCGATGTGTCGAGAAAGCCGGTCTGGACTCGTTCGTATAGTTAATTATGAAGTGCAATTGGAGGATGGATATATGAAAGGCTCTACAAAATGGTTGATCGCGATACTAGCGGTGGCGCTCTGCTTGCCAGCGCTGAGCGCAAGCCCGACGATGACAGCCGCAGCCGACATTGAGATCTACCTGGACGGCAACCGCGTCCCAAGCGATGTCTCCCCATACATAGTCCCTCGAGCAAATGTGACGATGGTCCCGCTGCGCGTCATCAGCGAATCGCTGGGCGCATCGGTCGATTGGCAGCCAGCGAGCAAGACCGTCGCGATCCGCCAGTCCGGCACCGAGATCGTCATGAAGAGCGGCGACCGGACCGTCAGCGTCAATGGCGCCAGCGTCGGTCTCGACGCGCCGGTCGAGCTAAGACAGGGCCGGGTATCGGTGCCGCTGCGATTCGTCGGCGAGCAGCTCGGATTGACGGTGGAGTGGGACCCTAAAACGCGCTCGGTGCTGCTCTTCAGCGGAGGAGCGACAGCGCCGCAGCCAAGCGAGCCCGGCCCAGCCGGTCTGCGCGGCGTATGGGTGTCCACTGTCTATAATCTGGATTGGCCCTCTAGCGGCAGCTACGGCAAGCCGGAGGCGCAGCAGGCGGAGTACGTGAAGCTGCTCGACGAGCTCCAGGCGATGGGGATGAATGCGGTGTTCGTGCAGGTCCGGCCGTCAGCCGATGCGATCTATCCGTCCCAACTGGTCCCCTGGTCCAAGTATCTGACCGGCAAGCAAGGTCAAGACCCGGGCTATGATCCGCTGGCCTTCGCGATCGAGGAAGCGCACAAGCGCGGCATGGCGTTCCATGCCTGGTTCAACCCGTTCCGGGCGACTGTGGACGGCAAGACCGAGGGCCTGGCTCCGAACCATGTCGTCCGTCAGCATCCGGAATGGATCGTCCAGTCGGGCAACAAGCATTACATCGATCCCGGCAATCCGCAGGCGCGCCAGCATATTATCGATGCGATCATGGAGGTTGTCGCCAACTATGACATCGAGAGCGTCCATCTCGATGATTACTTCTATCCGTCGAGCGGCGCTTTCAACGATGACCTGAGCTTCCTGGCCTACAATCCCGGGCAACTGGTCGACAAGGCGGAGTGGCGGCGCGACAACATCAACACATTCGTCAGCGAGCTGGACCAAGCGATCAAGGCGGCGAAGCCGTCCGTCGAGTTCGGCATCAGTCCGTTTGGCGTCTGGCGCAATCAGTCTGTCGATCCGAGCGGCTCGGCGACGCGAGCAGGCGTCACCGCTTATGACAGCATGTCGGCGGATGTGCGGACGTGGATCCGAGAGGGCTGGATCGATTATGTCGTCCCGCAGCTGTACTGGAGCATCGCCTTCCCGGCGGCGAGCTACGATATCCTCGTCGATTGGTGGACGCGCGAGGTGGCGGGCAGCGATGTCGATCTCTATATCGGCCACTCGCCCTACAAGCTGGGCACGGCCGAGGCCGGCTGGCATGCGGCGCAGCAGATTATCGATCAGCTGCAGTACAATGCGGCGCGTTCTGAGGTGAAGGGGTCGGTGTTCTTCAGCGCCAAGGACCTGCGCAAAAATCCGCTCGGCATCGCCGACGCGCTGCGCAGTTACTATCGGGCTTCTTGACTAGGTGGATCGATCCCGTGACCATAGGCATTGATTTGACAACAGTCTGAGATTTTTCTGTCAAAAATGAAACTTTACCAGTTTTTGTGCGTCTAATGGAGTGGCTATTCAGAGGCACTAGAGAAACCAGTATACAAGTCGAAGGAGTCGAAGTATGAAATCATTCAAATCACTTAAATCGTTCGTGGCTTTGTCCATGCTTGCTGTCCCGTTGTCCGCGTTTCCTGCTGCGGTAACTGCCGAGGGGACGGGAGCGCATCAGCTCCAGCTGCAAAAAAACAGCGCCGTTATGATCCATAACGGCGAGAAGGTTGAGGTGGCGCAGCCGATCATATTCAAGGATGGCGCTTCGTTCGCGCCGCTCACCGGCTTCGCCAAAGTATTCGGCTACAAAACGAGCTATATCGCCGAGACCAAGGAATCGATTGCCACAAACGGCGAGATCGAATATCGCTTCGTCCCCGGCAGCGCGGTCATCAAGGTGAACGGCGAGGAAGTGACCTCCAGCGGTCCGGTCCATATCCTGAACGGCTCGCTGATGGTGCCGATCCGCACCTGGTCGCAGCTCTCCGGCGCGACGCTGTCGCTGGTCGGCGGCGATATGGTGCTGAAGTGGGAGGATGCCGAGGAGGCTACGGCCGAGTTCGAGGTGCAGCCGAGCCGCATCTATGCTGGCGAGACCACAGTCACCTATATCGACAAAGCGGTCCATCCGAAAGGGCTGACCTTCGTCGATGAGATATGGCAGGGCCGCGAGGATGTCTTCATGACGCCCGGAGAATATACGATTACCCGCACGCTGATGGACGAGGAGGGCGTCTGGACGGAGCCTTACTCGGTGACGATCAAGGTAGAGATGCCCAATCAGCCGCCGGTAGCGGACTTTACGACCGACAAGACGCAGTACCGGATGGGCGAGAAGATCAACTACACCGACACCAGTACGGATGATAATGACGACATCGTCGACGCCAAATGGACGAATCAGAAAAATGCCTTCTTCGAAGCAGGCACCCATCCAGTGACGCTGGAGGTAAAGGACGGCGAGGGTCTGACCAACTCGATCACAAAGTTCATTACTGTGACCAACGAGGTACTCTATACGCGCGAGGAGTTTGGCCGAATCTACACCCAGCCTGGCGATCTGTATGACACAACTGGATCGTCTGTGCTCGACTACCGCTCGATCGACTTCACGCCGATCGACCAGCCGGCACAGATGATCCGCAGCAACTCGCCAGAGACGCTCACGGAGCCTGGCGTCGTCTATGACGATCTGGTGCGCGGCGATACTCGGTTCCTGATCTACAACGACAACGGCGCTCAGCGCAACTTCAAGATCTATGTGCTCGCGACCAACAATAATTCCAGCAAGGTCGACATCGACATTACCGCTTACGGCAAGGGCGGACCGCACCAATACTCCACCAATGCCGGCAAGATGTCGACACTTCGCTACCTGAATTCGTTCGCAGATCCGAACAGCTACGGCTCGCTGACGCTCGCTCCGGGTGAGACCAAGGTCGTCCTGCCGGAGATGAGCGACATCTCGATCAAGCCGGCTCAAGTGTTCTCGTCCTACTTTGATGTGTCGCATACGGCTAACGTACGCTACCGCGTCGTCGTCGTCGAGGAGAAGGACGATCCGATCCAGACGCTGCCGATGCTGCGCAACCTGCCGGTGGACAACAAGCATACGCGCGGCACCTTTACGGCGGCTGACCGCGTCATCGAGCTGAACCAGCTGCTCGGAGCGGAAGAGAGCAGACTTGTCATCGGCGACGGCAAGATCGACAACTACCTGTACGGCATCGATGCGATGACAGGCAACCTGATGCTCAACATCGGCAACTTCGGCGTCATCTACAAGCTGGTGCTGCCGCGCGTCGCGCCGAATACGGTAATTGGCCTTAATGCGCGAGGCGGCCATTACACTGGCGGCTTCATCGTCAACGGCGAGATGGTCGAGGTGACCAAGTACAGCATCCTCAAGGATTCCAATCAAATCGGCGTCCTGCATCGCACAGGCACCCAGGAAGAGAAGGTAGAGATTCTCTTCACGCTCGCCTCCGGCAGCAATCTGCCGATCAACATGGTGTTCCTGCCAGTTCCGGCGGAGCGTCCGTAAAGCGGGTTTGATTTTAAAACAAAAAGCCTTCAACTCCATCGGGGTTGAAGGCTTTTTTAAATAATAGCTTTTATATGCTATGCGCATCTAAATGCCTCTTATTTCTCCGGAATGAAACGCGCTGCGCTTCCGAAGGACGGCGTAGCCATGGCACATCGCGAAGCGATGTGCCGTTTCACCTTGGAGGCAGAGCCTCGATGGAGCGCTGCTCCGACGAGCCGTCGATTGCGACGCCGACCGCCGAGCTTGCAGCACTTATGATTCGACAGGCGCTTGCGTCCGCTTGATGAACAGCGAGATGACGAGCGCTGCGCCAGCGAACACAAGAGCGACGGTAAAGGCTTCCTTGACCCCGCTATTGAGCGCCAGCGCGACGCTATTAGCCGGCAGCGATGTCGCATGGTCGGCGAGGTATCGCTCCTGACCGGCGTTCATGATGCTGATGAACAGCGCCACGCCGATCGCTCCGGCAACCTGCTGCAAGGTGTTGAGGATCGCAGTGCCATGCGGGTAGTACCGTCGTGGCAGCTGATTGAGCCCGTTGGTCTGCGTCGGCATCATGATCATCGAGATCGCGACCATCAGCAGGATATGATAGAGCACGAGCGTCGACTGTGTCGTCTCCAGAGAGATGCGGGAGAACAGGAAGGTGACGACGAACAGCAGGGTCGAGCCCGGGATGACGAGTACTCGCGGTCCGAACTTGTCGAACAGCTTGCCGGTGATCGGCGCGAGGAAGCCGTTGAGTACGCTGCCGGGGAGCAGGAGCAATCCGGCGGCGAACGTCGACAGGATGAGCGCGCCTTGAAGGTAGATCGGCAGCAGCATCATCGTCGCGAACATGCTCATCATCGCGATGATGAGCAGCACCGTCGAGATGGCGAACATCGGGAAGCGGAATGCCCGGAAGTCGAGCATCGGCGTCTCCGAGCGAAGCTGGCGCCAGATGAACAGCGTCAGCGCGATTGCCCCGGCGATCATCGACAGATACACCTCGGGACTGGTGAAATTGCCGCTCTTGCCGGCGCTGCTGAAGCCGAAGACGATACCGCCAAAGCCGATCGTCGACAGGATGATCGAGAGGACATCCACCTTGGGCCGGGTGATCGTGGAGACGTTCTTCAGGTAGATCGCCGCGAAGACGATCGAGAAGATCGCAAACGGCAAGACGAGATAGAACAGCCAGCGCCATTCCATATGCTCCAGGATAAGGCCGGAGAGCGTCGGACCGATCGCCGGCGCGAACATGATGACCAGACCCATGCTGCCCATGGCAGCCCCGCGCTTCTCCGGCGGATAGAGGACGAGGATCGTGTTCATCATGACCGGCAGCATCAGACCGGTGCCCATCGCCTGGATGAGCCGGCCGATCAGTAGCATCTCGAAGCCCGGCGCCAGCGCGCATACGAGCGTGCCGAGCGCGAACAGCACCATCGCGCCAAGGAACATCTGTCGTGTCGTAAACCATTGGACCAGCAGCGCCGTGACCGGCACCAGGATGCCGACGACGAGCAGATAGCCGGTCGATAGCCACTGAATCGTCGGATAGCTGACGCCCAGCTCGACGGTGAGCGGCAAAAAGGCGATGTTGAGCAAGGTTTCGTTGAGAATCGAGAAAAAAGCGCCGATAATAAGCGAGATCAGGATCGGCAGCCGCTTGATGTTGCCAAGGTCCTGCGTCTGCGGGGCGGCGCCCGCAGTGGTCGTATTCAAAGGTGTTCCTCCTATCCAAGCTTTATTTAGTAGTTGTCCCGAAGATAATTATAAATGTATAACTATTATGAATCAATAGCTATCTTGTCAAAGCTATGTTAAACTTTATTTAAAGTTTGCAGAAGGGCGGGAGGGCAAATGAGGGACGAAAAACTGCATGAGCTGACAGAGCATTTTACAGTCATTATTCCGCTCTTGCAGCGGCAAATATTCGATAAGATGGAGCTGCCGGACTTCGCGCCCAAACGGCTGCCGCCAGCGAGCTACCGCGTGCTCATGCTGGTCGATGAGCTGGGCAGCGCCATCGTCTCCGAGCTCTCCGCCCGGCTGATCATTACGCGCTCCAACATGACGCCGCTGCTCGACAAGCTGGAGAAGCATGAGCTGATCAAGAGACGGCCTTGCGAGCAAGACAGACGCAATGTGTTCGTCGAGATTGCTCCGGCTGGCGCAGCACTTTGTCGCTACTATCAGGAACAGATGGCGCAGCGGTTCAAGGATATGCTCGGGGGACTGGAGGATGACGACCTGTACCAGCTCTCGCATCATATGGGAAGATTCAAGTCAATTCTTATCAAGGCAAGCGGCGAGACGCGGGCCTAGCTTTCGCTCTGGCTCGGAGGGTGAAGAAGCCCTACGATTTTTTGGATGCGCATACATCACTTGATTGCCAAGGAGGACTTGCAGATGATTATTAGAACCGTAGGCGATGAGATCATCATGACCGAGCAGCATCAGCATGCGCTGCTCGCCGGCGAGCTGGCAGGCCAGTTCCGCAGCTCGTTGTTCGGCGAGGCCGCGCGTCGCGATGAGGTGCTGCTCGCGGTTCGCCAGCATGACAGAGGCTGGAGGACGCTCGACGAGACGCCTGTCTGGAACGATCGCGACGAGCTGCCGTTCTCATTCCAGGATTATCCGATGCTGCCCAAGCTGCTGATGTATAAGTCGGGGATTGATGAGGTAGAAGCGATGAGCGGGTATGCGGCCGTACTGTGCAGCATGTATTACAGCTCCTTCGAGCCGATCCGCAAGGGAGAGGAGCCAGGGACGCGCGCCTTCCACGAGGTGGAGCTGGCTCGACAGGAGCGATTGATCCGCTGGCTTGGGCATCCCGATCAGGCGTTGCTGGCGCATCATTACGAGCTGCTGCAGCTCTGCGACGGCTTGTCGCTCTATGTCTGCTTCAACGAGGCGGGGGTCGCTAAGAGCGAGGAACATCCTTGGTATCGCGAGTCGGTCGGGAGGCTGGGAGGCGTGACGTACAGCGCCAATTGGCAAGGCAAGGAGTCGGTCGTCGTCTCGCCGAGCCCGTTTGCCCGCAGCTTCCGCGCGACGCTCCGCTGCAAGCGAGTGGCCAAGGCGGACCGGGAGCGGCTCGGCATCGGCGAGGCCTACAAGCAGACGCCTTACACCGAGCAGACGATTACATTTCTGGCGACGCCTTGAGCAGACTCTCAGCTGTCTCTACCACAGGATAAACGCAGCTACGGCGGCTAGCGCCAGACGGTAGTAGGCGAACGGAGCGAGCTTGATCCGGTTGATCAGCTTCAGGAAGAAGCGGATCGACACCAGCGCGAACACGAAGGCGCTGACGAAGCCTGCGGCGAAGAAAGGCAGATAGTCCATCGTGAAGTACTGCCAGTTTTTGAGCAGCGACAGCAGGCTCGCTCCGAACATGATCGGCACTGCCATGATAAACGTGAAGTCCGCCGCCGCTCGGTGGCTCATGCCGAGCAGCACGCCGCCCGAGATCGTCGAGCCGGAGCGGGAGAAGCCGGGCCACATCGCGATGCACTGGAAGAGGCCGATCAGGATCGCCTGCCGATAGGTGATCTGATCGACGCTGGCTGCTCTGGGCTCCCGCGGACGATAGCGATCGGCGAACAGCATGAGCAGCGCGCCTGCCGCGAGACCAATGATGACGGTCCGAGCGGAGAACAGGTACTCATCGATATAATCCTCGAACAACAGCCCCAGCATGGTTGCCGGCAGCAGACCTGCGATAATGTGGGTCAGGCGCAGCCGGCTGCCGGCAAGAGAGCCGGACTGGCGGTCGCTGACGGAGCGGTCGCCGAGCCAACGTCGCAGTCCCAGCAGGTCGACGAACCGCTGGCGGAAGACGATGACGACAGCGAGCACTGACGCCAGCTGGATGACCACCTTAAACGTATTGGCGACGTACTTCGTCAAGACCAGCTCCGATTGCAGCCACATATCGTCCACCAGGATCATATGCCCCGTCGACGAGACGGGTGCGAACTCGGTCAGTCCTTCGACCATCCCGAGCAGCACCGCCTTCAGCAAATCAATAATATCCATCGTATGACTCGCTCCTTAGGAGGATTGGGACTTGCGTCTTTTGCGGATATAGAGCGCCACGAGCGCGACCGCGCCGATTGCCAGCACGACATAGACGATATTCGAATAGATGTCCATATAGTATAAGACTTGCTCCCAGGAGTCGCCGAGGGCGGCGCCGATCAGGACGAGGATCGTATTCCACGCCAGAGTACCGATCGTCGTGAAGAGCAGGAACAGTCCGAACCGCATGTTGGACATCCCGGCAGGGATCGAGATGAGGCTGCGGACGAGCGGCACCATCCGGCAAAAGAGCACCGTCCAGTAGCCGTAGTTGTCGAACCAGGCGTCCGCCCGACGGATATCCTCGCGCTTGATGCGCAGGATATGTCCGTAGCGGTCGACGATCCGCTCGAGTCGCTCGACGTCGATCAGCAGGCCGATGCCGTACAGGATGACGGCGCCGCCGACCGAGCCGGCCGTAGCAAAGGCGATCACCCCGGGTACGGTCATCCCCGTGTTCGTCGTCATGAAGCCGCCGAAGGTGAGGATCACCTCGGAGGGGATCGGCGGGAACAGGTTCTCGACGGCGATCATCAGCAGGATGCCCCAGTAGCCGTATTGCTCCATAAATTGCGTAATCCATTGTTCCATAGCGCACCTCGATTCGCGTAAATTAATGCCAGGCTCGGCGCAAGTGTCTCCAGTATCGATTGCGGATAAACAGGAAGTACAATACCTGCGCCGCGATAAAGCCAGCCAGCACGCCGATCAGCCTGTCGGCTACCGACAGGTAAAAGATCTGCTGGAGTGCCAGGAAAGCAAAGCCGCTGTGCACAATCGCCAGGCCAAACGGCACAAAAAACAGCCATCCGATTTGAAGCGTGACGATGCGGCGCAGCTCGCCCTCGGTCATGCCGAGCCGAAGCAGCGTCTCGTACTGGCGACGGTCGTACTCCAGCTCGGCGTACAGTCGGAAGTACAGGAAGCTGCCGGCGGCCAGGAATACGACCCCGCCCATAAGCAGCGCGATAAACAGCATCGTCCCGTACAAGCCGCTGCGAGCCTCGAGCAGCGTGCCGCTCACGGCCAGCGCATAGGGCGCAGCCTCCTCATGCCGCACCAGTCCCTGATCGGCGAGGGCGGCAGCCAGCCCGGCAGTCTGGCGCAGGTCGGCCACATAATAGCCGGTGTAGCGCTCGCGGGCGCTGTCGTCGCGGAGTTGCTCCATAAGCTCGTCCGCCACGACCAGTCCGCTGAACTCGCCGATTGACGGCTCTGCGCGATTGGTCGCGAGATGGTCGGGCAGGATGACCGTATCGGTATAGCCGATCTCCTGCAGCACGAGAGGCTGATCCGCCAGCGTATACCTGTCCGCCAGCGCGTACGTATGCAGCGATCGGACATCGAGCAGCGTCCGGTCGCGCTGCGAGCCGAGCATGACGAGCGCTTGCGTGCCGGTCAACGGGGGATGGATAATATCTGCCCTGCTGAGCCGCATCGCTGCGGCATAATCGCGATAGCCGATCAGCGGCAGCGGTCGGCTTACCTTGTGATCCGTGCTCGTCTCGACATACTGGATCGGCAGCGACAGCCGCTCGGCCGCGATGCCGCGAGCCGCCAGCTCGGCCTCGATCCGGGCGAGCTCTGCCGCGCCGTCGTGACCGGCCTTGGCCACATAAGCGACAGCCGCCGGATAGTCGGCCGCCAGCTCCTCGGGCACAGTCGTCACGGAGGCAAAGAAGCCGACCGAGCAAAGCATGACCGCCGAGAGGATCGTCACGAGGAAGAACATCCGCGCATGGTCTTGCAGCCGATGGGCCAGGCCGGCGATGACGATCATATGCCGCCCGCGCCAGAAGAGCGGCTTGCGCCGCTTGAGCGAGGCGATCAATGCCGCGCTGGCTTGCGTGTAGAACAGATAGGTGCCGCAGATCGCCATCGCTGTCACCGGGACGACGCGCGAATAGATCGACGCGCCGTCAGCCGTCGCGGCGAGCGCGTAGGCAGCGCCCAGCAACGCCAGCGCCGCTGCGGTGAGCCAGCGGGAGTAGGGCGGCACTGTCTTGCTGCGGCGTCCGGCGAGCAGCTGATCTGCCAGCCGATCCTGGCGCAGCAGCAGCGATGTGCAGGCAGAGATCGCCAGGAACAGCAAGGCGAAGGCGGCGGCGGTGACGAGGATGACCAGACCGTCCGCATAAAAATCCAGCTCGGCGACGCCCAGCAGACGGGCGCCGATCATAAGGAACAGCTTGCTTGACAGCAGTCCGGCGAGCAGGCCGCCGCAGACGGCCGCCAGGCCGATCAGCATCTGCTCCAGGAAGATCATCCGGTGCAGCTGGCGACGCGTCATGCCGTGCAGCTGCAGCAGTCCGAACTCGCGGACGCGCGACCGCAGAAACGAGCGCACCGAGTAGAGGACGAACAACAACGCGAACAGATACATAAAGCCGGCGGCAAACACGAGCGTCCGCCAGGCGCCGTCGTAGGCGACGCCGCCCTGGATCGCAGGATGATAGATGAACAGCGCGCAGATGTAGAACACCGTCACGGCAAAGGCGCTGCTCAGGAAGTAAGCGGCATAGGTGCGCCGACTGCGCAGGACATTAAGGCAGGCGAGTCGGGTTAAGGTCATGACCGTCTCCTCCGAGCAGCGATAGCATGTCGATGATCCGTTGGAAGAAGGCTTGCCGCTGGCCGCCGCGATACAGATCATGATAGAGACGGCCGTCCTTGATGAAGACGACCCGGCTGCAGTAGCTCGCAGCGACCGCGTCGTGTGTCACCATCAGGATCGTCGTCCGCTCCGAATCGTGCAGCGAGGCGAACGTCTCCATCACCTCGCGGGAGGCGCGGGAGTCGAGGCTGCCGGTCGGCTCGTCGGCGAGTACCAGCTCCGGCCGATGGATGATCGCCCGGGCGATCGCCGCGCGTTGCATCTGGCCGCCAGAGAGCTCGTAGACGCGGCGGGGCAGCAGCTCGGCTATCGCGAGCCGCTCCGCCACCTCGGCCAGCCGCGCTTCGATCTCCGGCACAGGGCGACTGTCGAGGGTGAGCGGCAGCACGATATTTTCCGCTACGGTCAAGGAGTCGAGCAGATTATACTGCTGGAATACGAAGCCGAGGCGGCGGCGACGGAACAACGCCATCTCATCCCTATGCATCTTGAGTGGCTCCGCATCGCCGATCCGGATCCGGCCGGCGGTCGGCTCGTCGATCGTCGCGATCGCATGGAGCAGCGTCGTCTTGCCGCTGCCGGAGGGTCCCATAATGCCGACGAATTCTCCGGGTTCGATCTGGAGCTGCAAATTGTCCAAAGCCCGGTGGGCATGATGGCTTTCGTAGATTTTGGTCAAGCCGGTTATCTCGACGAGCGCCAAGCGCTTCACCTCCGAGTCAGATTCAGTATAAAACGCGTAAGCCTCAAGTCGCCATGGGTTAAACTTACAGCCGCCTTACAATATTGTAAGGCGGCTGAGCAAGCGTCGTCAGTTGCGGAAAAGCCTCAGAAGGTAATACGGACTCGCGTGCCCTCTCCCTGCACCGATGCGATCTCGATCTGGTGCCCGAGCTTGTCGCAGATCTGCCGGGCCAGATACAGTCCCATGCCGGTCGACTCGGCGAAGGCGCGGCCGTTGGTCCCAGTGAAGTAAGGGTCGAAGACACGAGGCAGATCGGCGTCCGGGATGCCGACGCCTGCGTCCTCTACCTCCAGGACGGCGCGCCCTGCTTCCGTCCGGGCGCGGAAGCTGATTACAGCGTTGTCCGCTATGGTGTAACGCACGGCATTGGTGAGCAGCTGCGTGATGACGAAGACGAGCCACTTCTCATCGGAGACGACGGTTACCCCCGCCGCTTCCAGCTCCAATCGGGGGGAGAGGCGGTTGCGGATGAACAGCCGCCTCTGATCGGAGACGATCCGCCGGATCAGCGCCCCCAGCTCGAGCGACTCGACATGCAGATCCTGCTCGAAGCTGTCGAGCCGCGCGGTATAGAGCACCATGTCGAGTCCCTTGCGCAGCTTGTCCAACTCGTCGCCGATCGCCGAGCTCTGCGGATCGTCCCGCTCCTGCAGCAGCAGGTGGATGACGGAGAGCGGCGTCTTCATCTGATGCGCCCATTGGTTGATGAACTGGATATGCGCCTCGATCTGGCTCCGATAGCCTAGCAGATCGGCTTGATAGAGGCGGGCTTGCTCCTGCAGCAGTCGGTGCAGCGCCTCCGGGAGCGGCGAGGGCTGGAAGCTGCCAGGGGACGCGCTAAGCGTTGTCAGCGGCTGCTCCAGCCTTCGGTAGAAGGTGCGGTTAGCCGCATACCGGTAGCCGAGATAGAGACCTAATGCCGCAGTGCTCAGCAAGACGGCATAGAGGCTGATCGCCGGCTTGCGATAGCCATCCAGCCAGTAGATCAGCGTGATCAGGACGAGCTGCGCGATATACAGGACGAAGAGCGGCAGTTGATCCTTAAGGAATAATCTCATCCCGGCGGCTCCCACACCGGCAATAGTCTGTAGCCGGCGCCGCGCACGGTCTGGATCGCGCCGTCGATCTCCAGCTGCGCCAGCTTCTTGCGGACGCGATTGACATACACATTGAGCGTATTGTCGTCGACGAAGGCGTGCTCGTCCCAGATCCGCTCGAGCAGCCGGTCGCGGCTCACCAGCTGCTCGGGACGCCGCAGCAGCTCATCGAGGATCTGGCTCTCCGTATGGCTCAGCTCGATGCGACGGTCCCGCAGACTGAGCTGGAGTCGCTCGCAGTCCAGCGTCAGCCCGGCGACCGTCGTTGTGCGATCGCTGCCTGAGGCGTAAGAGCCGTAGGCGCGTCGCAGCAGACTGCCGACCTTGGCGGTGACCAGCTCGTAATCGAAAGGCTTCGTAATATAGTCGTCCGCGCCGTTCTCCAGCGCCATCACCTGATCCATCTTGCCCTCGCGGGCCGAGAGGAACAGGATCGGGCAGGTGGAGCTGCGGCGGATCTGGCGGCACCAGTAGTACCCGTCATAGCGCGGCAGATTGACGTCCATCAGCACCAGATGGGGGTCAAAGGCGAGGCATTCCTCGCCGACATGCTCCCAGTCGCGGACACGACCGATCCGGTGGCCGAAGCGGCCGAGATGCTCGCCCAGGAGAGCTGCGAGCTGCGGATCGTCCTCCACGATAAAAATGTTGTACATGAGATAGACTCCTCGGTACAGCCGTCAGCCGACTCGCGCGACCTAGGCGGAGGTCGGATACCGACGTGCGGCAATCGGTTTTCTTCCATTGTAGCAAGCGCAGGCACGCGCGTCCATGTTCGAGCCATGTCGGAGGGCTTTACAATATGTCAGCTTTCTTGACAGGGAGATTTGGTGTATACTTTTGGTAATTGCGACGACGACTCGCTGTTTTCATACTCGTTTCATGGGATTAGGCCCGGGTTAATCACTTATTAGCTCGGAGTGCAGGTTACGGGGAGAGGAAGAGTGGGATGAAGAGAAATCAGACGATGATGCAGTTTTTCGAGTGGCACGTCGACAACGACGGCGAGCACTGGAATCGATTGAGAGAGCGGGCTCAAGAGCTGAGCGAGCGAGGCATCACTGCCGTCTGGATTCCGCCGGCCGCCAAATGCCAGGCCGAAGGCGATACCGGGTACGGGGTGTACGATCTGTACGATCTGGGCGAGTTCGACCAGAAAGGGTCGGTCCGCACCAAATACGGCACAAAGGATCAACTGCTCAACGCGATCCAGGCTTGTCGGGACCATGGCATCGCCGTTTATGCCGATCTGGTTATGAACCATAAGGCTGGCGCCGATGAGACCGAAGCGTTCGAGGTCGTGGAGGTCAATGGGGAGAACCGCACGGAGGAGATTTCCGAGCCGTTTACGATCGAAGGCTGGACGCGGTTCACCTTCCCCGGCAGAGGCGATGCGCACTCTTCATTTAAATGGAGCTACGAGCACTTTAACGGGACCGACTACGATGCGGCCTCCGAACGCTCCGGCGTCTTCCGGATCCTGCATGGCGACAAGCAGTGGAATGACAATGTCGACGACGACTTCGGCAACTATGACTATCTGATGTTCGCGAATATCGATTATCATCACCCTGATGTGCGGGCAGAGATGATCCGCTGGGGACATTGGATCGCCGATACGCTGCAATGCGGCGGCTTCCGGCTCGATGCAATCAAGCATATCGACTATTCGTTCATCCGCGATTTTATCAGCGAGGTGGGCGGCGCTCGCGAGGGCTTTTTCATCGTCGGCGAATATTGGAATTCTGACGCTGACCAGTGCCGCGCGTTTCTGGAGCAGCTCGATTACAGCCTGTCTCTCTTCGACGTCTCTCTCCATTGCAAGCTTCATGAGGCGTCCGTGGCGGGACCGGATTACGATCTGTCGTCGCTCTTCTGCGGCAATCTGGTCGATACCCATCCGATGCACGCTGTGACGTTCGTCGACAACCATGACACACAGCCTGGCGAGGCGCTGGAGTCGTGGGTGGGCGACGGCTTCAAGCAGAGCGCCTATGCGGTCATCCTACTGCGGGAGGGCGGCTACCCGTGCGTCTTCTACGGCGATTACTACGGCATCAACGGCGAGGAGCCGATCCCGGACAAAAAGCAGGCGATTGACCCGCTGCTGTACGCCCGGTATCATAAAGCCTATGGCGAGCAGGAAGATTATCTGGATCACCCCAGCACCGTAGGCTGGGTGCGTCGCGGCGTCGACGAGATCGAACGCTCGGGCTGCGCGGTTGTCCTGTCCAATGACGAGGAAGGCTTCAAGCGGATGTTCGTCGGCGAGCACCGGGCAGGCGAGACGTGGCTTGATCTGACCAATACGCGCAGCGACCGCATCGTGATCGGCGAGGACGGCTGGGCCGACTTCCCGGTCGACGGCGGCTCGCTCTCGGTGTGGGCGCTTCCGGAATTCGACGTGAGCAAACAGGAGGGATAATATGTATCTTGGATTGGCAGGAAAGCGGGCTGTCGTCACCGGCGGCAGCAAGGGAATCGGGCTGGCGACGGCGCTGCAGCTCGCGGCCGAGGGCGTCGATGTGGTCATCGTCGCCAGACGTCCCGAGCCGCTGGAGGAGGCGGTGCGGCTCATCAAGGAGCAGACTGGCAGAGAGGTGTATGGCGTAGCTGCCGATGTGTCTGACGCAGGCGATGTCGAGCGCGCGATCGCCGAGGCGGTCAGCCGGCTCGGCGGCATCGACATCCTCGTCAACAACGCAGGCGCCTCGGCAGCCCGTCCGTTCCCCGAGGTGGCGGACGATACATGGGCTGGAGATCTGGAGCTGAAGGTGTTCGGAGCGATCCGCTTCACTCGCGGACTGCTGCCGTATATGAAGCAAGCGGGCGGCGGGGCGATCGTTAACGTCACGGCAATCGGCGGCAAGACGCCAGGAGCCGGCTCGATGCCCAGCTCGGTCAGCCGCGCTGCCGGTTTGGCGCTCACCAAGGCGATGAGCAAGGATCTGGCGGCTGACGGCATCCGCGTCAACGCGGTCAGCATCGGCATGATCCGCAGCGAGCAGGTGGAGCGGGTGTGGCAGGAGCGTTACCCCGAGCAGACGTGGGAGGACTATGCGACCGACGAACGGCACGGCATCCCGCTCGGCAGGATCGGCGAGCCCGACGAAGCGGCGCGCGTCATCACGTTCCTCGTATCGGAGGCGGCCTCCTATGTGAGCGGCACCTCGATCAATATCGACGGAGGCAAGTCAGCCGTCCTGTGACGGCGGCCCGGCTTGCTCGACGATCCGGATGCGCTGCTGCTGCAGCGCCGTCAGCCGGCCTTCCGTGCGAGCGGTCTCATCCTGGAGCTGACGCAGCACCGTGCGCAAGCCGCTGAGCGCTTGCGAGACGCGCTCTTGCGACTCCTTGATCTTGCCCAGCACCATCCAATCGACGATCAGACCGTCGAACACATAGTCGGCGAAGGTGAGGAAGCCGCTCCCGAGATCGAGCTCAATCGGCATCGCTCGCACATCGGCGAGCTCTTGCTCGAAGGTGACGAGCGTATGCTGGGCGAGGTGGATATGCTCCCTTGCATCGTCCATATGGCCGCGCTTGATCATCGTCGAGACGGTGCCGCCGCCGATCATATCCCAGGTTCCCCATTCCTTGGCTTTGGACAGGCTTTCCATCGCCGCCTCGAGATGGTCGCGCAGCCGATGACCGGCAGCGAGCGCTTCGCCCAGCTCCTTCTTTTGCACATTCCGTTCGTTTTCTTCATCAGTTATCGCATCCAGCGCTTCCCGGAACTCGCTGTACTGTTCGCGGATGAGCGCTTTTTTGCGTGCGAACAGCTCGTCATACTCCTGTTCGGCGAGATGCACATCGGTGAGCAGGCTGCGCAGCTGCGCGATTTCTTCCTTGAGCTGCGCCGACTCGGCGACGGCCTGATCGTATTTCAGCTTGGCGCGGATCACATCCTGCTGTTCCTTATCGATACGCTCCTGCTTGGAGCCGACGACGGTATAGAACAGATTCGCCAGCGATAGCCCGGCAAGCTTGGCGACATCGGCTTTTTCGGACTCCAGCTGGCGCTCGAGGCGGGCCACGATCAGCTCCTGCTCGTGCTGCTGGCGGGTATATTCGCTGATCTGGCGCTCCCATTTCTCCTTGTGCCGTCTCCGCTCGGCAGCGGTCTGCAGGCGTTCGTTCAGCGTTGTCAATTGATCGTTCATAGACTCTCCTTTCCAAATTCGGGACATGGTATAGTAATACGTCAAGAACGCTGCTCAGGATTCAACGAGTTGGGTCAAACGCCCACGCATGCGGGCTGGTGCCCGCATAGGCTGATGTATCGATGCAGTTCGGACTGCGTGTACAGAGGAGGTACGAGAGGCATGGTATGGCAGCATCCTGATTCAAGACCAGCTCCCCGTAGGAGGACATCCTCGCATTCGCAGACGCCGTCGCCTGCCAAGTCGCAACGCTCGAAGCGAGCTTTCACTGTGCCGGCCGTGACGGATGCCGGAGATACGACAGATACGACGACCACGACCGAGACGACGGTCGATACGACGCCGCCGACAACGACGACCACGACGACGACAACAACAACGACAACGACGCCATCGCCATTTGGCATTGCATCGGACGATATCGCGCTGTGGGCGGCGATTATTACGATCATTGGCGATTCCCTGGCATTGTGGGCGCTGCTCCTGGCCAGGGAAGAGAACGCGAGCAGCAATAGTAGCGCCAGCAACAACAGCAACAACAGCAGCAACAGCAACCGCAGCAAAAGCAGCAAAAGCAGCAAAGCAGCTGAGCTGAGTGGTCTGCGCTCGCGAATCTGAGAAAAACATAAGAAAAGAGTCGTATCCAGTCGAAATCGGGAATGATAGAATAGAAGCAAGTCAATAGCCGAGAGGAGGACGGAGAGACGCATGCACCCGGCTGCGAAGCCTGCGACAGCAATATATGGGAGGGATTATGATGAACGGGGAACAACGGGAAGACGCTTTGTATGACTCCGCAGACGGATTGCCGCTCTTTGAGAGGGTCAACCGTCTTTGCTTGTCTCTGCCTGCTGCCAATGAACGTACGAGTCATGGCGCGCCGACTTTTTTTATTCGAGACAAGCATTCCTTTGCCCAGCTTCATGTCAATCACCACGGGGATGCCCGCACGGCGCTGTGGTGCGCAGCGCCTGCCGGCATCCAGCAGGTGCTGGTCGAGAGCAATCCCGAGCAATACTTCGTGCCGGCCTATGTCGGCCGTCTCGGCTGGATAGGCGTGCGTCTCGACCGTCCGATCCGCTGGCGCGAGGTCGAGGGGCTGGTGCTCGACGCTTATGTTACCCGCGCGCCCAAGACGCTCCAGCAGCAGGTGCTAGAGCAATACGCGAAGCCTCATTAACGGAAGGCGCAGCCTGCCCACTAAAGAATTCGCATATCGCATAAAAACAGCCGCCCGATCCGGTCAGGATCAGGCGGCTGTCTGTCGATTCGCCCGGTAATGGGCGATCGCTAGGCGATAGGTGGTCTCGTATATGATATGTGCTACTCGCCGCGTACGATCCGGTCAACCCCATCGGTGACCGTCGCGATGATATCGATCGCGCCAGCCGCCTCGTCCCAGGTGAAGAGGGTGAAGCAAGCCGGCGACCCCGGCTCCAGTCTGGCGAGCTGCGGCCGCTCCAGCACCTGGGCTGGCCGTACGGTGACGGCGTCGATCGCTTCGGCGAGTGTCATGTCAGTGTAGGCGAGCGCGCCGGCGATGCCGCGATCGAGCGAGTACGCCGAGCCGGCGAGGATCGCCGGTTGGTCGACCATCGAGAGCCGACCGTCCTCGTCGAGCTCGACATGGGAGCCGATCAGCGAGCGATAGCGGCCGGGCGGCATGCCGCCGAACTTGACGCAGTCGCTGACGAGGATCGTCTTGTCCCGCTTCACCCGATGCATCGCCTTGAGGACATGAGGGGCCAGATGATGGCCGTCCGGGATAAAGGCGGCCCACAGCCGGTCGTCGGCGAGCTGATCCCAGATATAGTTGGGATGGCGCGGCAGCATCGGATGCGAGCCGTTGCCCAGATGCGTCGCCAGCCGCGCGCCCGCCCGGATCGCCGCGTCGAGCTGCGCCGATGTCGCCATCGTATGGCCGATCGCAGGGACGATGCCGGCGGCGGCGAGCCGCTCGATGAACGGGATCGCCCCCGGTCGCTCGGGAGCGAGCGTCACCATGACGATGCGCCCCCGAGCAGCCTCCTGATAGCGCTGGAACTCTTCCCAGTCCGGGTCTCGCGTATGGGCGCGGTCATGAGCGCCGCGAGGTCCGTCCTCGCTGGACAAGTAAGGCCCTTCGAGATGGATGCCGAGCAGCGAGGAGGCTCCGTAGCCGCCGGACTCGCAGTAGGCTGCGAGCGCGCCGAGGCCTTGCTTGATCCTGCTGTCCGAGCCGGTGATGACCGTCGGCAAGTATGCGGCGACCCCTCGGGCGTGGAGGGCGCGCGTCGCGCCTTCGATATCTTCGGCGGTGACATGCTCGCTATTGAAGTCGTAGCCGGCGAAGCCGTTCACCTGCAGATCGATCCAGCCGGGGGAGAGCCAGGGGAGCTGGCGCTCCTGATCCTCCAACGGACGGATCGCGGCGATCGTCTGGCCGCGCACCTCCAGCTCCACAGCCTCTCCGGTATCGGGACGTCGGCCCTCATAGCGCATAGGGGATTCCTCCTTGTTGATCATCTTCTTCGTCGATTAGACCCAGGCGATGCTGTCGGCGGACGACGACTTGTCGAGATAGAGCTGCCAGTTCGGGTGCGTCTTCAGGATCGTCGAAGGGAACTGCGGGTCCACCGCCTGCTCGAGCGTCGAGCGGATCGCTGCCGCCTTGGCGGCGTGAGGGACGCAGGAGATGATCTGGCGGCTGCGCAGGATCTGCTGCACCGTCATGCTGATCGCCTGCTTCGGCACCTCCTCCAGCGAGCCGAACCAGCCTTCGTTGACCTGCTGCTGCTTGCACGCGTCATCGAGATCGACGATCTTGTAAGGAGCAGGGTTGTCGAAGTCGGCCGGCGGATCATTGAAGGCGATATGGCCGTTTTCGCCAATCCCGATGAGCGCCAGGTCGACCGGCTTGCGGCTAATTTCCGCATTCAGCTCCTCGATGACGGCGCCAGGGTCGCGTTCGCCGTCGACAAGCCAGTAGTTGGTCAGCTGCGGCACCTTGTCCAGGAACCGTTCCTTCAAGTATTTGCGGAAGCTGGCAGGGTGCGACTCGGGCAATCCGATGTATTCGTCGAGATGGAACATCTCGATCTTCTCCCACGGCAGATCGCGCGTGACGAAGGCAGAGATAAAAGGGAACTGGGAGGCGCCCGTCGACAGGGCAATCCGGGCGCAGCCCTGCTCGGCGATAATTTCCTTCAAGACCGCCTCGGCGGCTTCCGCCGCGCGGGCTCCCAGTTGTTCGGCTGTATCGTGAATATGAATTTGCATGTTTAATCAGTCCTCCTTAGTATAGTAAACCTATGCTGCCTGAGTGAAGCTTTGGCACCTCAACTTCGTCAACCATTGTTGACCGTCGCATACTCGCGGAGCTGCACCATGCGCTGCTCCAGGCGCGAGCGCTCGGCGGCGAAGGCCATCAGATGGCTCTGCACCGAAGCGGCTGCCGAGGTCGCCGATGTATGCTCGCCCGACTGGCGGACGGAGCGGATGAAGTCGCGGACGAGCCGAAGATCGCCGCCGCCATGGCCGACATGGCCGCCCGGATCGGTGAGCGTGATCTTCTCCGTCTTGCCGGAGCCGAAGAGCGTTACTTCGATCTCGTTGCTCTCCATCGTAGCCCGCAGCTCGCCGCGCGTCCCCATCAGCTTCAGCGTGCGGCTGGAGTCTTTGGTAAAGGCGCTCATCGTGAAGACGGCGGTAATATCCTCGGCGAACGAGAGGCTGACGACCTGGTGATCGACGACGTCATTGTCGCAATAATAAACGCAGCGTCCATAAGGGCCGTGCCGGAGCGCTGCATACCGGGCTTCGTAGCTCGGATCTTCGCATACCGACGCGGCCTTCCAGCCGCCGTCTTCCTTGAGATAAATATTGGGCGCGTAGTAGACGCAGCTGTCCTCGACAGGGCACCCATCCAAGCAATTGCGCGGCGCGCCGGGCGGAGCATCCTCGGGACGGAAGTGGGACAGATGGCCGTAAGAGGCCACGCTCTGACATTCCGTACCTGCCAGCCATTGGATGATGTCCATGTCGTGACAGGATTTGGCGAGGATCATCGGACTCGCCTCGTCGGCGCGCCGCCATTTGCCGCGGACATAGCTGTGCGCCTGATGCCAATAGCCGACGTTCTCGTTGTGCTGGATCGACATGAGGCGGCCGATCCGTCCTTCGTCGAGCAGCTCTTTGATCGTCTGGAAGAAAGGGGAGTAGCGTAGCACATGGCAGATCGTAAAGACGCGATCGCTCAGCTCGGCCTGGCGGGCCATCGCCACGCACTCCTCCCACGACGGCGACATCGGCTTCTCCAGCAGCACATGATAGCCTGCCTGCAGCGCCTTCATCGTCGGTTCATAATGGTCGCGGTCCTGCGTGCAGATGAAGACGGCATCGGAGACGCGGGGACCGGCGAACAGTTCGTCCCAGCTGCCATAGCAATGGGAAGAGTCGATCCCGTAGCGCTCCCGGCACAGCTCGCGCTTGCCTTCGTCGGGGTCGGCGACAGCGACGATCTGCAGCTCATGCGGCTTGGCAAGCGCGTAGCCGGTATAGATCATCCCGCGCATGCCGGCGCCGATCAGCGTGACGGTTATCGGTTTCATCTCGTATCTCCCTCTCTCTGTTCGGTAGTCGTAGTATCTTGTGCGCGCCAGCGCTCCAGTTCATCGAGATCAAAGTATTGCAACATGCCCGGCAGGATCAGACTCATGCTGTCGCGCTCCTCGTAGCGCTCGGCGCATACCCAGTCCTCGACTCTTCCGATCCCCTCCTCCGAGTGGATCAGACCGATCCGACGATCGACCCCCGCCGCAAGTCGGGCATACAGCTCATAGCGGCCATGGGTGCGGATCTCGATCTGCGCCTCCGGATGCGTAGACGCATCCTGCAGCAGCATGTCGACGCAGCGGATGACATCGTAGGCGCGCATCGCCGCCAGCGAGTCGCCGAGCCAGAGCAGCTCGTCGGCGAGCTTGTGGACGACGCCAAAAAAGTCAAGCTGCGACCGCCCGTGGATCGGGTGGGGCAGATGCGGTCCGACGCCGGACGGATTGAAGACGAACACGGAGCGGCCGCTATCGATCGTCTCTGCGATCCAATCCTCATGGGCCGCGAGCGCGGTCGAGCCGCCCTCCCAGAGGCCGATAACCGCAGGGCCCGGGTCAGGGGGGGAGACCGGAGCCAGCAGGATGCCGCTATTCATCAGACCTTCCTGTGACCACCAGAGACGATACTCGACCTCCGCATCGCCGCAGCGACCGAGCGGCACCTTGCGCGTGCCCAGACGAGCGGGGCGGCGCGGACCGAGCAGACGACGGCCGAGCCAGGCGAGCGCTTCCTCGCTGCTGCGCACGCGACGCAGCTCCGCGAGCTCCCGGGCGCGGGCGATGTTGGCGCGATGCACGGTCACCGTCTGCGGATCGTCACCGAGCACCTGGCCCGAGGCCGTGGCCCATAGCCGCTGAGGCGGCAGCACCCCGTCGACGGCGATCTCCGTCGAGATCTTGTACGGACGGTCCAGAAGCACGCGTGAGAAGAACGCCGCCGCCGCCTCGCCTAGCCGCACGGTGTAGCTATGCGTCGAATCGTCGACAGTCAGCTCGAGCGACGACTCCGCGCCCTCGAACTGCCAATACTTGCGCGCGCGCTCCACTGTGCGCCGCGTCGCCTCGATCGGGAAAAAGTCGGAGCTGACGGCGAGTACGTGGAGCGGCTTGGGTGCAAACAACAGCAGCAGATCCTCGTGATCAAAGCCGGCTGCGGTCAGTCCGGGCCAGATCTGCTCGGCATCCTGTACGCCGCCTGCGTGCATGAACTGCTGACGGTTCATGATGAAGGTAGCTGGAGCGGCAGCCGCCAGACGGTCGTCGAGCGCCATCAGCATCGATGTCTGGGTGCCGCCGCCGGAGTTGCCCGTAACGCCGATGCGCTGCGGATCGACCTCGGGACGTGCGCACAGATAGTCGACGGCGCGCATCGCATCGTGGACGAAGTAGCGGGCGAGCGACTCGCCAAGCGGCAGACATTGGGCGCCGACATGCTGATGCTCATGGGTGCCGGGGTTGTAAAGGCTGCGGCCCTCTGCGGTCAGCGGGTAGCCGAGTCGCTCGCCCTGGCCGATCGGATCGATGGAGAGCACGATTAGACCGGCCGCCGCCAGCTGCCGACAGACGCGCTGATAGAGCTGGCTGTAACGGCTGTCCGGCTCGTGTCCGCAGAGGAAGAGCACCGCTGCGCCTGGCTGCGGCGCGTCCTCCGGGATGTACAGATTGGCGGCGACGTGGTGATTGGGACGGGCTTCGAACAGCACATTCTCAATCGTCAGTCCGGGCTCGCGCAAGGTGGCGGTCGTGCGGGCCGCCAGCGGCGTATACGCCGCTGGCAGTCCCCCGATCGCCTCTAGGAAGGCGGTCCGCATCCGGCTGCGCCGCTCGCTGACCGCCGCAGCAGTCTCCAGACTGTCACGCTCGGCATCGCCGCGCGCGAACGCCTCGTCGGCACGATCGTAGACGAAGCGCTTCAGCTGATCGCGGGTGTCATAGAGCGAGAACACCGTCTGCTCCAGCTCTTGCAGCGTTGGCATCGCGGTTCACCTCCGTTCGCCGACAGGGACGGCAGCGCCCATCAGCTCGTCGATCGCGACAGGGCGGCGCTCCTCGATCGAGAGGTTGGCGGCCGCGCCGATCAGCAGCGAGAGTGCGCCCGCCTCGCTGCCCGCCTGCTGTCCGAGCGGGTCCGGGGTGCCGGCTTCTCCGAACAGCATCCGTCGCAGCTTGGCGTCGCCGCCGCCGTGGCCGTCCGCGCCGGTATCGATCTCGATCGTCCGCACGGGCTGTCCGGGCAGGAGCAGTCGGATCTCGCTCGTCGCAGTGCCTTTCAGGTCGGCATTGCTGTACAGATTGGCCAGCTCGAGCTTGCCCTTGCTGCCGGTGACGGTAGCTCTCCATCCCTCGTCGGGGCTGAAGGCGACCAGCGAGTAGGTGAGCAGGGAACCGCTGTCGTAACGGACGTGGACCGACATCGTGTCGTAGATGTCGATACGCTCATCGAACACGCAGCGGTCCCGGAGGTAGCCGTCCTCCTGCTCGGCGTCCAGGAAGCGGCTCGCCATGAACTCGTCCTGACGGATGTCGAGGTAGAAGTCGCAGCTATCCTTGTAGTCGCAGGTCAGACAACGCTCGCCGCGCTCCTCGCGAGTCGGACCGTAGAAGCGGCGGCCGCCGTAAGCATGGACCTCGGCAGGACGGCTGTCCAGCCACCAGTTGATAATGTCGAAGTGATGCGTCGACTTGTGGACGAGCAGACCGCCGCTTTTGTCCATCTCGGCATGCCAGCGCCGGAAGTAATCGGCGCCATGGATGCGATTAAGATAGTATTCCAGCGTAATATGCTGCACCTCGCCGATCTCGCCTGCGGCGATCAGCGACTTGACCTGGGCAAAGTAAGGCGCGAACCGCAGATTAAAGGTGACCGTGACGGTCCGGCCAGTGCGTCGCTCCGCTTCGAGGATTGCCGCTGCATAAGGGCCGGTCGTCGTCATCGGCTTCTCGGTAATGACATCGCAGCCGGCTTCGAGCGAAGCGATGATATACGTATGATGGGTGCTGTCCGTACTGGCGACGACGACGGTATCGGGGCGGGCCCCGACGAGCATCGCTTCGAAGCTGTCGTACACCGGCACGTCGCCGCAAGCTGCGCTCAGCAGCTCGGCGCGTTTGCGGTTTTTGTCATAGACGCCGTCCAGTTGGACATAGCTGTTTAGTTCGTCGGACACCATCGGCAGCGCAAACATATAGTAGGCGCGCGAGCCGGCTCCGACCAGCGCGTACGTTTTTTTCATGGGGACGGACTCCTTTCGAATCGGGTTTGCAGACACGCCCAAGTCAGCCTTTCAGACCGGTCGAAGCGATGCCTTGGACGAATTGCTTCTGCGCCGCCAGGTAGACGGCGACGACCGGGAGCGTGACGATGACTGCTGCGGCCATCAACATGGCGGTATTCTGCGTGTCGGATTTCAGATAGAGCAGCGCGAGCGGCAGTGTATACAGCTCGCGGTCCTGCAGGTAGATGAGCGGTCCGACCGTATTGTTCCAGGCGCCGATGAACGTGAAGACGCCAAGCGCCGACAGCGCCGGACGACACAGCGGCATATAGATGCGCCAGAAGATGCCCGGCGGGCGGCAGCCGTCGATGACGGCCGCTTCATACAGCTCGCGCGGCAAGCTTTTGAAAAACTGATGCATCAGGAAGATGCCGAACGCGCCGCCGAGGAACGAAGGCAGGATGAGCGGGTAATAGCTGTTCAACATGCCAAACGACTTCCAGATGAAGTAGCTGGGGATCAGGGTAACCTGAAACGGCAGCATCAGCGTCGCCAGCATCATCAGATAAAGCGGCTTGCGCAGCTTGAAGTTGTACATCGCCAGCCCAAAGGCGACGAAGGCGCACGAGATCAGCGTGCCGATCAGGTCGACTGTAACGATGAATACGCTGTTGAGCGTGTAGCGCCCGAAGCTGACGCGGTTCCATACGGTCTCGTAGTTGGACCACTGTACCGGGTCCGGGATGAGCTGCGGCGGCAGCTGCGAGACGGCGCCGAGCGTCTTCAGCGAGGTCGAGAGCATCCAGACGAACGGGAACGCCATGACGATGGCCCCCAGCGTCAGCAGCGTATAGACGATCATCTGCTTGAGCAGCGTCGGTTTCTCAGTCATAGTGCACCCACTTTTTCTCGAAGTAGCGCTGGAACAGCGTGATCGAGAGGATGATAACGAACAGCAGCCAGGCCATCGCCGAGGCCGGTCCCATCTTGAAGAACAGGAAGGCGTCGCGATAGATGATCAGATTGGTCACCATATGCTGCTCCGGGATGCCGGCCGTCACTGAGCCGAACATGCCGAGGAAGACGTCAAAGGCCTGGAAAGCGGCAATCGTCGAAAGAATCATGACCATATAGAGCATCGGCGAGACGAGCGGGAAGATGATCCGGGTAAGCCGTACCCAGCGCGTCGCGCCGTCGATCGCGGCAGCCTCGAGCATCTCCTTGGGCACGTTTTGCATGCCGGCCAGCAGCAGGATCATCGAGGAGCCGATGCCCTTCCAGACGTTGGCGATCGCGACGCTGGCGATGACGACCCACCAGTGCTTGTTGTCGAGCCAATGCACCGCATCGATGCCTACGCTGCCGAGCAGCCAGTTGATCAGGCCGAACCTGTAGTTGTACAGCCAGACCCACAGGATGCCGCCGGCGATCCATGGCGTGACGACCGGCATGAAGTAGAAGAGCCGGAACAGCGACTTGCCTCGGATCGACTGATTGAGCAGATACGCGATAATAAAGGCGAACAACGTCTGGATCGGTACGAAGATGCCTGCAAAGACAAGCACATTGCGCACCGAAATCCAGAACGGCGGATCGCTCAGCGTCCGAATCCAGTTGTCCAGCCCGACCCAGCGCGGCGGATTAAACAGATCCCACTGAGTAAAGGCGATATACGCGGAGAACCCGATCGGAAAAAAAACGAAGACCACTAAATTAATAAGGAAGGGGAGCGTGAAAATATAACCCCAATAGCCTTGCTTGTGCATGATGACCGCAACCTTTCGCTGTTGGGTTCGTCAGAAGGGGGAGCGCCCCGCCTGACGATAGGCCCGCATAGATTAGTTCTGGTTGTCCAGGATGTCCTGCACCTTGGTATGGATGTCGCTGGCTCCGGCTTCTGGCGTCACGGTGCCTTTGACAATCTCGTTGACGATCTGCTGGACGGCGATCCGCCATTCGTTCCACGAGGCGTTCTCATCCATCGTCACGCCGCCTTCGGCGATTCCGTCGGTAAAGGCAAGCTTGTTGGCGGGCTTGGTGTCGCTCTCCTCGAGCAGCGCCAGCGCCGATTGCTTGACCGGCAGGGCGGAGCCGCTCTCGGCGATGATCGCCTGGGCTTCGTCGCCGAGGTAGTACTGCAGGAATTCCCATGCGGCGTCCTTGGCTTCCTGCGTGGCGCGCGAGGAGATCAACCAGGAGTTGGAGATGGTCGGCACGTAGCGCTCGCCGTCGACGCTGCGCGGGATCTTGACGACATCCCAGTCGGTATCGGGGAATTCGCTGTTCATCGTCACCTGCGTGCTGTACTGCAGGAAGAACATCGCCGCCTTGCCCGAGCCGAAGGCCGGCAGCTCGCCGCCAAACGCGGTGATCGAGTCGGCATCGGTGAAGTAGCCCTCGTCGATACCCTCGCGCAGCTGGCGCAAGCCTTCAACCGTCTTCGGATCGTCGAAGCGCGACTTCGTCAGCGTCTCGTCGAGCACCATGCCGCCGGCTTGCTTGATCCACGGGAACCAGCCTTGCGTGATCGAGCTGGAGCCGATGAAGCCGAACACCTCAGGGTTGCCGTTGCTGTCTGTGCGGGTCAGCTTCTTGGATGCTTCGATCAGATCGGCGAAGGTCCAGTCGTCCGTCGGGTAGTCAAGACCCGCTTCATCGAACAGCGTCTTGTTGTAGGCCAGCGCGATCGGATTGGCGCCATGCGGCACGCCCCATACTTGACCTTCTGGCGTTTTGGCGGCGAACAGCGTATCGATGTAGTCGTCTGCGCTCAGATCGCGTTCGATATAAGGCGCCAGGTCTTCGGCGACGCCGCGCTGGCCATAGCCGAGGATGACCGCATTTTCCTGGAACCACACATCCGGCATCGTGTTGCCGGCGATCTGCGTGGCGATCCGGTTCGTAAAGTCGCCCCACGGCGCTTCCTGAATCTCGACCTTGATGTGGGGGTGAGAGGCGATGAACCCGTCGATAATTTCCTTGCTGGTCACTTCGTAGCTGCCTGGCAGACCAAGCTTCAGTAGAACGGTGGACCCTTCGGGCGCGGGCTCTTTGCCGCTATTGGAGAGCGTGCAGGCGGACAACAGCGTGGCGGACAGCGTTAAGGCGAGGGCAAGCTTACCGGTTTTTTTCATATTTAGAACCTCCCAGTTTTGATAGAAATCGATTTCTTTAACGAAAGTATAGCATGGTTCATGTGAACAAACCAGCATTATTTTTACGAAGATAACGTTTTCTCAAAAAGGAAAAAGTGATTAATGTAAGATAATCATACAGGTAACGCTTGCAAATAGCAGAGGAATGAACGTTTTTTTCGAAAAAACCAAAACTTACACATTGCTTTCATCGTTTAATGGGGCGGAAAAGTGGGTAATTAATACGTTTAGAAACCGATTGCTATCTCTTGGTAAAAAGGCGGGAAACCTCTAGTTTCCCGCAACGGAGCTGATCGATGCCCGCTCGACGAGGCGCGGTTGCAGCATAACGGACATCTGCGAGCTGTCTTTGTCTTGCAGCTTGTCGAGCAGCAGCTTGCAAGCAAGGATACCCATCTCGTGATCCGGCTGCTTAATCGTCGTCAATGGAGGATGGACCATCTCGCCATATTCGATGCCGTCAAAGCCGATCACGGACATATCGGAAGGCACGCGCAACCCCCGCGAAGACAGCTCGTGGATGACGCCAAACGCCATCACATCGTTGCACGCAAAAATCGCCGTCAACTCGCCGCGCCGCTTCAGTAGCTGCGCAGCCAGCTGCTTGCCGCTATTGAACTCAAAGCTGGCCCCGAACGCAACCTCTGACGCTTTGGCTTCCTCGACTACAGGCGTCAGGCCAGCTTCGTCCATCGCTTTCAGGTAGCCTTGGTAAATCTCCGTTCGACTGTGACGGTCAAGCTCGGAGGTGACATAACCGATGCGGGTATGTCCGTGCTCGATCAGATGCTTTGTGGCCATATAACCGCCCTTGGCGTAATTAAATTCGATCTGCGAGATTTCGTCCTCCTCGATCCGCTGATCGATGGCGATCGCCTGCATGCCAGTTTTCAGCAGACTTTTGAGCAGCGTCGTATCCTTGGCGATCGAGGAGAGGATGATGCCTTTGACCTGCTTTTCTGCCATCGTCTGCAGATACATGAGCTCAAGGTCGGGATTTTGCAAGGAATTGCATACGATGACATGATAATTATGCTCGCGGGCCGTCTCCTCAACGCCGAGAATGACGGAGGAGTAGAACGGATTGCTGATCGATGGGATGATGACGCCGATCGTCATGCTTGAATTCGTTTTTAATTGCTTGCCCAGCATGTTAGGAATATAATTTGCTTCTTTGGCGATCCGTATGATTTTTTCGCGCATGGCGGCGCTGACGGGGTAGCTGCTGTTGCTAAGCACACGGGAGACGGTGGCTGCGGAGGCATTGGCCATTTTCGCGATGTCGTGAATGGTGACCGGTTTTTTCATGGCTTACACCTCATTTAGTAATCGATTACTGTATTGTTTTCTATCCTACCATAACTGGACCCATTGCGCGAGCAGACAAAAAAAATTAATATCTGACATCAAAATGCCGTTATATAGTATGAGAGAGCTGTTCTGTACATATATAGGCGAAGGCCAGACCATGCACCTTAGAAAGATATGGGGAGAGAACGAGCAATGGAAAACGAACGGACTAGTTCGGCTACAATCCTGATCGTCGACGATCAGGAGTACAATATCCGACTGTTGGAACGCATCCTCGGCCGTGCCGGATTCAACAGGCTGGTGCCGCTTGTGGAGCCCGAGAATATCATCGATGTCATCAAAGAGGTGCAACCGGATATTATTCTGCTGGATTGGCATATGCCCGGGATCGACGGCTTGCAGGCGCTCCGGATGATCCGCGAGCAGAGCGGGGAAGACCAGTACTTGCCCGTGCTGGTCATCACGGCCGATGTGACGAGCGAGGCGAAGCAGAAGGCGCTGCAAGCTGGGGCTCATGATTTCCTGACCAAGCCGGTGGACCGTACGGAGGTCATCCTGCGGATCAATAATTTGCTGCGGACGCGGTTCCTGCACCTGCAGCTGAGCACACAGAAGAGCACGTTGGAGGAGCGGGTGCTGATGCGGACCTCCGAGCTGCAGCAAGCCAAGCTCGAAATCCTGCAATTGCTCGGTCGCGCCTCGGAGTACCGGGACGATATGACCGGCCAGCATACCCAGCGGGTAGGCAGGCTGTCCGGTCTGATCGCCGCCCAGCTCGGGCTCCCCGAGAAGATGATCGAGCTGATCGAGACGGCCGCCCCCCTGCACGATATCGGCAAGATCGGCATACCCGACGAGCTGCTGCTCAAGCCGGGCCGATTTGATGCAAGCGAGCTGGAGCGGATGAAGGCTCACACGACGATCGGGTTTAATATTTTGCAGGCGAGCTCGTTTGAGGTGTTGAAGGTTGCCGGACTGATCGCCCGCTCGCATCACGAGAAATGGGATGGCAGCGGCTACCCCCAAGGCCTCAGCGGACGCGCGATCCCGCTGGAGGCAAGGATTGTCGCATTGGCAGACTTCTATGATGCCTTGACGCATGAGCGTCCCTACAAAAAAGCCTGGTCGCCGGAAGAGGCCACGGCCGAAATCATCAAGCAGCGCGAACGCCATTTTGACCCGGAGGTCGTCGATGCCTTCCTGGCTATCGTCCGTTCTGTCACTGGTCTGACGTTGGAGGAATCCGTATAATGAATGAATGGGCACAATGGCAACAAGAGCTGGCTCAGGAACGGGCGCTGCGCATCGACGCAGAGCGTCGGGAAGCCGAGCAGTTGGAGCGGATACGGGAGCTGGAGGGGCAGCTTGAGCATCTCAGCGGCCATCTTGAGGACATGGTGGCCGTGCGCACGGCCGATCTGAAGCGAGCGCATGATCAGGCGTTGCGGGCGAACCTGACCAAAAGCCAGTTCCTGGCGAACATGAGTCATGAGCTGCGGACGCCGCTTAATGCGATCATCGGCTATAGCGAGCTGCTGATGGATGAGGCTCGCGAGCTTGGAGAGCCGATGCTGGCTGAGGATCTGCAGAAGATCAATCGCTCGGGCAATCATCTATTCGCTTTGATCAATGACATCCTCGATATTTCCAAGATCGAATCCGGCAAAATGGATCTCTATTATGAGCCGTATAGGGTCGAGGAATTGATCGAGGATGTGATGGCGACGCTTCGACCGCTGCTCGAACGCAGCGGCAATGAATTAAAGACGACGATCGCAAGCGGCGAGATGACTACGGACGTCACCAAGCTGCGACAGATCCTGATCAATCTGTTGACGAATGCGATCAAATTCACCCAAAACGGCACCATTCATTTCGAAATTTCGCAGGAAGCAAGAGATGGTGTGCTTGGCTACGCCTTTATCGTCACCGATACCGGCATCGGTATCTCCAAGGAGCAGCTCGACCAACTGTTCCAGCCTTTCGTCCAGGCCGACAATTCGACGACGCGCAAGTACGGCGGGACCGGTCTTGGGCTGTCGATCAGCCAACGGTTCTGCGAGATTATGGACGGACGTATCGATGTGGCCAGCGAGCCTGGCGCAGGCAGCACCTTCACCTGCTGGCTGCCCGCAAAACCTGCGAAGCTGCTGGAGATGGCGTTGACGGAGCCTGCCGAGACGGTGGCCGAGGAGGATGCGCTGGAGGAACTGGCTGTGCCAGCGGGGGAGGCTGGCGTCAGCATCCTGTTCATCGACGACGAGCCGGATAACCGAATCCTTATCGAGCGTCTGCTGGCGGCCGAGAGCTGGCGGCTGGCCTTCAGTACGAACGGCAGGGACGGGCTGCGGATGGCGCGGGCTCTAAAGCCGCAAGTCATCTGCCTCGATATCCTGATGCCGAGCATGGACGGCTGGGCGGTGCTCGCCGAGCTGAAGAGCGACCCTGAGCTGGCGGATATCCCGGTCGTCATCCTCTCGCTGACGGACGACCGGCAGCTTGGCTACTCGCTTGGCGCAGCCGAATACTTGACCAAGCCCGTCAACCGCAACCGCTTGATCGAGGTGATGGATCGGTTCATCGTCGATCGCGAGCATCATTCGGTGCTTGTCATCGAGGACGATGAGACGACGAGCGAGATGATGACGCGGATGCTGCATCGCGAGGGATACAAGGCCCGCAAGGCAGACAATGGCAGGCTGGCGCTGGCGCAGCTAGAGGTTGAGCAGCCCGACCTGATCCTGCTCGATCTGATGATGCCGGAGATGGACGGCTTCGAGTTTATCGCTCAGTTGCGCAACGACGAGCAGCTCGGCAGGATTCCCGTTATCGTGTTGACCGCCAAGACGATTACCGCCGAGGATCGCAACAAGCTGAACGGATTCGTCAAGGATATTATCCAGAAGGGCTCGTTTAATCGTTCGCAGCTGTTGCAGGAGATCAAGGACTGCCTGGAGTAGAAAGGAGTTGGCACGCATGAAGGTCATATTGCTCGTAGAGGACAATGAGTTGAACAGCAACATGCTCTCGCGCCGTCTGCGCAGGCGAGAGTATGAAGTGGTGCTGGCCGAGGATGGGCAGCAAGGCGTGGAGCTGGCGGTCAGCCGTCGCCCCGATCTGATCCTGATGGATCTGAGCCTGCCTGTGCTAGATGGGCTGGAGGCGACGCGACGCATCAAGTCAGACCCTGAGCTGGCGCATATCCCGATCATCGCGCTGACGGCGCATGCGATGAAGACGGATCAGACGCGGGCGCTCGAGGCGGGCTGCGACGATTTTGATACGAAGCCGATCGATCTCGATCGGCTGCTCGGCAAGATCGAGCAGGCGCTGGGCGCGTTGTAACCGGTCGATTGGTCGGCTTCGGCTGACCCAGACCCGATCATAGCAAGCCAAAAACCCCCGGAGATGGGGCATCTGTCGAGATGCCCCGTCCCGGGGTTGTGTGTCGTCCGCCCGATCCTCAGATGACGTCGGACTTGGCGAGATCTTCGCGGATCAAGTCGGCTGCGAATTGACCGCTCAGCGTCACCATCGGCACGCCGCCGCCCGGATGTGTGGAGCCGCCCACGAAGTAGAGGTTGTCGAGCATCGGGCTGCGCTGCGGGATTTTGAAGCCGCCATTGAGCTTGCGGTCGGTGACGGTGCCATAGATGGAGCCGCCATTGGCTCCGTAGAGCGTGCGCAGGTCGTCCGGCAGGAAGGTATGCTCCCACTCGATATGCTGTCGCAGGCCTGTAGCTCCGAGCCGTTCCAGCTTGTCCAGCACGAGCTCGCGATACGGCACGCGCCAGCGCTCCCAGCTCTCGCCCGGCGCGAGCGGCGGCACATGGGTGAGCACGAACCAGTTTTCCTTGCCCTCCGGCGCCTGCGAGGCGTCGGTCTTGGAGGAGATGCCGACATAGATGGTCGGATCTGCGGCAGGACGCTTCTTCACGAACAGCTCCTCGAACTCCAGCGCGGCGTTTTCGGCGAACAGGAAATTGTGATGCTTCATATGATCGTATGTGCGATCGACGCCAAGCAGCATCACATGGCCGGAGACGGTCGGCTCGAACTTGGACAGCCGCTTGACCATGCGGGAGCTCTGCGAATGACCGGAGAGGATCGTCTGATGCGCCGGGATCGCCTCCAGATTGCTGACGACGATATCGGCCTGCAGCCGCTCGTCGCCGATCCGCACGCCTGCCGCCCGGCCGTTCTCGACCAGCACTTCATCTACCTCGCACGAGGTGCGCACCTCTACGCCGAGCTCTCCCAGCAGACGCAGCATCGCACGGGCGATATTGTACATGCCGCCGTCTACAAAGTAGATGCCGAGTCCCATCTGCACGTAGATCAGCTGCGACAGTACGGCCGGGGCGGCGTACGGCGATGAGCCGACATACATGATCAGGAAGTTGAACAACTGGCGCAGCTTCGGATGCTCGATGTACTGCTCGGTTGTCTGCGCCATCGTCTTGAGCGGGTCCATCGCCAGCAGCTCCTTTAGGCTGTGCTGCTGCCGCAGATCCGACAGACCGGACAAACTGCGAGCGTAGAAGCTTTTGGTGCTTAACTCGTATTGCTTGCGGCAGTAGTTGAGATATGGGATGAACTGTCTGCGATCGCGCGGCGATAGTTCGCCGATCTGCTCGAGCATGGCTGGCAAGTCGCCGAGCAGGTCGATATGGCTGCCATCCGGGTAGAGCGCGCGCCACTGCGGCTCGACGCGGATCAACTTGAGATAGTCCTTCAGTCTGCGCCCGGCAGCCTGGAAGAGCTGGTCGAGCACCCAGGGCATCGTCAAGATCGATGGGCCGGTGTCGAAGCGATATCCTTTGCCCTGGCGAATGTTCAGCTTGCCGCCGGCGCGTTCGTTTTTCTCCAGCACGATGACTTCGTGGCCGTCGGCGCGCAGTCGGATGGCGGCCGACAGACCGGCCAGACCGCCGCCGATAACGATGATTTTTTTAGTTTTCATCGGTTCCTCCTGATTCGATGATGAGAGATTGGTCGATACTGTCTGGTAGATTCATAAGCTGCGATAGGTTTCCAGTACTATCCATTGTGGACGGGATTGCCTCATATCATACAGGGTCAGGACAAATCTGCGCGAGCTGTACGGGAAGGAAGGATAGAAGATGGCTGACTGGATAGGGATATTGCACGCAGCAGGCGCGGCTCTCGGTGTCGTGCTGCTCGGCGGGAGGCCGGGCTGGCGCATCGGCGCAGGACGACGAAGCAAGCTTGGCGTAGCAGGGGCTCCGAGCTCCGAGCCGCTCATGCCGCCGCTGTCGATCATCATCCCGGCGCGCAACGAGTCGCGCAACCTGAAGCGACTGCTGCCGATGCTGCGGCTGCAAGGGTGCAGACGGATGGAGATCATCGTCGTCGATGACGGCTCGACAGACGACACGGCTCGCACGGCGTCCGAGCGGGGGGCGCGCGTCATCCAGGCG
>Ga0160452_100141_pt1 | contig 87671 bp, 80 predicted proteins | sample HID1971I_E6MG_FD_108230 | JGI IMG/M metagenome (GOLD analysis project Ga0160452, IMG submission 108230) | Enriched millipede-associated microbial communities from UW Madison campus, WI, USA - HID1971I_E6 MG | ecosystem: Host-associated > Arthropoda: Insects > Digestive system > Unclassified ...
CCATGTCCATCGCCCTCCGCTCTCTTCAACAGCTTCTTTTCTTCACACTCATTCGACATCCTTACGCCAAGTTCCTGTTCATGGAAACGAACTGTGTTTGAGTAGGTACCTGAGTAGTAACGATTATTCGCACAGATTGCGGGCCGGGCGCGACTTCGGGGCTTTTTTGTACGGTTTTTCGCACAGATTGCGGGCCGGGCGCGAACTTCGGGGCCTTTTTGTGCGGTTTTTCGCACAGACTGTGGCCTGGGCGCGAACTTCGGGGCCTTTTTGTGCGATTTTTCGCACAGGCGGCTGGCCCCGAGACGTTCGACTCCGCCGCCCGTTACATCGCTAAGCTCCCATGTCCGCTCCTCGGGCTGTCCCGTGTCCCGTCTCCACGTCTCCCGATGCCCCGCCCCCACGTCTCTCCCCTTGTCCGCGATTCGAACGTATCCGATGCTAGCCTCTCACTTCTTCTCCGCGCTGCCCGCTGCTACCGTCGCCGCAGTCCCTTGCCCGCCCTCCTGCTCGCCGCCGCTCGCTGCACCCGAGGGCACGCGGTTCTCTAGCCGCAAGGGGACAGACTTGGACTTGGACTTGGACTTGGACTTGGAATTGCGCTCCGCCTCTAGCGAGGCGTAATAGCGCTTCAGGTCGTCGTGATGCGTTCGCCGATCCAGCGCCACCCCGCCGCGATAGGCCGAGCGGGCGATCAGCAACGCCGCGACCGGCGTCGTCAGGCCAACGAAGATGAGCACGAGCAGCAGCTTCCACACCGCCCAGCCATGGCTATAGGCAAAGTAGATGAACGCGGCGAGCATGAGGAAAACGACGGCGGTGACGGAGCTCTTGCCCGTCGCATGCAGCCGCGAGTAGACATCCGGCAGCCGGATCAGGCCGATCGCAGCCACCACGCTGAACAAGCCGCCGATGACGGCCAGGACGGCGATCAGCCATTCAGTCGCGCTCAAACAAATCCCCCCTCTCCAGAAAAATCGACATCGCAGCCGAACCGGCGAAGGCCAGCAGGCCAACGACAAGGATGATCTCGGTGTAGGCCGTCGTATCCTGTACCACCATCAGGATGCCGACAAAACCGATCAGCAGCATCCCCATCGTATCCAGTCCGGCAATGCGGTCTGACATTGTCGGTCCGGCAAAGATGCGGTAGCTGCACAGCAGCGCCGACAACACAATCAGCATCAGCACACCTGTCAGTATCGTGTTAAGCATGACCCCGCGTCACCTCCATGATCCGCCTCTCGAACGTTGCCTTCACTTCACGGATCGCCGCCTCCCGATCCCGAACATCCAGATAGTGTACAAAAATCCTGTCCCCCTCCCGCGAGAACTCCATCGACAGCGAGCCTGGCGTCAGCGTGATGCAGGCGGCAAACAACGCTCGCTCCAGCGAGGACTGCAGCCGAGTCGGCACCTCCAGGATGGCGGGCCGGACATCGAGTCGGGGACGGAGTACGATCTTCATCACAACCCAATTGGCGATCGCCATCTCCCGGATCAACACGACCAGCAGCATCCAGGCCGCCCAAATGCGGCTTGTGTACGGCTTCTGGCCCCGCCACTTGGCCATCAGCAGGACGACCAGGAGTCCCGCCAGCACCCCCATCAGGGCGTCGCCGAAGGCGGTGCTGCCCTTGAGCAGCATCCAGGCAGCGGCGATGCCTACATTCAATACGATCTGATACAGCATGGCCTCTACTCCTTCAATACAGTATGGATGTATCCCGCAGGATTCAACAGCTCCCCGGCGATGGTCTCGGCATAGGCGAAGAACGGCTGTGCGCCGAAGCCGAGCACGAACGTCAGCGCCACCAGCACGCTGATCGGCAGCAGCAGCTTGCCTACAGGTCGAGCCGCTTGCTCCTGATCATGCTTTTGCCCGCCCCAGAAGGCAGTCATGAAGATCTTCATGACGACGAACAGCGTCAGTAATCCCACGACCAGCGAGACGGCTGCCAGCACATAGCTCTGCTCCTGGAAAGCCGCAGTAATCAGCGCAAACTTGCCGAAGAATCCGCTGAGCGGCGGGATGCCGGCGATAGACAACGCCAAGATCAGGAAAAACCAGGCCATATACGGGTGGGTGCGCAGCACCCCTCCCAGCTTGTTCAGATCGGTCGTGCCTGTCACCGTCTTGACCGTCCCCGCCATGAGCAGCAAGCCGGTCTTCACCAGAATATGGTGGGCAATATAGAAGATCGCGCCGGCAAGCGCAAGCTCAGTGAACAGCCCCAGTCCCATCACCATGTAACCGAGATGGCTGACAATGTTGTAAGCGAGTATTTTTTTGATATCGTGTCTGGAGATCGCGCCGATCACGCCGATCACCATCGTCAGTCCGGCTATCGTCAGCATGAGCGTATGATGCGTGAAGCCGGCGTCATGATTGAAGATCAGTGTAAACACGCGAATCATCGCATAGACGCCAACCTTGGTCAGCAACCCGCCGAATAACGCCGTCACCACGGCAGGCGGTCCAAAATAAGAGCGCGGCAACCAGAAATAAAGCGGGAACAGCGCGCCTTTGATCGCAAACACCAGAAAGAATAACACCGCGATAACCTGCAATATCCCCGTCTGCTCCAGCTCGCCTACCCGCTCGGCCAGATGAGCCATATTGACCGTGCCGACTGCGCCGTACAAGTAAGCGACTGCGACCAGGAAGAGCAGGGACGAGCAAACGTTGATGATCGCATACTTCATCGTCTCCCGGAGCTGATACTTGGTCCCGCCGATCACCATCAACGCGTAGGAGGCCAGCAGCATCACTTCGAAGAAGACGAACAGATTGAACAGGTCGCCCGTCAGGAACGAGCCGTTCACTCCAGTCAGCAGGAAGAAATAAAAGGGATAAAAATAGTAGCGTTCCCGGTCCGGATGGATCGTCGCAAACGAGTAAAACAGACAGACCCAACCGACGATCGAGGTAAGCACGACCATCATTGCGGCCAAATTGTCGGCAACCAGAATGATGCCAAACGGCGCCTGCCAGCCGCCCACCGCGAGCGTCTTCATGCCGGATTGATAAATGTCGACAGCCAGCGATATAGACAGCCCCAGCAACACGCTCATCATAATGCCCGCCACGATGCGCTGCAGCCGCCGCCGCTTGGCGAACAGGATCAGCAGCGCGCCTGTGACGAAGGGGAGCAGGATCGGCAGCATAATTATATTACTCATCTCTCTCACCTCTTAGCTGCTCCAGATCTTCGGTATCATGAGCCTTGTAGGTACGATAAGCCAGGACGATCAGAAAGGCCGTCAAGCCGAAGCTGATGACGATCGCAGTCAAAATGAGCGCCTGCGGCAGCGGATCGGTCGCCGCCATACCGCTCTCGTCGAGGAGCGGCGGCTGGCCCTCTCGCAGCCCGCCCATCGTCAGGAGCAGCAAGTGGACGCCATGGGAGAGCAGCATCAAGGACGCTACGACGCGGAGCAGGCTGCGGGAGAGCAGCAGATACGTCCCTACGCCGAGCAAAACGCCGATTACGACGAACATAAGCAATTCCATCAGTCTTCATCCTCCGCAATCGTCACTGTCGCCGCCATCGTCGCGCCGACCACGACCAGATAGACGCCAAAATCAAACGGAATCGCCGTCGCCAGCTCAAGCTCTCCCACGAGCGGCAAAGTCACATAATCAAAGTACTGGGTTACAAACGCATCTCCGGCAAGCAGCCCGAGCGAGCTGACCGCGGCCGCGATGAGCAAGCCGAGCGCGATCACGACCGGATAGGACAAGCGCAGGACGCGCTCGGTCTCCCTTGCCCCGAAAAACATATACATCAATACAATCGCACTTGCGGTCATCAGACCGCCGATAAAGCCGCCGCCCGGCCGATTGTGCCCGGCCAGGAATAAATACCAGGAAAAAGCCAGCAGCAGGCAAATGACGATCGTGACGAACACCCGTTGCATCACATCGTGCTCGCGCGAAAATCTCATACGTCTTCGCCCCCTTTGAAGCGATGCTTGACCATCATCACGATGCCGATGCCGACAATGCCGAGCACCAAAATCTCTAGCAGCGTGTCGAGCGCACGGAAGTCAACGAGGATGACATTGACCATGTTCTGACCGCCGGCCAGCTTGTAGCTATTCTCCTTGAAAAAGTCCGAAATGGAGGTCAGTCCGGTCTCGGAACGGTAGCTGTAGGCGCTGACGCCGATCAGGAAGGCTCCGACGCCAACTGCGCTGGAAATCGCAAGCTTCAGCAGACGACTGAAAGCGGGGATCCGCTCGGCCGTCACCTCAGGCAACCGCCTGAACGCCAGCATCAGCAGAATCACGGTCACCGTCTCTACGAGCAGTTGGGTCAACGCCAGATCCTGGGCGCTGAAGATGGCGAACAAAAGCGAAATCATCAGACCGACGATGCCCAGCACGATAATAAAGGAAATCCGGTCGCGAACGCGCAATAGCGCAAAGGCCGCGATAATCATCAGCAGCGCAATGCCGTACACATAGAGAGGCGCCTCGGCGGCGATCAATGCGGGCGCTACGAAGCTGTCCGCCCGAAAAAACACATAGGCGGCCAGCCCGATGGTAAAGGTCAGCATAAACACCAGATAATCCCGCAGCCTGCCGGTCATCTGTATGCCCGTGATCCGCTCCGAGCTATAGGTGAGCGCGTCCAGACCGCCATCGTAGAGGCGATTGAGCGGGTCGCGCTCGCGGCTGAACCAGCCCCCTCCCGCCGTCCGGGGCAAGCTGCGGTACAGCAGCAGACCGAGGATGACCACGCCCAGCGACATCCCCAGCTCCACACTTGGCCCGTGCCACAGGTACAGCCGGAACGAGTAGAGCGCCGGATCAAGTGCCGGAAGGATCGAGGCAACCGCCGGCTCGATCAGCCCCGGCACCAGCAGATTCGGGAAGAGGCCGAGCAGCAATACTAACGAGCCGAGCACGATCGGCGAGATCAGCAAGCCAATCGGCGCCTCATGGACCTTCTGGTCGAAGTTATGCGGCTGGAACTTGCCGGTAAACGTACGACCGAGCATAAGCGCGCAATAGCCGAATGTAAAGATGCTGGCGAGCCAGCCAACGACTGCGACCCACAGCCATGCCGTGCCGCCGGGCAGCTCCTGCAGCGATATGAGCGCCGTGAAGAACATCTCCTTGCTGATGAAGCCATTAAACGGCGGCAGCCCCGCCATCGCCGACAGTCCGAACAAGGCGACGGTAAACGCAATCGGCATCACCGTCATCAGACCGCCGAGCCTGCGAATATCCCGCGTCCCCGTCTCATGGTCGATGATGCCGACGATCATAAACAGACTGCCCTTGAACGTCGCATGATTGACCAGGTGGACAAGCGCCGTCGTCACGGCCGCCGCATACACCCGCTCCATCGCGGTGCCGCCGGTGATCATCGCCGCAGAGCCGATACCGAGCAGCAGCATGAGCAAGCCAAGCTGGCTAATCGTCGAGAAGGCGAGGATCCCCTTCAGATCATGCTGGCGGATCGCCGACACGGAGCCCCAGCACATCGTGATGAGTCCCGTTAGCAGGAGCGCCCAGAACCAGACCTCCGAGCCGCCGAAGATGGGCATCATGCGAGCGACCAAGTAGACGCCGGCCTTGACCATCGTCGCCGAGTGCAGGTAGGCGCTGACCGGCGTCGGCGCCTCCATCGCATCGGGCAGCCAGATGTGGAACGGGAACTGCGCCGACTTGGTGAAGGCGCCCAGCAGCACCAGCACCATCGCCGCGTAGAACAGCGGGCTGCCGAACAGGCTGTCCGCTTGCGCGATCAAGCCCTGGATGCTGAACGTACCGCCCTCGAGATAGAGCAGGATAAACCCCGCCAGCATCGCAAAGCCGCCGAATACGGTAATGAGCATCGACTTGCGAGCGCCATAGACGGATCGGTCCCGATCATACCAGAACGCCACGAGCAGCGACGAGCTGAGCGAAGTCAGCTCCCAGAATACGTAAAGAATGATCAGGTTGTCCGACAACACGATCCCAAGCATCGCGCCCATAAACAGAAGAAGATAAAAGTAGAAATGATGCAGTTGTTCCTTGCGCCGGTCCAAATAAAAAACCGCATACAGCACGACAAGCGCGCCGACGCCGGTAATCAGAAGCGCAAACAGCAAGCCCAGACCATCCACGTAGGCATCAAAGGAGATACCTAGCGAAGGGACCCAGGACAGGGTCCGCAGGATCGTCTCCCCCCGGCCAATCGCCGGCAGATGAGTGGCAAAATAGACAAACAACGAAACAGGCACCAGAAGCACCGCCCAGCCGATCTGTCTGCCGCGGGTCCACCTGAACAGCAGCGGCAGCAGCAATGCGAACAGCAATGGCGATAAAATCGCTCCATGCAGCACAGATTAACCCCCTTAATCGTTCATCATGTACATGACTTTCCCCTAAATAACATTCACCATTCCTCTAAGTGTCTCCCCCAGTATCAGGAAAAAACCGCCGGAAAGCACAAAAAAAGCCCGCTGTTGGCAGGCTCCTCCGGGAAAATCCAGTATAAAATTCGGTCTAATATCGCGCTCACTTTTTCATCTTACCGCTTTTAAGCCGCTTTGTAAAGCATTCCTTGCGAACAATTTCCAGTCATCTCGCTGTCTGAGGAACATCGAGCAATTGGAGGAGATCCTCCTCCGTCAGCCCAGCTTCGCCGCCGGTCTCCGGCGTGGTCATTTCGTCGAAGAGCGCTTGCTTCTTCTGCTGCAGCTCATACATCTTCTCCTCGATCGTGCCGTGCGTAATGAGCCGAATCACTTGGACGACCCGCTTTTGCCCCATCCGGTGGGCGCGGTCCTCGGCTTGCCGCTCGACGGCCGGGTTCCACCACAGGTCATACAGCACGACGGTGTCGGCTCCCGTCAGATTCAGCCCGGTGCCGCCCGCCTTCAGCGAGATCAGGAAGAGATCCCGCTCCCCGGCATTGTAACGCTCGCACAGCTCGACCCGCTCGATCGGCGGCGTCGACCCGTCGAGATAGAAGTACGGGACGCCCCGGTAGCCAAGCTCGCGGCCGATCAGCCCGAGCATCTCCGTGAACTGCGAGAAGACGAGCAGCCGTCGCCCGGCGCGGCCACATTCCTCGATCACCTCAAGCAACTGCTCGAACTTGGCGGAGCCTCCAGCGTAGTCCTCGAGGAATAGCGCCGGGTGGCAGCAGAGCTGGCGAAGCCGGGTCAGACCGGCCAGGATGCGGATACGGCTCTTGGCGAAGTCGTCCTCGTCGAGATGCTTGAGCGTCTCATACCGCAGTTGAGCCAGCAGTGCGGCATATTGCTTGCGCTGCTCAGGCAACAGCTCGGAGACGAGCACGGTCTCGATCTTCTCCGGCAGCTCGGCCAGCACCTCCCGCTTCATCCGCCGCAGCAGGAAAGGTCGGGCCAGCCGGGCGACGATCGCAGGCTCCAGCTCGCCGAATGCCTGGCGATCGGGGAAGAAGCCGGGCAGCACCGCGTCCATGATCGACCACAGCTCGGTCAGGCGATTCTCGATCGGCGTGCCGGTGAGCGCGAACCGATGCATCGCCGCCAGCGATTTGACGGCGCGGGCGGACTGTGTGCTGTCGTTTTTGATCATCTGGGCTTCGTCGAGAATCAGCGTATGGAAGGCCAGCTCCGTATAAAGGCCGATGTCCCGGCGCAACAACGGGTAAGAGACGATGAGCGCATCGTGGTCGGACGCCTCCAGCTTCGCGTGCCGCTCGGCGCGGCTGCCGTCGACGACAGCGGCCCGCAGCTCAGGCGCGAAGCGACGCAGCTCGCTCAGCCAGTTGTACAGGAGCGAGGCCGGCGCGACGATGAGCGCCGGCCTGCCGCTCTCCCGGATCTCCGACAGCACCGAGACGAGATAGGCGATGCTCTGCAGCGTCTTGCCAAGCCCCATATCGTCGGCGAGGATACCGCCAAGGCCATACCGCGCCAGCGTCTTGAACCATCGATAGCCCTCGACCTGGTAGTCTCGCAGCACCGGTGCCAGCGACTCGGGCACCGCAGCCTCCAGATGCTCGGGATGCCGCAGATGCTCCAGCAGCTGCCGCACCGCCGCAGCTGGCCGGAGCGTCTCCTCCTCCGTCGAGGCCAGCAGACGGAGACCGCGCGTCAGCGGCAGACGGAAGCTCGGCTGCGTCAGCTCCGGCAGCGCCATCCCCGTCTCCGCGAGGACGCGAGCGATCCGCTGCATCTCCTCGGTCTGCAGCGGCATCAGCGCGCCCGTCGGCAGGCGGTGATACTTGCGCTTCAGGACGAGCGAGCGCGTCAGCTCGCGGATCTCCGCCTCCGGGATATCGTCGATACGGAACCGGAAGGCGAGCCAGGGCGTCCGCTCCTCCCGCGACACCTCGATGCGCGGCGGCGGATGCTCGACGAACAGCCGCTCCTTGACCGCCGACGTCGCATAGATGCGCGCCTCCCGCTCCAGCAGCGGCACGATCTCGTACAGGAAGGCGAACTCCCGCTCCTCGTCCTGCATAATATAGCCGCTCTCTGTCCGCGCGAAGCCCGCCCCCTCCATGAGCGCGAGGATATGCGTCTCCCGCTCGCCCTCGCGGATCAGGATGCGGCTCTCGCCGCGGCGCTCCTCGCGGTCCTCCAGCGGATTGATAACGATATCGCCATACTGGAACTCCAGTCCCGCCAGCAGCCGGTCGCGGACGCGGTCGAGATAGACGCGGGCCGCCAGCTTGGTCTGCAGCACCCGGTCGGCGATGCTGCTGTCGATCCGCACCTCGCCGAGCTGCATCAGGCCGGGGACGACGCGCTCCATGAACGGCGCCAGCTGCGGCGCCGGCACGCGCAGCTGCTCGCCGCCCGCCTCGCCGCGCATCACCGTCTGCACCTCGGCCAGACGCCGGCAGCCCTCGTCTGGCAGCGCGACGAGCCGGTCGGCCGCGATCGTCAGACTGTACGCCTCCAGGATGATCATGTCGGCGATACCCTCCGCCGCCAGCCGATAGACGCCCGCAGCCGTCTGCTCGAAGACGAAGCGCAGCGGCAGCGCCTCCGCCCATTGTAGCGGGACGGTACGCGCCCCCGACCGCAGCCTCGCCGTGCCGCTGTCGCCGAGCCGTGCCGCCAGCGCCGGCCAGACGGCCGGAGGCAGCGGCATCGTCCGGGGATCGTCCAGCTCGCCGGTATAGAGCGCGCCCGCCGCCTCGCGCTGCAGCCGCTCGCTGGCCCGCACCTCCAGCAGCTGGCGCAGTACGGCGTCCGCAGCGATGCCAAAGCAGTGGCGGGCCGGATCGTACGTGAACCTCCGCGAGAAGTCATACGCCTCGCCGCGCTCGTAGCGTCGCAGCAGCTCGCGGATATCCGGCACGACGTAGCGGGTCTGCTCGCCGACCCGCAGCTCGATGCCGAGCAGGCCGCTGCGGCTCCCCTCCATGTAGGGAGCGAGCACGAACTCGACCGCCAGCTCGCGCCGCGTCTCGAGCCTGGCGCGCTCGCCGCTCGCCGGACGCGCCTCGTACCGGAACGCATCGAGCAGCCGGTTCACCAGCCCCGCCTCCTCTGCCGTCTGCGGCGGCGCCTCCGCCTCTGCCGGGTCATCGATGCGCTCGCGGATCGTCAGCAGCTGCTGCAGCGCCGCTGCGACATGTTTGCAGTACTGATCATGCGTGAAATGGAGCGAGCAGGCGCAGTCCGCCTTGACGCTGCCGTCGGCGCGCAGCTCCACTGTCAGCCGGAGACTGCCCGTCTCGCGCACGCTGGCCTCGTACACCTCGCGCTGATCATCCATCTCCCGCAGCGTGACCGTCACCTTGCCGGCGCGTACGAGCGCCTCGCCCTTGCGTTGGGCGCTCTGGCCGCAGAGCGAGCGGATGTCGCGGGGGGTCAGCTTCACCTTCATCGTGATCTCGTCCTTTGTATTGAAGTATCGCCATTATAGCATACCTCAGCCCCCCTCGCTCCGAACATCTGCTCCCCTCATCAGCGCAGGAAGCTGCGCGACACTCAGCCTATGCCGACGTCCGGCTGCTCCGGCATGGCGCTCGTCACGCGCACGCCCGCGACCCGACCGGCGCAGCCACGCTCGCCGCTCGCCCGGAAGGCGACCGTCACCTTGTCCTTGCCGGCGGTCAGCTCCTGCGGGATCGGATAGGCTTCGTAGAAGACGCCGCCGCTCTTGTTGAAGTGGATCGTCTGCTCCGCAACCTCCGCCCCGTCGACGACGATCGCAAACGTCCGGTTATACTGGCGATGCTCATGCCAGAAGCCGGCATGATCGCCTCCCCAATAGGATACGCACAGATAGTTCGGAGCAGCCGCGTTCACGGCCAGGCGGTAACTGAAGTAAGCATCGTGCACGCCGAACGCTTGCCGCCACATCACCATCCGGTTGCTGCTGTCGGTGAATGTCCCATGGTAGGCGCTATCGAGACAATTGCCCTGCAAGCTATGGCCGATCTCGTCCTGCTGGCCGTCCGGCTCCACACTGTCGATCGTCATGTCGTTGAGCCGCTTGAGGAACGGATCGCCGGCGTCATTGAGCCTCCAATAGATGTTGTAGAACTCGTGATGGACCGCGTAGAACGGCACAAGCTCCACGCGTCTTCCATCCGAAACGACGCCCTCGTCGATCGCGAAGGACAGCGTCTCTGCATCCAGCAGCGTAATCCAGCGCGCGATATCCTCCTCCTCGGTCCACAGCACCGGCACCTCCGCGGTCGCCGGATTCAGCGCCGTCTCGTCGACGATCGTATCCTCCGGCAAGCCCTCGTCGCCGAATCGTCCGGCGAGCAGGATCGGGCCGTAAAAGAAGGCGATCTTGCTGGCGCTGTCGCGCGCGACGTACTTGCGCAGCGCCATCGGCAGCGACACCGCAACAACGTCGCCCGCCTGCCACTCCCGCTCGATTGTCAGATAGCCGGGCTCCGCAGCCGTATAGCGGCTGCCGTCGCTAAGCATCACCGTCATCTCCCCTGCCAGCCAGGACGGCACCCGCAGCTTGAGCTTCGCCCGCCCTGCCCCGCTGACGACCGTCAGCGTCGAGGACGCCGCGTACGGGAAGCTCGTCTCCTGTCTGAGCGTCAGCCCTCGCGATCGCCAGCTCACCTGGGAGGCAATGTACAGCTGCACGTAGAGACTGTCCTCGTCCTCCATATAGATCGCTTCCCCGTATTTGGCCGGATTCTCCATGCCTGTCCCGGTACAGCACCACCAGGCCGTGTCATGCGCGCCGTAGATGCGGTAATGGCCTTGCAGCGTCGACGTAAAATACGTTTTATGCCCGGTGCACGGGTCCTGCGTGCCAAGGATGTGGTTGTAGAGCGCATTTTCGAAATAATCCATGTACCGACTGTCCGGCTCCCACATGAACAGCTTCTGGGTCAAATCGAGCATGTTGTACGTAAAGCAAGCCTCGGCCGTCTTGATCCCCAGACTCTCCATGCCCGGCGCCTCGAAATGCTCCGAGATGCTGCTGCCGCCGAACGCGTAGGAGCGCCGACCGACGACCGTATCCCAAAAGTAACGCGCCGCTGTCCGGTAATCGCTGCGGCTCGGGTCCGCGTTATAGATCTCCGCCGCGCCGATCACCTTCGGAATTTGCGTATTGGCGTGGAAGCCTTGCAGCGCGTCCCGCTCCTGCTCCAGCGGCTCCAGGATGAGCCGGTGCGTGAAGCGCTCCGCCGTCCTCAAATATTCGGGCTTGCCAGTGAAGCGATAGAGCTGGGCAAATACCTCGTTCATACCGCCATGCTCGCACTGCAGCATCGCCTGCAACGCTTCATCCGTCATCGTGTCCAATCCTTCCGTCGACCAGGCGGCAAATTGGTCCACCGTTTTCAGCGCCTCCAGGTTGCCCGTCATTCTGTAAGCGTCGATTAACCCTTTGTAGATTTTGTGCACGCTGTACCACGGTACCCAATACTCGCCCATATTAAAGCCGCCGATGCCTGCTTTCCCTGCGAACGCATCGGTAAACGCTTCCTCCTTTAATCCGCCGATATACCCGCTGCCGGTTTCTCGCTGGATGCGCGCCAGCTCGTCGACGCCGTAGTCGAGTGTTCTTTTCAGTGTCTCGTTGCCAGAGGCCGCATAAGCGAAGGACAGCGCCGACAAATAATGGCCCAAGGAATGGCCGCTGATCGAGCGCGCCTCCCAGCCGGCATAACGCGGCTTTTTGCCCGCCAGGCCGTGCGCCTCCCAGCACGGCGCCAAGAAGCGGTCAATGTCCAGCGAGAGCAGGTAGCGCTCCCCTGTTGCTTGCGAAGTCTTGAATATTCCGTCCTTAAGCTCAACGTCGGCAAGCGGGATAAAACGTTTATGCGTTTGTATCATCGTCCATGTCTCCTTCTTAGGTTCGTCTTCTCATGTGTCCTTCTCATACCTCTTGTCTCCCTCCATCCTATCAGATACCATAGGAAATAATGAGACGCTTAATCTAAGAAAAGGTGGATAAATCGGTCGATATGAATTCACAACTGGAGCATTACCTGTGCGGCAAATTCATCTCGGAAGGCAACTGGAGCCACATGCGACGAAGCGACATGCCCTATGAGGTCATCGTGATGCTAGAGGGCGAGATGTACATCGCCGAGGACGAGGCCCGTTATATCGTCAAGGCCGACGACATGCTGCTGCTGCGAGCGGGGCGCACGCATTTCGGCTATGAGAAGAGCCCGGATCGGGTCAGCTTTTTTTGGGTGCATTTCCATACCGACAGCGAGCCTTTCCTCAGCCTGCCCTCGCACGCTTCGCTCAGCAGGCCAGCCAGCGTCCAGCAGCTGTTCAAGCAGCTGCTGCATGTGTCCGGCTACGGCAGCGAGGAAGCCGACGCCGCCCTGCTCCTCTTGCTCTCGGAGCTGAAGCGACAGCTCGGCGGACCGCTGACGGCTCGCAACGCCACGGTCGACCAGATCTGCCGCTGGATCGATATTCATCTGCATCAGCCGATCAATGTGCAGAAGGTCGCCGAGACGTTCAACTTTAACAAGGAATATATCTCCAAGATGGTGAAGCGCGAAAAAGGCGTCGGCCTCAAAGCCTACATCCTCAACGGCCGGATGGATCGCGCCAGACAGCTGCTGCTCAACACGCACCAAAGCGTCAAGGAGATCGCCGCGGCATGCGGCTTCTCTGACTACAAGTTGTTCCTGCGGCGGTTCAAGCAATACGAGGGCGTCACGCCAAGCCAATATCGCCATCGACTGTTCTCGACGCCGCTGAACAACTAATATCCCTCCAAAGGCAAAAGGCTGTCTCTTGCGATCGCCAGGATCGCAGGAAACAGCCACTGTGCTCTTGCTGTGCACTCTTGTCATACAGTCTTGCTGCGCACTCTTGCCAGGCACTTTCGCCGTACGGCTCTTGCCGCGCACTCTTGCAGGCCACGGGTCGGCTCGATTAGCCCTTGACGCCGCCGAGCGTCATCCCTTGGACGAAATACTTCTGCAGGAACGGATAGACGATAATGATCGGCACGCTGGCGACGATCGTCATCGTGGCGCGGACTGAGGTCGGCGTCACCATCGTCACATTGCCTTGCGCGTTGGCATAGGCGTCGGCAGCGGAGCCGCCGGTGCTCGTCGTCGTATTGGAGGTGGCCAGCACCTTCATCAACTCATACTGCAACGTGCTCAGGTCGGGCTTGGAGGAATTGTACAGGAACACGTCGAACCACGAGTTCCACTGGAAGACCGCCACGAACAACGATACGGTCGCCAGCACCGGTACAGTCAGCGGCATGACGATCCGCGTGAACGTCGTGAAGTCTCCTGCGCCGTCCATCTTGGCCGACTCCATGATGCCCTCCGGCAAGCCTTCGATAAAGGAGCGGATGACGATCATATTGAAGACGCCGATGATGCCCGGAATGATATACACCCAAAAGCTGTTGGTCATGCCCAGCTCCTTGATCAGCAGGTAGTTCGGGATCAGACCGCCGCTGAAGTACATCGTGAAGATGAACGTAATCGAGACGAACTTCTTCAGGGCGTACTCCGGACGACTGATCGTATACGCCAGCATCGCCGTACAGAAGACGGAGATGACCGTGCCGATGACGGTACGCAGGACCGATATTAACGTGGCGTGGAACACATTCGATTCGCTGAATACGTACTCGTAGTTGCGGAGCGTCCATTCGCGCGGCCAGATGTGGATACTGCCGCGGATGGAGTCATTGGCGTCGTTGAACGAGAGAGCGAACATATTCAGGAACGGATAAAGTGTAACGACCATCAAAACAACCATAAAAACGATGTTGAAGATGTCGAATAGCTTGTCGCCGATTGAGGACGTTCGAAAAGCATTGGCTCGCGCCATAATCTCTGGCCTCCTTTGCTGTAAGAAATGCGGTCGATGCTGCTAGGGCGAATCTGCATACTCCGAAGGCAGCGTAAGATGCCCCAGAACGGGTTGCAGATACGACCTAGTACAATCTGCTCTCGCCCATGCGCTTGGCAAGATTGTTGGCCGCGATCAGGAATATAAAGCTGACGATCGTCTTGAACATCCCGGCCGCCGTCGCGAGGCCAAAGTTGTTCATCTGCATCCCGTACTTCAGGACGAATATGTCAAGGTTTTCCGAATATTCAACGTTCATGCCGTTGCCGAGCAAATACTGCGCTTCGAACCCGGATTCCAGAATATGGCCCAGATTCATGATCAAGAGCAGTACGATGACCGGCTTCATACCCGGCAGTGTAATATGCCACATCCGCCGCAGTCGCGAGGCGCCATCCATCTCGGCCGCTTCGTACTGCGCAGGATCGATGGACGTAATGGCGGCGAGGTAAATAATCGTGTTCCAGCCGACATTTTTCCATACTTCCGTGGCCCCAAGGATACCCCAGAAATACTCGCCGACGCCCAGGAAGAGAATGGGCTTATCGATAAGATTCATCTGCAGCAGCAGGACATTGACGATGCCCTCCGGCGCAAGCGCGGTCTGTACGATGTTCGCTGCCACAACCCAGGAGATAAAGTGCGGCAAATAACTGATCGTCTGCACCGTGCGCTTGAAGTATACGCGACGCAGCTCATTGAGGAGCAGCGCCAGCACGATGGCTGTAACAAACCCCAGGACCAGGTTGATGCTGCTCATGACGAGCGTGTTGCGCAACACCAGATAAAACTGCGGTTCCTGGAAAAGGTATCTAAAGTTGTCCAGGCCGATCCAGGTCTGATCGAACAGATCCCGGGCCAGTCTGAATTTTTGAAACGCGATGGTCCATCCCCAAAGCGGCACATATTTAAATAAAATGACCCAAAGAAGAAATGGCAATGACATCAGCATCAGCATTTTTTGTTTGGATAACGTCTTGATCAAAGTTTTCAGGCGCGAACCGCCAGAAGTCGAACTTACAATCTGTCCCGCATGCTTCTCCACCCGCTCCGTCTCCCTTCCGGCTAACTTTCATCTCTCTAGAGGCATGTTTAGAAGGGAAAAGTGAAGGAGCTTCACTTTTCCCGCTTTTTTGGATCTTGGTGTAGAACGGAGAATTACCAGGTGCCTGCGACGCGCTCTTTTACGCGCTTGGTGACGAACTCCTCGAAGCCCTTGGCATCGAGCTTGTTGAACTCGGCGATGTATTCGTTCCAGACCTTTTCAAAGTCGGCTTCGCTTGCAAACACCATGCGAGGGTAGAATTTCTGCTGCAGGTCGCCCGCCTTCTGGTTGAAGATCTGCTCCGGCGAGCCTTGCTCCTTCTCGATACTCCAGGCCGGGTACCAAGGACGCTCGACCGGATCGGCGAAAAATCCGGAGAAGGTTTCTGCGCCGTACGCTTCCAGAAGCGTCTTGTCGCCTTCGGTATAGTTGACTGCCGCAACCTCCGGCTGATTGAAGACACGGTGAGCGTTGCCGTCCTCATAGACCGAGTTATCGCCATAGCGCGGCCATTCGTAATCGAAGTACGCCCAGCCGTATTTGCGCTTGTACTCGTTGTCATTGCGGTTAGCCAGTTGCTCCTCGCTCATGACCATCCGGCCCTCTTCGTTGACCGAATACGTCTCGCCTTCCTTGCCCCACATGACGAGCTTCTGATTCTCGTCCGTCAGCAGGTTATCCCAGTACTTGATAATCCGGACCGGATCCTCGGCGCTGACCGAGATGCCGAGGCCGCGGTTGTTGACGAAGGATGGCGGATCGATGTAGGCATCCGTGATGCTTTCGTCAAAGACGATCGGCAGCGACACATAGCGCTGATCATCGTTGCCGGCCGACTTCAGGTTGTTCGTCGCATCGCCGACCTGCCAGGCGTAGTTGACGTAGCCAAGTACGCGGCCGGAGGTCAGCTTGGCCAGATATTGGTCTTTGTTCGCTGTGAAGGTCTCTGGATCGACCAGACCCTTGCTGTTCATCTTGTTGAGCGCAGCCAGCCATTGTTTCTCGTAGTCGGTGCCCATGTACAGCTTCGCTTCATTTGTCTCCAGATCGACAAGCACGTTGCCGTCGTTCGGATAGCCCGCCAGATGCATCGGCTGGTTGGTGATGGTGAAGAACTCGCCGGCCGTGCCTGCGAAGGTGAGGAAACCGATGGTGTCTTTGCCCTCGACCGTAGGATATTTCGCTTGGTATTTTTCGATTAGCTCGAAGTACTGGTCGAGCGTTTTCACTTCCGGATAGCCGAACTCCTTCAGCACGCGGCGTTGAATCCAAAACGTACTCGAGGCGTCAGGATCGCTCGTATAACCGCCAATATTGGCCGTATAGGGCAAGAGGTAGATATTTCCGTCTTCATGCGTAATTTTGTCCATATAGTCGCCATATACCCGCTTGATATTCGGAGCATGCTCCTCGATCAGATCATTGAGCGGGATGAGCGCGCCAGCATCGAGCAGCTTGGGCAGCTCGCCTACCGGGGAGATCACGTCAGGATAATCGCCGCCTGCGATCATAACCCCAGACTTGGTTGCCGCGTCGCCGACAACGAATTCCAGCTTCCAATCGACGCCTGTCTGTTCTTGCAGCGCTTTGCCGATCGTCGTTTCGCTGGCGACCACGTCTTTGTTGTTGCCGAAGCCAAAATAAGTGAAGGTCACCGGTTCCGTGCTCACTTCGCCGTTGGCGCCACCGCTCTGGTTAGGCTTCTCTCCTCCAGAGTCGTTGGAGCAGCCAGCCAGCAGGACGGTCGCCGCCGTCAGCACCGCCAGGCTAGAGGTCAACCACTGTTTCTTGCGCATTGCCGTTTCCCCTTTCTATAAAGACCAGTTGTTGAAAACACTTTCAGTATAGAAGAATCCGGCATGTATTGTTATCCGTCAAACCTTAGAACGGTCTTTGAATAATTAAGAACATCTCCGGGGAGAACTTTACTTTTTGGGGTCCATCGGCAGTCTCAGCATGATTCGTGTTCCGTTGCCCGGGTTGCTGGAGATCGTGAAGCTGAACGAATCGCCATAGCAGATGCCGAGCCGCGTCAGTACGTTTTTCATGCCGATCGAATCGCCCATCGCCGCCGCCTCGTCGAAATAATTGTACAGCTCGTTGATCTTCTCGCGCTCCATGCCGACACCGTTGTCTGCGATGACGAACACGATCTGACCGCCCTCCTGGGCAATCTGAATCGTGATGTAGCCGATGCCCGGTATGTTTTCGATGCCGTGAATACTCGCGTTTTCCACGAACGGCAAAAAGGTCATTTTCGGTATCTCGATCTCCAGCAGCGACTGATCGACCTCGATGTGATACTCGAGCTTGCTGTCGAAGCGATACTTCTGAATCTCCAGGAAGCTCTCCATCAGCTCCAGCTCCTCGCGGATCGTCACGAAGCTGCGCTTCCACAGGATCGACTTGCGGAAGATGCGCGCCATATTGTGGATCGTCTTGGCCGTCTGCGTCTCGCCCTTCATCAGACTGCGCATGCGGATCGTCTCGAGCGCATTGAACAGGAAGTGCGGATTGATCTGACTGTGCAGCGCATGCAGCTGCGCTTGCCGCTGGCGCAGCTCCAGCTCCTTCTTCTGGATCTCCGCCTCGTACACATCGTGGATAAGATTTTCGATCCGCTCGCTCATCCGGTTGAACTCCACTGCCAGCTCGCCGACCTCGTCTCGCTCCCGATGGTAAGGGATGCGTTCAAAGTTTTTGCCTTTGACCGACTTCATATGCCGCAGGATGTTCTGAATCCGGCTATGAATCGAGCGAGAGATGATGATGATGACGATCGTCGGCACGAGGAAGTTGATCCCGGCGAACCAGAGCACGAACTGGCCCGACTGACGGACATCGTAGAGGATCTTCTCTTCGTCGAGCACGCCGTACACGGTCCAGTTCGCAAGATAGCGGTTGTTCTGATACGACTTGTCGATGACGATCGCCTTATCCGGCAACGGGATCTCCTCCCGCGCGAGCGCACCGCTGGCGACGAGTGGACTACGCTCGCCTCCGACCAGTTGGCCATACCTCGCCTCGCCCTCGGGATCGAGCAGATAGATGTCGCCCTCGAAGCTGGTCAGTTCGAACAGCTGACGGATATGCGACATGTTCAGGTCGATCTTCAGGATATGCTCATACGGCTGCAGTCGTCGGTCATAGAGCTTCTGGATGACGCTGATGCTGTCGGCCGTCACATACAGATGGGGGTACGTGTTGTTGAAGTCCTCGACCCGGTGATACCAGTCGCTGCTGCGCATCGTGTCATCGAGCCTCACGATGTAGCCCGAGTCGAGGATCGATGGGTTGTCGCTCATGATCAGGACAGAGCTGATCGTCTTGTATTCCTTGTCCGAGCGGTTGAACAGCGTCGAGATGCTGTTCAGCGATTCGATATAGCGGTCATGCGTCAGATGATTGGTGTTGAGATGGTCGCTCAGCAGCTTGTCCACGGAGTACAGATAGGAGATGCCTGCCGCGTCGTCGATGACCGCCCCCAGCTCGGCCTGCAATTGCGCCACCGCACGCTGCGCGTCGGCTGTCTTCTGATTTTTGATATTGTTCGTCGTCACCTGGTAGAACATCACATTGGTGAGGACGATCGGCGCGAACACGCAGACGATGTAGATGAAGATCAGCTTGTTGCGAAGCTTCAGATGGTGCAGGCGAAAGTTAAACACGGGTGGCGGGCCTCCTTAGGTTTTGCCGATCATTTTGTTGCGGTAGTCGGTCGGCGTCATATTTTCCAGCTTCTCGAACTGGGTGGCGAAGTAATCCGCATTTTGGAATCCGACCAGCTCGGCGATTTCGTACATTTTTTTCTTGGTCTGGCGCAGCAGCCGCTTCGCCTCCTCGATCCGCAGCGACAGCAGATATTCATTGAAGTACATGCCGTACTGCTTGCGGAACAGCTGGCCCAGGTAGACGGGGTTCATATAGAAGTCGGCGGCGATTCCCTTGAGGTAAATATTTTCGCGGAAATGGCCGTCGATATATTTCTTCACCTTTTCGATATTGTTCTCGCCCTTCTCGCCCCGCTTGTCGGCCATATACGCTGCCGCCTCGCCGATGAACTGCAGGAACACCTCGCGCAGCTGGCCGAGATTGCGATACTTGGTCTGCCAGTTGAGCAGCTCCTGCAGCGAGTGCAGGTCATTCTCGTCGCCCTCGAGCTGGCGGATAATGTTGATGACGGCGATCATGCAGCGGCGCACGGTGTTGGTGACGGCCCCTGGCGCGAAGTGACGCTCCCGGAACGCCTGGAAGATTGCGTCCGTCGCTTCGGTATAGTCGACCTGCCGATTGGACTCGATCGCATAGATCAGCTTGCTGTGCAGCTCCTCGTCCACATCAAAGTAGTACAAGGGCATCTGCAGCAGCTCGTCCGCCAGGAAGACGCCGTCGGGCTGCTCGCTAAACCGGTAATTCAGACTCTCCTCCGCCGACGCGCCAGAGCTCGAGATTTGCTGCAGCTCGCTAACGATGCGTCCGACGAACAGGGCGATCGGCTGCCCGCTCCCGCGCTGCAGCGCTTGCCGTAGCCTCGCATAATCCGCGCGCTCCGGCTCGTCGCGCTCGCTTAGCCATAGCTGAGGGATGATCAAGCCGTACTGACTGTACGTGCGTACATGGAGCAGCAGCGGCTTGCCCTCCTGCTGGAGATGCTGCTGCAGCGCTGTCCGGAGCGTGGACAGGTAGCCATCCTCGCCCTGCGGCTGCTGGTCTTGCACCTCCAGGATGACATAGGCGTAAGAGGAGGAGGTCGGCAGCTCGAAGGTGCGGGTGATCTGCTCCATCACCTGCTCGCCCGGCTCGGTCTGCAGCAAGCTCTCGACGACCGTCTCTTCGAGCGGCTTCTCCGGCGTGATCGAGAGCAGTCGCTTTTGGTTCAATGTGCCGGACAGCTTCTTGAGCGTCGTCCGCAGCTCCTGCTCGTCCACCGGCTTGAGGATATAGTCGGCTACATTGTAGCGGAAGGCCTGCTGCGCATAAGAGAAGTCCGGGTATCCGCTCAGGATGACAAATAACGGCTGATGCTCCCCTTCCGCCTTCACTTGGCCGATCAGCTCAAGGCCGTCCAACACGGGCATGCGGATATCGACGATGACCAGATCCGGCTGGAGCCGCTCGATCATTTCGAGCGCCTGCTGGCCATTCTCCGCCTCTCCGCAGATCTCGAATTGCAGCGAAGCCCAGTCCATCAGATTGATCAACCCTTTGCGAACGAACAGCTCGTCGTCGACGATCAATACTTTGTGCATGATGCCTGCCTCCTCTTTCCGATATATAAGCGGGCTCCAGTCTTCAGCCCGCGCTGCCTGACATGGGTGATACGATAGCAACTACACAGCATTATATACGATGCGACGGGAGGACGCATTTTTTTGGCACGCCATCTCGAAAATTCGAGCACCAAAAAAAGCACCGGTCCTCTGCGGACGCGGTGCTGGGTCATGCTATGGAGATATGTCGGCCAGGCACAGGACCTCCTCAGGCGCGGTAGTCGCTGCCCGTCGTAATGTCCAGCCCCGAGCCAAGCTCCTGCACGGCTGCCGTCTTCGTGTAGAAACGCGGCGCCCGCGCGACGATGCCCTCGGCCGTGTAGCACGGATCGTCGGCCGCGATCGGCAGCTCGACGGTCCGCTCCTCGAAGCCGGCCTTGTAGATCGCCGTGATCAGCTCCAGCGTCATCCGTCCGCTCTCACCCGTCACCAGCGGCTCGCGTCCTGTCTCGATGGCCGTCAGCACATCGTCGATCTGGCCTTTGTGACCGGTATGCTCCAACGTCTGCAGCCCGGCCCGATCCAGCTCCAGCTCGGCCTCCAGATCGGAGTTGCGCTCGGGGAAGCCGTTGTCGAGCGAGCGCGAGGCGTATACCTTCCACGGCGCGGAGATGCGGGCCCGCTCGCCCTGGAAGACGATCTGCTGCTCCTCGCCATGATGGATGACCGAGCTGGTCACCTGCGCCATCGCGCCCCCAGGGTATTGCAGCGCGGCGACCGAGATGTCCTCGACCTCGGCGTTATCGTGTGCGGCGTTGCTGAGCATCGCTGAGACTTTCGCCGGCAGACCCATCATCCAGCCGAGCATATCGATATGGTGAACGGCATGGTTGAGCGTCGGCCCGCCGCCCTCCTTGGTCCACAGGCCGCGCCACCACAGGTCGTAATAGCAATGGCCGCGCCACCAGTACGAGTCGACCTGGGCATGGACGACACGGCCGATCTTGCCGCCATCGAGCAGCTGCTTGAGCTGCATGATCGGATCGCGGAAGCGGTTTTGCGCCACCACGGACAACACCTTGCCGCTCTCCTGCGCCGCCCGGATCATCCGGTCGCACTCCGCCAGCGACGCTGCCATCGGCTTCTCCACCAGCACATGCTTGCCGTCCCGCAGCAGCGCCTCGGTCAGCTCGGCATGGGTGAACGGCGGCGTACAGATGCTGACGAGATGGATGTCGTCGCGGCCCAGTAATCCTTCATAGCTCTCCAACGCCTCCGCATCGAGGCCATGCGAAGCCGCGCTGGCCGCCGCCTTGCCCGGCTGGATGTCGACGATCGCGACGATCTTGCATCGATCGGGGAATGCCTGGTATGCCCGGATATGAGCCGAAGAGATGTTGCCCGCTCCAATAATCGCTACATGGATCATAAGTTTACGCCTCCCATTGGTCACAGTATCGCCCTCATTATAGCATCGGGTCTGCTGCAGCTTGAATGCGACGATTACAGCTTATTTGTACAGATTAAAGATCAGCCTGGTCGTCCGCCGCCGTGCGATCGTCTGGTCTTCCTGCCAGACGCTTGCTATACTGAAGCCAATGAACATCGGCCGATAGCCGGCCCGACTGAAGGAGGAAGCGCCTGTGCACGACTCGATCCGGCCGCTGCTCACCTACTTTGTCGTCAAAACCTGCACGCCAAGCTGGCAGTTGGCCAGTCAGGCGATCCCGTTCCACTCGCTCACCTTCGTCCTCGAGGGCGAGGCCGACTATGTCATCGACGGCAAGCCGCTGCGCGTGCGCGGCGGCGATATCCTCTACATTCGTTCCGGCAGCGACCGCTATGCGACGACCAGCGGGATGCGCTGCGCCGCGCTCGACTTCCAGTTGGACGGCGAGCCGGTCAGCGAGCTGCCGCTGCCCGTTAGGATCGCCGGACGGGAGCTCGAGCCGTTCGAGTCGTTATGCCGCGAGCTCAATTACGAATGGCTGCAGCGCCGCAGCGGCTACCAGTTGAAATGCCAGGCGCTCTTCGCTTTGCTGCTGCACAAGCTGCTCTACGAGGACGAGTCGACTCCCGGCAACGCGCATGTCGAACGCATCAAGCGGCATGTCGCCGAGCACTACGACGAACCGCTCTCCGTACGTCAGCTGGCCGAGCTGACGCAGCTGCATCCCGTCTATTGCGGCGCGCTGTTCAAGCGGATCGAGGGCTGCACCCTCGCCGACTACATCAGCCGGGTGCGGCTGAACAAGGCAGCAGCTCTCCTCATGAGCGGCGAATACAGCGTCGGCGAAGCCGCCGAGCGCTCCGGGTTCAGCGATCCGTATTACTTCAGCGCCCGCTTCAAGCGATATCTGGGCGTTGCACCGAGCGAGTACCGCAATCGCGGCCATGCCGGAGCCGCTACCATCATCCGCAAAGGAGAGTGAACAGATGAACCCACATCCTACGCCTGCCATGGGAGCGACAGCCTTGGTCATCGGCGCTACGGGCCTTGTCGGGCGCGAGCTGCTGCTGCAGCTGCTGGACCATCCTGCGTATGCCCGCGTCATCGCCGTTGTGCGGCGCGAGCTGGACCTGACCCACCCGAGACTGGAGACGCGTCGCATCGACTTTGACCGGCTCGAGGAGGAGCTGGAGGAGACGCTGCTGCGCGGCGCCGACGTCTACTGCGCGCTCGGCACGACGATCAAGCAAGCTGGCAGCCAGCAGGCCTTCCGCCAGGTTGACTATGTCTATCCGCTCCAGCTCGGCCGTCTCGCCAAGCGTCACGGCGCGGCCTGCTTCCTCATCGTGACGGCGATGGGCGCGGCTGCCGACTCGCGGATCTTTTACAGCCGCGTCAAAGGCGAGACGGAGCGCGACCTGATCGCGCTCAAGCTGCCTCGCCTCGTCATCCTCCGCCCCTCCCTGCTGCTCGGTGAGCGCGCCGAGCGGAGGGCGGGCGAGCATATCGCCAGTCTGCTCGCGCGGCCGCTCGGTGTGCTGATGATCGGGCCGTTGGCCAAGTACAAGGCGATCGAAGGCAGCGTCGTCGCTGCCGCGATGCTACACTCGGCTCGCCAGCCCGGCCCGGCGCTGGAGATTCTGGCATCCGATGCGATCGCCTCGCGCGCTTCCGGCAGGAGCTGACGACAACGGCTTGAGCAAGAGCTCCCGTCGTGCCAGGGTCACAACAGCACGTCGTTTCCTCTTTGTTCCTACTGACGACTTCCATGCCGATCGCGATATTCGCCCGGAGTAATGCCGAGCTGCTGCTTGAACACTTTGTAGAAATGACGGGAGTTCTCATACCCAACGCACTTTGCGACTGTTGACAGCGACAGCTGGCGAACCTGGACGAGCAACTCCTTGGCTTTGGTTATCCGCAGCTGAGTCAAATATTGTACGAAGGTCAGCCCAGTCTCTTTTTTGAGCAGTTGTCCCATATAGCTCGGATGCAAACCAAGAAACTCCGCTGCAACGGGCAACGAAAGATCCTGAGCATAGTTGGTCTCCACGTAGTCCTGCAACAGACGGATGTGATCGTTGGCCGTCCGCCCTTTGTCGCCATGGGAGCGGTCGGACGACGGTCGTTCGTCGCCTCGCTTGTGCTCAAGCAGTTCAACAGCCATAGACTTTAAGAGCCGTCCCAGCTCCGCCTGGTGGACCGGCTTGAGCAAGTAATCCACAACATGCAGCCGCACCGCCTGCTGCGCATATTCAAATACGTCGTAGCCCGACAGGATAATAACATGCGTCACCTGTTTCTTGCGCGCCTCGACGATCAGCTCCAGGCCGTCCATTTCCGGCATCTCAATATCGGTAATCAGAAGATCCGGCAAAAAATATTCCATTTTCTCGAGCGCTTCCTTGCCGTCGGAAGCCGTAACGATATGGGTAAAGGCCGACTTCTCCTGCTCGATCATGTCCAGGATGCCATCGCGAATAATCGGCTCGTCATCCACGAGCATCAGCTTCAGCATCGTTAATCGCCTCCGCAGCCAATTTAAGTGTGCAACAGGTTCCCTCGCCATACGTACTATCCAGCTGCAGCCCAGACCCGAAGCCGTAGTAGTCCGACACCCGAGCATGGACATTCGCCAGTCCGATACCCGAGCCGGTGGAGCGCTCCGCCGTCCGCGTACCTGCGAGCATCTCGGACACTTCAGCCAACCGAGCGACAGAAATGCCCACTCCGTTGTCCCTGACCTCGACCAGCACATACTGCTCCTGCATGGTGACTCGGATCACGATCTGTTTTTTACCTTTCTTCTTGGACAAGCCATGCAGGATGCTGTTCTCTACAAGCGGCTGGACGATCAGACGCGGGCACTTCAGACTGAGCAACGGCTGATCGACTTCCCAGACCATCTCCAGCCCCTCCATCCGAATCTGATGAATCGCCAGATACCGCTCGGCATTGTCCAGTTCGTCAGCCAGCGATACCTCGTCCTTCCTGGACAGGCTGTAGCGCAGCAGACTGCCTAGAGAATACGCCATCTCCGATACAGTGTGGGCGTTCTCCTTTCTGGCGAGCATGCGCATCGTCTCTAACGTATTGTACAAGAAGTGAGGGTGAATTTGCGCCTGCAACATTTTGAAATCGGCTTCTTTTTTTAAACGCTCCACCTTCTGCACCCGACTGACCAGCTCGGCGATGCGCTGGAGCATCGCGTTGTAGCTGCGGATCAAGAAGCCTACCTCATCCGTGCCGGCAGGTCCGCTATACTGTCCGGAGATCGGATCGTCGCCGACCCGTCTCATATGCCGCGACAACAGGATGACGCGATTGGTCAGCGAGGAGACGACGACATAATACAGACCGGAGAATACGAGCAGCAGAGCAACACCGATGCCTGCCATCAGCTCTTTGCTCTGCAAGGTGCTGAAGAGCGCCCCCAGCCGATTCGTCTCCACTACGGTCACTCCCGTCCGTTCAAGGCGAGCAACATTGACCATCAGCAACTGACCGTCGGACCTAAGCAGGTGGGCTTCCTCTTCCGCGGCCAGCGTCAAGACCTCCTCTAACTGATGCGAGGTATAGTCGGATTGCAGCCGATTCATCAGGATCTGGCCGCCCTCATCAAGCAGCAACAGGTCATTGTCAGGATGCACCTTACGCAGCCCCTGCAGCAGCCCGTCGATCAGCTCTGGCTTCAGGTCTACGCGCAGGATGCCGAGCTCGGTGGTGTAGCGCTCATTATACAGTTTGTGATAGTACGACAGAGCAACCCCGCCGTTCGGCTCCCCGAGCAGCCTGTGGAGCCACAGCCCGCGGGTTGGCGTCAGCAGCGCCAGCTGCTGCGGACTTAGACGCTCATGGATCGTCTGGTAAGCAGGCAACACCGTTACCGTCGACAGCCGCTCCTGCAGCCTGGGATAGACCGCCACATTGGCGATCGCCGGGTCGCCGAGATAGGCAAAGGAAAAGGCCGGGCTAATGTCCTTGTTGAACGCATAGATCAAGTCCCGATCCTCGATATAATCGTTGTTCAGGAAGCTGATCAGCACCGGGTTATTCTGGAACACCCAATAGACCGACTCCACCTTCAACAGGCTCGTGTCGATATTGCTGGTGATCTGCTCGATACTCTGCTGATTGGCGAGCCGATACTGGGTCAGCAGCTTGTCATACAGCTGAAAATAAATAAAAGCCCCGAACAAGACAAAGGGAAGGAAGACAATGACGATGTAGCCCAGCACCATTTTTGTGCTGATTCGCAGATTAAAACGGTTCTCAGACAGCCATTTTGTCAGTCTGAATTGCATGGATTACCTTCACCTCGCTTCCCGGATCGTCTTGCCGGCAATGGTCCAAGCGGAATCGAGGCCTGGCCTCAATTCCGCTTGGGGGCTTGCTTATTTCACCATACTATTGTATTTATCTTGAATTTCGCTATATTGGGAGTTAGCCCAAGCCTCCAGTTTGTCCATGCCGATATTGTCAGCCTTGGCGATGATTTCGTTATATGCTTTTTGGGCCTCCTCTTCGGAAGGCGCCAGATAAATTTTGGTCACTTCGTTGCGCACCATGTTGTCGATATTGGTGCGGATGATCTGCTCGTCGGAGTCGTTCTCCGGCGTCACCATGCCCAGCGCCGGGTTGTACTCGATGATGTCACGGTAGTTCTCCCCTACACGAGTTGTCTCCGAGCCCGGCTTGAAGGCCGAGAGCGACATGCCGACGCCCGTTTCTGTAGGTACGCCCCACCAGTAGACGCCCATCTCTTTCATAACTTTCTCATCATTGTTGTCGTAGTTGAACACCGGATAGCCATCTGCATGCATCTCCCAATGCTCGCCCTCGACGCCCCATTGCGCCGTCTGCCAGCCTTCCTCGGAGAAAAGATAGGAGATGAATTTCATCGTCTCCGCCAGCTTCTTGTTGCTCTTGGTCACGTACAGTCCGAAGTAACCGTTACCGGAATTGTAAATTTTGGCATCCGGACTGAGCGGCTCCGCCAGCTCCGAGAATTTCAGGCCGCTGTCGCCGACTGCCGCATTAAGGCGATCCGCGCCTTGGCTGGTCCACGTATAGGCGAAGCCTTTGCCGCCAGTCATCATCTCTTGCGTTTGCATCTCGTTTTTGTATGCGAAGTTCTCCGACGTCACCAGGCCTTCTCTATAGAGCCGGTTGATGAACAAGAAAGATTGCATCAGCTCCGGCTGTCTCAAATAGTACACCAGCTCGCCGTCCTTGTCGACGAAGCCCGAGGTAGCTGCTCCGTACTGCGCGGAGAAAAACGGATGCGTCCAGTTCGGGTTGATGATGAGCGGGGTCATGTCAGGATACTCTGACTTGACGCGCTGGAGTACGCCGACCAGGTCGTCGAGCGACTGGATGGATGGATTACCCATCTCATCCAGCACATCCTGGCGCACCTGAAGTCCTGGCGTAATTGGAAACGCATTCGGAGAAGCTTGCCACTCCGCCTCCGTCGAGAAATCGTTGCGGACCGTGTAGTAATTGCCGTCGTCCGCTGAGTTAATCAGTTGCTTGATTGAATCAAACTCCATCTCTGGCGCATACTCGGGAATCAGTTCGTTGAACGGATGACTGAGATTGGAATCGGACAAAAGCTCCCAGTTGGGAGACAGTATCACATCGGGCAAATCGCCGGACGATACCATCAACGCCAACTGCTTGTCGTCGGTGGCGACGGAGATCTTCGGACGTACCCCGGTAGCGGCGGTGATAGCCTCCGGAATCGCGCCCGTCCAGTCCTGGTACGGATACCAGGTCGCATCGACGAACATCGTAATCTCGGTTGGACCCGCGGTGCCTCCCGCTTGCCCGGAATCGCCGCTTTCCGCCGGAGCATTATTGCCACCATTGCCGGAGCTGCAGCCTGTCACTGCAAGCGCTGCAGCCACAGACAACGCCAGCCAGCGTGGACGGAAACGTTCCATTGCAGTTGTTGCTTTCATGTTGAGTTCCCCCTCTTGGTACAGTTAATTTATCCTTTCACTGAGCCGATCATCATCCCCGAGACGAAATATCGTTGCAGGAATGGATAAACGCACAGGATCGGTACGATAGAGACGACCATCGCGGTCGCTTGCAGCGACAGCGGCGTCACGCTGAGCCGAGCCATCGAGGCGGATGCTTCTGCTCCGCCGCTTGTCGGCATCATGCTCTGATTGATAACCTGCATCATCCGGTAGGTGAGCGTCCGCAGCTCCTCGCTCTGAACGAAGTAAGCCGAGTCCAGCCAGGAGTTCCACTGCCCGGCGCCGAGGAACAGACTCATCGTCGTCATCAGCGGCAGCGATACCGGCACCATGATGCGTACGAATATACGCAGCTCGCTCGCCCCGTCAATCCGCGCTGACTCTCCCAACTCCTCCGGGATTTCCCGGAAGAAGGAAATGGCGATGAGCAGGAAGAAGATATTGAGCATCGACGGAATGACATAAACCCCAAATGAATTAATCAATCCCAGGCTGCGAAGCACGACATAAAATGCAATCAATCCGCCCGAGAAATTCATCGCGACAATAACGAAAATAAAGTAGGCGTTGCGCAGGAGCAAATCCTTCTTGGCCAGCCCGTACGCGACCATACTCGTGAAGCCCACACCAAGCGCCGTGCCGATGACGGTCCGCAGTATCGTTACCCCGAACGCATCCATCCAACGGGAGTCGTCAAAGAAATAAATGTAGTTATCCAGCGAGAACGCTCGCGGCCACAAGTACACCCCGCCGAAGCTCGAATCCGTCCCCGCATTGAACGTCATAATCAGGATGTAATAAAACGGATACAAGGTAACAAAAGAAATCAGCAGCAGCAAAACGGTAATTCCCGTATCGAGAATCCAGTCCTCCGTCGTTCGTTTCCTACCTCTACGCATCATTGCACTCCCCCTTACTCATGTTGCTAGAACAGGCTTGAGCCCGAAACTCGCTTGGCAATATAATTGCTGGCAAAAATCAGAATGACCGAGATAACGGACTGCATCAAATCAATCGCTGTCGCAAACGAGAATCTGCCCTCGGCCAAACCAACGTTGAACGCATACGTCTGAATAATCTGGGAGGTGTCGCTGTTGAGCGGATTGCCGAACAGCATCGCCTGCTCGAAGTTTGAGCCCACGAGCCCGCCTCCAAGAATGCTGCCGATCGTCAGGATTAATACGACGATGCTGGCGCCCTTCAGGCCTGGCAGCGTAATATAGAGTATCCGCTTGATTCGGCCAGCCCCGTCGATCTCGGCCGCCTCATACAACGCAGGATCGATACCCGTGACGGCAGCCAGGAAGATAATCGTCCACCAGCCCGCCTCCTTCCAAATCGCGCTCGATACGGCAAAGCCCCAGAAAGAATCGGGATTGGTCAAAATATCGAGCGGACGGCTGATGATGCCGCTGGACATCAGCAGATCGTTGACGATGCCGTAATCGGCGGAGAAGAACGTATAGGCGATGCCCGATACGACGACCCAGGAGATAAAGTGTGGCAAATAGCTGACCGTCTGCACGAAGCGCTTGAAAAATTGATTTTTCACTTCGTTTAGCAGAATCGCCAGCACAATAGGCACTGGATACGAAAAGATGACCTTCAGGAAGCTCAGCGCCAGCGTATTGCGAATGAGATTGTTGAAGTTGTAATCGTTAAAAAAGGCCTCAAAATGCTTCCAGCCCGCCCACGGGCTTGAGAAAATCCCCTGGATGCCCGTTGAGATTTTATAATCCTTAAACGCGATAATGATACCGAACATCGGCAAGTAGTGGAACAACAGCAAGAAAAACAAACCTAGCCATACAAACATTTGAAAGGACAGTTGTTTTCGAAATTGTTGGAAAAACCCTTGTTTTTTTATGTTTGCTTGAATGGATACCGCTTTCATATGCTTGCACCCCTTTTATTTCTGCTGTACTCAAATTATATACAGGCGTTCACCTGCATGAAAACGGTTTATTCTCTAGATTTAAGGGTCATTTTGCAAGGTGTTGGGTTAGGATGTTTGACCCAGACGGATACGGGTTAATGGATACATGTGCCGGATGCGGCCAAAAACAGCGACCAAGGACACAAAACTTTGTGACCTGGTCATCATGACTAACCATGTCGACTCATGGAATAATAAGAAACCGAAGCGGGTTTTGGTAAATGGCGGCGACTGAAGTTGAAAGCCAATATTTACTTGCCAAATACAAATTACAAAGAGACACAGTGGGAGGAAACAATCTTGAAAAAATTATCCATGGTACTTATGATCGCGATGCTGGCTGGCTTGCTGGCGGCATGCGGAGGCGGCAAGGACGCGCCAAACGATACGACCGGCGCCGGCGGCACTAACGTAACGAACAACGGGGGCACGAACGCAGGCGGATCGGAAGAGCCAGCGAAGGAAGAGCCAGCTAAAAATAACGGCGACGTGCCTGCGGCTGAGGACTTGCTGAAAAACATCGCTGCAGCGATGAACGACCTGAAGAGCTACGCGATGGACATGGAGACGGCTCAAAAAATGTCGATGGACATCGACGGCGAGAAGCAGGACCAGAACGTGAACATGCTGGTCAAATCGGAAGTCATCACCGATCCGATGACAGCCTATCAAGAAATGACCATCGATATGATGGGACAAAAGCAAGAAGTCACCCAATACATTACTCAAGAAGGCATCTATATGAAGTCCGCAGACCAATGGATGCAAATGCCTACCTCGATGTCTGAGGAAATCATGGCGAAGGTCAACGAACAGGCAAACCCTGAAAAGCAACTGGAATACTTCAATAGCATCATGAACGAAACGACCGTTACCGAAGATGGCGACAACTATGTGCTGACCGCTGACGTATCCGGCGACGGCGTCAAGGAAGTCTCCAAGGATATCCTGGGCAGCGCAGGCGGAGCAGATGCCAGTATGGGCGACACGCTCGACAATATGAATATCGACAAGATGACGATCGTCTACACGGTTCGCAAGTCCGATTACCTGCCGGTAACGATGGATGTGGCGATGGTCATGGAGATGAAACAGGACACCATGAGCATGAATATGGACATGACGATGAAGTCCAGCTACTCCAAGTACAATGAGATCAAGGAAATTACCGTCCCTGAGGAAGCGCTGAACGCAGCGCCGATGGGCGGCTAATACGGATTCGTTATGAAGCATTAAGCATCATGACCTTACAAACAAAGGACGGCAACGAATGGTTGCCGTCCTTTGTTATGTTCATATCCAATCCCGGCAACAACGCCACACAGCTGTTATTGCTGCAGCGCTCCCCGCATCCCGTTGTGGTAATCTAGTCTTCCCAGTCCAGCTGCGTCATCGCGACGGTGCCCTGCAAAAACACGGCCATCGCCCGACGATGCACCTGCAGCGCCTCCTCCTGCGACATCCGCTTGGCCATCTCGGCCAGACCGAGCAGCGTCGCCTCCAGCACGATCGCCAGCTCGCCGGCGTCGCCCTCGCGCAGCTCCCCATCGTCCATCCCCTGCTGCAGCAGCTCGCGATTGAACCGCACATGCTCATCCATATATTCCGCCACCGTTTGCCGCACTTCGTTGCTCTCCAGCTCAGTTGCCAGGAATTCATCCATCGCTTTGCTGAGCGGATGATTGAGGTCCTCGACGACGAGCCGCTCGACGAGCCCGTACAGCTTGTCCTCCACGGTCGCATACGCGACTTGCTCGCGCTCCCACTGCTCGATCCACTCGGCGTTCCACTCATCGAGCAGATAGCGGAATAGCCCTTCCTTGCTCTGGAAGTGATAATAGATGTTGCCCTTGCTGCTGCCCGTCGCCGCGGCGATATCCTCGATGGACGTCGCCTTGAAGCCCTTCTGGGCGAACAGCGCCCGAGCGGCCTCAGCCAGTCGAGCCTTCGTCTGCTCGCTCTGCTGTCGCTTCTTGTTCATGCTGACCTCCCTCGCCCGTCATCGTCCGGCGCGCAGCGGCGCCGGGCCGACGAGATGGCCGTATTTCTTGTAATAGACAGCGATCATGCACAGCACGATAACCTCCGAGAGCGGCACCGCCAGCCATACGCCGACCAGTCCGAGCACCGGCGGCAGCGCGAGCAGGAAGATCAGCATGAAGATGATCTCGCGCGCAGCCGTGATCCAAACGGCCATCCGTACATGATCGACCGACTGGAAATAGGTCATCATGACGAAGTTCATCCCCATGAAGACGTAACCGAAGACGAAGATGCGAAAGCCGTCGATCGCCGTATCCCGGACCGCTGGCGCAAAATCGCCAAAGATGCCGACGATCCATGGCGTGAACAGCTGTACGAACAGCAGCAGGAATGCGCCCGCTCCAGCAGCGGTCCACATCGCGATCCGCAGCGTTTGCCGCTTGCGCTCCTCATGCGCGCCGCCATGGTAATAGCTGACCAGCGGCTGGATCGCCGCCCCCAGTCCGAGGAAGGTCATCAGAACGACGCTATGCGTATAGTTAATGATGGAAAATGCAGCCACCCCGGCCGTCCCTGCCAGATGCTCCAGCGTAATGTTATGCGATACGGTGAAGATGGAGATGCCGACCTCGGCCAGAAAGCTCGGAAAACCGATGACGATCGCCGAGACGAACAGCACCCGATCCCACTTGAAGCGGCGCAGCCGCAGATTGTTTGCTTTGCGCACAAAGTGCGTCAATAGCACGAGCAAGCCAAGCGAGGCGGCGATGATCGTCCCCGTCGCGACAGCGGCTACGCCCAGCTCCAGCACGTAGAGGATGACATAGTTGATAGCAATATTGGACAACGCAAAGGTAATCTGCGCCGCCATCGCCAAATTCGGATTGCCGTCGTTGCGGACGAAGATGCTCAGCGCATTTTCCACCGTGAAGACAAAACCAAGCAGCAGCATGACGGTAATATAGGCCATCGCATGCGGGAACGTATCGCTGTTGGCGCCCAGCTTGTAGATGAGCGGCTCCCGCAGCATAAAAGCCGTCACGCCGATAATCAGCGTCAGCGAGAAAATCACCGTCAGTGATTGGGCGAAGATGCGTCCCGCCCGCTCCGTATCGCCGGCTCCCATCGCCTGGGAATAGAGCGTCGCGCCGCCGATGCCGAGCCATAACGACATCGCGATCAACAGTGTATAGACCGGGCTGGCGATACCGATCCCGGCGAGCGCCTCCGGTCCCAGCTTGTTGCCCACCATGATGCCGTCGACGACGATGTTGACTGCGACCAGCAGCATTCCCAGCAGCGAAGGCACGAGATATCGCAGGAATGCCCGGCCGACCGATTCGGTAGCCAACGTATGAATGCCTTGTTGTTCTTTCATGAATGTGTACACCTGTCCTTTGTATACTGAACGTTCATTCAGTATTATAAGAGCTATAGGATTGCAATGCAACTGGATGCTGTTTCCCGCTAGGGTACGGCAAGCAAAAGTGACGCCGCAGAGGGCGCGGAAAGGAGATGCCCCTGAGCGGGTGTGCAGACACGCCCTAGCTGAGCAGCTTCAATCCGATTGCCGAAGCGAGCACCAGGCCGATAAAAAAGATCCGCAGGGCCTGCTTCGGCTCCCCGTAAAAGATCATCCCGAGCACAGCTCCGCCCGATGCGCCGATACCGGTCCATACGGCATAAGCTGTGCCCATCGGCAAATGCTCCATGGCATACGAGAGCAGCAAGAAGCTGAGACCAAAGGCCAACATGAGCTGAAACAAGGCTGCTCCCGAACGCTGCTGATTAAATTTGTTGATCATGAGGACGCCAGCCATCTCACATAAACCTGCCAGAATTAAGGCTATCCAGCTCATGCGCGATTCACCTCCCCCGTCTCCTCCGGCTTCTCAGGCTTCTCCTCGCTGACCAGCTTTAATCCGATAACGCCGATCAGCAGCAAGCCGATCATCGCCAGCTGCCCAAGCTTCGCCTCTCCTCCGAACAGGATGATATCCGCCATCACGGTGCCCGCCGTCCCTAACCCGACGAATACGGCATAGACGGTCCCTACCGGCAGCTTCCGCGAGGCCGCGATCATCAGCGTAAAGCTGACGACAATGGCGATGGCCGTCGCTCCCCACTCCAGCCAGCCCGCCGCATGCTTCAGTCCGATGACCCAGCCCACTTCGAATACCGCGGCAATGATGACCATCAGCCAGCTTTTACTCATGCTCCTCACACTCCTTGGTTTATTTTCCCCGGGGTCACTCCCGGCATACGCCAATGCCGCCGCTGCCAACCGTTCTCCCGTAAATAGCAAAAGCCCGGGACATAAACTGCTGGCGCAGTCTATCTCCCGGGCTTTTATCCCTCCGTGTCACAGCCATGAGGCTGCCGTCTTCTCTCGGTCCAGTCCACGCGAGGCGTGCGGAACCCTAGAAAACTGTGATCGTATGACGTTCCCTCCATTATACACGGATATGTGCCATGGTCAAGTCAGGTTCAAAACCGCAAAAATGTCCAACTGCGGTCGGTCCGACTTCTTAATATTGTTCTATCGTCGCCTAATATCCTTTTATATCTTCTCATACAGATACCTCTTATACTGTTAATATAGCTGTATTCAAACGTAAGGGAGAGATACGATTATTATGCGATCCAAACTCGTCTATGAGCCGCCAGCCAATGGCTATCCCGAGTGGAATAACAACCCTGAGATCTTCCAATTGAACCGTCTGCCTGCCCATGCCTCGATGATCGGATACCCGACCGCAGAGCAAGCGCTTGCGGGCGACAAGACCAGCTCCCCATGGCGACTGTCCCTGAACGGTCAATGGCAATTTGCCTGGGCGCCGACGCCAGAGGCGCGTATCGCGAACTTCTACGAGACGAGTTACGACACAAGCGGCTGGTCCGAGATCCCGGTGCCCTCGCATTGGCAGCTGCATGGCTATGATTACCCGCAATATACCAACATCCGCTATCCGTGGATCGACTCCGAGCCCGAGCTGAAGCCGCCCTTCGCGCCGACCAAGTACAACCCGGTCGGCTCCTATGTGCGGACGATCAACGTACCGGAGGCTTGGGAGGGCCAGCCCGTCTTTATCAGCTTCCAGGGCGTCGAGTCGGCGTTCTATGTGTGGTTGAACGGCGAGCTCGTCGGCTACAGCGAGGATACATTTACGCCGGCAGAGTTTGACCTGACCCCGTACCTCGTCCCCGGCGACAACAAGCTGGCCGTCGAGGTATACCGCTGGTGCGACGCGAGCTGGCTCGAGGATCAGGATTTCTGGCGGCTGAGCGGCATCTTCCGCGAGGTCTATCTGTATACCTCGCCTCCTGTGTTCATCGCCGACTATTTCGCGGTGCCGCAGCTGGACGACAATTACGAGCACGCCGAGCTGCGCGTCGATGTCCGGCTGGAAGACTATGACCTGACGGGCGGAGCGGGCTATCAGCTCCGGATGCAGCTCTATGACGCGCAGGGGCGCACGGTATGGGCACAAGCGCATGCAGAGGATGTCTCCTTCGCCGATGCGGCGAGCGCTTCGCTCCGCCTGAGCGCAGCCGTCGAGCGGCCGCTGCTCTGGAGCGCCGAGACGCCGCATCTGTACACGCTGGCGCTGGAGCTGACAGACGCTGCGGGCAGCACGCTCCAGGCGGTCAGCAGCAGAATCGGCTTCCGCTCCTTTGAGCTGAAGGACGGTCTCATGAAGATCAACGGCAAGCGCATCCTGTTCAAGGGCGTCAATCGCCATGAGTTCTCCTGCGATAGCGGCCGCGCGCTCGGCGTGGACGATATGATCCGGGACATCCTGCTCATGAAGACGCATAACATTAACTCCGTACGGACCTCGCACTACCCGAACCAGCCGATCTGGTACGAGCTGTGCGACCAATACGGCCTGTATGTCATCGACGAGACGAACCTGGAGACGCACGGCACCTGGCATTATCGCCAAGGCGAGCTGAACGAGCGCAATGTCCCGGGCAGCAGACCCGAGTGGACGGCCAACGTCATCGACCGCTGCAACTCGATGTTCCAGCGCGACAAGAACCAGCCGTCGATCGTCCTCTGGTCGCTCGGCAACGAGTCGTTCGGCGGTGACAACTTCATCGCGATGCACGACTTCCTGAAGCAAGCTGACCCATCCCGTCTCGTGCACTATGAAGGGGTCTTCCACTATCGCAAGTCTGCAGCGGCGTCCGATATCGAGTCGACGATGTACATCCATCCGCGCGACGTCGAGAAGTATGCCAAGGAGGATGCCAGCAAGCCGTACATCATCTGCGAATACAGCCATGCGATGGGCAACTCCAACGGCGGGCTCCATCTGTATACGGCGCTCTTCGACAAATACGAGGTGCTGCAGGGCGGCTTCATCTGGGACTGGGTCGACCAGGCGATCCGCACGACGACAGCGGACGGCGTCTCCTACCTCGCCTACGGCGGCGACTTCGGCGAATCGCCGCATGACGGCAACTTCAGCGGCAACGGTCTGATCTTCGCCGATCGCTCGATCACGCCGAAGCTGCTGGAGGTCAAGAAGTGCTACCAGAATATCGACATCGAGGCGGTAGACAGCGCCAAGGGCCGGTTCCTGGTCCGCAACAAGCATCTGTTCCTCGATCTAGACAGCTATGAGCTCGTCTGGGAGATGCTCGAGAATGGCACACCTGTTCGCGAAGGCAAACTGAGCGTAGCGCTCGCGCCTGGCGAGACCGCCGAGATCGAGCTGCCCTATGAGGCGGTGCCGCCGACCGCCGCGAGCGAGACAGTGCTGACCGTATCGTTCCGCCTGAAGGCCGAGACGTCCTGGGGCGAGCAAGGCCATGAGGTCGCTTGGGAGCAATTCGTACTGGCGCCTGGACTGCCGCAATCGCTCGCTCCACGTACCGTGGCAGGCGACACAGAGGCACAGCTGCAAGTCGAGGAGCAGGGCGGGCGATTGCTCGTAACAGCTGGCGGGCTGGCCGTTGCCTTCGATCAACTGACCGGCGAGCTGGTCTCCTACGCTGCCGATGGCCGCGAGCAGCTGCTGGCTCCAGTAACGCCGACATTCTGGCGCGCAATCACGGACAACGACATCGGCAGCAAGCTGGACAAGCGTGCCGCGATCTGGCGCGAGGCATCGCTGAGCCGCGAGCTCGTCCGGCTCCAGTGGGAGCATGCCGGGCACGCCGTCTGCGTCTGCGCTGACTATGTGTTGCCGACGTCGCCGCTCAGCTCGCTCAGCCTCGGCTACACGATCCGGGCCGACGAGACGGTCGAGATCGAGCTGACGCTCCGCCCCGGCGGCGCGGATCGCGGCTTGCCGGAGATCCCGGCGATCGGCATGCAGCTCGTGCTGGACGGCTCGCTCGACACGCTCGCCTGGTATGGCCGCGGACCGCATGAGAGCTACTGGGATCGCCAGAGCGGCGCGCGTCTGGGCCGCTACAGCGGTCTCGTCCGCGAGCAATATGTGCCGTATCTGCGGCCGCAGGAGTGCGGCAACAAGTTCGACGTCCGCGAAGCGTCGCTCTCCGCAGGCGATACAGGCAGCGGCATCCATATCAGTGGCCCGACGCCGCTGGAGGTCAATGCCTTGCCGTGGACGTTCGAGGAGCTTGAGGCGAACGACCATGGCTACAAGCTGCCCGCCTCCGACAAGACGGTGCTGCGCATCAACTACAAGCAGATGGGCGTAGGCGGCGACGATAGCTGGAACGCGCCGACCCATAGCGAATACCTGCTCCACGCCAACCGCACCTATTCATATCGCTTCACGCTGTCGCCGCTCCGCTAACGCGGGGCCTTGGCGATGCCCGGGCGGCCGGGCGGCTGGGTGGTCGGGCGGCCACGCCGGGCAGGTAGTCGGGCGGCTGAGCGCCAGGCGGCCACGCCCGGCCCCCCTTCCTAGCAACAACAAAAAACCAACCGTGAATTGCGACAGGTTGGTTTTTTGGCATGCTTACACGCAGGCTTCTGAACTCGTCGCGTGATACGGCGGACTTGGCGCGGCAGCGGCCGGAGTTGCTGACCCGCTGTCGCGCGACCGGGCGGTTACGCAGACCGAATGTTGGCCGCTACGCAGGCATCAGACCGCTCCTTACGACCCAACAGCGGCAAGTCGGAGCACTTGTGCGCACGACTCTCCGTTACTCAGCCCCACCAGTGCACCTTTCTTCCCTTGCGCATATGATCCAGCGTTACTCGGCTACTCCAGTGCACCTTTCTTCCTCTAGCTGTCGTCTCTTTCGCATCCGTGTCAGGTCGATGCTCCGTCACCGCGAGCGACTGGAAAGCCGAACATCGCCGCGAACGCCTCCTGCAGTCCCTCGGAGCCCAACCGCTTGCGAATCTCGGCTGGCGTGCCCTCCAGCTCGATGACGCCGCCGCGCAGGAAGGCAATCCGATCCGCCAGCCCCTCGGCGAGCGCGAGCTGATGCGTTGAGAAAATCACCGTCTGTCCGTCCTCGGCGGCCTGACGCACCAGCGTGGCGAAGCTGTCCATCCAGTACGGGTCCAGTCCGTTGGTCGGCTCGTCCATGATCAGCAGCGGCGGCTCGGCGAGCAGCGCCTGGGCGAACAGGATGCGCTGACGCATCCCTTTGGAGAACGCGCTGACCGACTTGCGTCCGGTTTCGCCCAACCCTACTGCCTCCAGCACCGCCGTCGCACGCGACCGAGGCAATCCTCGCAGCGATCCCCAGAAGCGCATCGTCTCCGCCGCCGTCAGTCCCGGACTGAAACGGTAGTCGTCCGGCATATAGCCGATCTGGCGGGCATAAGCCATCCGATCCTCTCGCCATCGACGGCCGCCGACGACAATCTCGCCTCCGTCCGGCTGCATGACGCCAGCCAGCATGCGGAGGATCGTGCTCTTGCCCGCGCCATTGCCGCCGCAGAGCGCGACGATCTCGCCGCGCGCCGCGCTCAGGCTTAGCTCCTGGATGATGGCTTGCCCCTGCATCGTCTTGCGTACGCCGCTCATCTGTACGAATGGCTCAGCCACGCGATCGCCTCCTCTCCCACAGCCATGCCGAGCCGCCGCCCAGCACCGCGATCCAGAGCGCGCAGAGCGCCGCGAAGCCTAGCGTCCCGGCAGCGCCGCGAATCCAGCGCACCCAATCGTAATACTCCGGTCCCAGCACCGATCCTGCGCCCAGCTTGACGACGACGAACAGTCGGGTCAGCTCGGCGGGATTGAGCGCAGTCAACACCGTCACCGCAGGCTTGATCCACATGTAGGGCAGCATGCCCAAAGTGCCTATCAACAAGGGCGCCCATCCGATGACGGCAAAAAACCAGATCGCCACAGCAATCGTCAGTGCCTGCCAACGGTTGCGCGCCACAGTGCCGACAACCAGCGCCACAGCCAGGAACATCAGCGTCAGGCTGCCGGCGAACACGAGCAGCAGCCCATAAGTCGACAGCTCGAAGCCGCCGCCGCTCAGCGAGCCGAGCAGGCCTGCCGCGCCGAAGCCGGAGGCGCAGATGACCAGCAGCACGACGGCCAAACCGACATACTTGCCGAGCATCCAGGACCACGTGCGGATCGGATAGGCGGAGAGCAGCTCCCAATTACCATCCTCCCGCTCGCCCGTCAACGAGAACGAGCCGAGCATCAGCGTCATGAGCGGCAGCAGATAGATGATCAGGTTGAGCATTGTGCCGGTGACGCCGGTATAGCCTTGGACATAGCCTTGCGACTGGATCAGCAGCAGGCTGAGCATAAACGCCACGAACAAAGCGAGGAACGAATAAGCCCACGGGTTGCGCAAGCCCATCCGCAGCTCACGAATTGCTATCTGCCACGCATGGCTCATGAAGCGCTGCCTGCTCCGTGATCGGTCGTCGCCGCATCGTCCGCGCCATGCACGCCTTCTGTGTCGGAAGCGTCATGGCCCTGCGCCTCGCCATCGTCGTGCGACGAGTCTCCGCCATGCTCGTCCATATTTCCCTCATGGTCTTCTACAGCTTCGCCGTCGCCATGACCGCTCTCGCCGTCAACATGGCCGTCTGCATCATGCGAGTGACCGTCCATATCCATCATATCGCGATTAACCGCCCAGCTATGCTGCGCCAGATCGTCAGCCTTCATCAGCGTGCCGCTGCCATGCTCGGCGATGAACGCCTCCGCTTCCTTCTCCGACTCGAACGAGACGATACCGTACGCCATTGGCGTCTTGATCTGGGCCTCGTACACATAGTAGGCGTCCTCGTATTTCAGCCATTTGCTATTGGTGTAGTCGCGGACGAACGCGGCCCCCACCGTGTCGGTGCCGTTCTCTGTCTTCCACTGGTTCATGCAGCCCAGATCGTCGAACTTCAGCGACTGGCCGTCCTTGGTAATAATCTGGGTCGCATACTGATCGTCCTTGATCGCCATGTTGCAGATGACGCAGCGGTCGGTCGCTTCGTTGATGGCTTGCGGCTCGTAGGTCTTGCTGCCACATGCGGCGCCTAGCGCCATAGCGGTCAACAGCACCAGCACCGTCCAGGCATAATTGCGGATTTTCTTCATCTCTCATCTTCTCCTTGCGAATAAAATTACAGACCATGCCCCGCCGAGCAGCAACGCCCCGGCTACCCCAGCAGGCCATCGCGAAGCGGCCTCGGCGTCGCCTTCGGCAGCGGATGGCGGCTTCATTAACGGCGACACATCGGTCGTCCACGATTTCATATCTGCCTGGTACAGTCCTTCGAGGAACCGCATGCCTGGCGATTGATAGAACAGCTGAAAGGGAGGTCGGCGCTGCGCGATCCCAGCATAGAGCGGGTTGATCGCATAGCTGATGTCGCTGTAGCCGTCGCCGTCCGCATCGATCCCCCGATGCTCATCCCAGTAGTTTCCAGTGATCTCGTTATCCGTACTCTCTCTCGCCTGAGCGTCGGCGACGTTGCCGCGCAGCTCGTTGCCGCTCACCCGGTTGCCGCTGGCGGCGATGAAATGCAGCCCGGTGAAGTTGTCTAGCACCCGGTTGGCTTCAATAACATTATCGGACGATTGCTCGATATACATCCCGACGCGGTTGCCGCTGAGCAGATTGTCCCGGATCAAGGTCCGCTGCGCATCAAAAAGGAGCAACCCTTGCGAATTGACATTTTCGCTCTGCTTGCTGAAGTGATTGCCGATCATCTCGACATCCTGCGTGTTCATCACCATCGCGCCAGTAATATTGCCTTCGCCCACGTTGTCGTAGATGCGCGTCCCGATCGTATACATGCAATGCACGCCGTATCGGGAATCGTAGATGCGATTGTTGCTCACTTCGTTATCGTCGCTGTTCTCCAGATAGATGCCGTCATGGAGCTCGCGGAGCGTATTGCCGACGATCAGATGACTATGAGCGCCATATAGGTCGATACCGTTGCCCTTGGCGGCGGGGCGAACGCGCTGCGCCTCCGGCTGGCGGCTCCAGTCGATCACATTGTCCCGCAGCTCTCCGCCTTCGGCATCGCGCACCCAAATGCCGCCCGAGGCGGTCGTGATCTCCAGCCCCTCCAGTCGCACGCCGTTGCCGGCAACCAGCACCGTCGGCTCGCTCTTCACCGTCTCGTCGAGGATCGTCAGCCCCGACACACTCGCACGGTCGGCTTCGATGCGCAGCGCTGTCGCTTCGCCGGTGTAGCGCAGGATCGTCTCGGCTCCAGCCACATGCAGCTCCTTCGCGATGACCAGCTCGCCCTCGTAGATACCAGCTGGCAGCACCAGTTGTGAGCCTGGTACAGCCTCATCGATCAACTGCTGCAGCGTCGAGGCGGGCTGTGCGGCCGGTGCATCGGCAGCCGCCTGCGACGCTGCGCTCGTCTGCGTGGCGAGGGTCGGCGCCGCGTTCGCCAGCCTCGCCGTCGACTGTCCAGCGACGAGCGATGCTGCATCCCCCTGCTTCGCCACCGACTGCGCGACTGCTGATGACGGCACGCCAATCGCCGCAGCCATTACCGACAGCGCCAGCAGGCCTGGCAGCGCTTTGCCGATTTGCCCGACAACGGCTACCTTTGCTCTATTTGAGACGCTTGCGCCAAAGCACCGCGGGGAAGCTTGCCTTGCTTGCCGCCTCACTCGACCGTCACCTCGGTTTTTTTGGCGATATGCAGGTCGTCGACATAGAGATGGAGATACACCTCGAAGGTGCCCGCATTCGCGAACGTATGCGTGCCTACAAATGCGCCGTTGTCGAACTCAGCGTCGACCAGCGTCGGCCGGCCAGCCGCTCTGATCTCCACCGCTACATCGGCTTGATCGGTCAGCTCGGCGCCGCTGAACTGGACGCGCAGCTGCGCAGGCTCGCCTGCAACAGGTGGACTCGGATCGGTGGTCAACGTGCCCTCGACCAGCGACGGATCGATCTCGATCGGCGGCGCGCTGCCTCCACAGCCGCTCAGCCACAGACAGAGCGTGCCGAGCAGCAGCAGCTTCATCGCCTTCAGCCCTTGATGTCTTAACGTTGCTGTCATCCTCTTCCCCCCTTCTACCATGACCACGGGCCATCGATCAGCCCAAGCCGGATCGCCAACGACTGCCACAGCATCATCGTCTGCGACGACAGCTGCGTCTCGGTGCACGCGGATTCTGGCTTGTAGCCATAGTCCGACACGCGCTCCCAGGTCACTTCCCCGAGATGATTGGTGGCCTCCGCCTCGTCGAAGCATAGCGGCGCGATATACGTCTCCAGCGTATGGTCGACCACGATGCGCGTGCTGCCAGGCGGCGACATCGTGATTGGCACCAGCATCGCCACGCCTATCGCTGCGAGCAGCACGATCGGCCACCACGTTTTGATGAACTTCATGCTTGTCCGTCTCCTTCGAGGATAAACTTGCCCCTTTGTGTGAACATTTGATGTCAATTGGCCTTGTAGCCCCAAATAGCTATGGCAAGCGGCAGAAGGCCAATGCTACACTTAAGCTGTCTGTTCAAAGGACCTCCAGAAAAACAGACCGATCCGCAGGATCGGGAGGTCCGTATAAATTCAGGATGGTGATTACTCTCATGTCTAGCCAAAGCAAAGCGGCGCGCCCGTATCTGATCGCCAGCGCGATACTCGTCCTTGTATTCGCCGCTTATCTGATCTACCCTATGTTCAAGTCCGACCGCCTGCCAGTCGTCATGGCGTCGCCCGACTTCACGATGCCCGACTACCAGGGACAATCGGTTAGCCAAAGCGACTATGACGGCAAGGTGCGGCTCATGTCCTTTATCTTCACGCGCTGCCCGGACATCTGCCCGGCCACGACGATCCACATGGTCGACCTGCAGGAAGAACTGAAGGCGCGCAGTCTGTACGGCGACAAGGTCGCCTTCGTCTCCGCCACATTCGACCCGGACAACGACACCCCCGAGGTGCTCGCCGACTATGCGGACAGGCTCGGGATGGACCTCAGCGGCTGGACGCTGCTGCGCGGCGAGGAAGCCGATACGATCGCGCTTGCCAAGTCTTATGGCAACAACGTCCAGCGGCTGGATGACGGTCTGTACGTCCACAACGTAACTTCGCTACTCCTGATCGACGGCAAGCAGCAGGTGCGCAAGATCTACCGGATGGGCGAGGATATCAATCAGGAGGAGATCCTCCGCGATATCGAATCGCTGGTCAAGGAAAGCTAAGTTGACCGGCGAACCGCTTATTGCTGAACTGCCAGCCAATCGGCAAGCGCGCCGATCTCCGCTTCATCCAACTGACGGTTAAAGGCCGGCATCCCGCCGCGTCCCTCCGTGATGATCGTGGCCAGCTCTTCGCGGCTGTACTTGGCGCCGACCTTCTCCAGGCTTGGCGCCGAACGGCCGCGCAGCTCTGCGCCATGACAGCTCATGCACTTCTGTTTGTACACGGACATTGCTTCGCTATGCTCCGAAGCTTCCTCTGCCGGGCCATTCTGGCCGCCAGAGCCTTGCGTTCCGCCACCTCCGCCTCCGCCGCATGCGCTGACCGCTAACATGCCAGCCAGCGCCGTGGCCGCGAGTGTCCATTTCCATTTTTTCATTTGTCCCCACTCCTTTTTTAAATTCCGTGATCAAAAGCGGACTTTTTGAACTACCTTTCGGATGGTTAATTTTGGCCTCCCCACACTGTTTACCCTTTCCCCAACCACCCTTGTTCATACGCATACCTCGTCAGCTGGACCCGATTGGACAGATGCAGCTTGTGGAGGATGTTTTTCAGGTGATTTTTGACCGTGTGCTCCGAGATCGACAGCGCGCTGGCGATATCGCGATTGACCGCGCCTCTCGCGACATGACCGAGGATCTCTCGCTCGCGAGCCGTCAGTGGGCCTTCGTAGTCCGCACCCGTATCGACCGGCGAGAATTCCTTCAGCAGGCGGAACGCCAGCTCCTTGGTCATCGGCGCCTCGTCGAGCGCGATCGCCCGCAGATATTCGTGCCAGGCAGAGGGCGAGAGATTTTTGAGCAGGTAGCCTTGCGCTCCTTTTTTCAACGCTTCGAACAGATGGGTGATATCGTCGGATACCGTCACCATGACGATCTTCACATACGGATACTTCGCCTTGATCTGCTTGGTCGCCTCCATGCCGCCGATGCCGGGCATCGAGATATCCATCAGGATCAGATCGGGCATCCATTGCTCGGTCAACGTCAGCGCTTGCTCGCCGCTCCTGCCCTCCGCGACGACGATAAACGCCGGGTCCCCAGACAGGATGAGTCGGATGCCTTCCCGGGCATGTTCACTATCGTCCACGATGAGCACGCGGAAGCTGGGTTCATTCATATGCGGGTTCGCCCTCCTTCCTATGCCTTACCCTTAGGGTAACGCAGCCACGCGGCTCTCGCATGACCCGAAAGAGTCAGAAGGCGTGAATATTATATGTCAAAACCGGCGCGACGCGCTGTGATCTGGCGCACTCCTCCCATCAACCCAAGCCTGGCAAGGGTTTGCAGGTCGTTAGTCGAACAATTGGGTGCTCCCAAAGGAAGGGTAGGGCCCATTCTGGCAAGAATGGGGCGGCGCGAAATGAAACGAGTGTTTACGAATGACCGGGCAGCCAGCATAATGGGAACCGAGTTGGTAACGCTTGCAATGAACTGAACGCCAAAACCTCCCTTGCGGTCACTAGGGTGTGCAGACACGCCCTAGGACGGCTAGAGAAAGGATGAACATTATGGGCAAGATCTACACGCTCGGCGTCGTCGGCCTCGGCGAGGGTCGCAGCATTCTGTCCGCCGCGCTCCAGAGTCATCAATGGAAGCTTGGCAAGGTATGCGATCTGAATGAGGAGGTATGTCGGGAGCGCGCCGAGGAGTTCGGCTTCGAGCGCTGGACGACCTCCTATCGCGAGCTGCTGGACGATCCCGAGCTGGACGTCATCGCCATCTATACGCCGGATCAGCTGCACCGCGAGCACATTGAGCAAGCGCTGACTGCTGGCAAACATGTCATCTGCACGAAGCCGCTGCTGACGTCGCTGGAGGGCGCAGCCGAGCTGCGTGAGCTGGCGGAGCGTAGCGGCAAGCAAGTATTCGTCGGCCAGAGCTCGCGGTTCTTCGAGCCGATGCTGCACCAACGCCAAGACTTCGAGGCCGGTCGCCACGGCGAGCTGCAGACCGTCGAAGCGTCTTACATCACCGACGGCCGCTGGTTCCTCGAGCGCGGCTGGAGCCGCCAGAGCGGCTTTAGCTGGATGTACAACTTTATGATCCACGCTGTCGATCTGGCCCGCTGGTACCTCGGCGAGATTACCGAGGCGAGCGGCTTCGGCACGGTCAGCTCGACCAGCCGCAGCTATGGACTCGAGGCGTGGGACAGCCTGCGCTTCGTGATGCGCGACAGCGCTGGCCGGATCGCCACCGTCTCCGGCAGCTACACGCTGCCGACGCTGAGCCGCGAGATCGCGCCCTCGATCGAGTGCACGCTGCGCGGCACAGAGGGCACGAGCCGCGCCGAGTATCTCAATCTGCGCTACCACACCCACTTTGCCGGAGAGGGCAAGCAGACGCACACGTTCGACGACAAGCATAGCTACTACTTCCGCTTCGAGGGCGAGAGCCATCATGCTGGCGAGTATCAGAACTATATCGAATATTTCGCCGACTGTCTCGACGCCGGGCGAACGCCTGCGCCCGACATCCATGAGGGCATCGAGACGATCGTCCTCATGGAGGCGCTGCGCCGTAGCGCCGAGCAAGACGGCGAGCGCATTCGGCTCCGCGAGTTCCGAGCGTCATTGGGCTTGTAGCGCGGGCGCTGCCCACGCTTAAGGTTTCGCCATACTACCCATAGGAGGAGATTCACATGAGATACGATTACGATATCGCACCGGTGACCGGCGATTCCAAATGGTTCACGGAAGCCCGCTTCGGCATGTATATTCACTGGGGGCTGTATGCGCTGGGCGCTCGTCATGAGTGGCTCAAGGGGCGCGAATTTATGACAAGCGAGCAGTACCATAAATACTTCAAACGGTTCGACCCGGATCTGTACGACCCGGAGCTATGGGCGCAGCTGGCCGCCGACGCAGGAATGAAATACTTCGTCGTCACCGCCAAGCATCATGAGGGCTTCTGCCTCTGGGACACCAAGCAAACCGATTACAACGTGATGCACACGCCCGCCAGGCGCGACCTGCTGCGGCCAATGCTCGACGCCTTCCGGGCACGCGACATCCGCGCCGGCCTCTACTACTCGCTGCTCGACTGGCATCACCCGCACTATACGGTCGACGTCAAGCATCCGCTGCGCTATAACCAGGCGTTCCTGGATGCGCAAAAGGAGAAGGACTGGCAGCAGTATGTCGACTTCATGTTCGCGCAGACGCGCGAGCTGCTGACCGAGTACGGCAAGATCGATGTCATGTTCCTCGACTTCTCGATCCCGCCGCTGGAGGGCTTCCCGGGCAAGGGGGCGCAGGAGTGGCAGAGTGAACGGTTCATCCGGATGGTACGCGAGCTGCAGCCGCAAATCATGCTCAACGACCGGCTTGGCATCCCAGGCGACATCACGACGCCCGAGCAATACCAGCCGCGCGAGTGGATTCGCGTCGACGGCCGCCGCGTCATCTGGGAGGCCTGCCATACGTTCAGCGGCTCCTGGGGCTACTACCGCGACGAGGAATCGTGGAAGAGCGTCGACACGCTGGTGAAGATGCTGATCGATACCGTCGCCAAGGGCGGCAACCTGCTGCTCAACGTCGGCCCGACCGGTCGCGGCGAGATCGATGAGCGGGCCGTCGACCGGCTCCGGGGGATCGGCGAATGGATGAAGCGCCACAGCCGCTCGATCTACGGCTGCACCGCAGCGCCGGACGGCCTGACCGCGCCGGGCGACTGCCGCTTCACCTACAACCCCGACACCCATCGACTCTACCTGCACATTTTCAGCTGGCCGTTCAAGAATCTCCACCTGCCCGGCTTCTCTGGCAAGGTCGAGTATGCGCAGCTGCTGAACGACGCTTCGGAGATTCGCATGGTCGAGGGGGAGCAGGAGATGACGATGGAGGCAGGCGCCTTCAACGAAGGCCGTCCCGCAGACACCTTGACGCTGCAGCTGCCGGTGAAGCAGCCGAATGTCACGGTGCCCGTCATCGAGCTGTTCCTGCGTTCCTAAAATAGAAACAATAACCCGCGGAAGGCGGTGCGACCTTGACCTTGGAGGCGCCGTCTTCTCTTGTTCGTCTTTTCACTTCACCTCCAAATGCCATTTAAATGTTCTCACACTAATGATCATGAATATTAATCCTGTCGCCAAGAGAATGAATAAATTTATATACATTGGAAACATCATTGCATCACTTTTGAATACTACTTGTTGCATTGCCTGGTTCAGATAGGTAAATGGATTGAAATATGATATTGTCTTCATCAAACCTTTAACGTTCGGCAACATACCACCAGAACCGCTAAGCATATAAATAAAGACAATACAAAAGCCCCCTAATGAGCCCGCCGCCTCTACACTCTTGAAGAATGTACTAAGCAAAATACCAAATGAAAATACGGTAAACATCCCAAATAAAATGACTACAAACAATAAGGGAAGTTGAGATATTTGGATTGATCCCAACATGAATAATATTCCGACCATTATAAAAACCCACACGAAGGAGTATGTAATTCTTAGAAACAACATCGACAATATAAAATCCTTTTTTTTCAACGGGGTTAACTCAAACAAAGCCATCGTCCCATTTTTTTTGATTTCTACAAGCGGTTGCATTATTGTAAAAACAGAAACTTGTAATAGTATAAAGGTGAGTAAGCCAGGCAACATGAATACAAAAGCAGATATACCATTTATCTCTCCAACCTGCAGACCTATTAATGCAAACAATCCAATAAAGAATATAGGAAAAAAGTTTATGAAGAACATTGTTTTCCCGTCCCTAACGGTTTCCCGAAATCCTGCTTTAAACATATTTTTAAAAGAATCATTCATTAGTCCCACCCCTCCGTCACCACGTCACCCGTTAATGAAACAAAAGCATCTTCTAAGGTTTGGGTTTGCTGTGTAGTTATAATTTGCTGGGGACTATTTTGCATAATGATCTGCTTATCATGTAATATAGCCACTTCGTCACATAACTGTTCCGCCTCTTCCATATAGTGTGTAGTGAAGAGAATTGTTCTGTCCTGATCCCGCAACCCCCGGATAATGGACCATAATGATCTGCGGACTTGAGGGTCAAGACCGGCTGTAGGCTCATCTAAAATTAATACCTTAGGGTCGCCTATCATTGTCACCGCTAATAATACTCTCTGTTTCTGGCCCCCCGATAATTGATTTATTCGCTTGTTTCGTATTTGTTCTAACCCTAACTGATTCATCACTTTATCAATAGGCAACGGATTCGGATACAAGCTAGAAAACAAAGTTAGGGTTTCAAATACAGTCTGTCGAGGCAATAATGCCGATGTCTGCGGTTGAAGTCCAACATTATACTTAATCGTATGATTAACTCGATCAATTGCTTGACCCAGTATAGTCACTTGACCGGAATCTTTCCCCCTAAGACCAATCATCGTTTCGATCAAGGAAGTTTTCCCCGCTCCGTTTCTTCCAAGAATGCCGAATACCGAGCCACCTTTAACTTTCAGGCAGATTCGATCCAGTACAAGAACTTCGCCATAAGATTTACACATATTGTTTATTTCAATATCCATTTCCGTCCCCTTTCCTATTTAAAGCCCTTTGATACATCATGTATATTATAATTTTCAATAGATTACTTTTCAATAGATTACATATATGACTATTTTAATTATAAGTGTGGAAAATGATAATCGTTAAGCCTTTTGCGACGCCGCTTTCTGCGCTACCCCTCCCGCAGACGCTCGCGATACGCTCGCGGGCTGAGGCCATACCGCTGCTTGAACAGCTTGGAGAAGTGGAACTCGTCGTAAAATTGCAGCGAAGCTGCGATCTGCTTGATCGACAGACTCGTCGTCTCCAACGAGGCTCGCGCCGAGTCGAGCTTCAGCCGCTGCATGTACTGGCTCGGCGACAGGCCGGTCCTGGCGCGAAAGCGCGCAAAAAAGACCGAACGCGACAGCCCGCTGCGATGCACGAGCGCTTCCACGGCAAGAGGCTGCGAGATATGCTGATGCATCCAGTACAGGATGTCATCCAGCTCGGGATGACGACTCTTGCTCGCCTCATCCCGCTCTCTGGCGAGCAGCAGCAGCAGCTCCTGCGCGCGCAGCCTCATTGCGACAGCATACCCGCGCGGCTGGACGATCATCTCGTCGATCATCCGCTCGCACAGTCGCGCCGCCTCAGCCATCCGGCCCGTCGCCGTCGGCGCGACCACGGGCAGCTCCAGCTCGTCGACCAGCCCGAAGGGATCGAAGTGAATAAAGTAAAATTGCCAGTCGTCGTCTCCCTCGCCACGATAGGAGCACGGCATACCCTCCGGCACGATGAAATACGAATCGGCAGGCAGCACATGCCGTTGATCGGCTACGACGCAGACGCCCGTCCCCTCGTAAGTGATGAAGATCCCCGGACATTCAAAGCCTTGCGGCTTGATCGCATGATACGTCTCATCCGCCCGCACCTTCCACAGCGACCTGAATCGAAGGTCAGCAGTATCCATACGATCGTCCAGTATATAAGGAATATCCATCATGGTCATGACTTGAAGCCCCCCCATTCTACACTCTCAATAATCAGGACAATTATACATGTTTTTGTAACAGCGCTCCATGGTCTGCCGCGATCTGATCCACTAGAATGAATCTACCACATATGCAAAGGAGGGCTTGGCGGTGTTCGTAAAGGTAGGTAGTCGCGAGCTGGAGCTGGGCGGACCGCATCTGGAGGAGCTGCGGGATTCGAACGATATTGCAGACGATATAGAGGCATTGAGAGCGCGCATGCAGGAGGACGGATATTTGCTGCTGCGAGGCTTCCATGACCGGGAGCAGGTACTGCGGGCAAGAACGGCTGTATTGGGAAAGATCGACAAGATGGGCAAGCTGGAAAGGGATACGCTGCTGGAGGAGGGCTTTACGGCCGACGGCAGCAAGTCGATCTTTATGGGCGGGTTAAACGAGGATTTGCCTGAGTTGCTCGAGGTGCTGAACGGCGAGCATGTGATGGGTTTCTTTGATCGACTGCTGGGCGCCAAATCGTTGACCTACCGGTACAAATGGCTCCGAGCCGTCAGCAAGGGCGACTATACCGGCGCACACTACGACATCGTCTATATGGGGCGCGGCACCCACAACCTGTATACGGTCTGGTCGCCTCTGGGCGATATCAGCTATGCGATGGGCGGGCTGGCCATCTGCCTGAACTCTCACCGCTTCGAATCGCTGAAGCAGTCTTACGGCGTCAAGGATTCGGATCGCGACGGCATCGGCGCCTATACCGACGATCCGCTCGTCATCACGGAACGGTATGGCGGCAAATGGGCGACCACCGAATTCCAGGCCGGCGACGTACTCATCTTCGGCATGTTCCTGATGCACTGCTCGCTTGAGAATACGACTCCGCAGTACCGGCTGAGCGTGGACACCCGCTACCAATCCTCGCTCGATCCCGTCGATCCCAGATGGAGCGGCAAAAAACCGCGCGGCCACTACAACGACAAGCCTGTGCCGGGGAGCAGATAAAACCACGATGAGGCCGCCCGTGCGATACGAGGCGGCCTATGCTTATGAGGGAGACCTATCGTACGATGAGGCCTGGATCAGCTCTCGGGTATACGCCGACGACGGCTGGCGGAATTCCGCTGCGGTGTCTCCGAGCTCCACGCACGCAAAAAATCCCGCCCTGTGCCTAAGCGTCGGACGGGATAAGGGGGACTGTTAAATTTTGTACGCCTTCATCGCCTTGCGAATCTCTTTCCAGCTCGGGCGCTTGCCGTACATGAGGACGCCGGTGCGGTAGATCTTGGCCGACAGCCAGCCGAAGGCGAAGATGCTGACGAGCAGGATGCCGATCCCCACAGCAATCTCCCATGCTGCCGGCTCGGTGAGACCGACCCGCAGGAACATCGCAAATGGCGTGAAGAAAGGAATGAAGGATGCGACCTTGATAAGCGTCGAGCCTGGTGCGCTCATCCCGAAGATGCCGATGTAGAAGCCGGCCATCGAGAGAATCGTTACCGGCGTCAGCGCCTGCGCCAGCTCCTCGGTGCGGCTGACGATCGAGCCGACCGCCGCGAACAACGTCGCGTACAGGAAGTAGCCGCCAAAGTAGAAAATAATCGCATAGACGTACATCATCGGATCGAGCTCGGACAGGTTAATGTCGAGGCCCGAGAGCATTTCCTGGTTATGCGGCAGCGAAACATTGACGATGACGACCAGTACGAAGGTGGCGATCTGCATCGTGCCGACCACGAACATCCCGAAGATTTTGCCGAACATCTGCGTCAGCGGCGCTACGCTCGTCACCAGAATTTCCATCACGCGCGAGCTCTTCTCCGCCGTCACCTCGGTGGCGATCAGTTGGCTCGTAATGAAGATGCCCATGAATAGCAGGATAATCGTCACATAGACGAAGCCCATCGCCAAACCGCTTGGTTTGGTCTCTCCTCCCTCAGTCTCGGCGCCGGTCTCGGTCGAGATCTGCGCGGTGCCCAGCTTGACCGGCTCGATCAAGGCGGCACGCTGGGCCTCCGTCAGCCCGGACTCCTGGAGGATGATATCGTTGCGGATCGTCTGCAGCGCCAGCATCAGCGAGGAGGTCGTGTTGCCGCCGAGCGACTCGGCCTTGTAGGTGACCTCGGGAAACGCGCTGCCCTGATCCTCGAAGACCAGATAGCCGCGAATCATGCCTCCCTCGATCCCTCCACGCAGCGCTTCCTCGTCAGCGAAGCCTAACAGCTTCAGATCGGCGTCCTCGCCGAGCCGCTCATAATACGCGCCAAGCGGGTCGGTCACTTTGGGTGCTTGCCCGTTCACATAACCGATAACGGTCGGGCCGTCGCCTGTGCTATCGCCGCTGAAGCGATCGATAATAAAGGGAAGATTGACGCCAATACTGATGATGAGCGCGATAATGACCGTAGTCACAATAAATGATTTGGTGCGCATTTTGTTGCGGGCCGTAAAGCCGACAACCGTCCAAAAGTTATTCATTACGTCCACCTACCGATCGAATAAAGATTTCATTTAACGTGGGCTCCATCAGCTCAAAGCGTGTCAGCTCGGTCTGCGCCATCGCATGCCGCAGCAGGTCCTGCGCCGTCTCAGGACGCTCGATGAGCACTTCATAACCGTTCTCCATCCGCTTCACCTGACGGACGCCGCCCAGACTTTCCAGTCCCTTCAGCTCGCCCTCGGTGCCGAGGATGACGCGCTCGCGCGGGAACTGTTTTTTGATCTCCTTGATGTTACCCTGCAGCACCGTGTTCGAACGATGCAGGATCGTCATGTTGCGGCACAGCTCCTCGACATGTTCCATCCGGTGCGTCGAGAACAGGATCGTCGTGCCGCTATCGCGCAATTCCTTGACCGTCTCCTTCAACTGCTCGACATTGACCGGGTCCAGTCCGCTGAACGCTTCGTCGAGGATGACGATGCTTGGCTTATGGATGACCGCTGCGATGAACTGAATTTTTTGCTGGTTGCCCTTGGACAGCTCCTCCACCTTCATGCCGTAGTACTCGGTGATGTTGAAGCGCTCCAGCCATTCCTTCAAGTTTTTGTCCGCATCTTTCTGCGACATGCCGCGCAGCTTGGCGAGATAAGTGATCTGTTCGTTAATCTTCACCTTCGGGTACATTCCCCGCTCCTCCGGCAGGTACCCGAGCATGCTCAGCTGCTCGCGGCTGTAAGGCTTGCCATTGTAGAGGATACGACCTTCATCCGGGAAGATCAGTCCGAGCACCATACGCATCGTCGTCGTCTTGCCAGCGCCGTTAGCGCCGAGCAGACCGTAGATTTCCCCCTGCCCTACCTCCAGGTGGATCTGGTTGACCGCTGTTTTGTCTCCGTACTGTTTGGATACATTGTCTACGATTAACGGATTCATCTTCATACCCCTTTCATTCTCGATGGCGAGCGCAGGGCGCGTAGCGCGACCAGCTCTGCCAATATGTCATCGAGCTCAAGCACATGCCTCGCTTGAATCGTGATGTCTCTCTCCTGTAGCCATAACTCCGCTTCGCTCGCCTCGCTCGTGATCAGCTTGACGCTGTCTCCTCCCGCCGGCTCCCTGCTGCTGAAGCCAGGCAACTCCTCCCATCGCACATCGGCAGCCGATGCGCGGACGTAGAGGCACTGCCAGCTGCGGAACAGCTCATCCTTCTCGAAGACGCCCATCACTTGCCCATGTATCATAAATACGATATAATCGGCCAGCCGTTTCACTTCCTCGACGATATGCGAGGCCATCAGGATCGTCCGATCCCCCCGCTCCATATGGCGATGCAGCACATCGATCATCGTCCGCCAGGCGATCGGGTCGAGTCCCGAGGAGGGCTCATCGAGCAGCAGCAGCTTCGGATCATGGGCGAGCGCCAGCGCCAGCTCGAACTTGCGTCGCATCCCTTTGGACATCTTGCCGAGCCTGAGACTATCGTCAATGTCGAATAGACGCACCAGTTCCCGGTACCGATTAATGTCCCACTCAGGGTGCCACATCCGGGCAAAGTCAGCCTTCTCCCGCGCACGCATCGAGTTTTGGAAGGCTTGACTCTCCTCCTGCAAATAACCGATTCCTCGCTTATAGCCTACATCCGTTTCCGGCTGCACCTGCTGGCCCAACACTTCCACCTCGCCTTCGTCCGGCTTTGAGATGCCGAGCAGCATACGGAAGGTCGTGCTCTTGCCAGAGCCGTTAGGACCGACGATCGCTGTAATGTAGCCCTGCGGCACTTGCAGATGCAGCGGTCCGAGCTGGAAATGCTCCCTCGACAGCTTTACACCCTTCAGTTGGACGACCCAATCTTGATCTTCCACAGCTCCTGCTCCCCTCTAGGTCTCCCCGTTATGTCTCTTCAACGCATCCAGAAACAGCTGTTGCAGCTCATCGTCGCTGCACTGCACTCTCCGGGCAGCAGCCACCGCTTCATCGAGCGCCTGGATGACGCTCTCGAGCCGATGTCGATCCCGGTCTGTGGCATCCACCTTGGCGACGAAGGTACCCGTGCCTTGCTTCGTCCGCAGCAGCCCTTGAGCCTCGAGATCCTGGTAAACGCGACGGATCGTGATGACGCTGCACTTGAGCTGCTGAGCGAACTCGCGAATCGACGGGAGCAGCGTCCCCTCTCCTAGCTGACCGCTGACGATCAAGGCTCGCAGCTGTACTTCTATCTGATGATAGAGCGGCTCTGCGCTCTGTTCATTGATCTGTATCGTTCGCCACACGGCCTCACCACCTTAACATAAGCTCAGCGATCCTCAATGATAGAAGCTGCGGTGTTCGATCCTGCGACGGATGAGCGTTTGGTTCATTGCAATCATCGCAGCTCCTGCCAGCAGCGCCAGTACTGGCAACCACCAGGCACCCTGATCGACTGCGCCCACGACCCCCTCCACCAGACTCACTTGGGCAAAGTACAGGGCGACCGTCAAGCCTACATAGCCGATCATATAGAACAAGGTGACCACCATATACCGTTTGCCCGACGTCCCGAGCTCGAAGATGATGTATGAGGAGCCGATGCCAACCCCGTAGCCATACCAGGTAAGCGAGCTGCCGAGCATCGTCCATAATCCGGCCTCACGCATCCAGTCGATGAATAAGAAATGGATGGTAAACAGATACAGCCAACCTACCGTGAAAATGATCAGATACTGGACGATCCGGCTGCTGGCAATCAGGCTCGCGGAGATCGGCAAGCTCCGCCAATACGCGACCTTGTGTGTATAGCTATCATCGGACATCACTCGCATCATCGTCCGCGACATCGTAAAGCCCAACATCGGAATCAAGGTGATATACATAAAGTTGCCCAACCACATCGTGTGGGTATCGAACGGCCGCCCATCTCCAACGACAGAAAGCATAATGACAATCAAGTAGCTATAGAACAACAAGCTAATGACAAGCCCCCATCGTTCTTGCCTTAATTCGTACATTGCAAAGCGCCATATGGCTTGCCAGCTTGTCATACCTTCACCGCCTTAGTCATCATACTGTATATATCTTTATACACAGTATAATCACACCTCATTTTTTTGTCAACGCCAAAATAACCCTACAACGTAGAGCTTAGCTTCTCAGCTTGCTCCGATACGTTGCAGGGCTATTGGATTCGGTCGTTCTTATACGTTCCTTATACCGTCCCCGGATTCGGGTTGGCATTTGGAGTGGTATTGGAAGGCGTCGGCGGCAATTCATCGTCCGACTCGCCATGTTCCTTTTTGTACCACTGGGTAAACACATACGCCAGAATCGCCCCGTACATAAACTCCTGCACGAGCTTCATAATGACGCCGCCCAGCTGTTGATCCTCGATCGGCGGTAGGAAGTTGAAGAACTCCGGCCCGCTGAACTGCTCCAGCAGCCATCCCGTATCGCCGGGGATGCAGTAGCCCATCGCCTGGACCCAGATCGCCGGATCGTTGTACATCGGGTAGAGCGGCTGCGGCGAGAAGATGATGAGCGCGCATGCCGGCGTCAGCAGGACACCATTGGCGAAAATATAGCCCATCTTCTTGACGCCGCTCAGCCTCGTCCACTCCGGCACCGGACTGACGATCTGCCACCACATCATAAACGCCGCTACCAACAGCACGAAATAATAGACGCGGTGCAGGGTGAAGTTGAGCATCACATATTCGTGAACCTCGGGCACATGGTACACCGAGAACAAGACATTAAACAGCACCAACGTCACCAACGGATGCATCAGCGGACGCAGCCGCTGCCAAAATGGCTTGCTAAAGACCGCTCGCCACACGAATGTGGGAAGGCCAAGCAAGATCATCGGCGGCACGACGAGGTAGGAGATCGCCATATTCGTCATATGAAACGAGAAGATCATATGGCCTAGCAGCTCAAGCGGACCGCCTTGGGCGAGGTAGTAGAGCAGCACACCGCCGAGAAACAGCAGCTTCTGCTTGAGCGTAGCGGCTGGCTCCGCCGGGAAGTGCCGCTCGCGCCATGGGCCGATCAGGTAGAAATAGAGGATGATTAAAGCTGCGTAGAAGAACATGACGACCGGGCTCCACAATTCCTCAAAGCTGAAGTATTGTAATCCAAGCATTATGGATTCCCCTTTTTCATTCAGGTTTCAAGCCAAACTTTGAAAAAAAGAGGAGGTCACACGTGACCCTCCTCTCTTCAAGCTATCCGACTGTTAAGCTTACCACCATACCCAGAATTGGGCCATGACGACCATCGAAAGCACGATGACGACGCCAAAGATGATGCCGATGATCGGGAGCAGATGCCCGCGATCCTTCATATGCATCCAGAAAGCCATCTGGACGAAAATCTGGAGAATAGCCATCCCGACCAGTATGATGTACGTAAAGGTCGTGTTAATCTCCCCTGCAGCAACGACAGCAAAAGCGAGCACCGTCAGCAGGATCGAGAAGATGTAGGAGACAATATGCTTCTGCGGCCCCTCGACCCGATGCCGTTTGCCTTTGCCCTCAGCAACAGCGTTGGAATGGTTGCCTGCCATCGCTTAGCCCACCTTTCCCATCAGATAGACGACCGTGAAGATGAATACCCACACGACGTCGACGAAGTGCCAGTACAGACCGGCTACATAAATCTTAGGTGCAGTGACGGTGTTGAGTCCCTTCTTGAACACTTGACCGATCAAGAGCGAGATCCAGACGACGCCGAGCAAGACGTGCGCGCCGTGGAAGCCGACCAGCGTATAGAAGGATGAACTGAAGGCGCTCGTCGTAAAGCCATGGCCCATTTCGTGAACGTAATGCCAGAACTCGTAGATCTCGACGCCAAGGAATACGAGGCCAAGAGCAACTGTAACAATTAGCCAGGTAATCAGCGACTTGACGTTGTTGCGGTGCATCGCCTGGATCGCGAATACGCTCGTCAAGCTCGATGTCAAGAGCAGGAACGTCGCGAATGCAACCAGAGGCAGCTCGAACAGCTCATTGGCTGTCGGATTGCCCTCGAGCACCTGGCCGCGCAGGGCCAGGTAGACAGAGAACAAGGTGCCGAACAATACCGTCTCGCCGCCGAGGAACAACCAGAAGCCAAGAACCTTATTGCGTCCTTCGAGGGTGGCCTTCTCAGGCTCATGAGGCAGTTGGCCGTCTACATGCGTATGTGCGCTCATGCTTTCACCCCTTTCTGAAGCTCTTCAACCTCGATATGGTAGCCATGATCATCGTAGAGCGAACGGAGCGTCATACATGTGAACACGATGAGCAAGCCTGCAGCCCCGACGATGTATTGATGGTACATAAAGCCGAGACCGCCAATGAACAGACCAAGGCCCATAAAGAACGGCAGAATCGATGGCGACGGCATATGGATCGGACCGATCGGCTCAGCTGGCGTCACAGTTTTGTTGCCATCCATCTTTTCCTTCCAGAGCGCATCGTAACCGCGTACGAGCGGCGTCTGCAGGAAGTTGTACTCCGGCGGAGGCGATGGAATCGTCCACTCCAGCGTACGGCCGTCTCCCCACGGATCGGCAGAGAGCTTTTCTTTGCGCATGGCTGTCGTAACAATGTTGATCAGGAACACAATCGTACCGACGCCCATCAGCATCGCGCCGATCGTACTGATCAGGTTCATGCCGTTGAAGCCGAGGCCGTCCAGGTATTGATAGATCCGACGCGGCATCCCCATCAAGCCGAGGAAATGCTGGACGAAGAACGTCAGATGGAAGCCGATAAAGAACGTCCAGAACGTAATCTTGCCAAGCGTCTCGTTAAGAATCTTGCCGAACATCTTGGGCCACCAGTAATGCAGGCCGGCGAAAATACCAAGCACCAGACCGCCAACGATAACATAGTGGAAGTGAGCGACAACGAAATACGTATCATGATACTGGTAGTCAGCCGGCGCAGCGGCCAGCATGACGCCGGTCACGCCGCCCATGACGAACGTTGGCACGAAGCCGATCGCGAACAGGTTGGCGGTGTTGAACGTAATCGAACCGCCCCACATCGTGAAAATCCAGTTAAAAATCTTGATCCCTGTAGGTACGGCAATCAGCATCGTGGCGATGGAGAACAGCGCGTTCGCTACCGGACCAAGGCCGGTGGTGAACATATGGTGAGCCCATACCATGAAGCCGAGGAAGCCGATCAGCACGGTCGCGAATACCATCGAGCTGTAACCGAACAGCCGCTTGCGCGAGAACGTGGCGATAACTTCCGAGATAATGCCGAACGCCGGCAGGATCAGGATATATACCTCAGGATGTCCGAAGATCCAGAAGATATGCTCCCACAGGACGACGTTGCCGCCCAGCTCGGGATTAAAGAAGTTTGCACTGAACAACCGATCGAACATCAGCGCTGCCAGGCCAACCGTCAGAGCCGGGAAAGCGAACAGGATCAGTGCCGACGTAACGAAGATCGCCCAGGTAAACATCGGCATCCGCATAAAGCTCATGCCTGGAGCGCGCATGTTGATGATCGTTACGAGGAAGTTAATCCCCCCGATCAGCGTACCGATACCCGAGATCTGCAAGCCGATGACATAAAAGTCAACGCCGTGCGTATCGCTATACAACGGGCTCGCTAGCGGTACATAAGACGTCCAGCCCGCATTGGGCGCTCCGCCTGCGAACCAGCTGATGTTCAGCAGGACGCCGCCGAACAGGAACGTCCAGAAGCCGAGCGAGTTCAGAAATGGAAAGGCGACGTCGCGCGCGCCGATCTGCAGCGGCACGATCGCATTCATCAAAGCAAACAAGATCGGCATGGCCGCGAGGAAGATCATCGTCGTCCCGTGCATCGTGATCATCTGGTTAAACATATCCGCGCTCAGGAAGTCGTTCATTGGACGCCAGAGCTGGATCCGGATCAGGATGGCCTCAAGGCCGCCGATCAGGAAGAAGAATCCGCCAGCGAGCAAATACAGGATCCCGATTTTTTTATGGTCAACCGTCGTAATCCAATCCATCAGACCGGTATAGCGCTTGACCGTATGTCCATGAGCCAAAGTTGGTACCTCCTTCTAACCCCGTGAATTAATATTCTAATTTATAATCAGCCAGGTAGCTGGCGATAGCGTCAATCTCTTCATCGGTCAGGTCCACTTGTGGCATCAGGTTGCCAGGCTTAATCGATTGCGGGTCCTTGATCCAGCGTACCAGATTGTCATGAACGGTGCCTTCGTTTTTGTACTTGGCTTCCTCTGGCGTCGGCACATTGACGAGAATACCCGCGACCGTCTCGCGGCTGCCGATACCGGTCAGATCCGGATACAACTGAATGCCTTGATCGCCAATAGCATGGCAGGTCAGACATTGGCTTGCCAGCAGCTCGGCTACAGCCGCATCCTCCGGCATAACCGCAGGCGCAGCCATCGCGGCTGTCCAGCGTTCGAAGGAAGCTTCATCGACCGATTTTACTTTGAAGTCCATGTTGGCATGGGATGGTCCGCACAGCTCGGCGCACTTGCCGAGGAAGACGCCTGTCCGATCCGCCTGGAAGTACATGCGGTTGACGTTGCCGGCAGGGTTGGTGTCGATCTTGCCTGCGAGCGACGGAATCCAGAACGAGTGGATAACGTCAGCCGTCTGCGCTTCGATCGAGATGATCTTGCCTTCCGGGATGATCAGATCTTGCGCAGTTGTAATGCCGTATTGCGGATATTCGAACTCCCACCAGTATTGGTGAGCGGTCACCTTGACCTGGATTGCCTCTTCGTCCTTGCTGTAGTCCTTCGCCAGACCGAATACTGTCTGGATCGTAGGCACGCCCAGCACGACGAGCAGCATCAACGGGATGACGGTCCAGATGATCTCCAGCTTATGGTTGCCCTCCACCTGCACCGGGATCGTATCGTCTCCCTTGCGACGGCGGAAGCGGATCAGCACGTAGATCGCAAGCGCGAATACGACGACGACCACGATTACCATGATGGAAATCGACAAAAGCATAAGTCCGTATTGTTGTTGTGCTACCGGCCCCTGCGGTCTGAGCGCGGACAGGTCCTCCCGGCCGCAGGCGGACAACAGAAGCGCAAGCCCTGCCAGCAGAGGCAGAAGCCGTGTTACTACAGGCCACCGTTTCATCATTGATCTACCCCACTTTAAACGTTTTCTACAGTTGGCGGTGCAATGCCCAGCGCTAGTCCCTCCAGCCAATAACACCCCTACAAAAGGCTAGCCCCGTCTACGCGGAGCTATCGGGTCGAGCTCGTCAATACTCGACAGTGTTATCGGTTGTTTGAAAGCGCTTGGCTCGCCTGGATGCGAGCTGTTGCGGCATGCTGCATACTGCGTGTTTTGCCCAGATGACATGGCTATCCCAGCAAACAGAATCACTTTATTAAATATAAAGTTGAACCCCAACTTTGTCAATGATCACACCGCAGTTCACAAATTGTTCTCAAAGCTGTCAAACTCCCGGTTTTTCTAGCCTTCGAGCCTCTTCACGAACCGCTCGGGTACGTCCTTTTCCTTCATTTATTGTGCGCCGATGCCATGGCCAATTATGTATGAAGCTCATGCGCATAATTCACTTTGCTCTGCAAACCCTATCCATATATTAAACTTAGCCCCTGCTTCCGAAGCGTCCACTCCTTCGGAAAGCTTTGGTTGTAGGAGGAGCCCTCATGAAGACAAAATCTGACGACCTCTGTAGAGCTATGACGAAGCGGCTGCGCCTCATGTCCTGCATGCTCGCCGCGCTCCTGTCCCTGACAGCAATTACTGGCTGCAACTACACACGCAAGGTGCAAGACAGCGAATACGACTACGGCACTCAACAAGCAAATGACCCCAAAATGCTCGGCGACCGCATGTACGGACCGGTAGGCAATCAGCCAGATCGACACCAGAACAGCCATGTCGAATACAGCTATGCGCTCTCAAGGAAGCTGTCCAAGACGCAAGGGGTGGCGGCTGCCGTCGTCATGCTGACCGATAAAAACGCCTATGTCGGTCTGGTGCTCGACTGGACCGCGGTCGGCACCAAAAATAAGGGCGGCAGACAAGCTCAGGAACAAAACAACACCGGCAGCGGCAAGGGCGTCTACAACATCGAAAACGGCAGTCCGTTCTGGGATAACCGCGATCTCGTCACTCCTTATAACTCGTACCTGTCGGTCAGCGATCATGAACGCATCTCGGCCGAGCTCAAGCAGACGATCGCGGTCAAGCTGCGGAAGCTCAGTCCGTACGTCCAGGAGGTGCATATCTCGGCCAATCGCCACTTTGTCAACGAGCTGGTCGATTATGCGCGCGAAACGTGGATGGGTCGGCCGCTGCAGCCGTATCTAACCGAATTCAACAAGCTGGCCGAGTATGAATTTGCAGGCAGCGGCAAACCGCCGATGCGGCTCAGACAGCTCAAGGCTAACAAGGCGACTCAACGCTGAGGGCGGGACGAGCGGGGCCTGCGCGTCAGGATGCGCGGGCCTTCCTTCGTAATCGCCACCGTATGCTCGAACTGGGCGGTGCGCGCGCCGTCTCGGGTCCGTACCGTCCAGCCGTCCTGCGCAAGCCACGTGCCGGTCTTCCCCATGGTTATGATCGGCTCGATCGTCAATACCATGCCCTCCACCAGTCTCGCACCCGTGCCTGGCTGTCCTGTCGGCGGCACCTGGGGCGGCTCATGCAGCGCGCGGCCGATGCCGTGTCCGACGAAGCCAGGCAAGACGCGGCAGCCGCGCCGCGAGACGTAGGTCTCGATCGCATGCCCGATGTCGCCGATTCGCTTGCCCGCCCGGGCTGCGGCTAGACCGGCATAGAGCGCGCCTTTAGCCGTGCGCAGCAGCTGCGCGCTGAGCGGATCGACGCTGCCGACTGCATAGCTCCAGGCCGAGTCCGCCAGCCAGCCGTCCCGCTCCACCACCAGGTCGATCGTCACGACATCTCCATCGGCCAACGGTCGTTCGTCCGGGAAGCCATGGCATGCCACATCATTTACAGACGCGCATGTCGCATAGGGATAGCCTTGGTAGCCCTTTTGCGCCGCGCTGCCTTTGCGACTGAGGATGAACCGCTCGACACGCCGATCGATCTCGGCGGTGCTGATGCCAGGCGCCAGCCAGCCGCGGATTTTACGATGACAAGCGGCGACGAGACGTCCCGCATTGGCGATCCGCCGGATTTCCTCGCTAGTCTTTGCTTTCCCCATTGTTCGGCCTCCTATACTAGGGCGTGTTTGCAAACCCGCTCAGGGGCATCTTAGGCCGCCTTTCCGCCCCCTGCGGCGTCACTTTTGTTTGCCGTACCCCGGTACGACTGCACAAAAGTTCCTTGCATGGAACGAAAATTCAACCCAATCTGCTACCCTCCGAGTATGCAAACACACCCTACGCGCCCCGCCAGACGCCTCTTTCTCTCACGCTATTCGAGCGAGCGGCCGATTATTTCATGGATAAGCCTGATTCCACGCACAAAAAAACCGCACCGGAAAGCAGGGGTGCAGTTGTTCAAGGTCTGGTCTATAATACGCGGCCGCGCTTCGCGCCGGATTAGCTGACCGAATTGATCTTGCCGAGCTCGCGCTCCACAAGCATGGTCAACTCATCTTCATATCCGCCGGTTATCCGATATTTGCGGATATAATCCTTTACAAATTTTCTGGGGTCCTTCGGCTGAAAAATTCTCGTTAATTCACTCAGACTGTCCTTGACTTCATTATGGCTTCGTTTGGCCATGAAATCCCCTCCCGTAATATCGGATGGTCGTCCTAATGCGATGTACGAGTATACACAACATATCTTTCAGTTCAAGCGATCCACACGTTTGTGAAGGTCATCCATGGGCTTGGATATTAAGTTATATTACCTGCCACCATTATAGCAGTTCCCTCCGGTTATGAATAGTCTGGCATCTGCCCGCCTATCCTTCCTTCCGGTCGGTAAACAGCCGCTCCTCTCGCTCCGCCGCCTGGTGGCGCTCCTCCTCTTTAGACGTCTGCTCGTCTGCCGAAGTTGCAGAGATCAGGCGAAAATAAGCGTAGACGCCGGCAACGGCCACGATAATGCCAAAGGCTACAAGCAGCCAGGTCATCCATCCATCTACCATGATCCGTCGCCTCCTCGTCCAGCTTATCATGCCCCATTTGTAGTACGTTAATTATACCAAATGTGAGGCAAACGTTTCAATCGGAGACCCGATTCATTATATGTGTCCATAACGTGCAGGATGCCTGTACCGTCGTCGATACGAGAAAACCTATCCGTCCATCCGAACATTGCAGACGATACAGCTGTCGTCATGGCAGACGATCGAGCAGGTCCTCGAGGCGAAAATCGCTCTTCAACGCGATGCGGACCCCATCCGAATCAAACGTCACCTCCACGATCTCGACAATAGCGGGCAGTTGATCCGCAAATGAAAATCGCAGCGTATCCAACTGGTCGGATGGCAGACGAATCGAGCGGATGTGCAACGACTCCGGTTCGGCGACCAGCGCAGGCGCTTGCCAGGAGAGACGGTAGGCGGCCACCACGCCGATCGGGATCTGCTCGCGGTACATCACGTTGGCATGCACGATTGCCCGGTCGCCGGACAGCTCGATACGCGCGCCTGTTATCTCTGCCTCAGCCGTTATCCTGGGTTTAGCCTGCAGCTCGCTTTTGATCAGCGACTCCACATCCGTCTCGGTCAGCAACAGCTCGAGCCGCCCTCCGCCGAGCAGCTCCTGGACCTTGTCGCCCAGACGGAACGGCTCTGCAGCCAGGTCCAGCGACTCCTGAGGCGCAATATAGCGCAAGCCGCCCCACAGGCCCAAGCCCAAAAGCACGATCAGCAGCATCAGGCCGATCAACAGCCTTCGGAGCCCTTTCATCATGTACGTATCCTCTTTCGTTATGATTAGTTTCTACCTAATAGACAGGGCTCGCTGAACGTATGTTGCGTCAGCAAGCCCTATATATTTAACCACTTTTCCCTCTCTCGAAACGCAAATTAAGAATGAGGGACAAAATGGGCGATATTCAGCTCCTGCATCGCGCTAAGATCATAAAACTGCTCGCCTGCCCTGACCAACGGATTGGCAGGGTCATGCGGATGAATGGAAATGACAGTGCCGATCTGCCCGTCGCTTAGGATGACCTGGCTGCCAATCATCGTCTCCATCATTTTGCGAGCGAACACGGCGACCACGCTGGCATCGAATTGGCTAAACGCGGAATGGGCGATTTCCTTGATAACCTGGTAGAAAGGCAGCTCGTTTTTGTAGACGCGCTTGGAGAGCATCGCGTGGAACACGTCCGCGACCGCAATGATGCGGCTCGGGAGGTCGATGTCCTCGCCCTTCAGACCATACGGATACCCGCTGCCGTCAAGCCGCTCATGATGACGGAGCGCGACACGCGCGACGTCCTCCTCGACCCCTTCTTCGCCTCGCAGCATCTCATAGCCGTAGACGGTATGCCGCTTCATCTCGGCGAACTCCTCATGCGTCAGGCGTCCCGGCTTATTGAGGATCTCCGCAGGTACGCGCAGCTTGCCCACATCATGGAGCAGACCGCCGGCAGCGATCAGACCGATCTCCTCCTCCGGCAGCCGCAGCCATTGACCGATCAGCACCCCGACCATCGCGACGGCGATGCTGTGCCGGCAAGTGACATCGTCCTCGAGCTGCAGCCGGTTGAGCATCTGATAGAGCATCCCGGCCTCGGCGCTCTGGCGGATCGTCGGCACGACATGGACGCGGATATCGTCGACGACGAGCTGTCCGCTCTCCCGGGCGAAGTGGAAGATCCCCTTCATCTCCTTCACCGCATGCTCGACGACGCGGTCGATCGTATCGGCGCGCGACTCGACATCCTCCGCTTGCAGCGCGACGCCCAATTGCATCAGCTTGCGCAGCATTTGCTCAGTCAGCACTGTGTGCGCCGGACAAGCCAGTACGTCTTGTTTGGTGTATACATTTTTGTTCAGTCTCCGCCCGACCAATGCTTGCATATGACTCCACTGCGCATCAGGCATGATCCGGTTCCTCATTTCTGTCTAGCGTTGAATTTATCACCAGGCGATTCTGCCGCACCCGGAATTCCATATGCTCCACCGGCTCCAGGATATCCTTGGCGAACCGTCCGACCGCGACCCGGCCTTCATACATATGAGAGACGACGATCTTCTCCCCCGCCTTCAGCATCGTGCTGCCTCCTGACTTGCCGCCGACGGTCATCGCCAGGATCGCTCCCTCCGCCTCGAGCTGGGAGCCCCGGCATACCGCATCTTGATCATGGAATACGATATTGCCTTTGGAGAATAGCTGACTCTGGATGACACCTTGTTTTTTGATGACGATATCGCCGCCCGACATAATGCTGGTCATGTTGCACTGCTGCAGCTCGGTCCGCACATTCAACTCCTCGCATCGCTTGATCGAATCGACCGTTTCGATCAGGATAAATTGCAGCTCGTCGAGCATCTTGTTCAGGTTGACCTCCACCACGACCGGTCGCTGCATCAGCTCCAGCAGCTTGTTTTTCAGCACGCCGAGCTGTCCGTTCTGGATTTGCTGGATGTTGGAGATACAGAGCAGGATTTCCTTAATGGTAAGCGGGATTTGCTTGAACTTCGTTTCCAGCAGCAGCTGGAACATCTGCCGCGGCGATACCGTCTGTTTGCGAGCCTCTGCCATCGCGCTCAGTTGCTTCATCGTATTGCGCATCAGTTGCAGCTGACTGTTCAGACTGCTCGAGTGTGTACAGAGCCGATTGAAGAGCACGCCGTAATGACCGGAATACAGATGGCTGCCGATCGCATTGCCCTTGATATAGATGCTGCCTGTCGCCGTCGCCGTCGCACGGTAGACGTTGCCCATCACATAGATATCGCCGAGCGCTTCGACGATCATGCCATCGCAAATATTGCCATAGATAATCACGTCGCCGGAGAAGACGATGTTGCCCGTCTTCATGTCGACATCGCCTGGCAGGACATGAGCGGTCGTTATGTCGATCAGCTTGATGCGCTCGCCGGTAATCCGCGGCCTGCCTTCCTTGAGCGCATAAGCCTCGTAATTACTAATACGGATATGATTTTTGGCTACCATCATGATGTCCTTGGCACGCGGCGGGTCGATAGGCGTGCCAAATACGTCATACCCGGGGGCTCCCGGGACCAGCGGTATTTTGCGGGCGACAAGGTCGTTGGCCTTCACCGACGGAATCTTCAGATGATTGCGATAATCGATCATCCCGTTGACTTCCTCATACTCGCTGACGATCTGCTCCTTAAAATAAATCTCGAGCGAGGCGTCTCGCCCCAAGGTCGGCTCTTTGCCGATGGCGATCAGCACCGGCTGATACGTCGGCTGGTCGAGCTCGCGCTGGATCGCCTGATAATCGACCTGCACCAGCTTGGACTGCTCCAGCTCGGGCACGATATCGATCAAGGTCAAGCGTTGAGGCAGCGCATAAGGCACCGGCTCGGCCTGGACGAGCAGGTCGGTGCAGACCGGCGTATCCTGCAGCCGCAAGACCCGCAATTCCCGAGCCATCAGCACGAACCAGGCACGCATCTTGTCCGGCGAATACTTGATCTGGAACTGCGGCGTCTCCTCCAGCTCCCACTCGACGAGATCGTCAGGGCGTACCTGGCTTCGTCCGCTCAGCAGCTCGCCATTGATCTTCAATCGCAGTGGAGGCGCGGCCTCGATGAACGGATCCTCGCCCTCTTCGCCGGCGGAGATGAGGTGAATCCGATTATCCTCGACCTTCAGATAAGAGCGCATACCAATAGAGGGAGGCCGCGAATCGTGCATGGCTCCCTCATCCTCTTCCAATTCTAACTGGCTGATCAACTCGAACAGTTGGTCCTCCGACATCCGAGAAGACATAGGAATCACATTCCTTCCACGCAAAATAAACAGCAAAGCCAACCCACATAGAAAGGGATAGCTCTGCTGTTCTACTAGTCCCTACTATTCGGTAACTCAGCCACCGATAGGATCCTCGCCGGACCCCTTAGGTCTGTAGCTTTGCGTCCCCGGCTTTCGCCGGGTTTGCCTTTTTCGCAGTAGAATTCATATGATATCTTAGTTCTTCATAACCAGAAAAAATCACGCCAAAATTCGACATATAGTCTATAAGTATTATAGACAACTGGTAAAATGGTGTCAATCGCCATTTGTCATAATTATTTACATCGGATTCCAGCGATGCAGGAACACGCTCGTGTTACGGAGGCGGGGCGGGCACACTTACTTGCGAAATGCAAGTTCAGACGCTGCACAGTGCTAATTCGCGCTGCCATACCCGGTCACGAGCACCGTCATCGTATATTGCGCCCCCCCGCTATCCGTCGCCAAGCCCTCGGCGCTGCCCTCCTTCTGCGACACTGCCGCTCGGACTTCTCCCGCAGACAGCTCGCGATAGTGCCACTGTGTGACCGTCAGCAACCGCGCGGTATGCTGGATGGCGGCCAGCAGCTGCTGGAGCTGCGCCAACGTGCCTTGCACGGTCAGCTCGATCTCGGCTTGTCTGAGCGGCCCGCCGTTGCTCGTCTGCGGCGCGGATGGGACTGTCTTGCGCTGGCTGATATCCCCGACGACGAGACCGCCGCTCTCGGCCAGCTCCAGCAGCTCCTCCAGCATGCCCGCCAGATCCAGCCCCTGCGGGATGCGGGCCGAAGGCTCTACAAGCTCTGCGGCCCCGCTCCGAGCCTGAGCCAGCTGTCTCAGCTGCGCCAGCTCTTGCTCCAGCTGATCCCGGGCCGCGAGCTGCGCCGAGGTCTCTCGCCACTGTGGCAGGACGCCGCCGACCAGCATCGTGACCAGCACGAGCAGCGCCGCGACGCCGGTGACTAGCAGCCGCGCAGGCGCCTCCTTGCGGCGCCACCCCTCTACGAGCTTCCGATACCCGCTCATCTCCCCGCCTCCTCGCGACCGGCCAGCGTCATCGACAGGATGAGTCGGATGACCGGTTTGGCGCTTGATCCTTCCGCGACGACGCTTCCCGCTCGACGACTGACATCGCGCTTCCACGCGTCGATATTCACCGTTTCGAACAACGGCAACCGCTCCACCGCCCGGACGAACGACAGCGCCGACGTCTCCTCGCCAAATTCGTACTCCGCGCTCAGCTCTCCCGCTTCATTGATGCCCATATTGGCTACGCTCGCCCCTTCCGGCAACGGCTCGATCAGCGCCGTCAGCACCGGCTGCCAATCCCGCTGCCGTGCCTCCAGCTCGCGGAGCTGCGTAGCGATAGCGGTCTGCTCCGGCGCGTCAGGGAGCGCGGCCAGCTCAGCCTGCAGACGGCTCTGCTCCGCGCCCCACTCGGCCAGTTGCTGCGCCGCCAGCTCGCGATCGGCAGCCCACGCATAGAGTAGCATAGCCTGCCAGAGCAGCAGCAGTCCCGCCACAGCCGCGATACCGACTTGCAGCGCCAGCCGATGGCGGACGACAAAGGGCTTGGGCGGCAGCAGGTTGATGTCTCGTCTCATCGCTGCTCCCCCCTCAGGGCCAGACCGAGCGGCACCGCATAGCGCGAGCTGTCCCAGCCGTCTGCGTCCGCAGGGATCGGCTCCTCCCATGCCAGCAGGCTGACCGGCAGCGTCATGCCGCGCGCCAGCCGCTCGGTTAGCTCGTCCAGCCCCGCGATATCGCCGCTGACGATGACGTCGTGGAACTGCTCCTCGCGGTGATGCAGCGAGTATCGGTAAAAGTTGATCAGCCGCTCCAGCTCGGAGATCAGCTCCTGCGCCGCATTGGCGAAGCTCATCTGCGGACTGAGCAGCGATGCGAACGGGTCGTCGGGATCGCTTGCCGCTACTTCGATCGGCGCGTCGAATCGGATCTCCACATTGCGAGTCACCTTGATCACCCCGTGATCGATGATCGAGAGGTCACTGTTGTCGCGCTTCACATCGACCATCAACCAGACGCCGCTCCGCTCCAGACCGGCGCGCTGCACGAGCCGCAGCAGCGAGAACGCCTTGACCTCCATGCTGCGCGGCTGCAGTCCCGCCTCCTCCAGCAACGCCGCATAGGTGTCCAGCAGCTCCAACGGCGCAGCGAGCAGCATCACCTCGCGCAGGCTGTTATCGGCCTGAGCCGCTGCGTCGTCCGTCGAGAGCCAATCGTCCTGGGCGACTGCCGCCTCGTCCTGCCCAGCCGTGCGGACCGGCTGGATGACAAAGTCGAATCCCGGCTGCTCGAAAGGCAGATGGAGCCGGTGATTCAGCTCGAACTGAATAAGCTTGCGCATCTCCTTGTCCGGGACATCCGGCATGCGGATCATCCGGATCATCACCGTCTGGCTCGGCAGCGCCAGATGGACGGAGCGCCCTCTCCACCGGGCTGCGCCGACGGCTTGCTTCAGGGCGACGGCGAGCGCGGCTCGATCCTTGATCCGCCCGTCGTCCATCGTGCCTGCCGGCAGCTCCTCGGTCACATAGTTTAACACGCGCACCTGCCCCTGCTTCTGCTCGATCTCGCACATCCGGATGCGGTCCTCGCCGATCTCGATGCCCCGTGCGGTATGGCTCCCCCATGGGAGCTTCCACGCTCTCTGCTTCATGCTGATCTCCTCATCTGACGACCTGGATGTCAGGCGTTTTGTATTGGATGCACAGGGCGTCCTTGCCCTCACCCCACTGATACCAGTTCGGAAAGGACGTCCGCCGCCCTGCATAAAATCCGCCCAGTTGGTTGCTCGCTTTATGGATATTGTTGTTGAACGAAATATCCTCCAGCGCCATCAAGAAGCCCTCCGCCTGCAAGGCGCCTGTGATGCTCTCGAAGCTGATCGAGCCGTAGCTGATCATGTCCTTGCCGATCTCCAGCCGCGCCACGGTATTGGAGAAGCGAATCTCGCTGCGGGCGATGATCGAGGCGCCGACGGTGACCTTCTCCTTGACGTCAGCGAACACCAGACGATCGCCCGTGTAGACGGACTGGCCAACCTGCAGCGAACGCAGCGAACGCAGGTCGATCGTCCCGCCCACGACCATATGCCCGCCGATCTGCCAATCGACAACCTCTGAGGCCACCGTGATACTGCTGTTCGTGATGAGCGAGCCTCCCAGCTTGACTACCTTGACCTCGCCGCCAAACACAAGCGTCGGCGCGCTGACGGTCCCGCTCACCCGCATCGTGCCGGTGCCGTTCATCGTCAGGCGAGCGCCGGAGATGAGCGAGCCTGGCGCAGAGCCCGGGACGATCGCCCCGGCCTGCCAACGGCCGACGTTGAACTCGGCGACGTAACCGCCAAATGTCAGGTCGGAGGCTGCGCTAATCGTGCCTCCGACGGTCATCGTGTTGATCCGCGGGAAGGTCAGTCGAGCAGCCGTGACGAGATTGCCGTTCACCGTCAGCCGCTCCATATTGTTGCTGAAGACAGCATCGCTACGTACCAGTACGCTGCCCCCTACCGTCATCTCGTCATAGATCTGCTGGATATCCAGCTGTCCGCCTACTCTCACATCGCCCTGCACGGTCAGCTTGCGGCCGTTGACGGTCAGCTTGCCGCCGACGATCAAGTCGCCCTCGATCAGCACCTCGTCGCCGATCTGGCCCAAGGTCATATCGCCGCGGACGCGCAGATCTCCCTGGACGACCAGTCGGCGGCCTTCGGCGCGGAAGCTGCCGCCCACCTCGACATCGCCGGCAAGCGTCGTGTCAGCCACATAACCGTCGAACTGCAGGTTGCCCGCAGCCGCCAGCGCCAGCCCCTCCGTATCGGCAGCGATCAGATGCGTCTTCCACGTATCCGCGATCGAGACATGCCCCGCATAGCGGAAGCCCGGCTCCGACTCGCGGACGACTCGCGTCTGGGACTCCGCGATCTCATGCGCGACCTGGACATCGACCGGCAGGACCTGCAGCGGTGTCAGTGGCTGCGGCGCTCTGCTCTGGGCATCGTACGCGTCGCCGTACAGCCGCTCGAGATAGTAGCCGGCATACAGCTCGAACTCCTCGCGATAGAGCTCCCGGTCATAGTTGTTGTCCATGAAGGTGACGGTCGGCGGCAGCCCGCTGTCGCAGCGAGAGAAATTCGGATTATGAACCGGATTGTCGTTCACGACAGCACGGGTGAAAAAAAACTCGCGGCCAGTCGCGCCCGAGCCCGGCGTCCCGGGCCCCGGATCGACGGGGCCGCCCGGGTCTGTGCCGGGGTCGGTGCCAGGGTCAGGATTGCCCGGGCCGCCGGGATTGGTGCCGGGGTCAGGATTGCCCGGGCCGCCGGGATTGGTGCCGGGGTCTGTTCCGGGATCTGTACCAGGGTCTGTCCCAGGGTCAGTACCGCCTGGCGCTTCCTTGAACGGCTCCAGCTTGACGCGGACCTCGCTCTCGCGCATCAGCCTACCCTCGCCTCCTTCGCCGATGAAGACGACTGCCGTCAGCACGTGGCTCGTATCGCGGACGAGCTCGTACGTCACTTCTAAGTCAGCGATCTCAGCTACCTGCTTGGCTATACCGACCACCTCCGCCTCCGACACCACGTCGTCACGATTGTTACGGTCGTTGAGCAGCTCGCGGTAGACGCGACTGAACATCGCCGCAGCTGAGCTTGAGTGGGCATAAGCCTGCTCCGCATGACCGCCCGTTATCGATTGGAGCATCCCTGTGTTGACATAGGCGAGCAGCGGCGTGACGAGCAAGGAGAGCATGACGATCAACGCAAAGGCAGCGACGAGCGTATTTCCATTGTCGGATCGCATCGAATTATGCATTGCCAATTCTCTCCTTGTCCCTTAATCTAGTAATTAGTACCTATGCCAATGCTCTTGCGAGGTGTCCACGATGACTAATCAACGCGGTATCACGCTCATCGAAGTGCTCGGCTCTGTCGCTCTGCTGGCGGTAGCCGTGCTTACGATAACCTACGCGCTGCAGCAGACGAGCGTCTTCTCCAGAGACAACGACGGGATCGATCGCTCGGTCCAGGTGACCCGCACCGTCATGGAGGAGCTGCGCGGACATCTGAGCGATCCGACAGCCAGCACCGTGGATCTCTATGGTCAATGTCTGGATCTGGAACTGCTGCGTACCAACTCGACTACCTCGCTCCGTCTCGATTACCCCGGGACAGCGGAGCCGGAGCTCACGCTCTCGATCGTCTCGACCGACGGAGACTTGCCAATAATCAGTGCTGGCAGCGATACCCACGATCTCGACAGCAGCTTCAAGCGGATTACAATCACCAGCGAACCGCGGGACAAGGGCCGCCCCTATACGCTCGTGGCTTATCTAGCGTATGTTAGTCCAGACATCATGAGGGGGTGTCCATCATGACAAGAGGCAACGCGCGCGGCGTAACGTTAATCGAGGTGCTCGCCGCCTTGTCGCTCACTGTACTCGTCCTAGGTACGCTGCTCTATCTCGTCAATCAGACGCACTCGAGCGCCGCCCAGCTGCAATCCCGCGAGGCCGTGCTCCAGCAGTCACGCGACATCGTCCAGCATCTCGTCCGCTCCGCCCGCAACGGCATGAACGCCTCCCAGAGCTCGACATCCGAGCTGTGGCTGCATGGCGAGCACGGAGATTATGTGCACTATGTTTGGGATCCTACGACCAGAGCGTTCACCGTCGAGCAGCAGCTCGCCGATGACCAGGGTGTACTCGGATCGCTGAGCCGACATCTGTTCTCCAGCCAGGTCGCCGATGCCAGCATCGTCGTCACCGACACAGACCCCTCCCTCCCCAACGGCAGCCGCATCGAGATTACGCTTGTCATGTTTCTGCCGGGCAACCAGCAGCACACCACCTCGACCGTCGTCTATACGACCGATGGATTTTGACCTGACAGTACTATAGCTTGAGACCCGTCGCCTGGCAGCGAGGTACACATATACGGCTGTTAAGAGCTCAACACCATTTACTATAAACGACCGTAATGACCTACAACGTTAATCATCAACCGCCTAAAGAAATGGCCTATATGATATAGGGCGCTGACGATTAGCGAGATCAATAATTAGACAGACAAATAATATAAAGATAGACGCGAATAAGCTAGCTGTCGCTAGCCTGTCGCAACCAAGCCTTGCACCCATGTCAAATACGCGCTCAGCCAACCCTCGCCCCACAAGTACACCGCCCATGCCCCTACCGCAATATACGGCCCAAAAGGAACTAGCTCGCCATATGCCCCGCGACCGACCAGTCGCAGCAACACCGTCACCACCAGCCCAATAAGGCTTGCGGCGAAAAGACTGAGCAGCGTCAGCTTCCACCCAAGCATCAGACCAATGAAAACATACAGCTTGATATCCCCACCGCCCATCGTCTCCCTGCGGAGCAGCCGCTGTCCGACCACGCCAATCAACAGCAGCGCACCGCTGCCAACGAGCGAGGCGACAAGATAGTCCCACAAAGGTAGCGGATGAATCCATAGCCTCATCGCGAGCATCCCCGCCGTCCCGACGAGGACGATCCGATCGGGGATGATCCGCTCGGCCAGATCGGTCTGGACGATGATGTACAGGATAGAGACGCACCACAGCAGCGGCAGCAGCTCCCAACGCATGCCCACTATCGCTACCGACACCGGATAGACGATCACGGCAGCCGCCACGCCGAGCGGATATTGCCAGCGTCTAGCCGGGACAGATCCGTCGGCTTGGCCGAGCGGCATCAGCCAGTCGAGTAGTCTGGTGCTGTGACCGTTCGCATGATCGGATGCCGGAGTTTCTCTTTCTAGCTCGCGAGTAATAGACGACTCAAGCATGGGCGACGCCAATCCCCTATCCCAACGCATCGCGACCCGATTCAGCACACCACCCAATAACAGGCCGCTCAAGGCAACTGCTCCCGTTATCCACCACATCGCAGCTGCCTCCTTTGTAGTACCTTCAAAAATCATTATGGTGTGGTCAGTGTCGGTAAAGTTGCGGCCACGCTTCCATTATCACTTTTAGTCACGGTAACAACTGTATTATCATTGTAGCCGAGCTTTTGAAAAGTCGGCACAGCGTTCAGGTAACCTGCATCTGCCAAAGCTTTAATGGTTATGGTAAATGTATTTCCGTTAAAGGTACCACTTCCATCCAATGCGTACCGAATAGCTGATTCTTTAATTAATGAAACACTTGCATTATCTGCACTCGTTTTCGAATTCTCAATCGTCTTTCCAATCGCCGGAACCGCAATCGCAGCAACAATACCAATGATGACGATGACGGCCAGCAGTTCAATGAGCGTGATCCCTTTTTGGTTACGCAATGTTTTTACCATCGTATAAAACTCCTCTCCATATCCTTGGTTTCATTTCTTTATCTTGATCAGCAGAGGCGCCCCTTCCCTGGAACGCTTGCCGGAATATACGAGGTGCCACCCAAGCTCCGCCCCTTGGGCGCGTTGCCCTACACCCGGTGACGCTACAGGAACTATGAGGCGTCAATGGCTGCGAATCTTCGCCCCTAGCTACATGCTCTGCATCAGCTTGAACGACGGCATGAGCACGGCGAGCACGATCAAGCCGACCACGCCGGTGAGGGCGACGATCATGAGCGGCTCCAGCAGCACCTTGAGCCGGTCGGCGAGCGCGTCGACATCGGCCTCGTAGAAGTCCGCTACCTTCTCGAGCATCGTGTCGAGCGAGCCGGAGCGTTCGCCGACGGAGATCATCTGGACGACCATCGGCGGGAACAGCCAGGTGCGCTCCAACGGATCAGCGATCGAATTGCCGCTGCGCACCTCGTCCCGGATATCCGCGATAACCTTGCCAATGGCCGCGTTGCCGACGACATGGGAGACGATCGACAGACTCTGCAGGATCGGGATAGCGGCGACGTAGAGCGAGCTGAAGGTGCGGCTGAAGCGGGCGATCGCCTGCTTGTGCCAGAGCTTGCCGAACACCGGCAGCCTCAGCTTCCAGTAGTCGAGCTGGCGGCTCGCCCGCTCGCTGCGCCGGATCAGCCGCAGCAGCGGCGCCGGCAAGGCTAGCAGCGCCAGCAGCACGTACCAATAGCTCTGCATCCATTCGCTCGTACGCATGACGATGACCGTCGGCAGCGGCAGCTCGATATCCATCATCGCGAAGCTCTCGACATAACGCGGGATGACGAACAGCATCATGAAGACAACGACCAGCGTCATGATGATCAGCATGATGATCGGGTACACCATCGCCGACTTGACCTTCTCGCGCGTCGCCCGCTCCTTTTCGAAGAAGACGGCCAGCCGCTCCAGCATCTCGTCCAGATTGCCGCCCGCTTCGCCGGCGCGCACCATATTGACGAATACCGGGGTGAACACCTTGGGATGCGCAGCCACAGCGACTGAGAACGCCGCCCCGCCTTGCATCTCCGCCGTGACATCAGCGAGGATCTTGCGGAACGGCTTGCCTGGCGACTGCTCGCTCAGCACGCGCACCGACTCGACGAGACTGATGCCAGAGCGGTACATCGTCGCCAGCTGGCGGCAAAACACGGTGAAGTGCTCCGTCTTGACCTTCGGTCCGCCCAACTCGATCTCCCGGTACAGGAGACTGCGGCTCAAGTCGGTCAGCTGCGACACCCAGAGCCGCTGGTCGCTCAGCTGATCGAGCGCCTGCTGCTCGGTCGACGCCTCGATGACGCCCCGCAGCCGCTTGCCAGCGGCGTCGACGGCTCGGTATCGATACTTGGCCATACGATGCTGTCTCCCTCCTGTTGATGTCTCGCTCTATGTCTCGCGCTGCGCAATCCAGTTACGCGAGCTGATCGCCGAAGCCGAACATCGCTTGCTTGGCCTCTGCCGGTGTAATCCGTCCCTGCTGCAGCAGCTCGCGCAGCGCATTGTCCATCGTCGTCATCCCTTGGGCGCGTCCGGTCTGCATGACCGAGCGGATCTGGTGCACCTTCTCCGAGCGAATCAGATTGGCCACGGCTGGCGTGTTGACCAGCGTCTCGATGGCGGCGACGCGGCCTCGCCCGTCTGCGGCGGGTAACAATCGCTGCGCCATGACGCCCAGCAGCACCGCTGCAAGCTGGACCCGCACTTGCTGCTGGGACTGCGGCGGGAACACATCGATGATGCGGTCGATCGTCTGCGGCGCATCCGCTGTATGCAGCGTCCCGAAGACGAGATGGCCGGTCTCTGCCGCCGTGATCGCCGTGCTGATCGTTTCCAGATCGCGCATCTCGCCGACCAGGATCACCTCGGGGTCTTGACGCAACGCTGCTCTCAGTCCGCTGGCGAAGCTCTCCGTATCGGCGCCGACCTCGCGCTGATTGACGATGCAACGCTTGTGCCGATGCTCGAACTCGATCGGGTCCTCGAGCGTGATGATATGGTCGCTGCGATGGCGATTGATATAGTCGATGATCGCGGCCAGCGTAGTCGACTTGCCGCTACCTGTCGGGCCGGTGACGAGCACGAGCCCCTGGCGGCGCGTCGCGAATTGCTCCGCCACAGCCGGCAACCCGAGCTCCTCGAGCACCGGGATGCGCGTCGGGATGAGACGGATCGCCAGACTGACGCAGCCCTTGCGCTTGTACGCATTGACCCGGAACCGGGAGACACCCTCCAGACTATAGGAGAGATCGATCTCGCCGCGCGTCAGCAGCGTCTGGTATTGCTCGCCGGTGAGCAGCTGACGGGCGCAGTCGGCGGTGTCAGCCGCAGTGAGCGCAGCGTCCCCCAGCGCTCTCAGCTTGCCGTCTACCCTTAGCATGACCGGCGAATCTACAGTGAGATGGATATCGGATGCGCCTGCGGAGCAAGCATGCTGCAACAAATTCTCTGCCGATGGCATGGTCTTTCCCTACTTTCTCTCGGAGATGCCGGACCGTCCACTCCTTATAATCGCCCTCTTACGCCTCTTCGCCGACGACGCGATAGATCTCGCTGATCGTCGTCTTGCCCTCGGCAGCCTTGCGCAGCCCGTCGACGAGCATCGGCACCAAGCCCTGGGTGAGCGCGTAGCGATAGTACTCGCGATCGGAGCGCTTGGCGAGCACCATCGACCGCAGTTCATCATCGAGCACGAGCACCTCATGCACCGCCAGCCGCCCCCGATATCCGGTGCGTCCGCACTCGCTGCAGCCTTGGCCACGGTACAGGACGGACGCATCGATCGCGTGCTGGGTCAGGATCGCCCGCTCGTCCTCGTCAGCCTCGTAAGGCGCGGTACAGGACGGGCAGTTCATCCGAGCCAGCCGCTGGGCGATCACGGCATTGACTGCCGAGGCGATCAGGAACGGCTCGATGCCCATGTCGATCAGCCGGCTGACGGCATTGACTGCATGATTGGTATGCAGCGTGCTCATCACGAGATGACCGGTCATCGCAGCCCGGATCGCGATCTCCGCCGTCTCCTGATCGCGGATCTCGCCGACCATGATGATGTTCGGGTCCTGACGGAGGATCGCGCGCAGACCTCGGGCGAAGCTCAGGTCTGTGACCGGATTGACCTGCACCTGATTGATCCCTTCGAGCTGGTACTCTACCGGATCCTCGATCGTGACGATGTTAACATCCTCGCGATTGAGATGAGACAGCGCAGAGTAGAGCGTCGTCGTCTTGCCGCTGCCGGTCGGCCCCGTGATCAGGACGACGCCATGCGCGGCTTCGATGCTGCGGAGGAAAGCCGCCTCGTTGCGCGGGGCAAACGCCAGCTTGTCCACCTCAGTGAGCGTGCTGCCCAGATCGAGGATCCGCATGACCACCTTCTCGCCATGAATCGTCGGCAGCGTCGAGATCCGCAGATCGATCTTGCGATAATCGACCTCCTGCTCGACCCGGCCATCCTGAGGCAGCCGCCGCTCGGCGACGTTCATATTGGCCATAATCTTGATGCGGGCGGTGATGACGCCGTGCATGTTGGGCGGGAGGGTCCGCTCGGTCCGCATGACGCCGTCAACACGATAACGGATCCGGAAGCTGTCCTCCTGCGGGTCCAGATGGATGTCGCTGGCCCCTTGCAGGACCGCCTGGGTGATCATCTGGTTGACCGTTTTGACGACGGGCGAGTCGTCATCCTGACGCGGCAGCTCGTATTCGACCTCTCTGGATTGCAGCGTCTGGCTGATCTGGTCGATCGTCTCTTGCAGGCCATAATAACGACTGATCGCACGTTGCAGCTCGTCTCGCGAAGCGATGACCGGATCGACGCGCATGCCGGTGGCGATCCGCACTTCATCGATCGCATAATAGTCGAGCGGGTCGGCCATCGCCAGGATCAGCTTGCCGCCGTCGACGCGCAGCGGGAGCACATTATGGAGCGTCGCCAGCTTTTGCGGGAGCAGGCTGATGATCTTCGGGTCGATCTTGTGACGGAACAACTGGACATGAGGGATACCAAGCTGAAACTCCAGCACTTCGATGAACTGCTGCTGAGAGATGTAGCCTTCGGAGATGAGCACATCGCCGAGCCGCTTCTTCATCTCTGTCTGCTGTTGCAGCGCCTGCTGTAGCTGCTGTGGCGTGATTACGCCGGCATCGACGAGCAAGTCGCCGATTCGTTTGCGGGTCGTCGCCATATCCTTATCACCCTTTGCGAGTCATTCATGAGTAGGAACGGTGTTGGATCTGGAGTGTGAATGGTTAGTTCGGAGCGCCCGCCAAAAAAGAGGATACGGGACTTTGGTTGGAAGTTATTTCTATTAAATCAAACCACTCTATGAAAGTCAACATCTAAAGAACTAGTTTACATTCAATTAATAGATCCTTAGACCCAAACAAATCTTACATGAATCCGCCTTTTGAATAACTTACACTGTTTTTTCGACAATATAGTTTATATATCGGCACGATACTTGCTTTTTTGAAAGGTAATTTAACCCAAAACGCATCATTTTTCGTCGGTTGACTTTTCGGAGCAAGGAGCGTATAAAAGAAGTATTATACTTGTTTCGTTGACGGGAACACGTGACGATGGACTAACGGTACCTCAGAGAGTCGACTGCTTGCTGCGAGGTCGATGGACCGCTCCGACGGCATATCCTCCCCGAGAATCCGGGCCGAACCGCCAGCAGGCGTCAGTAAGCCGGGACGGCATCCACCGTTAACAGGAGCGCGTATGATCGTACGTGGCAGAGCGCCGTCTTCTCGCGGCCGGATGATCCGGCGGAGCGGGCGGAAGCAAGGGTGGTAACGCGAGTTGATCTCGTCCCTTCAGGGACGGGATTTTTTTGTATTTCGAAACGTAGAGGGGAATGATCCGGATGAATCCACAATCAGGAGATACGCAGGCCGCAGTAACACTGACAGATATCGTATTTGCCCAGCATCTGCTCAAGGACGTCGCCAGCCGCACGCCGCTCCAGTACAGCCGTGTCCTCTCCGAGCGTTATGGCTGCAAAGTGCTGCTCAAGCGCGAGGATCTGCAGGTCGTACGCTCCTTCAAGCTGCGCGGCGCCTATCATGCGATGAAGTCGTTGCCCGCCGAGCAGCTCGCGCGCGGCGTCGTCTGCGCCAGCGCTGGCAACCATGCCCAGGGCGTCGCTTACTCCTGTCAGGTGCTGGGGGTTCGCGGACGCATCTTCATGCCTTCGACGACACCTCGCCAGAAGGTTCACCAGGTGTCCTTTTTCGGCGGCCCGCTCGTCGAGATCGTCCTCATCGGCGATACGTTCGACGACGCTTATGCGGAGGCGGTCGCAGTCAGCGAGCGGGACAACATGGCCTTCATCCATCCGTTCGACGATCCCGGCATCATCGCCGGCAACGGCACGATCGGTCTGGAGATCATGGAGGCGGCCAGCGAGACGCCGGACTACGTCTTCATGACCGTCGGCGGCGGCGGACTGGCTGCCGGTGTCGGCGCCTATCTTAAGTCGGCTGCCCCCGGCATCCATCTGATCGGCGTCGAGCCCGAAGGCGCACCCTCGATGCAAGCCTCGCTGGCGGCCGGCCGCGTCACGCCGCTGGAGGAGATCGACAAGTTCGTCGACGGGGCCGCCGTCAAGCGCGTAGGCGACCTGACCTATGCGATGTGCCGCGACTATCTCGACGGGATCGCCGTCGTCTCCGAGGGACGAGTCTGCACGACGCTGCTGGAGCTGTACAACGAGAGCGCCATCGTCGCCGAACCCGCCGGAGCGCTGCCGATCGCGGCGCTCGAGCAATATCGCGAGGCCATCGCCGGCAAGACGGTAGTATGCATCGTCAGCGGTGGGAATAATGATATCGACCGGATGCAAGAGATCAAGGAACGCTCGCTCATCCATGAGGGGCTGAAGCATTACTTTATGCTCAACTTCCCGCAGCGCGCCGGCGCGCTCCGCGAGTTCCTCGACGATGTGCTCGGTCCGACCGACGACATCACCCGATTCGAATATACCAAAAAACACAACAAGGACAACGGCCCGGCGCTCGTCGGCATCGAGCTAAAGCAGCGCAGCGACTATGAGCCGCTCATCGAGCGGCTCGATCGCAAAGGGTTCCAATACCTGGAACTTAACAAGGACCCGCTGCTATATAACCTGTTGATCTAGCTATGAAATGGAGTCTACCCGCATGAGTATGATCAAGGAATGGATACGGGAGCTATCCACGATGAATCCCGATACGATCCAGCAAGCGCTGGAGAGCTACTCCGCCTACGGGCCGCTTCCCGGTATCGCAGCGCCGCTGCTGGAGGCGCTCCTGCCGTTTCTCCCGTTGCTCCTTATTATCGCTGCCAATGCCAATATCTACGGCCTGGGACCCGGTATTATCTACTCCTGGCTCGGCGTATCGCTAGGCTGCATCCTGCTGTTCTGGATCGCCCGCAAGCTGGGCGGCCGCTTCGGCGCCTGGCTGCAGCAGCGTTATCCCGCGACGGCGCGTTTTTTTCACTGGATCGAACGCAAGGGCTTCACGCCGATCTTCCTGCTCGCCTGCCTCCCCTTCTCCCCGTCGTCGCTGATCAATATCGCGTCGGGGCTGAGCACGGTGCCGTTCCGCACCTTCGTGCTGGCGGTCACCCTGGGCAAAGGCGTCATGATCATCTGCGTGTCGCTGCTTAGCTTCAACATTACAAATCTGTGGGACGAGCCTTGGCGGATCCTGCTGGCTGTCGGCGTAATGCTGCTGATGTGGTACGGGGGCAGACGACTTGAGCGTCGCTATTCGTTTTAGACGACAAGTCTGGCTCGCTAATAATCCATCGCTTGTTGTGAGATGCTATGGAGGAGACTTGATCCGAATCTGACAAGGAGCGATGCATCCGATGAGCGATCATCCCAACGACTATCATGAGATGCTGCCCGTCTCCGGCGAGCCTGTCGAGACCGACGGCATCTATCGCAATGAATGGGGCGGCGAGACCCCGCTCAAGCGAGGCGACGTATTCCCTGCCGATCCTCAGCTCGGCACGACCGAATGGGAGATGGTGGAAATGGACTTCGACAACCATCACGAAGGACGCACCGACCCGCGGCTGATCCCGGAGAAAAAGGTGAGCAATCTGGAGGCGCATCTGCAGCATCCGCGTCGCCATCCGAAGGATCAGGAATAGTCAGGCGACAAATATAGCTGCCATACCATCACATAAGCGATGGCTGGCCAGAGCATAGCGAAGGCTCTCTGTCCCTGCTGTTAAGGGATAGAGGGGCTTCGCTTCGTTGTGCAGCCGGCTTCCCCTTACTCTGCCTCTAGTCCTGGCGCACCGGGTGCGGATGTTCCTGGCACTCCAACTGCTGGCGCAGACTCGGTTCTTAGTCCGAGCGTTACAAACGATGCCGCGACGAGGATCAGGCCGGAGGTAATGAAGACCAAGGTGAGCGAGGTCGCATGCATGTAGACGCCTGCGCAAGCTGTGCCAAGCAGCAGGAAACCGGTGAAGAGCGGCGTAAACAGACCATTGATTCGGCCGACGTATCGCTCCTCTACCGAGGTCAGCATAATCGTCGCCAGCACCGTCTGCATGAAGGCCAACAGCACACCCGTCATCAACCGCATGGAGCCGGTCAGGAGCGGCCAGAGGGACAGCCCCTCGACGACCGTTGCGGCTCCAAAGACAAGCGTCCCGAGCAGGAGAATCCGTCGCTCCTTGCCAAGTAGATGTCCTCCTGCCGACAGGACCCCCGCCAATATCCCGCCCAGCAGCATGCCGAGACCGCTCACCGCCGTAAACCACTGCAGACTAGCCTCCGGGAGCTGCAGCCGTTCGGTGATCAGGAAAATCTCGAGCGGTTGGATCAGACCCACAGACAAGGCGATCAACGCGAACAGACCAAACAGCACGACCAGTTGACGTTTGCCCCTGACGTAGCTGAGACCGCTCTTCCACTCCGCATAGACGCTGGTGCGCTCCGTGCGGTCCACTGGCTCCGACTTGGGCAGCAGCGACAGACAGAGCGCCGAGAGCGCAAACAGCACGATCAGGCTGGAGAGTGAGAAGCTGATGCCATAGCGGGTGTAGATGAAGGTGCCGAGCACCGGCCCGCCAATGATGAACAAGGAGGACATCGTCTGCGAGAAGGCGATCGCCGATCCGACCTGACTGTCCGGCACGTAACGCTTGAACATCTTCATCGATGAGGGTTGTGAAAATTGCGACACAATAGCGGAGACGCCAGCAGCGACGAAGACCGCCTGCCAATATCCGACTTGAACCGCCCACAGGATCGGCGCGATCGAGAGCAAGCTCAGCAGGTCTCCGATGATCATCGTCCGTTTGGGCCTCCAGCGATCCGCGAGGACGCCGCCGATGATCGAGAAGATGAAGATCGGCGCATACTCGGCCACCGTAAGCAAGGACACGGCGATCGGATCGCCGTTCGTCTGTGCGACGACAAAGTAGAGCAACGCCATATTGCGAACCCAGATGCCGATCTGCTGGAGCAAGTCGGACGCCATAACGAGTACGAACACACGGTTGCCAAGCAGCGTTTTCATGAGTGGAACTCCCCTTTAGTATAATTCCGACTGGTCGGTTTATTTTTAATCGCGAAGAGACGCGGAAGGTCAGACGCCTCCCTGCCTCTCGCCAACTGCAAGCTCCATCCTCTCCGGAGCTAGGTTGGCTTGAGCACCCCATGCAAGAAACAATCGACGGCGAGCCGATATATCCGCTGGGTCTCAGCTTTATCATACTCGTAGTAGATGATGCTCAAGCCATCCAACTGCGCGGCAAACAGTATAGCCAGCTCATTCACCTGCAGATCGCGCAGCAGGCCCGCATCCACGCCTTCTTGCAGGATCTCAGCGTAGATCGTTCTCGGCGACTGCAAGTGGACGAGCAGGCGATCCAGCATGTCTTGATTTTTCTGGGCCATGCCGAACTCTTCCGCTACCTTCATCAACGGATTATAGAAGTCCTCGATATAGAACTCCACAATACCATAGATACGCTCAGCAAAGCTGGTGTAGCGAGATTCACGCGCTCTCCAGGCCTCGTGCCACTCCTTGTTGTGCTTATCCAACAGCTGCAGGAACAACTCCTCCTTACTGTCGAAATGGTAGTAGATACTGCCCTTGCTGAAGCCGCTGTAGCGGACCAGGTCCTCCATCGTCGTCGCCGCATACCCTTGACTGATGAACAGCTCCTTGGCTTTCTCCAGGATCTGCTCGCGCTTGCGTTCCCCTTTGACGCCGACAGCCATCTTGCTTCCTCCTCTCGCAGCGGTCTACAAAACCGACCGTTTGGTTTATTTTATTGTAAAAGAAAAGCTGCCGTTTGGCAACCTTTCATTTTGACCTCAGGACGAGGTCGTTGACGCGTCGCTCTCCTCGCTCTCCGTTTGTCGCAGCTCCACCTGCTCCACCAGCTTCTCCAGACGCCGCAAATGATAGGCATACTCGAACATCGCTGCCCCGACGAAGACGAGACGCTGCCGCTCCTTGGGGTCGATGCTCAAATAGTCGGAGAGCTGCTCGACCAACCGGCTGCCCTGCTGTCCGTCTGGCTCGATGTCGGCACGCGGCTTGATCTTGCCCTCAGCCTTGAGCAGGATATGCTCATGGTACTTGGTCAGATCCTCGATCTGCCGATCGAATGCCTGTGCCCAGGTGACGGATTCCGGAGCGGCAAAATAATGCTCCTCCACCGCATCGAGCAAATCCTCGCCTTTGTGCAGCGCCTTGATCATCTGCTTGGACAAGACGAGCTGTCTCGCCCGGCTCTGCTTGCTGCTGGCCGTCAGCGCCCGCTCCTCGTCGAACAGGCTGTATTGCTCGTCGAGCTTGCGCAGCAAGCCGTGTAATTGATCGCGTTCTTTTTTGTACACCTGCTCCTTCATCTCGTTGGAGATTGCAGTCCGCAGCAGCAGCGACAACTGCTGGCTGGCCTGCGTCACCTGGACGTTGAACTGATGGCGCGGACGCGGCGGGAACAATGCAATATTGACCGTAAAGGCCGCCCCCATCCCGGTTAGCACCATCAGCAGCCGGTCTACGGCGAACCACCAGCCGCCGCCATGGGCCTCCATGACCGCGACAACCGTCACCAGCGTCAGACCGATCGTGCTCTCCATCCGCAGCTTGATGTTGATGAGGATGACGACGATGCAGACGAGACCGACCGCGATCAGCGTACTCCCGAACAGTTGAACGGCAGCCAGCGCGATCGCTGCGCCGATCAGATTGGCCTGCACCTGGTCAAGCATCTGCTTCCACGAGCGATAGATGGACGGCTGGATCGTGAAGATCGCTGCTACAGCGGCGATGATCGGCGACGGAAACTGCAGCAGCTCGCTGAGGAAAATCGCAAGAGCAACCGCCAAGCCGGTCTTCAGTACCCGCGCCCCTACGGTCATTCCTGCTCCCCCCGCACCTCTGCCTGCGACAGCAAGTTAAGCTGCGCCTCGGCGACGGGCGTGCCATTGACGAGCAGACGGATCCGATGCGGCCCCGGATAATGCTTGCGAGTCGACAGATCGGCCCAGCTATGCTTGCGCTTGCCGCTCAGACGGGTACCGCCCTCGACCGTACGGTCGGAGAGCAGGAAGCGCTTGTCCGTGCTACGACCGCTTGACTTGATAAAGCTGATCGCATACTCCACCCGGACCCGGACGGCCTCGCCCTCTCGCACGCGCAGCTCATACGCCAGCTCGATCTGATCGCCGATCGCCGCCTCATCATGAGACAACGTCAGAGCTGCCGCTGCCGCCAGTCCTTCCTGCTCGGCGCTATAGCCGAACAAAGCCAGCGTCTGCGGGTCGTCCCTGCGGATTAAGGTGCGGCAGCCGTGCCGGATAATCCAGTCCGTATGCGGATGGACGCCGAACCAGCGAGCAGCCAGCTCCTTAACGAGCTCGGGATGATCCTTGACGATATCGTTGAGATTGTTGGCTACGCTTTTGCGCACGTAGAGCGAGTCGTCCTCCTTGAGCAGCTCCAGCACCGGGATGATCGGCGACGGGTCCTGCTTGAACATGACGAGCGCCTGCCCCCAAGGCAGCCTCGGTCGACAGCCCTCGCTGGCCAGCCGACGCAGATGCTCATCGTCATCCTCCGCCCAGCGTCTCATCTGCTGCATCATCCGCTCGGGATCGCGGATCAGGAAGGGCCGCACGGCGAACTCGGACGACGAACCGCGGGTGAAGCGCGCCAATGCCCTCATCGAGACGTCCCAATCCTCCGGCGCTTGTCCGAACTGCTCGACAAAGTCGGGGAAGATCAGGTACGGCAGCCCTTTGCAGGTCTGATCGAAACGGTACAATATCTCCAGCGCATCGCTATAACGCTCGGGCAGACAACGTCCCAGCGCTCTCGTAATGATACGCATCCTCGTCTTCAATGGGCTGTCTTTCCAGTCGTCAGTCCAGATCAGACCCAAAAAACGCGCTTCCTCAAAGCCGTCCCAAGCTTCGCGGAGCTGCGTTGCCAATCCATTTATAAAGGGTACATCGTATACATTTTTAAGCGCTTCGGCCATCTGGATCTCCTCCTGCGCTTATTATAGCTGATGCCGCAGCAAAAAGCACAGCGTCGGCGATTAATCCTGGTCTGGCTTGAAACGTGAGCTGCTCTCCTCTCCCTCCACCGCATAGGGCAGGCCAATATCGCAGGTCGTGCCTTGGCCGGGCTTGCTCGAAAGCGCAATGCTTCCCTTATGATTATCGATGATTTTGAAGCTTACCATCAGCCCCAAGCCCGTCCCGCGATCCTTGGTCGTATAAAACGGCTGACCGAGTCTGGCGAGCTGCTCCTCTGTCAGCCCTGGGCCCTCATCCTCGATACGGATATGTACATGGGTAGGCGTCTTGAGGCTGCGGATTCGAATACTGCCCCCGGCAGGCATCGCCTCGATCGCATTTTTGAGGACGTTGATGAATACTTGCTTGATCTGATTTTCCACACCGCGCAGCCAGAGCGGCGTATCGCCATAATCGACCTCCAGTCTGATCTGATACAGATTGGCCTGAGGCGCCAGCAGCGCCAACGAATCCTGGAGTACCTGCCTCGCGTCGCAATAGCTTAACTCCGCCAGCTGCGGCTTGGATAACATGAGCAGCTCGGTGACGATCGACTCGATGCGGGTCAGTTCATTATGCATAATGTCCTGGTACCGTCTCGGGTCCCCTCGTCCCGTAGATATCAACTGCATAAAGCCCTTTAGCGAGGTGAGCGGATTCCGTATCTCGTGAGCGATCCCCGCGGCCAACTGGCCTGCCACGTAGAGCTTCTCGGAGTTAATGAGCAGCTCCTCGTTTTTTTTGCGCTCGGTAATATCGCGGACGATCAGTTGGGTCGCCGACTGGCCTCCCGTACGAATCGGATTGACGACGACCTCGGTATGCAGCACCTTGCCGTTGAGACTGATCCACTCCTGCTCGAACGTCACGGCAGACGGCTCCGGGCATCCTTTGCCCAGCTGCTCGCTCAGCTCGTGATGATGTCTGCTGTGCAGGCTTGGCCACACCTCTGCACCGATCAGCTCGCTCGCTTGCTCTGCCTCCAGCAGTTTCAGCCCTGAGCGATTGATATATACCCATCTGCCCTTCTGGACGATGGCGATCATATCGAGCGAGCTTTCGACCAGCAGCCGATACTGCTCATCGACTTGCCCGAGCTGTCGGCGCGTCAGGTAGACGAGCAGACAGACGCTGAGGATCAGCATCGTGGCGACGCCGATACCGCCAGCCAATACCTTCAGATGCTCGCTGAGCAGATCCGCTGTCATGACCTGCCCGTATTCGATCGCGAGCGCCTCGGTGCTGATCAGATGCATGGCCATGGCCGAGACGCCGAGCAGGAGCGCCCCAGGCAGCGGACTGTCATCCTTACATCGCTCATGCAAATAGAAGGCCAGCATACTGCCAGTCCATTGGATCGCCAACGCGCCAACAGCCAGTCCCGCGTGCAAGGCATATCCCCTGTTCAGAGACCACAACAACGGCCAGTATTGCAGCACCAGTTGGGCCAACGTCAGCATCAGACTGAGGATGAGCCAGCTCAGCAGAGCCGAAGGCTGGCCGCGCGTCAGCAGCAGGCCTACCTTGACGAGCAGGACAGCGACTAGATACGATGCCAACA